>WPCK01408084.1_pt1 | contig 67626 bp, 71 predicted proteins | sample 5399851 | NCBI WGS metagenome assembly WPCK01 (sample SAMN12869471, study PRJNA574797) | sludge metagenome | isolation source: wastewater treatment of pH11 | place: China:Beijing | collected 2019-05-20 | reverse complement strand
TCCTGTGCGCGTTCGGCCGTGTAGCCGGGGTTCCTTCTGATCTCCCGCGAGACGGTCGAGGGCTGTCGCCCGAGCCGTCTCGCGATGGACCGTACGGACATCCCGAGCTCCAGGTAGGTCTCTATTTTCACGCGTTCCGCTGTGGTAAGATGGGTGTAGCTCATAGCGATTCCTCCGTCTGAATGTGTGTTGTGGTGACTTCATTCTACACGAGGCCGTCGCTATGGGCTTTTTTGCGTTCACGTTCAGGTGTTGCACTTAATTTTATAATTCATCATACAAAAAAACGGCACCGTATACACGGTACCGCCCTATCTTACAGCCAGACTGGTAAAGAAAAGAAAACGAGGAACAAGACGGTCAAGACACCGACGACCGGACTGAGCGACCGATAGCCCTTCTTGAACAAGACGATCATCGTATAGGCGATGAAGCCGAGCCCGATGCCATCGACGATGGAATACGTGAACGGGATCATGATGATGACGAGAATCGCCGGGAAGGCATGCTCCCAATTGTCGAGCGGGAGATGCTTCACGTTCTGGAACATCATCATGCCGATGATGATCAATACTGGCGCAATTGCCGTAACCGGAATGATCGCGAACAGCGGCAACAACAAGAGCGAGACGACATATAGGCCTGACGTGACGAACGAGGCGATGCCGCCCCGTGCCCCGACCGAGATGCCGGCCGCGACCTCGACCGTCGAGACGGTCGGGCTCGAGCCAAATAAGGCACCCGCCATCGTCGACAATCCTTGTGCGACGAGCCCTTTCGGAGCGTCCGCATCTTTGCCGATCGCGCGTGTCTGATTCTGGATCAAGCTGATGTTTTCAATCAGCAAGACGAGCGTCAACACGCCGACGGCGACGAGGAAGAGCGGCGACATCGATTCGGTGAACGAGACGCTCCCGAACACGGTGCCGAACGACTCGAAGAACGGTGTGAGCGCGAACTCACCGGTCCAGTCGAGCGTGCCCATGACGGCGCTCAAGCCGACACCGAACGCGATCGTCCAAAGGAAACTGCTCGGTCCCATCTTCAAGAAGAGCAGAATGGCGACGAAGAGCGTCAGGAACGCGACCTGCACCGGCCGTTCTCCGAGATCTCCGATGTGAAGCAGTGCCCCACCGCCGCCCGAGACGATCCCCGCCGCCTCGAGCCCGATCAAGATGAGGAACAGGCCGAGACCGACCGTCAATCCGTCATGAATGATCGGCGGGAACGCGTTCGCGAGTTTCCTCGCCACCTTCGTCACGGTCAGCAAGACGACGAGCGCCCCCGAGACGAGCGAGACGGCGAGCGCGCCTTGCCAGCTTAGACCCATCTGCAGGACGAGCGTGTACGTGAACAACGCGTTAATGCCCATCCCTGGTAACAGCAGCAGTGGCAAGTTGAAGAGCCCAGCGATGAACGTTCCGATGATGCTTGTCAAAATCGCTCCGACGAGCGCTCCCTCGAACGGGAGTCCGGCTTGTGTCAAGATTGCCGCGTGCACGGCCGGGATGTATGCTGTCGCCAGAAAGTTCAGCACGCCCCCGTATGTTTCTGTTTTCCATTCTGTTTGTTTTGCCATAGGAATCAATCCTTTATTGGCACCCTCACCCACCCATGTGGTTATACACACGAGGTTGATTATATCCTGTCTGACTTCTGACATGCAAGCGAATGTTGACTCAATTCCATCTTTCGACCCACTCGTGAGACCTGCTCCGTCTAAAGCTTCATTTTATAAAACAAGAACAAACGTTCCTGTTTTTAGCATCTTTTTTGAAGAGAATCTGCTATAATGAAGGAGCAGGTTAACGCAGCAATAGTGGGGTCAGCCGCCAAGTCCACAATGGAGGAAGGCGGTGGTGCGGATGGAACAGCTATGGACCTGGGTCGGTGATTACGTAATCCTCCCGATCCTCGCTCCGATTATCGTTCACTTGGTAATCCACCAAACATCCGATCGTGCAACGTCTGAACGCACAAAAAAATGACCCCCTCGGCGCAATGAGATGGGTCACTTTCTGATTCACTAACCATTGTGGCGGCTGGGCCACTCTTAAAGTGGTAGCCTGTAAGCCAGAGGCCGGTGTGTCGAGCACCGGTCTCTTTCTACTTGCATCATACCACATTTGTTGCCGGTTTTCAGTAACAGAAACACGAAAATTGTGAATCGAATCGCACAAATGGGACACACCGGGCCATCTTCAGCCCGGTGTTTTCATGTTTTCTCCGTTGTAGCGCGAGAACCAGTCAAGCATGGCGTCCGCTTCACGTTTCGGGATATCCTCAATCGACTCGATGGATAACAACCCACCGCGCGTCGATAAGACGACGTTACAAAGACCGAAGCGTCGTTGCAGCAAGGACTGGGTCACATGAATCTGTTCGATGCGGGGTTTGTCCGTCACGAACGAGCGCACGTTGAACGCGCCCGTCCGCAGTTGGATGAACGCCCCGTTCCGCGCATAGCGCGTCGTGTAATAGCTGAGCACACGCCCACCGACGATGAGTGCCCACAACAAGAGGAGCCACCACGCATATTCGCGGAAGAAATAGACGACGATCCCGGTGACGATCACGCCGAACCAACTGATGCGCATCAGCTTGATTCCAAGCGATCGTTTTGGCAGACGGTGGAGCGTGTCGGCCCAGGCGAACTGGCTGAAGTGTTCGTTTAGGACCCGCATCGCCCGGTCGCGTCTCACGAACGGGAGTATCGTCGACGACTCGTCTTTCAACTCGTCCATCGTCCCGGCCGCGACGAGCTCGACACCGATGATGTTGAACCAGCGCCGGATGAACGTCTCCTTGATGCGAATCGCTTGAATCTTCTCATACGGGATCTCTTTGGCCGACCGGTTCAGTAAGCCTTTCTCGACCCGGATGCGGTCGCCCCTCCGTTCGAGGACGAAATTCCCATACTTCAGGAAGTTGATCACCGTCCCGATGACGACCGACAAGAACAAGATGGAGAGGACGAGCACGCCGATGGCGATCACCGAGGCGCTGATGACCCAGTCCCCGATTTGGTCGAACGTGCCATCGAGGTTGATGAAGTCGTCGATGTACGTGATGATCGTCGAGGCGACCGGGAAGATGGCGAACACGGACAGCGATGTGAGCGAGGCAAGCAAAATCTCGCGGGTCGATAGTGTATAAAGCCGAACGCCCGGCGGTTTCTCGATCGTCACCGACTTCTCCGTGCTTCCTTCCTCCGTTTCGCTCGATTCGGCCGAGGCGTCAAGCCGTCGACGTCTCGACTGGTCGAGCACATCCTCGAGCCGTTTCGCCTCACCCGGGAAGACGCCTGCGAGTTTGAACGAGGCGTCGTCACTGTTCGCGTTCGTATCGAACGTCAATTCGACGACGCCGAGCAACCGATAAAAGAACGGGCTGTTCGAGTGGACGCTCTGAATCTTGTAGAGCGGCAGCGACTTCTCTTGCTTCATCCAGTTCCCTTCGATGACGTACATCGTCTTCTCGTCCAAGGCGTACCGGAAGTTACGCCATCCGAAAAACTTTTGCAGCAAATCGAATCCGATAAACAGGAGTACACCGACGCGAAGGATAATTCCAAACGTCGTCTCCCAGTCATTGTTCAAGACGAACAAGATGACGATCGGGATGGCGAACGACTTCAACATGTCGACGATGCGCAGGACGAGCACCCGTGTCGGAAGCCGATGCCACGTGAGCGACGTTTCGGTCATACGACATCCTCCTCTTCGATGCGGGCGTAGACGGCGATTTGCTCGCGGAGCGTCTTCGCGAATGATTCTTCGATCGCATAAATCTCATGCGATCCGCCTGCTGTGCCGATCGTGATTGTCTGAAGGCCGAACTTTCGAAGAAGCGGCCCTTGCTTCGCATGCACGTATTGCACTTTCGTCATCGGGATCAAGACGTCATGTGTCGTGATGATGCCGTGATGGAGTCGAATCTCGAGAGGTTGGACGAGATACGTGAAGCGCTCCTGTTTCCATTTCTGGAAGACGATGATGTCGACTAGACTATAGATGACCGCAATCGCCAGTAACCCGTAAGCTGTGGCTCGGAGCCAAACTGGCCAGTCGAACCAGACGGCCGCGAACACGAGCGCACCCGTGATAACCAAACCAATCACATAGAAGATGGCACTCGATAAGCGGAATACGGTTCTCGCCTCGATTGGCAATGTACCGCTGATGGGTGATGCTGTTTCATTCTCTGACATTGGTGTTTCCCCCTATCCGTTCGGACGTTCGTCCGTCTCTCTCTTTAGTATACGCCGTTTTTCTGAAAAAAGTTTCAATCTGACACGGGGAAAGCGGCAAGCTGTTCGTTGATTAACTGAAACCGGTGTACATACTCAGGCTCGACTTCGTCGACGATGGTCGTTAACGCTTCGTGAGCGGAACGTTTTAACGCATCCGTGATTCGTCCGGTCAGCTTGATTGAAGCGAACGCACTCGCGAGGATGACGACGTCACATGCGAAGCGGTCCCCGTTTTGCATCCAGTCTTCGGGCGTCGAGATGTCTTCTTCAAGCCAGTCCGATAGAATCGCATACGCCCCTTCCAAAAAATCGACGTCTCGTTCTTTCCGAAGCGCTTCTCCGAACATGTCGAGGACGTCGGCCCCTTCATCGCTCCCGAACGGCGCAAATTCGTCCGTGCAGTCCAAATAGAAATCTTCTTGGAAATGTCGCATGAACGCCGGGTGGGCCGTCAGCGGATGCGGCCCGATCTCCGGGTCGTCGACGTAAAGATGGGTGTCCCAGTCGTACTCGACCTCGACGTACCCTTTTTTCAGTTTTTGACGGACGAGCTTGTCCGCTTCTTTCTTACATGCTTCTGCCGTATCGAACGACTTCAGCTGGACTTTCCCGACCGTGCCGCGTTTTCCGTATTGGACGACGAACTCGTCCGTGCCGACACGGATGTTCCAGAATTTTGTGGTGTGTTGTAAATAGATCTGCATCTGGTTCTCCTTATGTAATGACGTAGCTTAAGTATACAAAAAACCGCTCGAGAGCGGTTTAGTCTTCAAAGAACCACTTTTTGCGCGGTTCCACTTTCAAGTTGTCGCCATGTTTCTTCATCTCGGTGATGAGGTAACGCTCGAGCTCGTTCATCGCCTTGACCCAGTCCGTCATCGTCGCGACGAGCGGGACGACGGTCAAGATGAGGTCTTCTTCTTCGTCTCGCATCTTCTCAATCATCAGCTTTGCGAAGTCAAAGTTCTCATGGATGAGGTCCTCTTCCCGATCGATGATATGCTCGTTCTCGAGTTCATACGCTGAGAACAGGCGCTCATGTCGTCTGAGCAAATGGCGTACATGGCGCAACAGTTCTTCCTCGAGCTGAGGTGGCAAATGTTCGAGCGTCAGAAAATCGTCATGCAGTTTGTCGAGCACGTGGATGGCGGCACTGTTCGTGTCGATCATCTTCGACTTCAAGACGGCCCGGCGATAGATCGGCGTCTTCTTCTCGAGCCAGCGATTCGCTTTAATCTCTTCCTCGAAGAAGTCGTATGTCGTCTTCGAACCGCGATGTTTCTTCTTCGTCTCTTCGAGTGACTCGAACGAGGAACGTCCCCCGTCCGTCTCAGAGAATAGACGCGCGATGCGGACGGCCATCTGGAACACCGTCGTGATCTCGTCCTCGAGCTTCCGTTCATAGCGTGGCGGGAACAACAGTGCGTTGACGAGAAGCGCGACCGTGATCCCCATCATGATGAGTAAGTATCGTTCCCCGGCGAACATCCAAATCGGCATGTCCGACTGGCTCGCCCCTTCCATGATCAAGATCGTCGTCAAGATGACGGTCCGTGTCGTCGACTCAAGGTTCAAGAACAGAAGAATCGAGATGGCGATGATGATGACGACGCCGATGGCGATCGGGGTCGGATTCGGGGTCAACAGTAACGAGAAAACGGCGAGCAACGCCCCGATCAAGTTCCCTTTCATCTCTTCTAAAAACCGGAGTCCCGTCTGATAGACGGACGGAAGTAAAGCGAGTGAGGCGGCGAGCGCCGGTACGACAATCTGTTGAAACTGAAACGCCTCGGCAATCAATAATACCAGGGCGACGGAAATCCCGGTTTTAATCGTTCTAGCTCCAAATCTCATGCGGTGTCGACAGCGAACTGTCTTCCTCCTTTGTACACGTCTTCTTTTTTTGTATCCTTCTTATCACGGGTTGAAACATGCGAACAAACGAAGCCGTTAACCGCTGTTTCGAGAGCGCTTCCGTGGTATGATGGCGGTGGATATTTTCTTTCATCTTGATGGGGAGGGGTTTACTTGTCAACCATTGCTTTATTCGGAGGGAGCGGCCGCACGGGGATGCGGTTGCTCGAGAAATTGTTAGAGGCCGGTCATGAGGTGAGACTGGTGTCTCGCCGACCAGTCGAATCACGAGAAGGCGTCACGGTCATATTAGGGGATGCGACCGACCTGACCGCGGTCAAGGAGACGGTGCAGCATGCGGACGTCGTTTTTTCAGCACTCGGCACCGACAAACAAAATGTCTTGTCGCGCTTCACCCCACTCGTGATTGAGGCGATGCGAGAAGTTGGGGTCACACGCATCGTCACGGTCGGGACGGCCGGGATTTTAAAGGCACACGACACGGATGCGTATCGTTTCCAAACACGAGAGTCGAAACGGACGATGACGACGGCGGCCGAGGACCACGCCCATGCGTATGAGTTGCTCGATGCCTCAGGTCTCGATTACACGGTCGTCTGCCCGACGCAATTGATTGATGAACCGTCAGTCGGCAAACTCGTCATCACTCAAGACAAGCTCGGGACGCTCCATTCCGGACCGATCTCACGCGATGACGTCGCCGACCTCGTCCTCGACGTCTGGCAAGGAAACAAATATGTAGGGCATCGCGTCGGGATCACGACGGAGTCACGATGAGGGGATGAAGACTTTGAACGAACAACGTATGCGCCTTGCGCAATTGACCGACCTGTTTGAAACGCAAGACGAGACCGATATGACCCGTCTCGCCCGGACGGCACTCCGTAAAGTGACACGTGATGAGATATGGATCGCCGTCTGCGGTCACTTCTCCGCCGGAAAATCGACACTGCTCAACAACTGGCTTGGGAACGGCGTCTTACCGACGAGCCCGATTCCGACGAGCGCAAATATCGTCACGCTCCGAAGCGGTGCGACCGGCGCCTCGGTCGCCGTCAACGACACGGACTGGATCCAGCTCGGGACCGATGAACTCGAACGTCTAAGTGACTTTTGTAAGATTGAAGAGATCAAAGAAGTCGAGTACGCCCTGCCCCGCTTCCCGTTCGGCGACGACGTCGTCTTGATGGACACGCCGGGCATCGATTCGACCGACGAACGTCACCGTCAAGCGACGGAGCGCTCGCTCTTCCTTGCGGACCATTTGTTTTTCATGATGGACTACAACCACGTCCAATCGGAACAGAACATCCAGCTCATGAAGCAGTTCAGCACCGAGGGACGCCCGTATTCAATCATTATCAACCAAATCGACAAGCATGAGGAGAGCGAGCTGTCGTTCTCGTCGTTCAAGCAGACGCTTGCGGCAGCGTTCGCACACCACGACATCGAGCCAGATGACGTGTTTTATATCTCGCTCCGTGAACTCGACCATACGGAAAATGAAGTGCCGCGGCTTCGATCATACGTCGAACGCGTCATCACCACAGCAAGGGACAATCGTTTTGAGAGTGCCGAGCAGTTGACGGACACGCTCCTCGAGCGTTCGGAGCAGACGTACGCCCGTTCACTCGAGCAGTTACCGACTGTGGAGAAACACCCGACCGAGATTCAGGCCCGCCTGCAGCGACTCGAGAAAAAACACGTCTGGCTCAGCGCGTTCCGCCGCGAGTTCTTCCGCCACCAGACCCCGATCGTCGCCAGCGCTCCGATCATGAACTACGAGTTCCGTGAACTGTTGCGGGATTATTTGGAAAGCTGTGCCCCGACGTTCAAGGTCGGCCTGTTCTTTTCGAAAGACAAGACGCGGCAAGAACGGTCACGACGTGAGGAAATCGCCGTCAAAGAGTTCAATCGCCTGCTCGACACGAACTTGCGTCCGCACTTAATCAAATACGCGGAAGACATCATCCGTGACTTGAAGTTTCCAGAAGCGAGGCTTGCCCGACCGGATGCATTGCCGGAAGCGCCGGCCACACTCATCACCGACCAAGTAAAAAGTGGAGCCTCGCTCAGCGGGGACACGGTCCTTCAGTTCAGCCGGGACATCGAGTCCGCCCTCGCCGCCTGGGTGACGAAAGCGTCCGACCCGTGGGTGGCGTCGGTCGAAACGTATCTCGAGACAGACGGTGCGGATCGGCTTGACCAAATCACGACCGAACAAAACTCGCTTTACGACATGTTGGACACGCTCGGTACGAGACGTCGCCTGCTAGAACGACAGACTGCACTTCAAGCCTATACGGAACAATCCTTGACGCCGGAACGCATCGAGGCGCTCGAAGTCCGTCACTATGTCGATGTCGAGCATTTACCGAAGCAACAAGTCGCCCAGCAACAGAAAGAAGTTGCACTGACGACAGTCTTGGATGATAATTTGAGCGCTTTTTTTTCTGATTTTTCAAATGAATATACGGTATGTGAAATATTAGAAAGTCATCCGTTATTCACGTCCCGAGTGAGGTCGCTCCGACGCAAACTCGAACGAGCCGAAGCCGAGACATACACGCTCGCCATCTTCGGTGCGTTCTCTTCCGGTAAATCGTCGACGTTGAACGCTCTACTCGGCGAGACGGTGTTGCCGACGTCACCGAACCCGCTCACCGCCTCGATCACGAAGATCGTCCCGCCGAACGGACGGGCGCACAAGAGCGCCACAATCACGTTTAAATCGCGTGACGAGCTCGAGACGGAACTCGACAGTTACGGGACGACACTCGATTCGCTCGCGCTCGACCATCCGTTCGTGAATGCGGTGAAACACGCCCCGCTCCAGCATCTCGGGACGACGGAGACGGTCGATTACGACACGTTCGCCTCGTTCGTCACGGAAGAGACGAAGAGCTGCATCGTCAAAGAGATTGAGCTGTACGTCGATTCCCCTTGGGCCGAGCGCGGCATCATCTTCGTCGACACGCCGGGCGCCGACTCGCAGTTCAACCGACATAGCGAGGTCCAGTTCGGTTATATGCGTGACGCCGATGCCGTCTTGTTCGTGACGTATTACAACCACGCGTTCACCGAGGCCGACCGTGAGCTCGTCATCCAGCTCGGGCGGGTCCAAGGGACGGGCGACCACCAGATGTTCTTCCTCGTCAACGCCTCTGACTTAGCGGCGGACGAGACGGAACGGGACGCCGTCTCCGACTATGTGGCCCAGCAATTGACGAAGCTCGGCGTGAGACACCCTTCCGTGTTGCCGATCTCGAGCCGAAACGCCATGAACGGGCGAGACGAAGGATTCGACCGCTTCGCTGAACGGCTCGGCCAGTTCGTCGACCACGACCTGCGCCAAGCGAACGCGCTTCGCATCAAGGAAGAGACGGCCGCACTCCTCGCCTCGTTCGAAGAAGTCGTCCGGGAAGCGGACGCCGACGCGAGCGTCAAAGCGAAACGTCGCGACCGGCTCGAACGGTTACAGAACGGGCAAATGCTCCCGGTCACATCGCTTGACGCACCGTTCGCCCGGGAAGTGAAAGAACTGCTCGCCCACCTCGAGACGCGGTCGCTCCTTCGTCTATCGGACTTCGTCAAGGAGACGTTCCATCCGGTCGAGATGGACGGCTCGAAGGCGAGTCTAGAACGCGCCCTCGTCCGGACGCTCGACAAGTATGCCTATGACGTCCATCAAGAGCTTCAAGTGTTCCAGTATCGGCTCGAGAAATTCTTGAAGAACGAGACGGCCCGGCTCATCGCGCAAGAGACAGCGAAGCTGCGTCCACTGTTGCCGACGTTTGCGTTCGACGAGGACGTGACGATCGACTGGCTGCGTGACACGGTCGAGACGGTGTCGTTTGACCAAACCGCCTTCCGGCCGGTATTGAAACAGTTCAAGAACACGAGCCAATTCTTCGAAGGGGACGGGCGGACGATGCTCCGGGACGACTTGAGCGCACGCCTGCGCCTCGCAGTCCGTGATCAGCTCGAAGCAATTGGTGCCCGAGAGATCGAACGCACGTCTCGTGAGCTCGCCGGACTCGAGGAAAGCCTAAGTGCCGCGTGGAACGATGAAGTGCGTGAACTCGTCTCCGGCGAGCTGAGCGTCCTCTCAGACGGACAGTCGTTCACCGACATGAGACAGCGCCTCAAAGCGCTCGGAAAGGAATGAACGCATGGGATCTTTACTCCTTGTCGGCTTGATTCCGGCCGTGATCATGACGTTCGCGCTCGGTCTGTTCATCCGACACTTATATATCACGAACAAAGAATGAAACAAGCCTCGAGCGTGCCGCTCGAGGCTTGTTTTTATGCGTCAGCCGGGTAACGAACGTCGATTTGCCGGCGCATATCGGTCATGACGTCGGCAAGCAGGAGCATGTCGTCATGCGTATGACGCGGCGTCTCCCGTTCCCCCGCCTCGATTAACCGAACGAATTCCTGAATTTCGAACGCCATCGGGTTTATTTGCTCGCTGACGAGCTCCTCGGTCGTCCCGTCACGCCCTTCGAACGTCAAGCGGTCGAACGTGGCAATGTCGTCAATCAAGATACGCCCCGTCTCCCCAATGATTTCCGACGGCGAGGTCGAGCCGTGAATCTTCGAATGGAGCACGACGATGTCCATCCCGTCATACGATAGAATGGCCGAGCCGCTGCCGTCGACGCCCGACTCGAGTTTGACGGCGTTCGCCGATACGGTGTTTGGTCGACCGAACAGCTTGAGCGTGGGACCGAGACAATACACGCCGAGGTCCATCAATGACCCGTTCGAGAAGGCTGGATTGAACGTGTTCGGGTTGTCCCCTCGCTTATACAAATCGTACCGTGACGAATATTGCGACTTGTTCAAGATGACACGCCGGATTGGACCGACGCGATGAAGTTCGTGGCGCAACACGTCGAAGTTCGGCATAAACAGGTTGCGCAGCGCCTCGAGCAAGACGACGTCATGCGCGCGGGCCGTCTCGAGCATCGCGTCGACCTCATGGACGTTCGAGGCGAACGGCTTCTCACAGAGGACGTGCTTGTTGTGACGCATGAACAGCATGCTCTGCGCGGCGTGGAGGGCGTTCGGGCTCGCGATATAGACCGCGTCGATGACGTTACTCGCAGCCATCGCTTCGAGAGACGTGAACGTATGGGGGATGTCAAATTGAGCGGCATATGTCGCTGCCCGCTCCGACGTCCTAGAATAGACGGCCGTCACTTCTGTGCCTGTGATCTGTTGGATTGTCTTTAAAAAGGTGTCGGTGATGAAGTTCGTGCCGATGATGCCGAATCGAATCATTTGTAGTCTCCTCGTTTCTTTATAGCTGTTTTGACAAGACGATCTCATCGTAAAGTGGGATACCGTTGTACCCAATCAGGGGGATGCTTGGCTTTTCGAGCCGGGCCACGTTGACCGCATCCGTCACGATTCGTTCGAGACGAAAGCCGCGTTTTTGGTAAAACGCGAGCGCGTGAACATTATCGTTCGTCGTAATCAAAGTTAAACGCTTGAGACGATGACGCTTCGCCTCTCGTTCCACTTCTTCTAAGAGTGAGGACCCAATGCCTTTGTTTTCCTGTAAACTGTCGAGCGAGATGATTTCGAGCGCATCATGACGGATCACGTACGTGACGAGCCCATGAATCGACCCGTTCATCCAGACGAAACCGTCTAGCGACGTACAGTCATATGTCCCGGATGAGACGACCATCTGGGAAGCCCCCATTGATTCATGAAAAACGCGCGAACCTCGGTCCGGTTACTAGTGGTGATGGCATGAATCATTGTTTACTCGGCCTCATCGGCAGGGGCGGCCTGCTGACTCGCCTCGGTATAGATTCGGAACTGTTTGAACTGCTCGTCATAGATGAGACGAATCGCCCAGGCGAATCCTTTCGCATACAACCGGTAGAACCAAGACGAAGGCAACAACGTGATTCGAACCGTTACGCTCGTGCCGCCTTCGGTCTCCTCGAGGACGTAAGACGTCGTCGAGACACCTTGGTTCGTCACCGCCTGTACTTCACACGCATAAGGTCGATTGACATGCGTCAACATGGAATCGACACGAATCTCTTTATTCTCGAACTGTTGAACCGAGACGAAACGTTTGCCTTCGACGAGTGCGTTGTCATTGTCCTCGTAAATGTTCTCGATGAGATGGTCGTTCCATTTGATGATGTGTTCATCTTCAACCAGACAGGCGAAGACGTGGTCGATTGGGGCTTGGATGGTCATCTGATAGGTCGCGATTTCTGTCGGTTGTTTCATTGAATCCCCCTCTTTCAGTCTAATATTTTTTCAAAATATATGTATCGTTCCATTGATAAATCTGTCGAGCTAAAAGGTCTTCTTTTCAGGTATATAATTGTTCAATCGTATTGAAAATGGAATGCTTCTCTACCTTGAGTTGAATCATAATAGACTCCATTCAATTTATTAAAAGTTTATATCGTTCCAACAATAGTGGCCGCTGTTTGGGATTCGTTTAATTGGAAAGAAATCATTTCGTGTGATAGGGCTTACCTTCTCGATTATCTTTTCTGAAACTTATTCTAAAAGAGATCGTAGAGAAAACGTATAGAAATTTTATATTGGAGTGTGAGAAAGCATGATTGAGTTGTTGCTTATTGGAACGACGCATTTGAATATGCCGAACAACGGGGATGTCTTGATGCCGGAAACGTCCGATATCCTCAGTCCCACCCGTCAACAAGAGCTAGATGCGTTTGTTACGCGATGTTCTTGTTTCGAACCGACCGTCATCTGTCTCGAAGTCGCAAAAACTGATCAGGAGTCGTTGAATCAGCGTTATCAGAAATATGTAACTAATCCGCTCACAGCCAGCGAAGACGAGCGCGAGCAAATCGGCTTCCGGCTCGCGAAGCTGTGCGAGTTGCCACTCGTTCAAGCCGTCGATTGGAACGAAACAGTTGACGGTGTCAGCCTCGGTGACGTGATGGATACTCACCCTGTCGAGATGGAGAGAATCATTTCGACACAGCGTACGCTCGTGCAGGACGTGGAGACCGCCTTCGCTACCCTCTCGATTTCTGAGTATTATGCGTACATAAACCAAAGCGAGATTACCGATTCGATGCATCAAGCCTACACCGAAATCGCCGCCGTCGGTCCGACAGGCTCGCGTTGGGTCGAATCTTACTGGAATGCACGGAATCAGCGCATCTATGAGAACGTGAAACGTGTCGCGAAGTCGGATGACCGCATCGTGCTCTTGTACGGTCTCGCCCATGTTCATCTGTTGAGACAATTTTTCGAGCAAGACGGCGACTTTATCGTTCGTCCGTTCGATACCCTAGTCCCTTGACCGTTCCCTTTGATCGATAGTTCGCGCCAAGTCCTCGATCCGTTCACGTGTGATGCCTATTCGCTGCTCGATGGCGAGCGGATGGTCGGTCGGCTCGAGTTCGATAAACGGCCGCATCCCGACCTCTCGGATATGGACGTTCGTCTTCAAATTGATCGTGTCCGGATAATCGGGCAAGTCTGTCGAGAACCAACCGAACATCGGTTCAAGTTCGACACGAGCCGGGTCTTCCCACGCATCAAGCATCCGAAAGAAATTATCCGCGCTGAGCGACACCCAGACGTTCCAAGTGAAGATGTTGTCCTCTCCGATAATCGGGAGTTCGAGACAACCATTCACAAAGAAATGTTCCTCGTCTAGGACGCAGACGTCATCGGTCAAGACGACGCGACGCTTCCTCTCTTTCTTAGATAATTCCTCGATAAAGGTCGGCATGAGCGAACCATATCCGAGTGGTACGTCAATTGGTGCTTGGCAGACCGAACAGGCACATTGCGCGTTATGCTTGCGCTTCTGTTTGAAACGATTCAACATTTTTAAAACCTCTCTTGGTAAAAATATAGTGAATTCGGTATTTGAAATAAATTTAATCCGCTTCTTCAATGGTTTCTAGGACGGTCTCGGGTTCATATTCCATCCCTTTCAAGTCACTCGACCAATCCAATCCACACAACAACCCGTCATCCGCCATATTCGGCAACCAGCCCGCGACGAACAGATCCAGTGGCAACTCGATGAGGTGATAGTCTTCCCACTCCTCAGCCTTACAAGCAAGTGCCCGTTCACGGGTCGAGAAGAACAGCAACACGTCTGTCGCCTCAATGACCGAGGGCGCATACGCCCAACCGTCATTTGCTTCTGCCGACAACCCGAACACCGTCTCGCTTTCAAGGACACGCTCACAGAACGTCTCAATCACGTCCAATTCCAATCGGACCACTTCGACGAACGCATCGATTGAGTCGGCAACTCGCTCGAGCTCATCTGTCTCATACAACCAGATATAGATCGTCTCGACGTCTGAAGTCAAAAAACCGAGCTCATCCCCGCTCCCGTTCGCAGCAACCGTGATAAAGTCTTCCGGCAACTGACGTTCGTCCCTGTTCGCGCGGATGATGTCGTCCCACGTTTTGTTGAAGAAGCGCTCGTCTTTGATCGGATAAAAGAACCACTCCCCGACCTCAAACTTATTGTCATAAAGCCACGCCTCCCGAAGACCGTTCGGCAAACGACTGCCAAGCTCTTGTTCGACCGCTTCGATTGTTTCTAACGTAAATCCTGGCAGGTTGGTTTCGATACGCATTGCAATCCCTCATTTCGTCATTCAATCACATAAAGTATACTTTTTTTGGTGAAAAGAGGGAATGTATTTTTCGTCTTTGCTGTCTGAACGACTCACACACGAAGCAACGTGACGTCCGTTCCGTCGATTTGAATAAACCCGCCAGCACACCCGCGCAGGTCACCGGCCACTCGCCCGCAACGGGTCGGCTTCTCACGCCGACCGAACGCCCAACGATACAACTCGCCGCCCGTCACAAAATAAGCCGCTTCTCCGACAATCGTCATCGCCTCGCTTTCATGGAGCATTTTCGGTGCACGATAGACGATAATTTGTCCGTTACGATTGATATGTGTCAACTCACCGTCGAGCGTGGGGAACATCCAGACGCCTGAAGCGGTCGTAACGAGGTGCTCACAGTCAACGATAATCGGGGCTTTACGCGTTTCGTGGTTATAGCGAAACAATATGTCACCGTCTCTCGAGAAACAGACGAGCGCCTCCGTCGCGATGTCTTCACCAAAAATTCCTTCATCGCCGTATCCGACCCAAATCCTTGACGTATCAACGGCAACGGACGCGATACATTGACCGGCGTGAAAGAAAGTCTCGATGCTGCCATCCGTTCGAACAATCCAAGCATTCGGTTTTGTATCATCGCGAGTAAAGTCGACAATGACAAATGTCGCCTCGTCGATCACCCGAATGAACGGGTCGGTCAGGTCGAGTTTGAGTTTGATCGTATTCGCTCGCCACGTCACGATGGCAACGCAATCTGCACGATGTAACGTGATGAGCTCCTCACCCCACCAATCGGCGTCAACAGCTTCATACATTGTCTCGTTCATCGCTATACTCCTTTCGTCTTCTTGTTGGAATGGCGATTTGACTCGATCCGTCTAAGTTCTTCCCCTCCCGCTTCACTATAGACATGTTGGCGTGCGACGTGGCTAGAAAGGGAAACGCTTAAGATGTGGAGTGCCAATCGCTCCACCTCCTCTTCTCTGAGCAGTTTGTCCGGAATGACATGAAAGAATAGTATACTCTTTCAACCGAACATCGTCAGGATCAAGTTCAGCGGCCCTTATCGCGTGTGAAAAACTCCGCTCATAGGCGCCTGCATGGTGACAAAACGGCTGGCTTAATAAAAGCGATGCGATTTCATGCCATTGTGCCGTCTCTTCTATTTGAATGATTTCGACGACAAAACCATAAAGAGAGAGGTCACCTTCGTCATATCCAACTGTTAAAAACAAATCTCGCACCGTGTCGTCATCATATGTAGCAGCCATTGCAAGCACGGTCCGTACGTCTCGGCACCGGATCGCCCGTCGAAAGGCCACACGATCTAAATGCTTGAACCGTCCCATGTTTTGACCTCCTCAGTCGTCTCTCACACGTTCATATGTGCCGTATCGTACGTCATACACCTCGCGCACCGGATCAAGCGTCACGTCGTTGATCGTGACGAGCCCCTCTTCCCAAAGGACTGTCACTTCTTCACACGGATAGTCCCAAAAGATACGCTCTCGCTCTGTCGACCCACCGTGTTCGATTTCCCCTAACATCGCAAAGTCTGTCGTCGCCCCACCGCTCGTTCGATAAAAGAACATCGACTGTGTCCCATCGGGTGATTCTGATTCATAGACGAGCTCGCCCTTTGGCACACCATCGATCGTGTCGCCTGCTGTTTAGAAACGGTAGCCACCATACCCGAGCGCAGCCCAAACACATAAACTGACTAAACCAAGGGCAATCAGCCAGCCGTAATGTATGTTTTTCAAGTTCGCTCACCTTCTCGTCCGTCCAAGACTGATCGTTCTGAACGTTTCCGCTCTAGCGTTTGACCGGTCACGTTCCAATTCCCGTCTTGTTTCGGGTAGACACGAAATCTGTACCGGTCTCCGAGCCACCCGATCACATCCAACGTATAGAGTGAATCCCAGTGCAACTTGTACACCTGACGAGAGATTCGATACCCTCTCGGAAAGGAACGATCGAACGACGATGCATCGACCTCTATGACGGATTGCCGTTTCATCCAGCGACGTTTGCCATGGATGTCATAAAAATCGACCCATATGCTCGCTTTGTCCTCTTTTATCGAGACAATCAAGTTCGCTCGAATCGTCTCGTTCTTATTTATCGCACGCATCAAGTTTGCTTCGAACGTATAGTCGTGACGCTCGACGTGATCGCGCAACGTATGTAGGACGTCTGGTGTGAAGACGTTCGGTGCACAGAAGCGTAATGCGTGCTCCAACTCGGTCAGCGCCCGTTCCGGAGTGACCTCTTTATCGATTGGTAACACATATACCGGGACAACCCCGTGCTCATACACGATGGCTTGAAGCGATTCACTCGACAACGTGTCACAACAGACAACCGTCAGCGACGCGTCACGAGGAAGTGTAAGCTTCAAGCTCCGAATCTTCTGATGAAGTAATGTAAGCAAGGCATCCAATCTAGATATCTCGCGCGTCAGCCCGTCTTGACCCAACTGTTCGATTGAAATCCTCATCGTCAACCCTCCCTTTCTCGCAGATCGTCAATCCAACGCTCGAGCTCTTTTTTCTCGTGCAAATATACACCCGGCTCTACTTGAAGGTCGACCCCGTGCAAAAACGTCAGCCCGTCCATCACACTCGCATCAAGGTGCATGTCTTCAGTCCGCTCTAATGCGTCCGCTGCCAAGTCGGAGACGTTTTCGAACGTCAGCGCGCCTGTACGGACAGCGCATAACCAATCGACAAGATCCTCGCGAGACGGGACGTTCCGGCGCCTCGGAAGTTCATCTGTCGCCAGCTTTCCTCCGTTCACCTGCTCAAAGAGTTCGATGAGTCGTTGGTTTGTCGGCGCAATGTCGAGCACCGTCTCAAGCGGCGTCCGAATCGATTTGATCTGATTGTTCATCTCATTCCATAAAAAGAGCGTCTCATCTCGTCCGTACATGAGCCAATCACCGGAAGCGTCATATCCGATTCGTTGCCCGAGCGGAGATAATGGAAGGTGTGACGCATCCTCAATAGTGAGGAGCGTCGAAGGCAGCCGTTCACCCGCAGAGGTCGTCATGGTGACGGGACACTCTTCGGTCGGGAGAAACTTTCGCACTTCTTCCCATGTCATCGTTCTGACTGCACCCAATCTTCAAACGAGGGCGCGATTTGCTCGACATGATTACCTGTCTCATGGTCAACGATGACGACTTCATTTGTCTTCAAGTCGACACAGACGAGGTCCCCGAGGAAATCTTCATATCCGATGACGGGGAGATGGTTTGGCCACGGCTCTTCCTCATCGAAAACCTCTCCTTGTACCTCGTCAAAACGGTCGCGTTCGTTTAAGAATGCGAAACGCGGCAGCCCTTCTGCATCCTTCAATCGAATTTCCGTTTCGGACGTCGGTAACAGTGCTAGCAATTTTTCTTTCGTCATATGACTACCTCCCTCTATTTTTCTTCATTTTACCTCAGCCTCCTCGAAATATGTTTTATATTCCCATTGATTCTAATTGACAACGATTTTTCATAGTGTAAAATTACACTTGTAAGTTATTGTCATAATATCCTTTTTAGTAGTCAATTGAGGTGGACCATGAATAAGAACGATTTTATCCAAACTGTTTCAAAACATATGAAATCGATTCGGATCGAGCAACAGTTTTCGCAAGAAGAAATGGCCGAGATGCTCGGCATCTCAAAAAAAACGCTCATCCAAATCGAGAAAGAACGGACTGTCGCCAACTGGGGCACGGTCGTCACGCTCTGCGCGCTCTTCAATGATAGTGATATTCTGTTAAATGAGATTGGGGACGATCCGGTCGAGTTCGTGAAATTGCTCGCCAAAGAGGTCGCCTATGAGCCGAAATCGAAGACGCTCGGCGGCCGTGTCTGGTGGAAGGTAGTCACAACGGATGGCGATTATGTGATGCAACAAAACGTCATCAGTAGCCATTACCGTATCCTCGATTCAAAAGACGTCCGTTGGTACAGCTCGTTCGATGCGGACGATGCCATGCACGTGTTGGCCAGACTCGCGCGAAATCAATGAAAGGAGCTTCAACATGAACATTAAAAAACGATGCATCGTGACGCTATCGTGCGTCTATGCTATCGCCTTTGTCTTAAACGTCATCCCTTCGGTCACGTTCCCCGATGCGACAATCGGACCGCTCCAGGCAACGGCGTCGGTCTTGCTCGTCCTTTGCATGATGGGGACGTGCGTCTTGAACGACCGGGTCGCTAAGCTTTACGTGACCGCCCTCCTGTTCGCCGGTGTGACCGTGTTCACGTTACATAGCTTTGAGACGTATGTGTACGACATCGTCATCCTTGACGCCTTGTTCGCGATTCAATATCCGCTCTACTTGTTATTCGTGACCCCACTCTTCGGGCTCAACTTCTTTTTCAACGTCGAGGCAGATTTCATCGCCTTGTTCGCTTTTTTCATCGGACTGTTCATCCTTGCCATTCATGAGATTGCGATGATGGTGTCACGGAGATCGACATGAGCCGTTAGTTGCTGATTGGATTGGCCAGTCTCATCACCGCCCTCATCCATTTCCTGCTTTCGCCGAGTCTGCCTGACATGAATGAATCGATTTGGTTAGGCGGAACAGTAGGGCTTCTCCTGTTGTCCGTCATGGGATTCAGTACCCTTCTCGGACAGAAGCATCATTGGACTTACCGCCAACGGTTCGTTGTCGGAATCGGACTGATTGTGGCTTTTGCGCTGTCATTCGGCCTCATCCTTTGGTGGGTCGTTGCGATTAACTTGAATCAAATTTAAATGGGAGGAAGCTCAATGCACTACTATATCGGGTCAGGGTTTAATAACATCGAGAACGTCAGACGGTTACGCGATCTGCTCACCGCACAAGGGCATACCCATACATACGATTGGATGCGTAATGCGCGAGCCGATTCGGTCGACGTGTTACGGGACATCGGAGAGAAAGAGCGTGACGCCATCAAGAATTCCGACTTTGTCGTCATCTTGCTTCCGGCCGGGAAAGGCAGTCACGTCGAGCTCGGGATTGCCATCGGCTCAGGCGTGCCGGTGTTTCTTCACGACACGACCGACAGTATGACGAATGTCGAGACGACGAGTACGTTCTATCACGTCGCACATGTCGTCCAGCTATCAGGTGACCTTGAAGACGTTCCGACGCAAGTCGATGCCTATTTCTCAACTAAAAGCTCATGAATGCCGATTCTCACCTTTCCTATCATTCAGCTCCCCATCCATTCCCAAGCAAAATTTTGAAATGATTTGAATTTCTTATGGTGCATCTATCAGTTTTGTGACATACTGTTCAAAATTGATTTGAACGGGGACGATTCATATGCAGACCTGGAAACAACCTTTACTTTTGCTCACCGGGGTCGGCATCTCGAACCTCGGGGCTTGGGTGTACTTCATCGCCCTCAACTTGATTGTCCTTGAGATGACGCAGTCGCCGTTCGCCGTGTCCGTCCTCTACATGCTCGTCCCGCTCGCGGCTCTCTGTGCCAACTTCTGGTCAGGTACGGTCATCGACCGCACGGATACACGACGCCTGATGATTTTGCTCGACGCGCTACGCGCCGTCGTCGTCTTCAGTCTCGCCTTCATCGACTCGCTCGCGCTCATTTACGTGCTCGTCTTTCTATTGAACATCGCCAGTTCCGTCTTTGAATCGGCGTCCCTCGTCTACATGACGAAACTCGTCCCGAGTGGCGACCGCCAGCGGTTTAACGCCATGAAGAACTTTGTTCAATCGGCTGGTTTTATCCTAGGACCAGCTATCGCCGGGCTTTTGTTTATGATTGGCAGTCCGACGCTCGCCATTCAGTTGAATGCGTTGGCGCTACTCGTCTCGGTCGGCATCCTCACGCTTTTGCCGACGCTATATACGGCCCGTGACGAAGTTGAAGTGTTCAGTGTACGCATGATCATCGAGGATTGGAAGACGGTCGTACGCTTCGCGTCGACGAAGCGCTACGTGACGCTCGTTTATAGCCTTTTCTGCGTCATGACGATTTTCATGTCCGGACTCGACTCGCTCGAGGCATCATTTGCGACGCAAGTGCTCGATTTCCCCGAGAGCCGTTACGGCTTTCTTGTCAGTGTCGCCGGAGCCGGGATTATCGCCGGATCGATCATCAATGCGACGTTCAGTGCTCGGATGACGTTGCCGTTCCTGATTAGTTTTGGTGCTGTGATGACGCCAGTGGGCTATCTCGTCTTTGCCTTCTCGGAATCATTCGTGGTCGCGTCTGTCGGCTTCTTCTTACTCACGTTCGCCCTGTCATTCGCGAACACCGGCTTCTTGTCGTTTTATCAAAACAACGTCCCGAACGAGCTAATGGGCCGCTTCTCCGGGGTGATCAGCGTCGCGGAGTCTGTCTTGATTATCAGCTTGACGTTCGGTATCGGTTTGCTCGCAGAATTTGTCGGGATCCGTTCGACGTACGTTGTCTTCTCGCTCGCGTTCTTGCTCGTCGGCTTAATCACGATCCGGGTTGCACTAGAACGTTCGAGACGTTCATTGTACGATACCGCATCATTTGAAGAAGCGTCATGAATGAACAGAGACAGTCGTTTATAGGAAACGGCTGTCTCTGTTCGTTTTACCTTGAAATATGTAAGGAATGTACTCGCTTCATTTCGAAAAATCGATAATCCGACGCCATCCCTTGTTCTATAATGAACATAAAGTGCCTTTTCTTGGTTAACCCACCTATACATGGGATAATTGTGAGGGAAAGCCTCAAACTCAAAAGATACACAAGGAGGGATGACTATGAACCGATGGACCAACGAGTCGTTAAAGCTGATTGGTCTCATCTCTTCCCTGCTCATCGGAACGATACTCTATACCATCTTGCTCGTGGAAAGTGACAGCGGATTTCTCGGCTTATTGATTTTGCCGGTCATCGTCATAACTTCACTCGCCTTCGGGATGCGGGCTGGCTTGTCGATTTCTGTGACACTGCTCGTCTTTCTCTTCATCTACTTCCAATCGTTTGCCCCACTAAACGCACAAGGGGAAGTCCAGTTCTTCAATTGGCGCGGGATCGGGTTTACCACACTTCTCCTCATGCTATCTGTCGTTTCTGGCCTCGTTCACCAACTCGTGAAGCGCGTTCAGCGATTGCGATACGCACTTGAAGAACGTGCGCGACAACTGATTGCCGTTGACCCCGAAACGTGGCTCGATAACGCCGAGCGGTTTCAACTGAACGTCAACAGCGAACGTGACCGTCTCGTCCGCCATGGTGGTGCTTTCTCGGTTTCGTTCATTCAATTTGACGACTTTATGCGTTTCGAAGAGACATATGGACGCACGGAGTATGAATGGTTTTTGAATTACTTCAGTGACGAACTCCACAGGGCGACACGGCGTACGGACCAAAAATACCGAATCGCCCATGACACGTTCTCCATCATCTTTCCGTACACGTCTCCAGAGGCGGCGCAAGTTGTCCATGACCGCATCCGTCCGTTGCTCGAGGACTATGAGTTACAGAGCGGCGAGCACGTGAGACTGACATACGAGGACATGTTTTATGAAGTGACGCTTGAGAACGCCACGGTCATGGTCGATGCGATTCTTGAGAGGGCTTCATCGCTTCATTAGAATCGTTTTGACCTATAAAGCCCTTGAACGATCCGTCGGTGGACGTGATTGTTCAAGGGCTTTTTCGTAGTCTGCGTGACTCGTCTTGTCTGTACAGGAATCACGTCACACGAGAGCGAAATCAATATATAACACACCATCAAGGAGGCATGATTCCCATTTCATCGACCGTCTATAGCATTAAACCGATCCAGTCACCACGCGAACTCGACGCATCGTTCCCCGTCATGAACCAATTGCGGACCGACCTGACCCTCGCCGCCTATCGTGAGCTCGTCGCCGCCATGCGCCCGCAAGGCTATGAACTATATGCGTTATACGCAGACGATACGATCGTATCGCTCGCGGGCATAGAAGTTCGCGTCAATCTCTATCTCGAGAAGCACGTCTACATATATGACCTCGTGACGTGCGCGGACCATCGTTCGAACAGATACGGTGAGATGCTGCTTCACTTCGTCCACGAATACGCACGCGATCGTGGCGCCACTTACGTCGCCCTCGAGTCTGGACTCGCACGAACTGAGGCACACCGTTTCTATCTCGATAAGATGGGTTATACCATCACTAGCTATTCATTCCGAAAGCGATTGTAGGTATGCAAAAGGGAAGAGCCAGTCGCTCTTCCCGTCTTAATTATATCGTGATTCCAACACCAAAAACAGACTATCTTCTCCTAATTTCAGCCACTATACTAGGAAGACACGAAACAAAGGAGAGATGCCCTATGACGAACGATGCGAAACCGCTCGACCCGGGACCGTTCTTTCACGGGACGAAAGCCGAGCTGAAGCTTGGAGAGTTACTGGAACCGCGTCGCGATTCGAACTATCATGACAGGCAGTCGGACCACATCTATTTCACGGCCACCCTTGACGCCGCCAAATGGGGCGCTGAGCTCGCGAAGTCTGACGCCCGAGAGCGCATTTATCTCGTTGAACCGACCGGTGACTTCGAGAACGACCCGAACTTGACGGACAAACGCTTCCCCGGCAATCCGACCCGGTCGTACCGCTCGAGCGAACCGATCAAAGTCGTGGCCGAACTCGGGGTGTGGGAACGCCATTCCGTCGAACAGATCGACCAGATGCGCGCCGCGCTTGCGAAGCTCCGTCTAGAAGGGAAAGATGTCATTGAAGACTGACATGAAGGAGAAGTACATTGAAGAAATCGTATCAGAAACGTAAATGGCTCATCCTTGTCTTTACCGTCTTCGGATTATTGTATGCGACGACGTATATCCCGCAACGCGTCATCACGACAACGCCATCGAGCGTGGCTCGCATCCACGTATTTGACGGTCAGAGCGGTTATGAGCTCGACTTGAGTGACCGAGACGACATCAACGCCGTCATGCAAAATTTAAATGATGTCACGTTCCAAAAAGGAAAAGTGAGCTTCGGTTATATGGGGTACTCGTACCGAGTCACATTGTATGACAAAGACGGGGATGAGCTCGATGAATTTATTGTCAATAGTGCCGACACCGTCCGTTACCGCGGCTTCTTTTACACGGCGAAATCAGGAAGAATCGACTATGACATGCTTGATGAATGGATGCAAGAGCTCAAATCATACCCCGAAGATTGATGCCTTTAAGTTTCTTCTATTCATGAGTTGCAAAAACGGATGGGATCAGTAACTGATTCCATCCGTTCTCTTTTGGTTCCCCTGTTGAAGCGCACCATCCGCATGAACGAGCGTGAACGGATCGGCGAGCGAGGCCGCTGCCGCCTCTGCTTGCGAGACCGTCTCATCGACCACGATCACTTCATGACGCCGTAACCGGAAAGCCCGCTCGAGTCGGCTCGTCAACAAATTGCTGAGGAAGACGAGCAAGGACAGTCCGATGGCCGGGACGAGGAAGATATGACTCGTCATCCAAGTCGTCGCCGTGAACTGCTTGAAATAATACCCGAACATTGACGACCATTCGAATAGCGTCGGCATGACCCCTTCAAACAAGAACACGGTTCCTCCGAAGAAGACACCGAACAACGACAGATGGATGAGTAACATCAACGTCTGCACGAACTGTTGCATGAAGACGATCACCAATGTCGGGACGAGGTGCGGCCACAGATGTCGTCTCGTCCGATGCCAGACGCCGCCTCCTAACGTTTCAGCGACGACCATGAACTCTTGTTTCAGCAGTTGCCTCACTTCTGTGATCAAATATAGCGTGACAGCAGGTAACCCGAGTAGGATGAAGACGGTGAGCTGAAGCGAGACGCGATCCACGAGCGGTGGTACCATCGTCGAGTCGGCGAACATTAATGACGAGAACAGCATCATCATCGCGAGTAACGAGATTGGTAGAATTAAAAAACCGTCCAACACCATTTTGAAGTAACGATTTAACCGCGCCCCGCGGAACGCGAGCGGAATCCCGACGAGTAACCCGAGCGCCATCCGCCCGAGCGCAACGGTCGCACAAATGCCGACCGTCCATTTGAACCCTTCAATCATCATTTGGAACAAGTCGTTCCCGGCCCGGTCCGTCCCGAGCCATTGGTCTTTCGACGGTTCAAGCGGCGGGATGCCAATCAATCGCCCTTCCTCTGAGTACCGATTCAAGAATTGATCGACTTGCCCGTCGCGAAAAATCGTATTGCTGATACTGAGTACAAGTAAGCCCATTAAAATCGTGAAGACGATTAAGAAAATCGGATCACGCATGAGTGCGCGGCGCATCAAACCCCTCCTTTCCATGCATCCGGGATAAGCCATTCCGCCAACACGTCCACGAGAAAGATCGGAATATAAACGACCAGTAAAATGACGAGGAGGATCGGCATCACCGGATTATAGACGACGAAACGGAAGATGCCTTGCACGTTGAACAAATACTCGATAATTAAAAGACTCGATAGCACCGTAATCAAATTCGAGCGGAAAAAGAGGTAGAATCGATACACCAAATTCGGGAGCAAGTGTTTCCAGAACAAGGCGGCCGGTCGGACACCTTTGGCCCGAGCCAGCTCGAGGAACGGGGTCGCTTCCTCCTCAAGGATATGCTTCGTCAACCATTTAAGGAAGAAAAACAAAATGGTGAGCGTCAGCGTCACGATCGGCAAAAAACGTATGTATTCGGCAAAGCCACCCGCGACCTCGATACGATTGAATCCCGTCTGTTTGTAGAGCGTGATGGCGAGGAATTGCGTGAAGATAAGCCAAAACAGATCCGGGACCATCTCGAGCGTCTGACTCGTTTGTTGTAGCACCGTCCGCACACGCTTCCCGCTCCGATAAAAGAAATAAGCGTAGAGTAGGGCGAACGCGACCGAGACGGCAAGTGACGTCATAAAGATGATGACGGTCTCTTTCATGAGCGGCGCGAGCGCTGGCAATAACGGTAACTCTTGTTGCGCCGTGACGTTGTAATACGTAATCTCATCAAGTTTTGTCAACTGACTGAATTGTTGCTGCAACCCGTTCCAGTAGTTCGATGGCACGAACTCGAGTTGTACGACGAGTGACGGCAAAGCACTGATCGCAATCAACACAAACAATGTGATAAAAAACTGAGCCGATTTTTGAGCAATCCAGTTCATCGTGTTCTTCCCCTTTCCAAAAATATATCGATTTCGTATAACCTTGTCGTGCTTTCATGTATGCAATCCATAATAAAGCTTATAATACGGATACTAAAGTTAAAAATATCCATATACACTGTTATGATTCTATCACAATCATCATGTGAATAAATACAATATTCCGAAAATTATTCACAAATAAAATCTTGAATCGTTAATTCATTATGCTACTGTCTATGCCCTCAACAACTCAAATGACGAACTTGCTATCACGATTATCTGATTAGAAAAGGAGACTTTCATGACCAACTTCCTCAAGTTACAATCGATCTCAATCTTACTGGCCCTCACCTTACTCATTAATATTCAGCTCCTCGCCAACAGCGGTCGTCTGTATTTGTTGATTGGTGACGGGTATGTCCTTGTCATCGCCGTGAGCGGACTCGCCTCACTCGTTTTGTTCGCGCGCGTCCTCATCAAGCTCTTACTGTTGCTCCCTATGTCACGTTGGAACTTTTTCCTTTACATCTTATGGCTTCCCTACTTAGCTTTGTTCACGTACGTGTGGACACGGCTCGTTCCTCCCCCGGGCGAGGCGGCATGGCCGAGTCCCGTCATCGGCCTCTTGATCATCGCCCTCACGCTCGTATTCCCGCTCTACGTGCTCATCGTCCATATGATTGCCCGCTCCCCAAAGAGAACGCTTCAAATCGAAGACAAGGCGTAACCGAAATCCGGTCACGCCTTGCCTGTGTTTACCATTCTTGGCGTCGCTTCTGCCACGCCACGAGTAAGATACTGATGATGACGAGCAAGAACCACGACGAGAGTTTGCCGAGGTCGACGAGCGCCCAGCCGCTCAACTGGTTCGGATACGCCCAACCGTTATAGAACGTGACGATATTCTCGGCGAACCAGATGAAGCAGGCGATCAAAAAGAAGGCGACGACGACGGGCATCGTGAAACGACGGTCGTCGAGCCGATACGTGACGATGGCCCGACCGAACGTAAGAAAGACAAGACCAATCAACACCCAGCGCAAGTCGAGCCAAATGTGGTGCCAAAAGAAGTTAAAATAGATGGCAATCCCGAGACCGAAGGCGATGAGCGGCGGCGGCATCTTCAAAAACTCGAGGTCGAGCCGACGCCACGACTGGACGACGTAGCTACCGACGCTCGCATACATGAAGCCAGCATAGAGCGGGACACCAAACAGCTTCGTCAGTGCCTCGTCCGGATAGCTCCAAGAGCCCATCTGGACTTTGAACAGCTCAAGGCCGAGTCCAATGACGTGAAACCAACTGATGACTTTTAGTTCTTCCATCGTCTCGAGCCCCGTCTTCACGAGCACAACTTGGACGACCAGACACCAGATGAGAAGGACGTCGTAGCGCGGAATCGGAAAGTCGACCCATTTCGTCAACGCGAGCGCGCCGAAGATGGCGACCGCGAAGAGGCAACTGAGCGCCTGTTCGTAGCCGAAGATGAATAAGTATCGGAGGCGTCGCATCGGATCACCTACAGTTCGATGTATTCGTAGAGGAATGACGACTCGCCGTCAAAGAAACGCGGGTCGAATAGACCGAGTCGCTCGTCTTCCTCGACAACGACAACGAAGGGTGACCATTGCTTCAGCGTGAGTGCCTCTTTATTCTCATCAAAGAGCGGAGTCAAGTCGGCGTCGTCCGCACTCGTCAATTCATATTGAAGTTCAGACGATTGATACACTGAATCACTGAAAATCCAGACAGTATCGTCCGTCTTCGTGACGACCGTGAACTGCGTCGGGATGAACGACGCCGATAATGCGACTTCTTCATGATCTTTCGCGTACGACTGATACAGGTACGCCCCTTGTGCACTTTGAATCAATACGTGGACAAGGATAGCAGCCCAGGCGTAACGGTACACCGTGTGCCTCACGTCAGTCCGGCGCGCGATGAGCCACGCGACGAGGAAAATTCCCCAATAGACGAAGTCGACGATCGGGATGACGCCGAATGTGAGCCTAGCGTCTGACAACGGCTCAAAGTAACCCGTTCCCCAGGCGTTGAACACGTCGGCCGTGTTATGGATGAACACGGAAAGCATTGCCCAGTAAAAATAACGTGTATCGGTTACTTTAAAGAGAACGCGGACGAGCCAATAGATGAGTAGCGCGAATAGCGGGACGAGGAAAATCGAGTGCGTGATGCCGCGATGCCACATCTGATACATCCCTTCCGTGTCCCACAGCCGCGAGATGACGTCCGCATCAGGGATTTGACTCCCGACGAGTGTCGTCACGAGCAACGCGCGTTTCTCATTTTTCTGTAACTCGCGCTTATCTGCTGCCCCATATAACGTGAGTCCGAACAGCGTGTGTGTGATCGTATCCACAATATCCCTCCTTTCTCTTTGAAAAGACACCCTCCTCAAAACGAGAAGGATGTCCTCAGTTTATTTCTCTTGGTCCATTTTCATGGCGCGTCTTGCGACGACAGCGACAAAAATGACAGCGACAATCGGAATGATTAATGGCATCCAGTTCAACATCCGCCTGTCCCCTTTCTACAAGTGTCGCAAGCAGTATATCACAACTTCAAATCATTCGATTCAATGAATGCTCGCTTTCGCATATCGGCTTGCCATCGACTCGATCGTCTCACGCATATGGTCGCGGAGCGTCACCGGTTCGAGCACCTCGACTTGATCGCCGAGCGACAACAGCCAAAAGACGAATCCGTCCGATACGGCCGCGTCAAAACGGATGTGGAATCGATCGTTCACTTCCGTGATCGACACATCTTCCCCAAGTTTGTCGAAAATGACCGGGAGCACCCGTTCGTCAACGGCCAGGACGACTTCTTCATCGAGCCCGTTATACATATTGAACGACTTTTGGAAGTAGTCATCCGGCAAGTGATGTTTTTGACGCGGTGAGTCGTCTTCGACGATCTCTGAGTTGACGATACGGTCGACCCGATAGTTGCGAATCTCCCCGATCGATTCGTCGATGCCGATCAAGTAATACTGCTCGTGATTCCAGTGCAAATCGATCGGATTGACGACGTACCGTTCCCCGTCACGTCGAAGCGGGAACGTCCGCTTGGCTACGTCGAACCCGACGACGTCCGTGTATTGGAACGAGATGGCTTTTTGTTCTTGAATCGCCCGTTGGATTCGGTCGATATGGTATGGGATATAGTTCACTTTCTTTTTAGGTGTCTTGATGATCGATTGGAGCGTCTCCGCTTCCGGGATGCTCGTCAAATTGCGGAGCTTGTCGACGATCTGCTCGGTCACGTCCTCAGAGATGAATTTCGCGGCGACGATTGCATCGACCATCATCCGCAGCTCATGGCTCTCGAACAAGCGGGCCGAATGCCAATATTTTTTGGCAAGACCGTTCTTCTCGAGCTCATCCTGCACCTCGAACCCCGAATCGGTCAATGCTTGGATGTCGTCTTTCACGGATTTTTTTGCTAACTTAGAAGTATCACCAATCGTAGATAAGTAGGCAAGCAGGTCCTCTAACGTCTTCGGATGATTGTCGTCCGTATGGCGTTCAAAGAACCGTCTTACTTCGAGTAACCGCTCTCGGTTGTTCACGGTATGTTCCCCTTTCATTTCTGTCTATATAATATGTATAAAGAGACATTATCATGTTATTTCCATGAAATAAAGTTATTTTCCATTACATTTCGTTTAAGGAGGCAATCGTCGCTGTGAAACATTACGCCCACGTCAACGGCACGAAAATCGAATACATCGACCGCGGTCACGGTCCTGTCGTCGTTTTGATTCATGGTACCCAATCATCGAGTCTCGAACCGTACCATGTGGACCGGCTCGTCTTGTCTGGTTTCCGGGTCATTGTCCCATCTCGACCCGGTTACGGTGAGACTCCGTACTCATTTTCGGCGACGCCGCAAGCGTTCGCCGAGAACTTGCGCCAACTCATGCATATCATGAACATCGGCGCTTATCATGTGTACGGCATCTCCGCTGGTGGTCCGACTTCGATCGAGCTTGCCTCACGAAACGACCGGGCCCTCAGTCTGACGCTCGCCGCCGCCGTGACGAGCGAGGTCGATTTCCCGTACCGTCGCTACATCAGTCGAAACATCGCCCAACCTCCATTCATTGCCGCACAGTTCGCGATGAAACAGTTCGTGTTCCGCGCGATTCAAAAACAGCCATTCGAGGCGACGGCCCGCATGATTCAGTCGACGAGCCTGCTCGCGTTAGATGCCATTCGGGATGAAGTGACGCCGTACGACATCTTCTTATTGAAACGCGTCGCCAGTCAGATGGCGTTCGGGCTCGGGGCGCAGTTTGACCTGCGTCAACGTGTCCCTGACGAGGCGTTGCTCGGGGTGACGTGCCCGACGTATATCGTCCATTCAAAAAATGACAAGGCCGTACCCGTACGACACGCCCACCATGCCAAACGGCTCATCCCGCACGCACAGCTCACGATTTTGAACAGTCCGGGTCACTTGATTTGGATCGGTCGACAAGCGCGAAAGAGCGAGCAACAAATCGAGCGTTTCATCCGTTTTAATTCGTAAGGCACCTGTTCAGGTGTCTTTTTTAGTCTGCTTCGAGTAGTTCAATCAGTCGATTGGTCACGTCTACCGGAATGAGGTAAGCCGTGTCTGTATCGTCCGCATCGTAAAGGCTGCTCTCACCGTCCAGTTCATTGAGCCAGAGGTAATAGCGGTCAGTCTCCTCGTCTTCGAAGCGGACCTCGAGATCGTATTCCGGCCCGACCACGTTGGCGATCCCCGGAATTCTCTCTGCCTCACGAAGCATATCTTCGAATACTTGAATCGCTTTCGGTTCGTCAAACGTGATGAGGTCACCCGTTTGGAATCGGTAAAACCCATCCGATTCCGAGACGGTCACAGCTTCAATCCCGTCCGTCCTAAAATCGTTCGAGCCACAACTGGTCAACGCGAACGCCATGATTGTGAATGCACCGATTCGCCTCATTGATTGCTTCAACAACCATCACCTCGTTTTAGATGTTCACTCACGCTCGAGCAATCGAATCAACTCGTCTGTAACGTCTGTCGGGACGAGATACACCGTATTCGTATCGGTCACATCCATAATGCTCGTCGGCATGCCTAGGTCGCCGAGCCAGACGTAATAGCGGTCGACCTTCTCACCTTGATAATGGACTTCCACATCATACTCAGGCGTCGCCATATTTACGATTCCCGCTTGCTGTTCTGCATTCCGAATCATGTCCGCGAACACTTTGACGTCTTCGAGCTCGTCATACGTGAGGACATCTCGTTCTTGGAACCGGCCAAAGTCGACCGACTCGGCAATTCTCACCTCTGTGACATCTTCAGCGACGAGCTCGTTCGTGTCGCAACCCCCGAGTAAGCCGACTGTCAATGCGGCTATACCCGTCATCCATTTGCCCCGACGTTTCATCTGACTCCACCTCCATATATTGTCGTCTTTCTTTACGAGTGGTAGGTGTAATTGGTTTCATCGTTAACGTCTGACAGAAAAAACTTAAGTAAAGCGCTCAGTCATCGACTCCTAGCGTCACAATCAAACGATCCGTGACGTCAGATGCCACTTTATAGACGAGGTGCGTCTCGGTGACGTTCATGAAGACGCTCGGTGTCCCTCTTCGGCCGAGCCAAAGTTGATAGCGTTCTGTCCCGTCATCTTTATAACGGATTTCAAGATCAAAATCCGGTTCACGCTGAACTGTCGTGTCCATCAACTCGTCCGCGTTGCGAAGCATATCCGCGAATACCTTGATGTCCTGCAGTCGATTGTATTCGACGAGGAACTGGTCGTTGAATCGGGTCCCTTCCAACGATTCAGCGACTTTCACATGATTCATCTCTTCAGCTTCAACTGCCTTGAATCGTTCTCTGCCATACCCATACGGTAGCGTAATTTTTCTCACTTCATTAATGAAATTCAACAGTCTGCCCATCATATTCGACCTCCTATCTGTCTGATCATTTTACATACGCAAAACGTGTACAGAACGTTTCATTAATATCACTTTAAGCTTTTGACTTCTGCTTCTCCTTAGCCCGTTCTAAAAAGATTGGTAGCACGTTCAATCCGATTGAAGTCATCGTCAGTACCCATAGCGCACGCTCCATGCCTGGTACAACGTCCGCTAAAGCCGCCCAGTCTTCCGCTTCGACCCACATCGCAATCAAACTATATTCGGCACATAGCGTGAGTGCGGTCAGCGACAACGCAATTGCCATCGCCAGTTTGAAGTCTTTCCCAACGCTGAACGTGTACAAATTGAATAACGTCGCCCCAATCGCCAGTAATCCAAATATAATCCACATCAGAGTATCACTCTCCATTTTTTATGTAATTAATTACCTATTTTTACATTATCATAAGCAAAACATGAAATCGTTACATTTTGGAACAACAAAAAAGCCGGGCCGAAGCCCAGCTTTTTCTTATTCATACGTCCAACCAGTCAACGTCGCGGTGCCACCCTCATAGCGTAGCCCTTTGTCGAGCTCACTCGGGAACACCCGAAGCGTGGCGACGGCTTCACCGTCATTGACGAAACATTCGACGCTCGACGAATCGACGAAGAGATGGAGAGACGTGACGTCCATCACTTTCGTACGCGTCGTGCCAAATTCGGTCGCGAACGGCTCACCAGCGTTCGTCCGGTCGATCGTCAACTCACGAGACGCTTCATCGTACCGGATGACGAGCGATTCGTCTCCGACTCGAAGCAGCTCGAGCGTGAAGTCCGACCCATCTGTTGTCAACTCGAGTTCGTAGCGGTTCGGTGTCGAAGCATTCATCGCAGTCCCGGAGGCGTTGACGAATTCGTCTTGGCGTAGCTTTGTCATCGCCTTCACCGGACGTTGTTTAAGCTCACCGTTTTCAATCGACAGTTCGCGCGGTAGCGTCAAGGCGTGTGCCCAACCGAATCGGTCCGTCGGATACTCGATCTCCGGCAAGCCCATCCAACCGACGAGCACGCGACGTCCGTCATGTTCGGTCGTCTGCGGGGCATAGAAGTCAAACCCAAAATCGAGCTCTTCAAACGCGCCGTGTGTGAACGTCAACGTCTCCACATCAAGCTTCCCGATCAAGTAGCCGGATTGATAGATGTTGTGATAGCGATGTCCGTCCGGCTCGATGCCTTGTGGCGAGAATACGAGCACGTGCTGACCGTTCAGTTCGAACACGTCCGGACACTCCCACATGTAACCGAACGGGTCGAGGCCCGTCTTCACTTCTCCGAGGAACGTCCAGTCATTTAAGTCGCTTGAACGATACAAGACAACACATCCGGTCTCGTTCTCGCGCTGGGCCCCGACGATCGCATAGTAGAACCCATTCTCAAACCATACTTTTGGATCGCGGAAGTGCTCCGTATAGCCAGCCGGTACGTCCGGGATGGCGACGTTCCGTCGTTCGATTTTGCCATCTCGTAACACGCCGATCAGTTGCGAGGCGTGACGCGTCCAGTCGTCCGTCCGGTGGTTACCCGTATACATGACGTGGAGTTCACCATCAGCGACAAAGCCGCTACCTGAGTAAGCGCCGTGCGAGTCTTCGGTCGTCTCCGGGACTAACGCCACCCCGCGATCAGTCCACGTGACGAGGTCCGTCGATGTGACGTGATACCAATGTTTCAGACCGTGTACCGGTCCGAGCGGGAACCACTGATAGAACATGTGGTATTCCCCGTTGAAGAAAGTGAATCCATTCGGGTCGTTGAGGAGGCCTGTCGGCGGTTGGATATGATATCCGAACCGCCACGGTGAGGCCGCCGTTTTCGTGCGGAGCGTCTCCATGTCGAGGGCACTCACGTCACGCAGCGAACGATAACGTTCCGCCTTCGTCCAAGTCATCTAAATCACTCCTTTTGATTATGCGGCTTGTTTGACCGCGTCTTTTTTCGCCTGGCGCTTCGCAAGGACGAACGTCAAGCTGAAGGCGACAGCGAACGAGATCGCCATGCCGATGATATACGATACGATCGATGTCGGTGCGATCGAGATGATCCCTGGAAGACCAGCTGCACCGAGTGCGACGGCGAGAACTTCGCGACCGACGATGAACGCCGAGGCGATCCCTGAACCGATGATGGCGGCGATGAACGGGTACCGGAGTTTCAAGTTGACCCCGAACATGGCCGGTTCCGTGATGCCTAGTAGTGCCGAGATACCTGATGCCGAAGCGACACCTTTCATTTTCTTCTCACGTGTCAAGAAGAAGACCGCGAGTGTAGCCGCGCCTTGGGCGACGTTTGACATCGCAGCGATCGGGAAGATGAACGATCCGCCCGTACGTGCGATATCGGCGAGCAATTGCGTCTCGATGGCGATGAAGCTGTGGTGCATCCCAGTGATAACGATTGGTGCGTACAAGAGTCCCATTACGAGGCCACCGAAGAAGCCGAGCGAGTCGTACGTCCAAACGAGACCGTCGATGATCAAGTTCCCTGCCTCACGCGTGATTGGTCCGACAAAGGCGAACGTGATGAACGCTGTGAAGAGGAGTGAGAGAAGCGGTGTGAGCAAGATGTCGAGCGATGCCGGCATGAATTTACGGATGTTGATTTCGAGCTTCGATAAGATATAAGCCGATACGAGTACTGGTAACACTTGACCTTGGTAACCAAGTTTCTCGATTTCAAATCCGAGGATATTCCAAACCGGGATATCGCCGACCGTCGCTTGCGCGTAGGCGTTGACGAGATCCGGGTGGACCATGATCATCCCGAGGGCGGCACCGAGATATGGGTTGCCCCCGAACCGTTTGGCCGCGGAGAATCCGATCAGGACGGGCAGGAAGACGAAGGCGGCGTTGGCGAACGTATTGATCATGGCTGCGAGGTCAGCGATGCCTGGATACTGGTCGATGAGTGAGCTGCCGTCAAAGAACAAGTCCGGTGCCGTGAGCAAGTTGTTGATCCCCATCAAGAGACCACCGGCGACGATGGCCGGGATGATCGGTACGAAAATATCAGATAACATCTTCACGAACTGTTGGAGCGGGTTGCCTTTCTTCGCGCTCGCCGACTTGACGTCGCTTGTCGACATGTCGCCGAGACCTGTCAATTCGGAGAACTCAGCATAAATTTTATTGACCGTACCTGTACCGATGATGATTTGGTATTGTCCGCCCGTCGAGAACGTCCCTTTCACGACATCTAACGCGTCAAGTTTCTTCTCATCGACTTTCGACTCGTCGTTCAAGACGAGACGGAGCCGGGTGGCACAGTGGGCGGCTGCGGCGACGTTATCTTTTCCGCCGAGCGCCTCTAAAATCGCTTCTGCTTCTTGTCTGTAGTTCATTCCGGTTTCCCTCCTAACATTTGTTGAACACGTTGTGGCGACGGTATGGCTGGAATCGCGCCGTAAGCGGTGCATGTCAAGGCGCCGGTCACGTTCGCATATTCGATATCCTTCTGTAAACGCGTATCCTCGACGCCGAGTGTGGCGAGACGATACAAGTACGCGCCGACGAATGCGTCACCGGCACCCGTTGAGTCAACGCTTTCAATGTACACCGACGGGATGATGTCTCGCGTCTCGTCTGTCGCGATTAACGTGCCGCGCGAGCCGAGCGTGATGGCGACGCGATTCGCGCCGAGCTTGAGTAGTGCGTCGACCGCTTCGTCGAGGGTTTCGGCTCCGGTCAACAAGTACGCTTCTTCTTCGCTCAGTTTGACGAAGTCAGCCTCGGCGATGAAGTGGAGCGAGTCTTGTTTGAACGCCTCAAGGTCTGTCACGAGCGCGTCGCGATAGTTTGGGTCAAACGAGACGAACAGCCCGTCGCGTTTGGCGAATTGCAGCAACTTGAAGTAGGCGTTTTTCAATTCACCGTCAAGGAGTGCTGTCGCCGAGCCAAAATGGACGATATCCCCTGATTTGAACTTCGATAAGTCGATCGCTTCGAACGCATAGTCGCCGTCACTTCCACGTCGGAACGTGAAGTCACGTTCTCCGTCCGCTTGAATCGAGACGAATGCGAACGTCGTGTCGCCTGCTTCGACCAAGTTGTCCGTGCCGACGCCGTTCGCTTCGAGCGTCTCTTTCAAGAACTGTCCGAACGGATCCGCCCCGACTTGTCCGAGGAAGCTCGACTCGCCCCCATGTTTACTGACGACGGCAGCCACGTTGGCCGGCGCGCCTCCCGCTTTTTTCACGAATGTCGTTCCGTTGACGAGGTCGCTCGATGCGTCCTCGCAAACCCAGTCAATCAATAGTTCACCAATGCAATGTACGGTGTTCATCCGTCCACCTCCATGTCTGAATATATTGCTTCGTATCATTTATCGAACCGGTTCCAAAAACGAATAAAAAATGTTGCGGAACCGGTTCCACAACACAAATGTAATCGATTTAATTTAAAATGTCAACGCTTTCTCGTAGTTTTAATTCAAAAGTTGTGAACGTTTTCATCGTGATGACATCAGCTGTTAACAACTGGAGAATCATGTCAGCCGCCTTCGCTCCCGTCCTTCGATATGGAAGGTGGACGGTCGTAAGAGATGGATGCAGTACTTCAGTGAAATCGTAGCCGCCAAATCCGCTCACCGAGACGTCTCCAGGGACGGTCTTTCCGCTATTGGCTAACCCTTTCAGTATCCCGAGGGCGATATTATCGGTTGCACAGACGACGAGCGATGACGTTTGCTCCTGTCCAATCTGTGTCCCAATCGGAATCGCGTCGTCGATTTTAAACGTCGTCGTATACGTCTTGACGTCTGCGCCCGCCTCGTTAAACGCCTTCAAGAAACCGCCTCGTCTCGCTTGGCCGACAGCGATGTCGTACGACTCGACGCCCACATAGGTGACCTCACGATGCCCCCAGTCCATGAATTGTCTGCCAAGGGCATAAGCCGCATCAAAATCGGGATAGACGAGACTATGAACGAGCTCATGCTCCTGTCCGATCAACAGGACAGGAATTTGGATGTCTTGAATCGCCTGTAAATGGCGAGGGGTGACCGTCGTCCCGAGCCAGATGATGCCGGCGACTTTTTGTTTCGCTAAGTTGTATAGCTGTTCGATCTCTCGCTCTGTCTGTTGGGCAGTGTTCACGACGAGCATTTGATAACCCCGTTCGGTCAAGCGTTCATCGATGCCCATCATCGTCCGCGAGGCGGCGTATGAGTCGAGCCGCGGCACGATGACGCCGATCATCTTCGTTTGTTTTGATTTCAAGCTTTGGGCAAACTGGTTCGGTTCATAGTTCGTCTCTTGGATGACCCGCTCAATCTTTTCGCGTGTCGCCTGCCCGACCGAACCCCCGTTCAAATAACGGGAGACGGTGCTCTTGGCGACGCCGGCTAGCTTGGCGATGTCATTGATTGTCACTTGTCTCATCCGAAAACCTCCATACGAAAAAACTGACGCGCTAGACGCCGTCAGTTCAGTGGTTCACTACGTATCGTTTTTTAAAGTTTAAATAAAAGAGCCCGTTCCGTTTCTCGAAGCCATTCTTTTCGAGCACAAGGCGCGTTGCCTCTTGATGCGGGCTCGTCGGCGGGATGCCGGCACGAACCGTATGACCTGCTTTTAAGTCCGACTGTTCAAGCGCGAGGCGTAACCCTTCTGTCGCATACCCGTTGTCTTTATACGGGTCGAACACCATCAAATCAAGTTGATAGACGCGAGCGAGCTTGAGAAGAAGCACTTTACCGACGATTTTCCCGTCGACGAGAAGATCATAATAAAAGTCCTCCCCGTAACTATGTTCATCGGCCGAATACACATGCTCGGTTCCCATCTCGACGAAGATGCCCTTCAACTCTTCAGCTGAAATGCCGTACGAGCTTTCCCCGTATTTTTGAAAATGTTCATATTCGATCTCATCAATCTGACGAATAGGTTGACGCACGATTTCCATCCCGTGCCCTCCTTAACAGTTAGTCCTAAGTCTTTCCACACTCATTATATACGAAGCGCGGTGTGTAGCGCAAAAGATAACCGAACCTCAAACCGGTTCGATGTGAATGTGGACCGAATCGACGGCATGGCGCTCATCGAGTTTTCGCTCGATTTCGTCACATAAACCGTGGGCCTCGTCGACCGTCAGCTCGCCATCGACCGCGATCGTCACGTCGAGCATGACGTGGTTGCCGAGATGGCGTCCTTTGATTTCACGCACTTCTTTCACCGACTCAAACTCGCCGATCGTCTCTTCATACTCGTTGACGAGGTCGGGCGGAAAGCCGTCTGACAATTGGTGCGTCGCATCGAGGAAGATTTGTATCGCCGTGCGAATGATCATCCCTGCGATGAGCACTGCAAGCACTGTGTCCATCCAAGGTAGTTTAAAGTAGGCGAACAATACCCCGAGTGTTGCCCCGATCGAGATCATCGCGTCGGCCAAATTGTCTTTCGCCGCTGCTTTCAAAGCCAACGATCGTGTCTTTTTCGCCAAATTCGAATTATAGGCGTACACGCCGAACATGACGAGTGCGCTTAAAAAGGCGACGAGCGCTGCGAGCGGGTTCGGTTCCACGTACTCGCCGCCGATCAAGTTGGCCAGGCTGTTCAACAAGACGAACACCCCGACGGCGACCATGATCAGTGACGCGACAAGTGCGGCAAGCGTCTCCATCTTCGCATGACCGTACTTGTGCTCGGCGTCCCTTGGCAATGCGGCGATCCGGATGCCGATATAGACCGCGATCGAGGCGATGATGTCGGTCGTATTGTTGAAACCGTCGGCGAGGACGGCCTCTGAATTATAAATATATCCGAAAACGACTTTTAATACAGATAAGACCATATACGTCGTAATCGATAATATCGCGCCTTTGAGCGCTTTTGGTGGATGATTCGCCGAATCCATCCGACCACCTCCCTTTTTAGCCTCGTTAGTATACCAGGTCGACTTTGAGTGGGTATAGAGAAACAGTGTTTGCCACACCCAATATAAATGGAATATATTCCCGGTAGTTTCGTCTTACGAAAAATATGGTAAAGTAATCATGAAGAGACCCTTGTGGTTAACCCGTAAAAAGAGGTGAAACGTATGTTCACAGAACGAGATGGTATTAAATTACGTTTGGAACAAATTGACAGATTGTTATCGGATTTAAATCGTGAGGCCAAACAGTTGATGGCTCGGTTACGAGAGCTCGACGCAAGCGGTGAAAACCCGCAAGAAGTCACGCTCAAGCCTGAAGACCGCGACACGTTGAAATCGTCGATCGACGAGACGCTCGAGGCGCTCCAAAGCCGCTCGAAACGCCCGATCAACCCGAACGATGAAAAGAAGAAAGAACTCGCCACGCACAAGGCGCTCATCGACGAGTTGTCGGATTTACTCAGTAAGAAGAAGTGAGGCGCCTGTCGCGTCTCGCTTTTTAAGTGAGGAGAAACACTTATGTATATTGTCACGACTTGTCTGCGCCCGACCGAGACCGTCTTGGAACGGGCAAAAGCCCACGCGTCCGATTACGACGTCCGGTTTGTGGAGAGACGCAAGCATTCGATCGAAACTTTGATGGAGCGTCACCAAGTCGGTGTCCTCGTCTTCGATAAACGCCGCGTCGAGTATACGCCGTTCGGCACGACCGAACCGTTTTTCTTTCACCCGTCGAGCTCAGTTTTCCGCGTCAAGCAGTTGCTGCGGGGCGGAAACGACCCGCTCGTCGATATCGCAGGCCTTCAACAAGGCGACCGTGTACTCGACTGTACACTCGGTCTCGGCTCGGACTCGATCGTCATGAGCCACGCGGTCGGTGAAAGCGGTCATGTCACCGGGATCGAGAGCGAGTTTGTGACGGCGATGCTCGTCCGTGACGGGATGGCTGTCTGGATAGAGAAAGAAGAGGCGCTCAATGAAGCGATGCGCCGCATCGAAGTCGTCCATCAAGATGCGCTCCTTTATTTGAAGACATGTGCATCCAATTCGTTTGACGTCGTCTACTTCGATCCAATGTTCGAAAAAACGATTTCAGAATCGGTTCACTTGAACCCGTTACGGTCGCTCGCCAACGATGCCCCCCTCTCCATACAACTGATGCAAGAGGCGGTTCGTGTCGCCAAACGACGTATTGTCCTGAAGGCCCATTTTGAGAGCGAGGCGTTTGAACAGTTCGGTTTCACACGGGTTGTGAGGAAAACATCTAAACTGCATTACGGATTTATCGACAAAGAGACCGGTTCCTTTTAGTGCTTTATGCCTAAGAGGGGCTAAAGTCTCTTTTTTACACTTCCTTTTTTCTGAATATTGACATTAATCTGACACAAGTCTAACGTTTACCCTAAGCTCACACATTTTCCCATTATTTTCACAGGAGGTAAGTACAGATGAAAAATCGTTCCATTCGGCGTACAACACTCGCAGCCGTCTTGACGTCAGCAATGACAATCAGCGCCATCCCGGTAGCTGCCGGGCCGACCAATGTCGCTCCGGCGTTGCCGACGGCCAGCGAACACGCCCCGTTCGACCATCACATCATCGATGAGGACCGTCTCGCGAAAGCGCTCGAGAACCGCGGCGTCATCAAAAAGGGCTTATCCGCGTCCGAGCGTACGAAAGCGGTCGAGGCGTACATCTCCAAGAAACAAGGTGCAGCGCAAGACCCGCATAAACATGATTTGCATGACAAGGCAGCCGCTGCCAAAGAGAAGATACATAACCAGTTCGAAAAAGAATCGAACCGTCTCCTCGACAAAGCGAAAAAAGGCCAAGCGAACTATCGCAAAGGGAAACCGAACGGCCAAGTAAAAGTCGATCCCGCGAAACAGGCCGGCTATAACGGCGCCGTCCGCGAAGACAAAGTACTCGTCCTTCTCGTCGAGTATAGCGACTTCAAACATAACAACGTCGTCCAAGAAGAAGGCTATCTGTATAGCGACAACTTCAGTAAAGAGCACTACGAACAGTATATGTTCGGTGACGATTCGTTCGAACTGTTCAACGGGGACAAAGTCCAGACGTTCAAACAGTATTATGAGGAGCAGTCTGGCGGCAGCTACACCGTCGATGGAACGGTTTCCGAATGGTTGACTGTACCGGGCACAGCGAAAGACTACGGTGCCGATCGTCCGACGGGTGGTCATGACAACGCCGGACCAGGACCGCGTCAACTCGTCAAAGACGCTTTGAACGCGGCCGTCGCGAACGGTATGAACCTTGCCGAATTCGACGAGTATGACTTGTATGACCTTGATGGTGACGGAAACTTCAACGAACCGGACGGCTTGGTCGACCACTTGATGATCATTCATGCGGGTACCGGCCAAGAAGCAGGTGGCGGCATCCTCGGTGACGACGCGGTCTGGTCACACCGTTGGGTCGTCGACAACAGCCCATATCGCATCGCCGGCACAGAAGCAGCTGTCCCGTATTGGGGCGGTCAAGTGGCAGCGTTCGATTACACGATTCAACCAGAAGACGGGGCCGTCGGCGTCTTCGCCCACGAATACGGTCACGACCTCGGTCTTCCGGATGAGTACGACACGCAATATACAGGTCAAGGCGAGCCGGTCCAATCATGGTCGATCATGAGCGGCGGTAGCTGGGCTGGTAAAGTTGCCGGTACAGAACCGACGAGCTTCTCACCACAGAACAAAGAGTACTTCCAGAAGTTGATGGGCGGTAACTGGGCCAACATCACGGAAGTCGACCTTGAAGATATCAACGCCCAAGGTTTCGTCTCGCAACTCGACCAATCGGTGACGAAATCGAACAATCCTGGCATCGTGAAAATCAACTTGCCAGATAAAAAAGTAAAAGGTATCGAGCCGAAATTCGGGAAGTATTACTACTACTCGACAAAAGGCGATAACTTGCATACTGAATTGGCCATCCCGAGCGTGAAACTCGGTGCTGACGGTCAGCTCGCGTTCGATACACGGTTTGAGATCGAGTATGATTACGACTATCTCTACGTCAAAGCGCTCAGCGGCGGCAAAGAAGTCGTCCTCGACGTCTATGGTGACGACGACACTGGCAACGACGCTGAATCGACGAATGGTGAATGGGTCCGTAAGTCGTATGACTTGTCTCAATTTGCCGGTCAAGACGTCTCGATCGTCTTCGAGTACGTGACAGACGGCGGTCTTGCGCTTGAAGGGTTCGCCCTCGATAACGTCTCGATCACGTCAGGTGGCGCGACGTTGTTCGCTGACGACGCGGAAGGTGCGGAAGCGGTCAAATTGAACGGATTCGTCAAATCGGACGGGTGGGATGAGAAGCCGCACTACTACTATTTAGAGTGGCGTAACCATGCCGGCGCTGACACAGGCCTCTTGAATGGCCGCGGCGTCAAGTACAACACAGGTCTCGTCGTCTGGTACGGGGACGATTCGTTCTCAGACAACTGGGTTGGCGTCCACCCTGGTGAAGGTTTCATCGGTGTCGTCGATTCTCACCCGGAGGCATTGATCGGAAAGTTGAACAGCAAAGACACGGTCGCAGGTAGCACGCGTTACCAAATCGCGGACGCGGCGTTCAGCTTAGATAAGACGATTCCATGGTACATCAATTCAACGAGTCGCGGCATCTACGACTACAAAGCACAACCAGGCGTGAAGCAATTCAATGACGCCAACACGTACATCAATTCGCTCATCCCGGACGCAGGTAAGAAATTACCGAAATACGGTCTCGTCGTCGACGTCGTCGGCGAAGCGAAAGACAACTCGGCTGGTGCCGTTTGGATTCGCAAACAATAACTATCCTCCCCCGCATCCGAAATGGATGCGGGGTCTTATTATTCTAAAAAAGCTTGAAATTGGCGAACGAACTGTGTAACATAATATGTGTAACGCCTCTGTAGGTTAGTGGCAGACCTCAGCAATGGTAATGCTGCAGCACGAGTTCGATTCTCGTCGGAGGCATCAAATATACCGCTTAACGAAGCGGTTCACGGCACTTCCTGTATCTTGCAGGAAGTGCTTTTTGTTTACCTTTGCACAGGTTGTTCACAGAAGCAGTTTGTCGAATGAATGAGATAACCCTTTCAAAATGTACCTCCTGAACGTCCCAAATGTATTTACCGTCTATTTCTGGAGCGACGTCGTTAGTTGCATATACGTGACCTCTTTGTGATGCGAGGTCACGTATTGAATTGTAGCTATGAGTGTAACTTTAACAGACGACAAAAAACGCCCTGGAGGACGCTTATTTGTTCATATAATAGATTTCAAATCTTTTCTAAATGCCTATCTAGTCATTCAATTTGATTTCTTTAGCTGGATAGCTTTCCTTGGGATATAAAAAGAATACGATATAGACTGACCTAGCGAAATGAGACACTAATAAAAACACCTGATTAGGCTGCCATCCCACCGTATTTTATCGGTGTGAGGTAGCCTAATTTTTCTTGGATACGTTCTTCGTTGTAGTAGGTCAAGTAATAGTTCACCCGTTCATGCACTTCCTGGTCGCTTAACGAGTTGAACTTGACGTACTGGAAGCCCTCAGACTTCAAGTTCGAATGGAATGATTCGATCACCGCATTGTCCCAACAGTTGCCTCTTCGAGACATGCTGCTCGTCAGATTGTTCCTCTTAACGAAATCTTGAAAGGCATATGAGGTATAGACACTTCCTTGGTCCGAATGGATGATGACCCCTTCGGGGTTGTCTCGGCTCTCCAACGCCTTCTTTAACGTATCGATGACGAGGGGCGTCTGTTGATGCTCGTACAACTTATAGGCAACAATCTCATTGTTGAATAGGTCGATGATGGTCGAAAGATATTTCGTCGTGCTCCCGTATTGGATATAGGTGATGTCTGTCACCCACTTCTTATTCGGTTCACTGGCCGTGAAGTCTCGTTTGAGAAGATCAGGTGCGATGATGATGCTCTCACCCTGAGACCTCCATTTTCGTTTGGGTTTGATTCGACACTGGAGATGGTATTTCTTCATGATTCTCTGTACGGTGTTCCGGTTTGCTGTTAACTCATAGTTTTGCTCTAACAGGGCCTTAATCTTTCGATGTCCATATCGATATTTCGTATGCTTACATACTTCGACGATTGCTTGCTCTAGCACCGATGGGTGCTTCACCGGTTCTCTGACCCAACGGTAATAGGTTGCCCGTGGCACGTCTAGGACACGTAGGATCGTCGTGATCGTATATTTCCTCTTCAGGAGCTCTACAGTTTTTAGGGCTACTTCTTTCTCAACTCTCTTTCGATCTCCATGAATTTTTTTAAGATTTCGTTCTCCGTCTTTAGGTGGGATAGTTGACGCTCTTTCTTGTCATCCTCGCTGGCGGAATCAGGACCAAGTCCGTAGGTGTACTGCTTACCGATCGGCTGGTCAAATCGATAGATTTCATTGGACCGATACCATCTCATCCATGTGTGAATCTGGGACTCACTTTTGATTCCGTATTTCTCCATGATCTCTCTATTCGTCAACTCACCGCTCAGTTTGTCTTTCACCACTGCCCATTTCACTTCACTTGAATATACGTTTTTGCCCACGCAAAAACACCTCCGATGCTAGCACTTTTTTAAAGTGTACCACTGCGAGGTGTTTTTATATTGTCTCAAAAATTTAGGTTAGCCCATGCCTCACTCGAGGGCATGCCTGTTTCTTTGTCATCGGATCCGCTCCCGGCTCGAAGACCATAGAACGACAAACAACCCCTTCCGCGAGAATGCGGAAGGGGTTGTCGATTAGTTGACGTCCAACCATTTGAAGCTTGCGTCAGCTCCGAACGGGTGGCGGTACATGTTCTCGATGTTCGTACGCTCGAGGTATGCCTCACCTTTTTGGTAGATCGGTGCGATGGCGAAGTCTTCTTCAAGCAAGACGCGTTCCGCTTCTTGCATCGTCTCCCAACGCTTCATCTCATCGGCTTCTTTCTTGGCAGATTGGACGAGTTGATCGTACTCATCGTTCGAGTAGGCCATCCGGTTGAACGGACCGTCCGTTACCCACATGTCGAGATATGTCATCGGATCTTGATAGTCAGGACCCCAGCCGGCAGCTGAGACATCATAGTCGCCTGCGCCTTCGAGTTCAAGGAAGTTTTTGAACGGTTGTTGTTTAATGTTGAGCGTGAGTCCTGGCAAGTTCTTCTCGAGCTCGCCTTTGATGAACTCGTTTACTTTTTTGAACGCTTCTTCGTCACGTGAGAGGAACTCAAGTTCGATCGTCTCGACGCCGAGTTCAGACAATCCTTTCTCCCACGCCGCTTTCGCTTCGTCTACGTTGTAGCTGAGGAGGTCTGGATATTTCTCACGGAAATCGGCACCGTCAGACGTGTACGTGAAGTCTTTGGCGACGATGAAGTTTGCCGGTTGCGAGCCGTCTGTCAAGATGACGTCCGTAACGCCTTGTTTGTCGAAGCCTTTCGCGAGCGCTTCGCGGATATTGACGTTTTGGAGTGCCTCGTTCTTTTGGTTGAAGCGAAGGAAGTTGATGCGGGCATCGGCACGCGTCTTGAACTCTTCGCTGTCTTGGAACTGAGGGACAAACTCAGACGAGAGGAGCGTGTAGTCCGCTTCGCCAGACTCGAACAAGTTGACGCCTGTCGAGACGTCCTTGACGACTTTGACGTTGATTGTCTCCATCTTGACGTTGTCGGCATCCCAATATTCCGGGTTTTTCTTGTAGACCCAGCCCGTGTTGTCTTGCCAGCTATCGAGTACGTAAGGACCGTTGTAGAGCGTCTTGTCGACTGTGCTCGCGAATGCTTCGCCTTGCTCTTCGACGAATTCTTGTTTTTGTGGCATGTACGTCGGGAATCCAGTCAATCCGAGGAAGTAAGGAGCCGGCGCTTCAAGTTGAACTTCAAGCGTCTTCTCATCGACGGCTTTGACACCGAGATCGTCGAGAGCAGCCTCACCCGCGAGGATGCTGTTGGCGTTCTTCAAGTCTTGAAGGATGTACGCGTATTCAGCGCCCGTCTCTGGGTTCAATGCGCGCTTCCATGAATAGACGAAGTCTTCAGCTGTGATGGGTGAGCCGTCCGACCAGTTGGCGTCACGTAATTTGAACGTGTATGTAAGGCCATCTTCCGAGACTTCGACGTCTTCTGCGATTCCTGGTGTCGGTTGGTTGTTTTCATCTAGACGATATAGTCCCTCGAAGACGTTGTTCGTCACGATGATGGATGTCGAATCTGTCGTGAGTGTCGGGTCAAGTTGCGGCAAATCGGTTGCCGATACGAACGTGACTTCTTTTTTCGCATCACTCGATGAAGATCCGTCAGAAGAGCTTGACGAGTCCTCGTTCCCGCCACATGCTGCCGTTGCGAGCAAAGCGACTCCTGATAAAGCTAACCATTTCTTGTTACGCATTGTCATACCTCCAGAAAATTCTGATTCTTTCGAATATAATGTCATTAAACTACAAATGAAATGAATACGCAATTTATTTTTTGTAATTATTCGAAAATATAAACATTAGTGAAATACCTATCAAACTAAGCTTGAATTGAGTAGAATGAAAAAATCATCGAATGAATATACGTTATTTATGTATAGTTATTCGTCAGACGTCAACGGAGTTCGGAGGGTTTATTCATGAAGTCACAGGCAGCCGGAATCGGCTTTTTTGGTCTCGCGGCGATGGTCGTCGGAACGATGATCGGCGGCGGGGCGTTCAATTTACCGGGAGCGATGGCACAGGGTGCCGGCGTCGGTTCCGTCTTGATCGGTTGGGGTATCACGGGCGTCGGCATGATCATGCTCGCGTTCGTGTTTCAATATTTGGCGGACTCTCGTCCGGAGTTAGAGGGCGGCATCTATGCGTATGCCAAGGAAGGGTTTGGTACGTTCGTCGGTTTCAACAGCGGTTGGGGCTATTGGATGTCGGCCTGGATCGGCACGGTGGCGAATATTACGCTCATCTTTAGCACACTCAGTTACTTCTTTCCGATTTTCTCGGCTGAGCACCGGACGTTTCGGTTGCTCATGAGCGCTCTCCTCATCTGGGGATTGTTTTGGTTGATTTCGAGAGGGATGAAAGAAGCGGCGCTTCTCAATATCGTCACGACGATTGCGAAACTCGTGCCGATTTTCTTGTTTATTATCCTCATCTTGTTCGCGTTTCGCATCGAGACGTTCCAAATTGATTTTTGGGGCGAGGACGGATTTGATTGGTCGCACGTGTTCCCGCAAGTCAAATCGACGATGCTCGTCACGTTATGGGCGTTCGTCGGGATTGAAGGGGCGGTCGTCTTATCATCCCGCGCCCGTAACAAACGGGACGTCGGACGGGCGACGGTCATCGGGCTTGTCGGGACGCTTCTCATCTATATGATGATTTCGATCTTCTCGTTCGGGGTCATGACACAAGCGCAGCTCGCCGCGTTGCCGGAACCGTCGATGGCATACGTGTTGGAGGCGGTCGTCGGACCGGTCGGGGCGACGCTCATCAATATCGGGCTACTCGTCTCACTCGCCGGCGCGCTCCTCGGCTGGACGATTTTGGCGACGGAGATTTCCTACGTGGCGAGCCGGGACGGCGTCTTTCCGCGTCTATTCAACCGGTTAAATGAAAATGAGACGCCGGTGAACGCGCTGTTCGTCACACAAGCTTTCACACAAGTCGTCACGGTCATCGCCTTGTTCTCGGAGCAGACGTATCTGGTCCTCTCGAGCATCGCCGGGATCGCGGCGCTCGTCCCGTATTTCTTCTCGGCCTTATTCGGTTTAAAAGAGGCGAGACGGACGAACTCGCGGAGGATGCTCGTGGTGTCTAGCATCGCTTCTATGTACGCCGGATGGTTATTATACGCTTCAGGGCTTGAATACATGCTCATTGCGATGATTTTATATGCGCCAGGCATTTTCGTGTTCATGCTAGCCGAGCGGGAGCAAGGACGGCCGTTTCTCAGTCGGCTTCAATATGCGATCGCGGTGCTGATTTTGCTCGCGGCGACGTACGGAGTATACGGACTCGTGACGGCATCGATCACACTATAACGAAAAAGCACTGACCCGCGAGGTCAGTGCTTTTTGTTATCGACTTGATTCGTGAGCATATGGACGATTCGATGCGGCGACATCGGTTTGGCGTATAAAAAGCCTTGGAACGAGTCGCAGTCGGTCGTTTTTAAGTGGTCGAGCATCTCCTGGTCCTCGACACCTTCGGCGACGACGTGGAGGTTCAAGCTCTTCCCGAGATGGACGATGACGTCGAGCAAGTGCGACTTCGATGTGAGCCAGTCATCTAAAAAGACTTTATCAATCTTCAGCTCGTCGACAGGGAACGACTTCAAATATTGAAGTGACGAGAATCCTGTGCCGAAGTCGTCAATCGATAAACGATAATCGAGACGCTTGATTTGATTCATCCGGGCGATGATTTCTTCTGTCTGTTGCATGACAAGACTTTCCGTGATCTCGAGGATCACGTCGCTCGGGTTTAAATTGAGCTGCTGTTTAATATTTCGCAACGTATTGATGAAACTCTCACTCCGGAACTGGTTCGGCGAGATGTTGACCGCCATCGACAGTGGTTGATCGACGAGCGGTTGCCACGCCTTCAACTGTTTTGCCGCCTCAAGGATGACCCAGTTGTTGATCGGGACGATGAGCGCCATCTCTTCGGCGAGCGGGATGAACTCCGAAGGCGGGATTTGACCGAGCTCGTCGTGATGCCATCGAAGCAGCGCCTCGAACCCGATGAGCCGGTCCGTCTTCAACTCGTATTTCGGTTGGTACTCGAGATAGAAGTGTTTCTCTTCGAGCGCTTTATACAATGCTTTCTCGATATGGATTTGCCGCGAGAAGGCATCATCCATGTCTTTCGTGACGAATTGAATCGTCCCGACCCCAATCCGTTTTCCTTTGAACAGGGCGCTCTCCGCCCGAGTGTACAGTTCTTCTAACGAGTTCGTCGCGGACGGATAGAAGACGCAGCCGATGGAAATCGACAACATGATCGAATGGTGATAAATCCGGAACGGTCGCTGCAACTCGTACTGCAATTGACGAAGCAATTGGAACACTTCTTCTTTCGATTGTTCTAAGAATAGGACACCGAACAGACCGCCGGAAGGATGGAACATGACACTTGATTCAGGTAAGTAACGGGCAGCCCGTTCCTTGATTTGGAGCAACAGCTCGTTGCCGACGCGTGAGCCGAACGACTCGTTAATAATTTTGAACCGGTCGATATCAAATAAAGCGATATGGACAAGCCCTTCTGTTTGATCGGTCGATTGGAGGATGTCTCTGTATTCGCGTAACCAGCCTTTCTTATTCAACAGACCGGTCAAGTCGTTGTAGTACGCCAAGTATTCGACTTCACGCTCGAGCCGCTTCTTGTCAGAGACGTCAAACCCGAACGCCGTATACTGAAGAACGTCGCCGTCCTCGCTCAAGATCGGAACGACCGTCAAGTTGAGCCAACAGACGTTCGTCGCATGCCGCTTCGAATAGATCGGCATTTCACCGTTCCAAATGCGGTCGGATACAAGGGCGTGGCGCACCGTATCGGCGATCGGATTATGTTTGTACACCGGATGAATCAGTTCAAACCAGTTTTGGCCGATGAAGCGATGGTTCGGCGCACCGATCAGTTCACATAGCATCGGGTTGATCTCGTGGATCACCCCTTCTGCGTTCGCCGACAAATAGTACGTCGACTGCTCGATCATCGATTGGAAATGGTGTAATAGATTAAATTGTTCGGTGCTGATGAGCGGACCGAACCCTTTCGGTAAGAACGCGAGAAAATAGCCGTTAAAGTCGTGGATGGCGAACGATTGCAAGTAGGCGGTCGCATAGACGAGCGAACCGTCTTTATGTTGAAACGGCGTCATCGCCGTCGTCGAGAACGGGTATTGAAGGAGTAGCGGTGACCACGTCTCGAGCGCGCTTTCTAAATGTTCGACGACAGGCAGTGCTTGGTGGAGCACCTCGGCACGCTCCCATCCGAACAGCGTTGTCGCATGTCCGTTCCATAAGAGGACGTCGCCGTCGAGGTCGATATAACAGCATGGGATTGACAAGGCGTCGATGAACGCGTCAATCGGCAAGTCACGCAATGATGCCACACGAATTCCTCCAATCTACGTCGAATAAGTCATAGTCTACATTCAGTGTACCTTATTTTCCCAACCCTAGGAATGGTCAAGTTCGTCGTTGTCAAAAGAAAGACGGTCATCATATACTGAAAGAGTAAGATCGACTTTTTAGAATAAGGGGGAAATCAAATGTCAAAAACACAAGATGTGATTGAATTGACAGAGAAGTTCGGGGCGCACAACTATCATCCACTTCCAATCGTGATCTCGGAGGCGAAAGGGATTTGGGTCACCGATCCTGAAGGGAATCGCTACATGGATATGTTGAGTGCATATTCGGCTGTCAACCAGGGGCATTGTCATCCGAAAATCATTCAAGCGCTAAAAGAACAAGCGGATAAGATCACGTTGACGTCACGCGCGTTTTATAACGATCAGCTCGGTCGCTTCTACAAAAAAGTGGCAACGCTTACAAATAAACAGATGGTGTTGCCGATGAATACGGGTGCCGAAGCGGTCGAGACGGCGGTGAAGGCATCACGTCGTTGGGCGTATGAAGTGAAGAACATTCCAGGGCAAGCCGAGATCATCGTCTGCTCGGGCAACTTCCACGGACGCACGATGGCGGCCGTGTCGATGTCGACGGAAGCAGAATATCAACGTGGCTTTGGACCGCTCTTACCTGGATTCAAAGTCGTGCCGTACGGTGATATCGACGCGTTCGAAGCGGCCATCACAGAAAACACGGCGGCGTTCATCGTCGAGCCGATCCAAGGTGAGGCGGGCATCATCATTCCGCCGGCAGGCTATTTGAAACGGGCGAGCGAATTATGCCGCGAGCACAACGTCTTGTTCGTCGCCGATGAGATTCAATCGGGTCTTGGACGATCGGGGAAATGGTTCGCCATCGAATGGGAAAACGTCGAACCGGACATGTATATTCTCGGAAAAGCGCTCGGAGGCGGGGTGTTCCCGGTTTCTTGCGTGGCAGCCAATGAAGACGTACTCAGCGTGTTCAACCCAGGGTCGCACGGTTCGACTTTCGGCGGGAATCCGCTCGCAGCGGCCGTCTCGATTGCGGCGCTCGAAGTGCTCGAAGAAGAGAAGCTCCCTGAGCGGTCGCTCGAGCTTGGGACATACTTCATGGACCGGATCAAGTCGATCGACAATCCGCTCATCCAAGAAGTGCGCGGGCGCGGACTGTTCATCGGCATCGAGTTGACGGAAGCCGCTCGTCCTTACTGTGAGGCGCTCAAAGAGCGGGGCTTGCTTTGTAAAGAGACACACGAAACGGTCATCCGCCTCGCGCCTCCGCTCGTCATCACGAAAGAAGAGCTCGACGAAGCGTTCGAGGCGATTTCGGCTGTGTTCGCACCGACGCCTATTTCATAACCGCACACGATTTGTTATAATTTAAGAAGCAATCCGACACCTGCCGCATGTATTGCCCGGCAGGTGTTTTCGTTAGGGAGGAAACAGGCATGCTCTATATTTATGTCGGGCTAGCCGGTGCGTTCGGCGCGCTTTTACGTTACGAAATCGGGGTCGGGGTCCATAATTTCTATGGCGGGACGTTCCCGTTCGAGACGCTTGCAGTCAACTTGATTGGAAGTTTTATGCTCGGCTGGCTCACCCACTACTTGTTTCGGACCGGACGGCTCTCGCCGATGGTCGTCACGGCGATCGGTACCGGATTTATTGGGTCGTTCACGACGTTCTCGACGTTCAGCGTCGAGACGATCGTGATGATCGAGACAGGGAACCTGTCGGGGGCGCTCGCATATGTGACGCTGAGCATCGTACTCGGTCTGTTGAGTTCGTGGTTAGGGTATAAATTGGGCAATAAACGATTCCTTCGTTTCGTGAAGCGAAAGGGGGAGGCGTGATGGTGATTGTTACAGTGATGGTCGGTGCCTTTTTTGGGGCGATGGCCCGCTTTGGAATCGGTCAGCTCGTCAAAGTGTGGACGACGTCGGTCTTCCCTTGGGCGACGCTGTTCGTGAACGTGACGGGATCGTTTTGCCTCGGATACTTATATGCGGCTGAGGTGAGTCATCAACTGCTACTCGGGATCGGCGTCGGATTCCTTGGGTCGTTCACGACGTTCTCGACGTTCAAGCTCGAAGTGATGCGGTTCGTGACGAAAGATTGGCTTCGATTCGGCCTATACTTATTAGTGACTTATGTATTCGGTTTGATTGCCGCCTATATCGGCTACCATGTTGGATAAAAACAATCCCCTCGGAACCGTATTGTTCCGAGGGGATTGTTTTATTCGGTGATTTGAAGTTTTTCTGCGCACGATGCGCATGTATTCTCGTATGATTCGCACTGTTCATCCATATGTTTCCCGCATTCTTGACACGTCTTATCCGGTAACTTGCGATAAAATTCAACCGACGACTCGAGTCGGCTTGCCCATTCGTTCATGTTGAGACTCCTCCTTCAAATATATGGATTCGTTATTCGTTGTATTGATTGTATTATAACAGAGGTGAACAAGTCAATAATAATATATAACAGATTTTCCGGTAAAGGTTTGATAAACTATACGTAATGAGAAATGAGGTGAGACAGGTGAAGGCACCCCAATGTGAAACGATAGCGATTCAAAGCGAAGACGTGGCGGTTTTACAAGCGTCTCTCGTTGAATTGGATGCGACTCGAGTCAGCCGTTTGTTCAAAGCGTTCGCCGATCCCACACGCTTGAAAGTGCTGTACGTGTTGACGCTTGAAGCGGAATTATGCGTTTGTGACGTGGCGGCCGTCATCGGTCACTCGAATGCGACGGCGTCTCATCACCTCCGGACGTTGCTTGAGCAAGGGCTCGTCAAATATCGGAAAGACGGGAAAGTCGTCTACTATTCGCTCGATGACGACCATGTCCGTCGTCTCGTCGAGATTGCGATGGCCCATAGTGCTGAACAACGACCGACCGAATCATGAGTGTCTACCGCTGCGTTGCGGGAGACGCTTTTTTTGTGTTGCGATATGGGAGCGGGCACGTTATCATATATTCAAATGAGTGTTTGAATGAGGAGGGATACGATGGAAAAACGAGATGTCTTGCCGGTCGAAGGGATCACCTGTGCGAACTGTGCAGCGAAGATCGAGCGTCGCGTCACAGAGCAAGACGGCGTCACGTCGTGTCGCATCGACTTTGCCACGAGCCAAATGGTGATCGAGTGGGTCGGGCCGTCCGATCGTGAAGCGATGCTTCGTTCGATCGAGGCGACGATGGAGCGGATCGAACCGGGTGCCCATTTCGTCCGGAAAGACGACGCGGACACGAAAGCGGACCGATTGCTTTGGCGCTTTGGTATCGCTCTCGTCTTGCTCGGTCTCGGCTTGTTTACCGACTCGCTCTTCTTTTACGTGCTCGCCTATGTGATTGCCGGATACGACGTGGTGTATACGGCGGGGCGTAACATCTGGGCCCGCGAGTGGTTTGATGAAAAGTTTCTCATGACCGTCGCGACGCTCGGTGCGTTCGCGATTGCCGAATATCCGGAAGCGGTAGCGGTCATGTTATTTTATCAACTCGGTGAGTATGTCCAAGGTCGGGCCGTGAGAGCTTCGCGCCACTCCATCCAGTCGCTGTTGAACATGAAACCGACGAAGGCAAGGGTTCTCGTCGAAGGATCAGAAATTGAGCACCGACCAGAAGACGTCGAGATCGGTGCCATCATCGTCGTCCGGGCAGGGGAACACGTGCCGATGGATGGGAGAATTGTGACAGGAGCGAGTTCACTCGACACGGCGTCACTTACAGGAGAATCACTTCCCCGCCAAACTGGTCCGGGGGATACCGTGCTCGCCGGGATGTTGAACCTCGATGGGCGCCTTGAGGTCGAGGTGGAGCGACCGGCGAATGATTCGAGCCTGCAAAAAATGATTGCGCTCGTTGAACAGGCGAGTGCGAACAAAGCGAAGACGGAGCAGATGATCACGCGTCTCGCTAAAGTGTATACGCCGATTGTTGTCGGATTGGCAACTGTCGTCGCGTTCGTACCGCCACTTTTCGTCGGTGATTTAGAAGAATGGGTATATCGCGCCCTGATCTTTCTCGTGATCAGCTGTCCTTGCGCCCTCGTCATCTCGATTCCGCTCGGGTATTTCGGCGGCATCGGTGCAGGTTCACGACGAGGCATTTTGGTGAAAGGTGGAGAATATTTAGACACACTCGCCGAAGTCGACACGATTGTGTTCGATAAGACCGGCACGCTCACGACGGGACGTTTTGATGTGACTGCAGTTGAAACGAACGGACAAACGTCAGAAGAAGCGTTATTAAAGCTCGCGGCCCGAGTCGAGATCGCCTCGACTCACCCTCTCGCCGTAGCGATTGTGGCGCGAGCAGGTGAGTCGACGGCATTTTCTGATGTGCGAGAAGAGCCGGGGTACGGCCTTATGGCGCTTGACGGAACGGATCGAATTTATGTCGGCAGTGCCCGCTACATGGAAAAACTAGGCCATGCAGTGACCGAGGCAAGAGTCGGGACGAACGTTCACGTAGTGAAAAACGACCGATGGCTCGGGCGGATCGAGCTGATGGACACGGTGAAGCAAGACGCGACCGAGGCGGTCACTTCCTTGAAGCGACACGGGTATCGAACCGTCATGTTGACGGGGGACCGGGCGGCGGTCGCCGACAAGGTCGGTCAAGATCTCGGGATTGACGACGTGAAGAGCGAACTCCTGCCCCATCAAAAAGTCGAGGAGGTCGAACGATTGGTTCGACACGGAAAAGTCGCTTTCGTCGGCGACGGGTTGAATGATGCGGCCGCACTCGCGCGGGCCGACGTCGGACTCGTGATGGGGGGCATCGGCAGTGACGCGGCTGTCACAGCTGCAGACGTCGTCCTCATGAACGACGCCCCGAGCGACATCGTTGCCGCCATCGACCTCGGCAAACGGACGAAGCGGATCGTTTGGCAAAATATCGCGTTCGCGTTTGGGATGAAAGCATTGTTCCTCGTTCTCGGCGTCCTTGGTATCGCCTCGATGTGGGAGGCCGTCTTCGCCGACGTCGGCGTCGCCTTGCTCGCCATCGGGAACGCGACCCGTTTGATCCGTGGGACGAAAAAAAGCCTCAAGCAGGCTTGAGGCGTAAGGGCCGGTCATTAATGATCGGTCTTTTTTCGTGGTTTGAACATTAAAAACAAAAGGATGATGAACGTGGCGACGAGTAAAATCGAAAGCGATAAGAGCACTTGGATAGCGAGGTTGATTTCTCGTTGGGTCGCTGTCAACTGCTTACGGATGTCATTGTATTGCATCTTTTTAAGTGAACGCAGATCTTCGAGGATGGTCTGACGTTGATCGGTCATCGTCTCGGCCACGGCGGTCGCTTCGTCGATATCACCAGTTTCGTAAATGACGAGGACTCGGTCGGCTTCTTGTTCCCAAATCCCGTCGCGATACAACAAGTCGAGAAGTGAGCTCGGTGTGTTCGGGTCGCTGGCGATGGAAGCTTTCAACTCTTTCGCTCGTTGGGACATGCTGTAATAAGCTTCTAAGAAGCGTCGGTCGTTGTAGGCGAGAAGACCACGGATGGCGTTGGCCCGCTCGAGATTGTAATACATGATCTCTTCGATTGCTTGATACGAATCGAGTCGTTCTCCATGTATCGCCTCAATCCGTTCGTTCGTGTTCCGTAACTGAACGATGAAACTGGCGATGACGAGCACGAGCAAGACGGCTAAAGCACCGAAAAGGGCGAGCCATTTGCGCTGAAACATGATCATTCCCTCCCTTCTGATGACCATCGTACAATATTTTGTCTCATTCGGCACAAAATATTTTTTTGGAAAAGGAAAAAAACGGGTAAATGTATAAAAAGACAAGAAGCCGTGCCCTGTTATCGTTTACAATTGTGAAGAGGTACGATTTCAATCATAAGGAGAATAACTATGCCAGAGAACTCGTCGTTAAAAAAGTTACATCAAGTCTTAAAAACAAAACGGACCGACCTGCACTATGAAATCCCAACCTTATGGAATCGGATGCGATTTTCGTCCGAACCGGTCCGTGACGGCGTCGAACGGGTCAATCCGTACGACTTCTTGATTGAAACGATTGAGAAAGGCATCCTCCCGCATAACGTTGACGGACGGGACTATCATCAGTCTGTCGCAAAAGCTGACGGCCACTTACAGACGGGTGGCGACTGGATCAAACGCGCTTCGGTCTACTCGATGCAAGTCCGGACGTCGACATCGTGGGACCATGATGGCTCCGGCTATGTCGAGATGGAGAATTCACAAGGGATGAAAGACACGGGGACGTTCGTGAAGACGCTCGCTCTGCTGCCGCACTTGTTGTACATGGGCATCGATACGTTATTCTTGTTACCGATTTCGCAACATAGCCATAAGAACAGAAAAGGGGAGTTCGGCTCACCGTATGCTGTCCAAGACTTCTTCGCAATCGATGAAGAGTTAAAAGAGACGCTCACGGGAGATGGATTGACGGTCGAAGAAGAGTTCGCCGCCTTCGTCGAAGCATGTCACATGGTCGGGATTCGTGTCGTCATCGATGTGATCCCGCGAACGTGTGCCCGGGACAACCGATTGATTCTCGAGAACCCGGAATGGTTTTATTGGATTCCGGTGACGGAGCTCGATCACTATCATCCGCCTCACGTCCCAGGAATCGGGGAGAACGTGAAACCGGAGTACGCATTTTTACCGATGATTTACGGATCAGAAGACGTGTGGCACCACTTGCGTCGCTTCTCGATGGCCCCGAACCTAGTCGATGCGAAGAAGTGGGAAGACGTGAAGACGTATGTGACGGAGCACCCGGAAGAAAACTTGCTCGCCGTCATCGAACGCGAATTCGGGTTGACGACCGCCCCGGCGTTCTCTGACTGCATCAACGACCCGCAACCGCCGTGGTCGGACGTCACGTATTTCCGTTTGTTCCTCGACCATCCGACAGCGGCCGCGCCTTATGTGAACGAAGCGAACTTGGCGCCATACATTTTGTTCGATTCGATTAAGTCGAACCAGTTCCGCGGTGAGCAAATCAACGAACCGCTCTGGGCGATGCTCGCTGACATCATTCCGCATTATCAGCGGGAGTACGGGATTGACGGTGCCCGAATCGACATGGGCCACGCCTTACCGGTCGATCTGGCACAACGGATTTTGACGGAACCACGGGCGCTCGACTCGAACTTCAGCTTTATCGCCGAGGAGTTGATCGAAGTAGGGGCCTGGGCAGCGCGTGACGCCGGCTACAACATGATCATCGGATACGGATTCTATAAAGAGCCTCGGTTTGATACGCATGACACACATCAGTTCATTTATGACTCTCGTTTCTTGCCGCTTCCGGTATTCGCTGCCGGTGAGACCGCGGACACGCGTCGCATCGCGACCCGTGACGGTGGCCGTCAAGCGAGCCGATTGCTCACCGTCTTGAACGGGTTCATGCCGAACGGGGTGCCGATGACAAATTCGGGACTCGAACTGTACGAGACACAACCGATGAACACCGGGCTCGACTGTCGTCCGGAAGAAGCGTATCAGCTCTTCCCGACCGACCCTTATTTCGGGAAGCTCGCGTTCTTTGACGCCTATCAGTTCCATTGGGACCACCCGGAACGGAACGAGATGATCGAACTCATGCACCAAGTGGCCGGCATTCGTCGCCGATGGCTCGATGTGCTCGTCAACCCGAGCCATTTCGAGCCGCTGACGATGCCGTACATGGACGCCCCGTTCATCGGTCTCGCCTGGTTGCGTCCGGACACGAACGAGACGCTCCTCGTCGTCGCGAATACGGACATGCAGCAACCGCTCCAAGGGAAGGTCCCGCTCGACGGTGTGCGCCGTCGCAACTGGAACGCGAGCCGCTTCGCCGAGATGGTGTACTCGCCGAACTCGTGGCCGTATGCGGAACACAGTTTCGACGACAACTGGGATCTTTGGATTGATTTGAAACCAGGTGAAGTGAAAGTTTATGAGATGAAGTAACGCGAAAACGCCTCGGACCGAGTGAGAATCGGTCCGAGGCGTTTGTTATTGTCGTTGTTTCATGTAAAAGATGACGAACTCGTCAAGCGGCATCGGTTTGGCATAACGATATCCTTGCATCGAGTCGCACCCGATGCGACGCAAAAACGTCTCTTGGTATTCGGTCTCGACCCCTTCGGCGACGAGCGCCATGCCAAGTTGGCGGGCCATCGCAACAATCGTCGCGGTGACGGTCTGATACTCTCGGTTCTCTTCGAGTTGCATCGTGAATTCACGCGGGATCTTCAACTCGTCGATCGGGTACCGGACGAGGTAGGCGAGTGAGCTATATCCCGTCCCGAAGTCGTCGATGGACAGCTTGATGCCGAGTGCCTTCAGTTCGAGGATACGGTTCAAGACACGTTCGGAGTGATGGGCCGCGACCGTCTCGGTCAATTCGAAGTTCAATCGGCTCGGCTCAATCGGGAATCGGTCGAACAATGTCGTCAAGTACTCGATCAAATGCTCATCGAACAATTGGCGAACCGACAAGTTGACCGACAGTTTTGGCAGATCGATCTCGCCTTGTTCAAAGGCATACATAAGTTGAAACGTCTCGTGAATCATCCAGCGACCGAGGTCTTGGATATGCCCGGTCTCCTCGGCAATCGGGATGAACTCGCTCGGCGGGATGAACTTGCCGTCTCGCTGCCAGCGCATGAGCGCTTCGGCACCGATGATTGCTTTCGTCGAGGCATCGACTTGTGGTTGGAGATATAACGAAATCTCACCTTTTTCAAGGGCGGTATCGAGCCCTTCCATCAACAGTTTCCGTTCTTCCTTGTCTTCGCGTAGTTCAGGGGCGAACAGCACCGTCTCATCCCGTCCTTTTTCTTTCGCCTTGTACATGGCGAGGTCGGCGTTTGAGAGCAGATGTTTGAGCGTCGCCCCGTGTTCGGGATACCGAACGATTCCAATCGAGGCGTGAATCTCGACGAGCGTACCGGCCATGAAGTATGGAGGGCGATAGACGAGACGGCGGAGCCGTTCAATGAGAATTTCGTCATCACCGTGCTCAGCGACGACGATGAACTCGTCCCCGCCGAGGCGGCCGGCGTACTCGTTCGGCAACAGCGCACTGCGCAGACGCTTGCCGATATGTTGCAACAGCTGGTCGCCCATATGATGTCCGAACTGGTCATTGATCTCTTTGAATCCGTCAAGGTCGGAGAACATGAGCGTGAACGGTCGGCCATCTTCAATGAGTCGTTCAATCTGTTCTTGCAGGGCGTAGCGGTTATGTAACCCCGTCAAGCTGTCATGGTTCGCTTGGTATAAGATTTGTTCTTGTTGCGCGATCATTTGCGTGACATCTTTGACGATGGCGTAAATTCCTTCGACTTCACCATCAATGATCATCGGGATGTTCATCAATTGCCAGACACGTTTCGTCCCATCATCGGTCATGACATCGACCTCGAGTGTCTCGGGACGGCCTGTCGTTAGGTCGTGGAGCACGGTCGCATAGGCGGCGCGATCTTTCTGTTCGATAATGTCTAAAATGTTAGAACCGATCAACATCTCGGCATCGTGTCCGAGCACCGAACTACCGGCTTCGTTGACGGATAGAACTTCCCCGTGCAAGTCGAACAAGAAAATCGGTTCCGCGTGATAGGCGAACAGTGACCGATATTGTTGTTCCCGAATCTCAAGTTCGTGCGCTTTCGTCGTCACCGCGACTTCGAGATCCGTATTGACCGTATGTAAGCGTTGACTGATCAAGGCGTTTTGTTTGGCGACGACGAACTGTCGGATGAGTAACAGCAAGACCGCGTTCGCGATCATCGAGTCTAGAACGGACGTGCCGAGCAGACGGTCGGATGCGAGCATGAACAACATGACGACCGAACTGTAAATGACGTAATCGAACACGGAGTCATGGGCGAGGACGTCTTCCGCAGCTTCATCGAACAAGAAGCTGACTGAGATGAGGAAGATGCTACTCACTTGAAGCAGATGGACGAGGTCATGACCGACACCGGCAAACCCGTTCAACTGGTTCATAATCGAGGCGGTCGTGAAACCAAGTATCCCGATCAAGAGCATCACCCGGAACGTTTGGCCCGAGGTGACGATTCGGTTTAAATACAAAAACCCGAGCGCCATGTAGAGGCTGACGAGCACCATTTGTTCTTCGAAACCGTTCAAACTGGCGACGTATTGTTCGCCACGGGCTGAGTAGAAGAAAATGTGCAATGCGCCGATGAGCAGGAAGCTGAGTAAGGCGAACACGTCGAACGTCCGCAGTTTCAGCGTGCGGATCTCAATGGACTGGGTGATGACGATGAGTGCCATGATCAAATAGAAAAAGTTTTGAATGAACATCATCATGTCACCGGGTACGGTCGTGTAGTAGCGATGCACGACTAAGTAAGCGATGAAACAAAGGTTGCCGGCGCTGATCAACAAATGAATGTAGCGTCGCATGCCTTGATGGCGGTAAACGGCGTAGCCGCTAATAGCGGTCGCGATGAGTGTGATCGTCATGAAGTAGATGAACAGACTCGTCTCACGTAACCCATAAGGGCTGAAAACAATCAATAACAGTCCCAGAGCAAATGTCCCGACGAGCAGGGCGGGGACTGATTGGCGCAAGGAGTGGCTAGACAACTCATGCACCTCCTTCTGTATATGTCTAATAGGCTCATTCGTATTATCGGAACGTTGGAGCGTTTGTTACACAAAAAATCGACAGCAAGTTGCTGTCGATTAAAGTGTATAAGAATGTTCTTTGAAATTTCCGACGACCGAATCGATTTCTGAGACGGTGACGAACGCTTCCGAATCGATATCGGAGACGATTTGACGAAGCTTTGGAATTTCGTTGTTTTGGACGACGACGTACAACATCTTCTTCGAGTCGTTCGAATAGCCGCCTGTCGCGTCCATGATCGTGACGCCGCGCTTCAAGTTCTGCTTGATGACCAAGTTGATCTCATCGGCTTTTTTACAGATGATAAAGCACTGCTTTTGGGCCGAGAAGAAGCGGTGGATCGTCAACAATGTGCGCGAACGAACGAAACTGAGCACGAGCGCGTACATGACCGCCTTGATGTCAAACGTGATGAACACGAGAATATAGACGATGATGTCTTGTGTCAAAAAGATTTTAGGGAGCGACAAATTTCGGTTCGTCGTATAGATGACTTTTCCGAGAATATCGAGTCCGCCTGTCGAGGCGCCGGCGAACAATAGGAGCGCCAGGCCGAGTCCGGAAACAATTCCACTGAATACGGAGGCGACGAGCGGGTCGTCGAGCGGCGTCGGCGGTACGAGCACCGGTAACGCATCGATCAAGATAGAGGACAAGACGACGACGATCCCGGTCATCAAGATGAACCGCTTTCCTAAAAACTTGATCCCGACGATAAAGAGCGGGATGTTTAACACTAACTGGCTGAGACCGATTGGCGTTCCGAACAGTTCATTGATAATAAGCGTGATTCCGACGATTCCTCCAGAGCCGATTTCGTTCGGCTTAAGGAGCAAACTGACGAAAATAGATTGGAGAATCGTTCCGGCGATAATGAACAATACCGTTTCGACGGCGATTCGTTTTCGTGATTTTGCGTACATATAGATTGGCTAGGCGCCATACGCCCCCTTTGACATAGTTCTCAAGCAAGCGTACTCCGACCCGGGTCGAATTTCAAGGGCGATTGCTTACAATGCGTGGTGAAAGCGGTCGATATCGCTAGCGAGTTGTTCATGTACGTAGTCGATTACTTGGGCGTCATCAAACAATCCGAGCGGCGCATCATCAGGAATGGCATCAAACGGTGAGACGAAGTAGAGGACGGCCGCGACGAGCGCGTCTTCTTTTTCCGGCTGCATTTCGAACTGGTCATTATAGATGGCGCGCAACATGTTGAGCAACTGTTTCATTTGGAAGTACAGCGTGAGCTCTTCCTCGCGCTCGATATTGCTGATTTCATTTGAAGCGACATCGACCGTCACTTTGGCTAAGGCGAGTTCGCCTTGAACGAGCAGGTCACCGCGTTGTTCGTTGCCGGCGTACTCTTCTTTTGCCGTGTCTAAAAAATGGGTATACGTCGTTTTCCAATCTGACATATGAATTCCTCCTTCTCTTTACATCTACTAATATGCCCGTTTTTGCGATTTGGTTGCAACTTTTCCGAAAATTTAAGAAAATGATATAGAACGAACAAAGGAGGAACTGTACATATGTCTACTCAAACGTTACCGACTGAGGCAGAGTTTGCCCGCTATGCGGAACTCGCCGTCAAAAAAGGTGTCAACATCCAACCGGGTCAACAGCTTGAAGTCCGCGCGGACATCAGCCAAGCCCCGCTCGTCCGTCAAGTCGTGAAAGCGGCTTATGCGGCCGGTGCGAAACAAGTCTTCGTCAACTGGAGCGACGAGGAGTCGACGAAAATCCGCTACTTCGATGCACCGCACGACTCGTTTAAAGAGTTTCCAGAATGGTTGAAAGCGCGTTTCGAGCAGCTTGCTGAAGAAAAGACGGCGTTTCTATCAATTGTCAGCGACGACCCAGACGCGTTAAACGGTGTCGAGTCCTCACGGATTGCTGATTCGAACCGGGCAGCCGGTGTGGCGCTCGCGAAGTGGCGCAAGTACGTCATGAGCGACAACGTCAGCTGGTCGATCATTGCCGGTGCCTCTGAGGCGTGGGCGAAGAAAGTGTTCCCGGATCGTGAGGATGCCGTTCCGGCGTTATGGCGGGCTATTTTCGCCGCAACACGGATGGACCAAGACGATGTCGTCGCCGCTTGGGATAAACATGACCAAGCGCTTCGGTCCCGGGCACAGCTATTGACAGAGAAAAAATATGCGAAACTCCACTACAAAGCGCCAGGCACAGAGTTGACAATCGGTCTTCCGAAGAAACACGTCTTCTTAGGCGGCGGAGGCCCGAACACGGACGGTGTCGACTTCATCGCCAATATGCCGACCGAGGAAGTGTTCACGCTTGCTGATAAAGATGCGGTCGAAGGACATGTGTCGAGCACGAAACCGCTCAGCTATAGCGGAAACTTGATTGATGAGTTCACGCTTTGGTTCGAAGGCGGAAAAGTCGTGAAGGCGGAAGCGAAACAAGGACAAGCCGCACTCGATGAGTTGCTCAACCTCGATGAAGGGGCGCGCCGAATCGGCGAAGTCGCGCTCGTTCCGGACGACTCGCCAATCTCGAACTCAGGCCTTCTCTTCTACAACACGCTCTTTGATGAGAACGCCTCGTGTCACTTGGCGCTCGGACGTGCTTATTCGACGTGTCTCGAGGGCGGTCCATTGATGTCAGCCGAAGAGCTCGCCGAGAACGGGGCGAACGACTCGATGACACACGTCGATTTCATGATCGGCTCAGCCGATATGGATATCGACGGTGAACTTGAAGACGGCTCGCGCGAAGCGATCATGCGTGCCGGCAATTGGGTCATCTAAAGGAAGGAGAGACGAATCCACTTAGGGTTCGTCTCTTTTTTGCATGAAGGAAAAAGAAGAGCGGTGCCCGAACTATGTTTTAGGAACGAATGAATAAAGGGGTGTGCCCGTGAAAAAAAGATTGATTTCAATCAGTGTGACTTGTCTCGTTTTGCTCGCGTTACATGCGACGCCGCATGCGGCCCTCCGGACGTACGTCTGTTTGATAGGTCATCCGATTGCAGCCTTGACGTCGCCAATCGTCGAGGACGATGCCCGTAACGAGCTAGAGCGGGATGCGTTCGAAGAGCGGGGCGGGAAGATTTATACGTTGACGGAGCCACCGGTGGAGCGCGCGACACAAGGTCGACTCGAGAGCTACTTCGTCCGGAAAGTCGGACCGCTCTACTTGGCTGAACATCATGGAGGCGGATGAATGGGGAGACAGCGGACGCTGCCTCCCTTTTTTAAGTACGGTCGTACAGATAGGCGAGTGCGTTCGGCAAGCGCCGCCGCCAAGCCGACTCGTGGTGGGTGGCGTCAGGTTCGACCTCGTAACGGAATGCGATGCCGGTCCTTGCCAACGCCTCGACGAGCTTGGCGTTCGTATATAGATAGTCTTCCGGTGTGATTGGACCACTCGTCTCGTTCGTACCGATATCCAGATACAGGCGCGCCGACAAGTCGGCTTGTGTCAGTTCGCGGACGAGCGGGTCGAGGTTTGACCAGGCAGCCGTTGACAGCGAGCCGACTCGACAAATCGACGGATAGGTCGCCATCATGTATAAAGAGATGACTCCGCCCATCGAACTGCCCATCACCCCGACATCATCCGGGTCGGTCGCGTAACGAGCATCGACCCATGGTTTCAACTCGTGCATGAGCCAATCCGTATAGAGGCGTCCACGGCCGCCGAGCGTCGGTCTCGTCTTTGCGAGTTCAGGTCCGATGCGCCGATAGAGCATGTCATCCTCGTAAAAAGAATAGTCATCATAACGGTCCAGCCAATCCGGAGGACTCGAGACGGCGACGACCATGAGCGTCAAGTGCAAATCTTCAATGTGGCGGTCGATGCCCCAACTGGATTTTGTCTTCGAGTCGAACACATTTTGTCCGTCATGCATATAAAGGACGGGGAGCGGATGTTGCGCCGTCACAAAGTCAGGACGATATATGGAGATGATACGTTTTTGACCCCGACGATCCGTCGGGGTTGTGAAACTGAACTGTTCAATCATAAACAACCTTCCTTTCCGATACACTTCCTATATTGTGGAGGTCTCCAATTAAAAATTCAATCGTCACACTTGACTACCTACCGTTCGTTAGGTAAAGTGGGGTACAGAGACTGGAGGTCGAAAGAAGATGAACACAAAACAACGAATCGAGCAAGCGGCAACACGTCGTTTTGCCCTTGAAGGATATGAAGGACTGTCGCTTGCCTCTCTCGCCGAGGACGTCGGCATAAAAAAAGCGTCACTCTATGCGCATATCGAAGGAAAGGAACAGCTATTCAAACAAGTCGTACAACAGATGGCCGGACGATATGAGCGGGCATGGATGGATGCGCGTGACGAGTCGATCGACGCTCCACCGCTCGAGCGGATCGAGGCGATCGTGAAGGCGCTCATTCGTTTCTTTGAAGAAGAGGAAACGTGGATGCTGACGAAACGGATGTTGCTCGTGCCGCCACCTGAGTTACGATCGTTCATCGAGGCGACACTCGGAACAGTCGAGATAGAACTCCAAGCGTTCGAGAAAGAACAGTTTCGTCTCGCCATGGAGCAAGGTGATTTACCAAACCAGTCACTTGATGACATTTACCACGCATACTATTGCTTTTTAGACGGTGCGCTCGTCTCTCTCTTTACGTTCGAGACGAACCGGGTTGCCCGGCAACGCGCCGCCTTTAAAATCTTCAAGAAAGGGGTCGGGTGGACATGAAACGTGATCAACTCGCATGGATGTGGCTCGTCCTCGCCGGTCTGCTCGAGATCGTCTGGGCGACGACGATGAAATTATCGAACGGGTTCACCGTTCTTGGACCGACATTGATTACAATCGTCTTGTTGATTGTCAGTTTCGGATTGTTGGCATTATCGTTCCGGGTTTTGCCGGCCGGTACGGGGTACGCCGTCTTCACGGGGATCGGTGCGGTCGGGACAGTGCTCGTCGGGAATATTTTGTTTGACGAGGTGCTCACCGGCATGAAGCTCGTCTTCATTGGAACGTTGTTAGTCGGTGTGATCGGATTGAAACAAGTGACGGGAGGAGGGACAGCATGAGTTGGGCATTTTTAATAGGGGCGGGACTGGCCGAGATGATTGCCGTCTTTTTCATGGGAAAATCAAAAGGCTATCAAATCTTAAAGTGGTCGATCTTGTCGATCGTGACGTTCGCGCTCAGTTTCTATTTATTGTCCCGCTCTCTCGAGACGTTGCCGCTCGGACTCGCCTACTCGATTTGGGTCGGCATTGGAGCGGCCGGTGGGGTCATCCTCGGTATGCTCTACTTGAACGAATCGACGGACCGGTGGCGAATTTTCTTTTTAACGCTCATTATCGGCAGCGTCGTCGGCTTGAAAGTTATCGCTTGAACAGGATTGAATTTATTTGATAACGGGAATTAATGAGTAAAGACTGTGAACGAAAGGGGCGGGAACGATGAAGCATGTCGAGTTACACTCTGAGCGCTTACGGCTTGAACCATATACGATTGCTGACTTTTATTTCGTCAAATCGTTGTTGCAAGATCCACGGGTGATGCGATTCATTAGCCCGGACGGAAAACCGTATACGGACGAGCAGACGATCGAATGGTTCGAGCGGCAGTTGGCGCGTTATAAGACGGGACGGCAGACCGGGTTACTCAAGTTGATGACGTTTGAAAGTGACGAGCCGATCGGCCATGCCGGTACGTTGTTACACGAGCTCGACGGCAATATCGAACTTGAAGTCGGCTATTGGTTGGCACCGAAGCATTGGCACATGGGTTACGGTCGAGAAGCGGCGGCTCGCCTTATGCAACATGCGTTCGAGGAAGGGGAGAAAGACATTATCTCGCTCATCCACCCGGACAACGTGCCATCGCAACGTGTGGCGAAAGCGAACGGACTTCATTGGGACCGGGACACGGAGTACGAGGGAATGCTCGTATCGGTATATGCTGGTGACTTAGAGCGGCTTTGCCGTCACATTCAACGACAAGAAATGTCGCGTTAAAAAAAATAAAAAAACTTTTAAAAAACAGTTGCCAACGCATTAGTTTCTTGATATATTAATAGTGTCCTTAAGAGAGGACACGACCTGATTCTGTAGCTCAGCTGGGAGAGCGCTACCTTGACAGGGTAGAGGTCGCTGGTTCGAGCCCAGTCAGAATCACTTGGGTGCCAAACCCGATGCGAAACCCATAGGAACGTGGGTTTCCGCGAAGCCACTTCTTGCGAGAAGTGGCTCTTTTTTTTGTTCTTTTTTCAATTGACATCCGATGGAACGGGTTGGTATATTGCTTTCAATACATAAAGAAACGGGGAATGCAGGATGGTGTTGTTAGGGACGCTCGTCAACGCGGCATTGATCGTCATCGGGACGTTGTTCGGTCTTCTGTTCCACCGGATCCCGGAACGGATGAAAGAGACGGTCACGGCCGCAATCGGACTAGCCGTCGTGCTACTCGGCGTTCAAATGGGACTGAAGAGTGAGAACTTTTTAATTGTGATCGGGAGTCTCGTCGCGGGCGCAGCGCTCGGGGAGTGGTGGAAGCTTGATGAGAAGCTGAACGAAATCGGCTATCAATTGGAGCGGAAAATCGGCGGTAACCGGAAATCGAGCATCGCGGAAGGGTTTGTCACGGCGACGCTCATTTTTGTGATCGGGGCGATGGCAGTCATCGGAGCGCTCGACAGTGGACTACGAGGCGATCATGACGTTCTTTACACGAAAGGGATGATTGATGGGTTCACGGCGCTCGTCCTCGCTTCGTCACTTGGCATCGGTGTCATGTTTTCGGCCGTACCGGTCTTGCTCTATCAAGGGGCGATCGCGCTTCTCGCCATCCAAATCATGAAGTTCATCCCGGAAACGCTCATGGATAGCTTTATTTTGGAAATGACGGCGACCGGCGGCGTCATGATCGTCGCCATCGGCCTGAATTTGGCTGGTATTACGAGAATACGAGTGGCAAACTTGTTGCCCGGAATTTTGATGGTGGCGCTTGTCGTGACCGTGTTACATATGGTTCCTTAAAAAACGGACGAGTAGACTGACCTAGCTATATGAGACACTAATAAAAACACCTTATTAGGCTGCCACCACACCATATTTTATCGGTGTGAGGTAGCCTAATTTTTCTTGGATACGCTCTTCGTTATAGTAAGTTAAGTAATGGTTCACCCGCTC
>WPCK01278865.1_pt1 | contig 67733 bp, 49 predicted proteins | sample 5399851 | NCBI WGS metagenome assembly WPCK01 (sample SAMN12869471, study PRJNA574797) | sludge metagenome | isolation source: wastewater treatment of pH11 | place: China:Beijing | collected 2019-05-20 | reverse complement strand
GCACACACCAATTGAAAGTCAACCAAGTAGGTCTTCACTACATCGCATCCTTACGAATTCCGCCCCATCACCATTCGACTTACGTCCATTCCCGTACCCAAAAAAACCAAAAATGATCCCCAACTCTTTAACTTGGGTTAGCGCAGTATCCATCAGCGGTGTTACGCTCACCGGCGGAGACGTGACGGCCCACGGCGGCGGCATCTTCAATCGTGAGAACTTGATCGTCTCCGCCACCACGATCACTGGTAACGCCGCCGTCGGGACAGGCCGCAGCGGCGGTGGCATCTTCACACACACCGGAGGCCGAGTCTCTATCACGGACAGCACCATTAGCGGTAACACCGCCCGTGGCTCCGGTGGTGGCACGTCGGGCCCGGTAAACACCAGTACCTTGGTAATGGCCAGCATGATCATGGCGAACACGGCGGGACGCGATGGAGGTGGCGTATACGGTCAGAATGTCAGCATTGTGGAAAGCACCATCAGCGGAAACTCCGCGGGGGGTGATGGCGGGGGGTTGCGGCATGTCGGTGGTACTTCGTACATCACCGACTCGAGGATGGTTGCCAACTCGTCGGCAGTTGATGGTGGTGCCATCTCAAAGCGTTGGGGCTATCTTACCGTTACTCGCACGACCATTGAGGCCAACTCCGCATTGGGGATATCGTCCAACGGGTACGGCCGCGGAGGTGGCATCTGGAGTGGCGCGGGTTCGGGCACGAGCCGCCTCACGATCATCGACAGCACGATCCGCAACAATTCCGCCCATGGACAGTCGAGCAACAACTACGACGACATCGGCGGCGGGGGCGGCATTTGGGCCGACGATCATCTGGTGGTAACGAACACGACGATCAGTGGGAATTCCAGCACATTGCACGGCGGCGGCATTCTTCTTCAATATGGCTTGACGAATCTGACGGGCAGTTTGACCATCACCGGGAGCACGGTGAGTGGCAATTCAGCCCGACTGAGTGGCGGCGGAATCTACGGTCACGCGGACTACTCAGGCACGCGCCATCTCGTGCTGACGGCAGTCAGCAGCACCATCACGGAAAACTCGGCCGATGATTCGGGGGGCGGCATTGTTTTCGGACGTGGAACCGCCGAGCTTCGAAATACCATCGTGGCCGGGAACATTCGTGGAGTTGCCATACCGAGTGACATCACGGGAACCGTGACGCTTGCCTCCAGCCTGATTCCTGTCGACGCAGGTGCGATCATTATCAACGGCGACGGCAACCTCATTGGCACAGCCGCCGCTCCGATTGATCCGCTGCTCGGCCCTCTCGCGGATAACGGCGGGCCGACCCGATCGCATGCCTTGCTGCCTGGTAGTCCTGCCATCGACGCGGGCGACCCGAACGCAATTGCGGGCGTCAACGGGGTCCCGCTGCACGACCAGCGAGGAGCTCCGTTCATCCGAGTCTTTGACGGCGATGGAACTGGCGACGCGCAGATCGATATGGGAGCCTTTGAAGATCAGCCATTACCCCCTGCCTGCGATTTTGATGGGGATCGACTTTGCAATTTGGCGGATATCGATCGGCTGGTTGCCGAAATCGCAGCCGGGACAAACCGCGCGGATTTGGACCTGACGGGCGACGATCTCGTCAATTTGGAGGATCGCGACGAGTGGCTTGCGCTCGCCGGCGCACTGAACCTTCCGTCGGGAAACCCCTACCTGCTAGGAGACGCCGACCTGGACGGGTTCGTGGATGGCTCCGATTTCGGCATCTGGAATAGCCACAAATTCACGAGCGTGGCGGCCTACGGTGCGGGTGACTTCAACGCCGACGGGTTCGTCGACGGCTCTGACTTCGGCATCTGGAACAGCCACAAATTCACCTCGGCCAACGTAGAAGCTAGAAAGTCGGCAAGCCGACTTGGAGTGCGGCGATCCTTCGCCGCTTTGGACACGATGCCAGACACCCAGAAACTTCCGGTACTCGCTCAATACGACGAGGCAAGATTGGCAAGGCAGGGGATCTGATCTTCCAGCAAACTCTGGATGTCTGGAAGTAAACTCTACCGAACTTCGACGGACCGGCGCGTTGGGAAGGTCCTTCGGTCGCCTGCGGCTCCCTCAGGATGACAAGGGGAGGGATCAGCTCAGGTTCGGGGAGCTCGGGTACCGGATCAAAGAGGGGGAATGCCAGACATCCAGGGGAATGCCAGACATCCAGAAATCCCGAGGGCTGACCCGGCGTCACGGGGAAAGAGCGGCAAGTCTGGGAACCTGGTGTCCCACAGAACTCTGGATATCGGAAAGTCGTCCTCCCATCAGACTCTGGATGTCTGAAAGTCGTCCTGGATGTCTGAAGGTCGTCGTCGGAAAGTCGTCGTGGCGCTCAATGAATGCCACATCGAACCAGGGTACGTCGATCACAACCCATTACTAGAATTGACTTTACAGCTAGCAGTACGTTGTAGTTGCATCGGTTGTGAGGGGCTTCGAACATCGGCGCCTTTGGCGGCATTGAAACAACGCATTTAACCCATTTTTCTTGCCCGTAAAACTCTTCCCAGTCCGCTTGAATTGTGGAAACGGAAAAGTATGCTGTAGTGCGGCTTTTTACTGGGTACTGTCCGCGCGCGTGTGACTAGCAAGAACGAGAGGGGTTTGAACGTGAAGAAATATGGCTGGGCAAAGATATTGATCGCGAGCTTCGCCTTGGGCTTGGTGGCGACCGACGTGGCCAATGCGGGCTGGGGTTGGGGGTCTCGCGGAAGTTGGGGTGGCTCCGGCGGTAGCTGGGGTGGTTCCGGTGGCAGCTGGGGCGGCTCTGGCGGTAGCTGGGGTGGTTCCGGTGGTAGTTGGGGCGGCTCTGGCGGCAGCTGGGGCGGTCGATCTTGGGGAAGCGGCGGTTCGTGGGGCAGCGGTGGTAGCTGGGGCGGCCATTGGCGAGCTCGCCATGCAAGCTGGGGCGGCGGTTCTGGTGGAAGCTGGGGTGGAAGCTGGGGTGGCTCCGGTGGTAGCTGGGGTGGCTATGCCAGTACCGGATATTCCGCGGCCCGAGTCAGCTACGCCGTACCGACGGTTTCGTATTCCACGGTCGGCAGTTTTGCCGGCAGTGAATTTGTCAGCAGCGCCTGCTGCGGCCAGTCGACGAGCGGTGTCGTGGTGGGAGGAACCGTCGAGAGCGCGTCTCCGAGCTATCCGGTGGAAGTGCCAGCTCAAGCCGCACCGGCACCTGCGCCGGCACCTGCACCAGGCACGACGAATGGGAACAACGAGTCGACCGATTCCGAGGCCCGCAGTGGTTCTGACAGCGCCTTAATTGCGGTCCATGTTCCCGAAGACGCAAAGGTTTTTGTCAACGGCCACCAGACGTCGAGCAGTGGAACGGATCGCCGTTTCATTTCCTCGGGTTTGACCCAGGCAGGCGCCTATGCTTATGAGGTTCGCGCCGTGGTGGAGCGCGACGGCAAGGAGGTAACGGAGACCAAGGTCGTCCACCTTCGTGGTGGCCAGACGGCAGAGTTGAGTTTCGGCTTGAAGGCCCAGGAGTCCGTGGAGACGGTGGTAACACTCCACGTCCCGGAAAACGCTACGGTTCGCCTGGCGGGTTCGGAGACGAAGGGGCAAGGGACGCGACGGATCTTTGCCACGCGTCAGCTGCCGGCTGGCAAGACCTGGGACAACTACAACGTGCAAGTCTCGTGGGAGCAGGATGGGCGCACCGTATCCAAGGAGCGGACTTTGACGGTTCGCGGCGGTGAGCAGTACGACTTGCAGTTTGGACCCGAGAGCGAAGCACTGGCCGCTCGATAAGTTCTCTTGGAATAGAACGCCAACCCACGTACTCTATACGGAGTACGTGGGTTTTTTGGTTCGGTAGGGATGGATCGGAAGTCCATGCTTCATTGTGCGTCAGCCGCCGCTGACCGGTCTTCCACGGAAGCGACCCATGGCGTCCCTTGGCCGCGCTGGGCCAGGGTCGTCGCCAGTGTGCTGCTTGCATGGCATCTCTTGGCGATGGCAATCGCCCCCTTGGCCTTCCCGCCACCCTCCAGTGACCTGGCGCGCGGCGCGGCGATTCTGGCGTGGCCCTATTTGAAGGCGTTCTCGCTCGACAATGGCTATCGGTTCTTCGCGCCGGACCCAGGGCCCAGCCACCGCATCCGCTACGAGCTGATCGGTCCAGATGGATCGGTAACACGGCATCATTTTCCCGATCGTCGGATACATTGGCCGCGGCTCCTCTATCATCGGTTCTTCATGTTGTCGGAGACGGTCTACGCACAAGTCGGTCCCACCGAGGATATCCCCGAGATCGATAAGCTTTCTTCCGAGGAACGTGCCCAGCTCGAGGAGGAACGTCGCAAGGCCAAGATCCTGACCGTGGCGATCGCCCGCAACTTGCTGCGAGCTCATCCCGCGGCTGTGTCGGTGCGGCTCTTCCTGGAGGAACGTGCCATTCCACGACCGTTTGACCTCGATCGCGGTGTGCGACTGGACGATGCCCGTTGGATCCGAGAACTTTCCCTGGGTGAATTCAAGCGGGATGCGTTGTGAGCATCATCTCGGAATACATCAGAGGACTGGGGACCGCCACGCGTGAGGGATGGAACCGCTTCTGGTTCACCCCCGAGGACCCGGCGACGCTGGGACTCATCCGTCTCTTGACCGGACTGATGTTGCTCTACACCCATGCAGTCTGGTCCATCAACCTGGTAGACTTCTTCAGTCGTGACGGCTGGCTTTCTCCAGAGTTCGTGGCGAACTTTCATCAACACTCCTGGTTCGCGGCCACCTGGTTTGACCGCCTGGGTTCGGGACGCCTGCTGTGGGTTTGCCACTTGCTCAGTCTGTCGATTTTCTGCCTGTTGGCATTAGGACTGTGGACGCGCGTCGTTTCCGTCTTGGCATTTCTGACGGCCAGTGCCTATGCGCATCGAGCTGCCGGGGCAACCTTTGGCCTGGATCAGATCAACGTGATGCTGAGCATGTACTTGATGGTAGGCGACTCGGGGGGAGCCTTCTCTCTCGATCAATGGCGGAGGCAGGGGGCCTTCCGTAGTGTACGTGCGCCTCGCGTGAGCACGAACATTGCGATCCGCCTGATTCAGGTGCACATGTGCGTCATCTATTTCTTCGCGGCGCTCGGCAAGTTGCAAGGGATGTCCTGGTGGGAGGGGACCGCCATGTGGCTGGCCCTGGCCAGCTACGAGTATCAGACCTGGGACATGACCTTTCTGCGGCGATGGCCCTGGGTCCTGAATGCCTTGACGCATATTACCGTCTTTTGGGAATTGACCTATCCGGCCCTGGTCTGGCCGCGGTGGACCAGGCCGCTCGTGTTGGCTTTGGCGATCCCGCTCCATCTGGGAATCGCCGTCTGCATGGGCATGATCACGTTCGGACTGATCATGTTGGTGGGTAATATGTCGTTTGTCTCACCCAGCTTGATCAAGGCATGCCTGGGGATCGATGCTGCAACACACCTTCCAAGGACCATTCCATGCGCAACGCGACCTACTGCATGAATACCTCTGTCCGATTCGGGATCTTGCTCGCAGTGGTCGCGGCGGTGCGAGGGGAGGAACCTGTCCAAACGCGTCGGAACCGTCCCAACATCGTGCTGATCGTGGCGGATGATCTCGGATACGGAGAGCTTGGCTGCTACGGTGGCCGACAGGTCCCTACGCCCCACATCGATTCGATTGCCGCGGCGGGAGTTCGCTGGACGGCCGGCTACGTTTCCTGTCCGGTCTGCAGCCCATCGCGGGCCGGACTTTGGACGGGCCGATACCAGCAGCGGTTCGGCCACGAACTCAATCCCGGGCCCGCCGCGATGGCGGATCCGGCCTTTGGGCTGGATCCCCAGGAAACGACACTCGCCGAGCAACTCCGGCAGGCCGGCTACACCACGGGACTGGTCGGCAAATGGCACCTGGGATATCGCGAAGGCTGCAGGCCGACCGATCGCGGCATCCAGTCGTTCTTTGGATTTCTGGGGGGAGCAAATCCCTACTGGCCGAACCCGGGTGAACCCGTGGCCACGATTCTGCGCGGGAACCAAGCCGTGGCAGAAGCAGACTACTTGACCGAGGCGTTGGCCAGAGAGGCGTCCGCCTTCATCGAAGGTCACCGGCGTGAGCCCTTCTTCCTGGCCCTGGCCTTCAATGCCGTGCACGCACCCTTGCAAGCGCCCGATCCTTACCTGGAGAAGTTCCAGCATATTTCCGACAAACGGCGGCGGACATTTTGTGCCATGCTGGCAGCCCTGGACCATGCCGTCGGAACGGTTTTGTCGAAACTCCGCCAATCCGATATCGAGGATGACACCTTGGTCATGTTCTTGAGCGACAATGGAGGGCCAACGCCGCAGACTACTTCGCGGAACGATCCGTTTCGCGGCACCAAGGGAACCGTTTGGGAAGGGGGCATCCGGGTCCCGTTTGTCATGCAGTGGAATGGTCACCTGCCGGCCGGCAGGGTCGACGACCGGCCAATCATCGCGCTCGACCTCTTTCCGACCTCCTTGGCCGCTGCAGGGGTTGAATTGCCGGCGACGGTCAAGCTCGACGGGGTCAACCTCCTGCCGTATTTGGACGGCACTCGCGAAACCGACCCGCACACAGCCCTGTATTGGCGATTTGGACAGCAAGCCGCCATACGCATGGGGGACTGGAAACTCGTCCAAGCACGGTCGCGGCGGGCCGTTCGCCAGGCGAGCGACCGGCCGGCAAGTCTCGACCGCGCGCAGTTATTTCATCTGCCTGACGACGCCTCCGAAAGTCGAAACGTGGCGGCGGATCATCCCCAGCAGGTCCAGCAATTGACCGACGCCTGGAAGGCTTGGAACGCAGAGCTCATGGCCCCACGTTGGGTCACACGACGGCGGAGCACTTGACTCGATCGGGCCATAGGGACCAAGCCCGCACGATCCAACGTACGAGAGGTCCCTTCCGGCCTGGAAGATCGACGCGGTCATGATCGACGTGCCCATGTCTTGGTTGCCGAACAGGCCATCGCCATGAACGGCTCCGAACGTCAACCCGAGTCGGTCCATAGGCCCAGGCCGGGATTGGGAATGTAGAAGACGGGCCTGCCGTCTCGCGCTGTCTGCCAACCGGCCTTCATGCGCGCAGGATCAAAATCCCGGATGGCGTCAGTAAAGGGGCGGAATTGATAGCCGACCGAAGTCCACTCGTCCCGGGAGATATCCGAGCCGGGGCAATACGTAACGCGAAACCGTCCTTCACTGGAACCATGAATCAGGTGGGCTGCGGCTGCGAGATTCTGGGCCAGCTTCGAATCGTCGCGAACGGCCTGGAGGACTCGCTGCGTACCCGTGTAGCCATGCCGACGAATGAGCGCATCGATCTGCGGATCCTCGCCAAAGGTGCAAATCCCGGGGGCCAGGATGATGAGCTCACCGCCGTCCGCCATCGCCCGGCGCGTGCGGTAGATGGCCTTGTTTCCCAACCAGGTGCTCTTGTATTCGTCCGGGTCCAGGTAGACCACGCAGCGATCGAGGGGCCGGCCGAGCGGTGTGATATTGACCTGGCGGCTCAACTCCGCCGCACGTTCAAACGTGGCATCGTCATCGCCGCAGAAGAGGCCCCTGAGTACTGTGCGGTCGGGAAGGGCCTCCACGACGGTCAAGATGAAGACGATCGGCAACTGTTCACGCAGGTAGCGGCTGTATCCCTCGTTCAACACGCGCCGCACGGGAGTATCGATATGTCCCATGATGGCTTCGATCCCGCACACCGCACCCAGGAAATGTGTCTTGTCGATCGCGTCCTTACCCCCGACGCCGATCAGGATGTTCTTGGTGTAATTGGCCATCCCCACGACTTCATGGGGGACCACCTGTCCTACCGAGACGATGCCATCGTAGCCGGAAAACAGGTGTTTGCTGACGGAGAACTCAATAGGCTCCGCGAAGGCTCCACCCGATTGCTCGCCCAAGTACTCGCCGGGAAGTTCCCCCAACCGCTGCACGTCGGTACGGAACTTGTGGTGCAGGACGCGTTCGAACGGTATGGCCTCCTGGAACATGCGCCGGCAATCGTCCTTCGACATGGCGGTGTGGGTCCCAATGGCCGGCAGCACATCGACCTGCGCCCGGGTTGCATAGCGATCCCACAGATGGGCGACGATCTGACCAGCCCGGGAATGGCTTCGTGAGATGTCGGGAGGAATGAGCAGCAGCCGGCGAGCCGCTTGACACAGGGGGTCCAGAACCTGGTTGAGATGCTCGTGCAAGGCCTCGGGCCCGATCTCGATGTCAGGCCCACCCACACTAAGGAAGCTGGCCATGAAGTTTTCCCAGTAACTGTTCCTGGATCTGTCGGACGAGTTCCGGCACGGAATGGGATACGTCCACCGTAATGGCTTGGCGCGGCACTTCCAGGTCCCGGAACTGGCTGTCGAGCAGCTGCGGCTGAAAGAAGTGGTTCGACCGATTCACCATCCGGCTGCGGATCAATTCGGGCGAGCCGCGCAGGAAGATCCAGGTGATGTCACCACCCGTTGCCAGCAGGTCGCGATAACGCTGTTTCAAGGCGGAGCATGCCAGGACCGCTCCGGGCCCCTGATTCCATTCGTGAATCCGATTCGCCAGCTCGCGCAGCCAAGGTTCACGGTCCTCGTCCGTAAGGGGCATTTTGTGAACTTGCATCTTCTGCTTGTTTGCGGCGGAATGAAAATCGTCGGCGTCGTAGAAGGGCAGTGCCAGCCGCGTCGCCAGTGCCTGGCCTACCGTCGACTTGCCGCAGCCGCTGACCCCCATGACTACCAGGACGGTCATGCGTAGGTCTCCGACAATTCCAATCCAAAGTAGTCCCGCGCATTCCGAAAACAGATCCGGGACACCACGTCGGAAAGGATGTCCCAGTCATCCGGGATTTCTCCGCGGGCCACGTCGTCTCCCAGCATGTTACACAGCACTCGCCGAAAGTACTCGTGCCGCGGGTAGGACATCAGCGAGCGTGAATCGGTCAGCATCCCCACGAAACAGCCAAGCAGTCCCAGGCGCGAGAGGGCATCAAGCTGCCAGCGAATTCCGTCGGCCTGATCCAAGAACCACCAGCCGGAGCCCCACTGAATCTTCCCGGGGGTTGGTCCTCGCTGAAAATTGCCAGCCATCGAGGCGAACAGGTAGTTGTCCGCCGGGTTCAGGTTATAGAGGATCGTGCGAGGCAGCAAATCCTCGCGATCCAGATCGTCCAGGAACTGCGCCAGCCCTGGGCCCTGTCGAGCGTCTCCGATCGAATCTCCCCCTGCATCGGGTCCAACGTCGCGGAAGAGCCGCGAGTTCACGTTTCGGAAGGCGCCCAGATGCAGTTGCTGCGTCCATTCGCTCGTCGCATCCAATCGGCCGAAAAAGCGGATCAGAAAATGCGTGAACGTGGCCGCATCCCGGGCCGGGACCTGCTGGCCTCCGCGAACCTGCTGGAAGATTCTCTCTGCTTCGCTGGCGGAACTTTCGCCGTGGGGCAGTGCCATCAGCCCGTGATCCGAGACGCGGCAGCCCGCGCTGTGGAACCGGTCATGCGCACGCTCCAGCGCCTGCAGAAAATCGCCAAACGTCTGGCAGGTGCATCCCTGCGCCCGTTCCAGACGCTCCAGGCCGGCCTGGCCATCGCCACCCGTCAGATTCAGGTATCGGTCCGGTCGAAACGATGGATAGACGCGGGTCGGCAAGGCCAGAGTCCGCAGCCGCTGGTGATGCCGCAAGTCGTCCGATGGGTCGTCGGTGGTACCGATCAGCGCAACGCGGAACCGCTGTAGCACCGTCTGGGTATCGAGCTCGCCCAATTGGCGGTTGGCTTCTTGCCAGATCTCGCGGGCGGTTCTCGGGCACAGCCGCAGTTCGATCTGAAAATACCGCCGGAGTTCCAGGTGGGTCCAGACGTAGAGGGGATTGCGGAGGGTGAGCGGCACCGTGCGAGCCCAGGCCTGGAACTTCTCGAAGGGATCCGCGGCGCCCGTGATGAAATGCTCCTCCACCCCTGCAGCACGCATGGCACGCCATTTGTAGTGGTCGCCGGCCAGCCAAAGCTCGTGGAGGTTGTCGTAACGCCGGTTCTCGGACAGATCGGCGGCAGAAAGGTGGCAGTGATAGTCGTAAATCGGTAGGTGCGAGGCCACCTCATGATACAGGCGAGTGGCGATTTCCGACGACAAGAGAAAATCGTGATTGAGCAGTGCCATCAGTCCCGGTTCTTCAAATGGTCATGGCATGAAATCCGCCGTCCACCACCAGTTCCGCGCCGGTGATGAAGCTACCCGCGTCGCTGGCCAGCAGAAGGGTTGCCCCGACCAATTCCTCCGGATTCCCAAAGCGGCCGAGTGGTGTATGTCCCAGAATCGAGCGAACGCGATCGGGTGTGAGTACCTGGCGGTTCTGTTCCGCCGGGAAGAAGCCAGGCACGAGGACGTTCACGCGAATCCCATGGCGGGCCCATTCCCGTGCCAGATTCTTGGATAGATTGTGGACGCCCGCCTTGGCAACGGAGTAGGTGAAGACCTGGCTGAGCGGAATGAGTCCCGAGGCCGAACCCAGGTTGATGATCGAACCTGGGATCCCGTGCTGCAGAAAGTACTGGCCGAACACCTGGCAGGCCATGCATACGGACGTCAGATTGACATTCAAGATCCGGTCCCATTCCTCCTGGCAGATCTCTAGAAATGGCGTGGCCGAATTGATGCCGGCGCCATTGATCAGGACATCGACCCGCTGCCACCGATCGAGCACTCGTACGAGGAGCGACTCCAGGGCATCGCGCTGCGAGCAATCGCAGGCCTCGAATTCCGCCATGCCACCGTCTGCCCGGATTTGCTCCAGGTGCGGAGTCGCCTTTTCCCTCCGGCGACCGACCAGTACGACCTTGGCACCGGCGGCGGCGAGGCCTCGGGCCATGGCCCCGCACAAGACCCCGGTCCCTCCGATGACCACGGCCACTCGGTTTTGCAGCCCAAATAGCTGATTCGGCGCGGTATTCACGCTGGGCCCTGTCATCCGATCTCACTGGCGACATTATACTGTGGGGGTGCATCCCTTCGTAGCGCCAGTGAACGCCGCCCTGGAGAGGTATCTCGATTTCGGTTCGGGTTGCCCCGAGCACCTGGATGCCGCGATGCGCTACAGTTTACTGGCTCCGGGCAAGCGATTCCGTCCCGCACTGGTGTTATCCGCCAGCCTCGCCTGCGGTTCGGAGATTGGCCCCGCCATGCCAGCCGCGTGCGCGGTGGAGATGGTGCACACCTATTCCCTGATCCACGACGACTTGCCCGCCATGGACGATGACGACCTGCGGCGCGGCCGACCCTCTTGTCATATGGCGCACGGAGAGGCCAACGCCATCCTGGCAGGAGATGCGCTCTTGACCGCGGCGTTCGAAGTCCTGGCGAGGGACGTGCGGCCCGGGGACCTGGCGATCGAGTGCATCGTGGAATTGGCCCAGGCGGCGGGACCGGCCGGTATGGTCGGCGGCCAGGCCGATGACCTGCGTCGAGCCGAGCAGGTATCTTCCCTGGTCGATCTGGAGTCGATCCACGCCCGCAAGACCGGGGCCCTGATCCTGGCCTCCGTACGCCTGGGGGCCAGGATTGCCCGAGCGAATGAGGATGACCTGGAGCGCCTGACGCAGTATGGTATGAACTTGGGAATCGCATTTCAGCTGGTGGATGACCTCCTGGACGCCACCGGGGATGTCGCCATCCTGGGCAAGCGGGCACAAAAGGACCATCGACGCAATTCTGACACGGTTCCGGCACTGTTGGGATTAGAACCGACATGGGACCTGGCCCGTAACAGAGTGGAACAAGCCCTGCGGGCACTGGGCTCGTTCGATCATCGGGCAGGCCCGCTTCGCGAACTGGCGGCCCTGGTCCTGCAGCGGAACAAGTAACGGACGGCCAGGTTTCTGCAAGTACAACCGTCATGACCGAACTGCTTTCGACGATCCGGTCGCCCGAGGACGTTCGGGCACTCAAGCACGCCAAGCAACTGCAATTGGCGGCCGAAGTGCGCGAAGTGCTCTGCCGGCTAGTAACGACGCGTTCCGCCCATTTTGCCTCCAATCTGGGGGTGGTGGAATTGTGCATTGCCCTGCATTCCGAGTTTGATTTTCGCCGGGATCGTCTGATCTGGGACACAGGGCACCAGATCTATCCCCATAAGCTGCTGACAGGCCGGTTCCCAGAATTCCACACCATCCGCACTAAAGGCGGGCTGATGGGCTATCCCGATCCGCAGGAAAGCCCCTTTGACCTGTTCCTGACCGGTCACGCCGGCTGCAGTATTTCCACGGTGCTGGGGCTCAAGAGTGGTGACGACCTGATGGGGGAGCCGGAGCGGCACGCCGTGGCCGTAATCGGCGATGGCGCGTTTCCCTCTGGCATCGTCTATGAAGCCCTGAATAACCTCGGTGCGCTCGGTAAGAACGTGCTGGTGATCCTGAATGACAACAAGATGTCCATCTGTCCCCGCGTGGGGGCCGTCGCCAACTACTTGGATCGCCTCCGCACGAATCCGGCCTACACGGGCTTCAAGGAAGAACTGGTACGGTTGCTCAACAAGGTTCCGCTCCTCGGAGATCCCACGGAGCGATTTCTGGCGCAATTGAAGGAGGGCTTCAAAGCAGGATTGCACGGCGGGATGCTGTTCGAGGAGCTGGGGCTGCGCTACATCGGACCGATCGACGGACATGACCTGCGGTTGCTGCGAAAATACCTGCGGATGGTGAAGCAGGCCCGGGAGCCCGTCCTCTTGCACGTGGTCACGGAAAAGGGGCATGGCTTCACACCCGCGGCCAGTGATCCCGTCTTTTATCACGCACCACCCAAGTTCGTACTGGACGACGACCAACCGATCGAAGTCGCCCCGTCCAGCACGCCCACCTATACCTCCTGCATGAGCGGCGCGATCCGAGACGCAATGCAGCGGAACCCCAAGATCACCGTCCTGACGGCGGCCATGTGCCAGGGAAACAAGCTGGAGACCGTTCGAGAACAGTTCCCCGACCGATTCTTCGACACGGGTATCTGTGAAGCGCACGCCGTCGCCTTCGCTGCGGGTCAGGCCAAGGCCGGCTTGCGGCCGATTGTGGACATCTACAGCACCTTCTTGCAGCGGAGCTTTGACCAGGTTTTTCAAGAGGTCGCCCTGCAGCATTTACCGGTCATCTTTACCTTGGATCGTGCCGGTCTGGCCGGGCCCGACGGACCCACCCACCACGGCTGTTTCGACGTAGCCTACCTCCGCGTCTTTCCCAACATGGTCGTAATGGCCCCCGGGGATGCGTCCGAAATGGAGTCCATGTTGGCGTTCGCGGAGGAATATCCAGGCGCCTGCGCGATTCGCTATCCCAAGGCCACCGCAGAATTCCTGGACGGACCACGAGCGGCCATGGAACTGGGAAAGGCCGAAATGTTGAGGGAGCCAGGGAGTGGCGTCATCCTCTGTTTCGGTGCCCTGTTGGCCGATTGCCTTCGCGCGTCCGATGTACTGGCCAGCGAGGGGATTCACGTGGGCGTGGTCAATGCGCGATTCGCCAAGCCACTTGATGCCGAACTCTTCTCGTCCATGATCCAGCAAACGAACTTCGTCGTGACGGTGGAGGAAGCCGCCTTGGCGGGTGGTTTCGGCAGTGCGGTCTTGGAGTTGGCGGCGGATCGGGGGCTCGACAGTCGACGGATCCGCCGAATGGGTATCCCGGACCAATTCATCGAACATGGCGAACGCGCCGAGTTGCTCGCCGACCTGGGATTGGACGCCTCTGGAATCGCCCGCGCCTGCCGTGCGGCCGCGGGACGCGGCCGCGAGGCGGCCCCTCCGCGCCGACCCATGGCTCCGCAATAAAGGATCGGGCCCACCCGCTGCATGTCGGATGTCCATTCCACGAACGCGCCTGCCCACTGGGGAAAAGGGGATGCGAAACCACGCGCCGCCTTGTTTGACTTCGGTCATCCGGGCATGCAGGCAGCGTTCGCCGAGTCGGTTCGCAGCAGCCTCGACGAAACCACCGACCTGATCCTCATGGACCCTCGGTCCGATCAGCCCGTGGATCGTGCGATCGCCGATTTCGCCATCGTCCTCGGAGGAGACGGTTCCATCCTGCGAACCGCCTGGCAGCTGGGTGAGCATCAAATTCCCATCCTGGGCGTCAATGTGGGAAAGCTGGGATTCCTGGCCGACGTCTCCCCTCGCCAGTTCGTGACCGTCATTCCTGCTGTCGTTGCTGGCAAGTGCCGAGTCGTTCACCACTTGATGTTTCGCTGTCGCGTCGAACGGGATGGCCACACCGTGCTACAGCGACTCGGGCTGAACGAAACGGCCATCCTGGGGGGCACCCCCTTTTCGATCCTGGACGTCGATTTTCGGATTAACGGAGATCCGGTGACAACCTACAGCTGCGATGGCATCCTGATCAGCACTCCGGTGGGATCCACGGCTCACAGTCTGTCGGCTGGCGGCCCCATCCTGCAAAAGAGCCTGGGGGCCTTCGTGATCTGTCCTCTCAGCCCCCATACGCTGACCGTCCGCCCGCTCGTCGATTCCGCAGACCATATCTATGAATTGGTGGTACAAAACCCGCATGAAGCCTCTTCCGTGGTGGTCGATGGCCGCTTGGTGCATTCGCTAGCGCCGGGGGACCGAGTGGTCGTCCAGCGGGCCGAGCCGCGATTCCAGTTGATCGAGGTGGCCGGACATGGCTATTATCGCACCCTTCGCGAGAAACTCGGTTGGGCCGGTCAGATGCGGAAGAACTGACTTTCGGGCCCGGTGCCGCGGTAGGAGACCCACGGATGGCCACAACGGATACCCGGAATGCTCCGGACACCCGCTTCGACACCTGCCCCCAGGTCTCGCGACCTCGGCTGGGACGCGCTGCATGCCGGATGCGCGCTGACCTCTCCGCCGGGCCTGAAACCTCCGCTACTCTCGGGATGTCGATTCCTATGATCAGGTCGCTCGTCACGGCGATCCTGGGGTGCGTCTTGAACTTCGGCATGTCGCCATCGCTGCACGCGCAGACTCGCCCTTCGGACGCATCACTGCTCAAGGAACAAGAACAGGCCGCCGATCGCCTCACGCAGCACACGTACCCCCTCCGGTACAAGTTTCGACCGGGCGAAGTCCTGCGCTATGAGGTGGTTCACCAGGTACAAGTGAAGACCACGATTGATGAACAGACCCAGGTCAACAGGTCCCGCAGCAAGTCGATCAAGTGCTGGCGGATTACCGGGGCCGACGCGCAATCGGTGTCCTTCGAACACCTGATCGAATCCGTGGACATGTGGTCGGAATCCCAAGGAAAAGACCCGGTTCAGTACAACAGCCAGACCGATTCGAAGGTCCCCGTGGAATATGAAGGCGTGGCGGATGTCCTGGGAAAACCCCTGGTCCACGTCCAGATGGATCTGGCTGGCCGGGTACTGAAGCGAGAGGACCAGGCCGTGAAGGTGGATTTGGGGGCAGGAGACATCACGGTCCCGCTGCCACCGCAGCCCGTCGCCATTGGCAGCGAATGGTCAGCCCCTTCCTCGGTCCGCGTCCGACTGTCTGACGGTCAATTCAAGACGATGCAGACGCGTCAGTTGTACCGCCTGCAAAAGGTCGCCTCGGGTATCGCCACCATTTCCGTGCAAACCCAGGTACTGACACCGGTCCCGGACGCCCGTGTCGAATCCCAGATCGTGCAAAAGTTGACCAATGGCGAACTGAAGTTCGACATTGACGCCGGCCGGGTCGTGGGACGCCAACTCGACTGGGACGAGAGCGTCGTCGGTTTCAGTGGTGCCGCCAGTAATATGGTCTATCTGGCGAGGCTGACCGAAAACCTTGTGATCAACCCGAAAGTCGCCGGCAATCCCAGCAAACCCAATCCCATACGCCCCTGAACCGCGACTCGAGCCGCGATCATGGCCAAGCGGGTTTCACACAGTTACATCGATCCCTGGTTGATGCCGTGGATCAAGGGCCTCTATCGACACTTGCACATCCCGGCCAGTTATCCTCCCGAGGGGATCATTGCCGTCGGGCATCTGTTCGCGATCCTGGCGGCCGTGGGATTCGCCTACGCGACAACGCGATGGTGGGGTGGACTCTTGGTGGCGGTGGGGGTGGTCGCCAATCATCTTGCCGATTGCATGGATGGAACCCACGCTCGAACCACACAGCAGTGCCGCAACGGTGGCGAGCTACTGGACCACTTCGTCGATCCTCTGTCGTTTTCGTACTATCTCTGCGGCCTGGCCGTCTCGATTGGCCGGCTGGATCTGGGGCTGGCGGCGGTGATTTGCCTGTACGCCACGGCCGTGCTGACGAATATCAAGGCCAAGATGATCGGCGAATTCACGCTGGCCGCCTTCGGTCCGACGGAATTCAAGGCGCTGCTGGTCGGGTACGGATGCCTGAGCCTTGTACTGCAAAGCCGCGCCCGGCAGGGCTTCTTTCCGGAGTGGCTGACCGCGTTGGGTCTGGCCCAGGGCTTTCTCTGGATCCTGTTGATCGTTGGCATCCTGCAACTGACCTGGAACCTGATGCGATCGGTCCAGGAAGTAAATGCCGCGACTTCGGCCCCGGACACGACCGATTGGCAGGTCAAGCAGTAGTTCAGGCTATAATGCAGGAATCGTATTCCCGTCACCCATGTTCCGTAAGGGTATCCCGTTGCAACGTGCGGCTTGGATCTTGGCGTGGCTGATCAGCTGGCCATCCCTGGCCCGACCGATGGATGTGGTCACGTTCACGCGTGATGGTCGCTCCACGAAGGTGGAAGGCCGCATCGAGGTTGAGGCGGCCGACGGGGGATTCTTGCTCCTGGGTCGGGATGGCGTGCTGTGGAGCATCCAACCAGATGAAATCACCGATCGCCTTGAGACGGAGCAGCCCTTCCGAGCCTTTACCTCTCGGGAGCTGGCCGGTCAGTTGCGTGCCAGCTTGCCCGCAGGCTTTGTCACGCGTGAGACCAAGCACTATGTGATTGCCTACAACACGACGCGCGCGTACGCCGCCTGGTGCGGTAGCCTGCTGGAACGGGTCCACCGGGTTTTCTACGATTTCTGGCCCGACTTGGGACTGGCTCTGGAAACGCCCTCTTTCCCTCTAGTGGCCGTGATCTTCGAGGATCGCGGCTCGTTTGAACAATTCAGTCGCCCGGAAGTTCAGGGTGCCGCCGGCTCCGTGGTGGGCTACTACAACATGGAGACCAATCGGGTCACCATGTACGACTTGACGGGCCTGGAGCAGTTGCGGCCAGCGGGGGCGCGCCCCAACACGTCGCTCGTCGTACAACAAATCCTGTCTCAACCGGCTGCGGCTCCCAATATTGCCACCATTGTCCACGAAGCCACGCATCAGTTGGCATTCAACAGTGGCCTGCAAACCCGTTATGCGGACAATCCGCTGTGGGTTAGCGAGGGTCTGGCCGTTTTTTTTGAATCGCCCGATCTGGGAAGCAGCAAGGGCTGGCGGAAGGCGGGTGGTCTTCACTTGCCACGTTTGGACCGATTTCAGCGGGGACTGTCCCATCGTTCGGAATCTTCACTGGCCGAGCTGATTTCGACCGACGCGCGCCTGCGTGACCCGAAAACGGCCATGGACAGCTACGCAGAGGCCTGGGCCCTTTGCTATTTTCTGCTGCGGGAACGCCCTCATGAGTTCACCGCGTACTTGGGGGAGCTTGCGGAATTGCCACCACTCGCCTCTCAGACGGCGGCCGAGCGCCGGCAGCGGTTTATCCGACACTTCGGCGATCTCGGCGAGCTGGACCAGCGATTCGTGCGCTACGTATCCGCCCTCCCGGACCAGCAGCCCCATGCAACTCGGCGCAGTCAATGACCCCTGGAGTCTCGATGCGAGACGCCGGGCCCCCGTTGCTCTCTGGGGTCCCGTGGTTTTGCCGAATTCCCAGGGAGGCGATCCCTGGGATCGTGCGGACCAGAAGGCCCAGGTCATTCGTTCGGCGCGGACCGCCGATGTCACGGAACCCTTCTCAGCACAGTTCCAGAGTTGCCCACAAACTCGGATCCGACGTCACTGGAAATTCGGGCCCCAAGTTGAGCGTCTGCAGGCCAAGTTCGCGATCGACGACCTGGTAGAAGAATCCCAGTCGCCGATGATCCTGGGTGTCATAGCCGGTGATGGTCGAGGCCGGGATCCACGCGCGGAGAAGGTATCCATCCACGCGCTGTTCGCTTCGGACCTGTAGGGCGTCTCGTGGAATCGATTTGGGATTCGCCTGCGCGCGTGGAATTGCCAGGAGGCCGCCGAACGGGTCGTTCCCGCTCCGACCACTCCCTTGGGGCAAAAACACAAAGAAATGGCAGAAGCGGCTGCCCCGATGAATGTTCTTGGTATCTCGCGTATCGAGAAACAATTGCAGCCCATCGCTCTCTTCGCTGCGTGCCTCGCGGCACCAGGGAGTCTGGCGCTTGCCCTGGACGTGCACGGAGACCGCCATCCCGTGTTCGTTCCAGCCCAGCCGCAGGTCCGCGAAGAGGGGCTTCTTGTCGAGCGGACCGAACGATGGCAGCTGGCTGGCCTCCGAGAGCTCCATTCGCTCGACCGGCCAAGTCTCGTCACAGTGCTGGCAGGGAAGACTGAAGCGAAACAGGAAGGAAGGCGACAGCAGGCGTTCTCCCGAGCTCATGGACGGGTCTCCGGAGAAACGAAGGCCTGCAAGTGCTCCTGCAGGAATTCCGCCAGATCACCTCGGCCCAGATCGGACGGCGAGCGAAATTTCAGTTTGATGAGGTCGCGTTGCTGATGACCGCCATCCAGCTCGCGCACACGCCCCAGTTGCTCGACTCGGCCCAGCGCGACGCGGCCTTTGGGGCCGGTCAACACAAGCTCCACATCACTAAGTCGCTTAGTGTAGATGGTGGCCCAGGGCTCTCGTTGGTCCTTGAGAAACATGTGGACGACTTGCTGGTTGTTCCAAAGGAATTGACCGTGCGGGGCCTTCTCTTGCAGGAGCTCGCAAAGGTCCTCGAGTACTTCCGGCGGCCACATCACGGGCTTTCCAGGTGGAAACCCCTTTCGGGAAAAGTGCCACCGCTCACCCAGTTTTCTCCACGGCGTGTACTCGTCGGGATTGGCTGCCACGCGTCCCTGCAGCGTTTCGAACCCCAGGATGGCCTGCTTCAGGAATCCCCAAAAGGCCGGGGTATTGGCCTCCTCCCAGGCGTGGAGGCGGATTTCCACCTCTTGCCATGGCCCCCGGAGATTCTTGCATTTCACCCGGGGCTCGTTGCCATAGATGGGGAGCGAGTCCATTTCGTTGAGCGACTTCAGCGGGAGTGCCGTCTCCAGCGCGTCACGTCGAAACGTATTTCGCGCGACGCGGAATTTCAGTTTCAGCAGCCACGCCTCGCCCGTGATCGCATGAAGAAACCAACCGCGGCTGGTTTCGCGGGCGCTGATCTCGACGATCGTCCGAGCGTTCCAGTTGGTGGGGGCGAACTTCCCCGTGCGCTGGATGCGCTGTTCCACTTCGCGCAGGATCCGGCCGTCCCACTGGCAGGGCTCGCCTCGCCGACCCACGCGTGATTCGGTATGCCAGGTGGGTCCATCCACTTCCCAGGGCATCCGGGCATCCTGACCCAGCTGGGAGACATCGAGTTCCATGGATTGATCGGGCGTTGCGGCAGTCTGCGAGTGATCGAGGGGAAGGCGTTCTTGATACGACCCCGACTTCAGCACGGGGGCCAGCGCCTCGGCCGTGTACGAGCGAAGTCGTGGACGCGCGCTGCGCGACCGACGAGTCGACTCCCCTCGCGGACGGCCGGCCTCTGCCACGATCTGCTCGGGCGTACCGGCCACCACAATCTGACCACCATCGGCACCAGCCTCGGGTCCCAAATCGATCACCCAGTCCGCCGACTTGACCACATCCAGATTGTGCTCGATGACCACCACCGTATTGCCGAGGTCCACCAGGCGCTGCAGGACCTCGAGCAATTTCCGCAAGTCGTCAAAATGCAAACCCGTCGTGGGCTCATCCAGCAGGTAGAGGGTACGACCGGTGTCGGGGCGGGCCAATTCCGCAGCCAGCTTGACCCGCTGCGCTTCACCGCCAGAAAGGGTAGGAGCCGATTGCCCGAGCGTCAGGTAATCGAGTCCCACATCGACCAGCGTCTGCAAGATCCGGCGGATCTTGGGGAGGTTCTGAAAAAGCTTCAGGGCATCTTCGCTGCTGAGATTCAAGACATCCGAAATCGAATGGCCGTGGTACCGGACCTGCAGAGTTTCCGCGTTGTATCGCGCGCCTCCACATGCCTCGCAGGGAATCCAGACATCCGGCAGAAAGTGCATCTCAATGCACTTCTGCCCATTTCCTTCACACGCATCGCAGCGGCCGCCCGCCGCATTGAAGCTGAAGCGACGCGGCGTATAGCCGCGAACCTTGGATTCCGGCAGGTAGGCGAACAGCTCTCGAATCAGATCAAATACCCCGGTGTACGTCGCAGGATTGGACGCCGGGGAATTGCCCAGCGGCTGCTGGTTCACCCGTATCACCTTGTTGATATGTTCAATACCGACCAGTCCTTCATGCGCGCCGGGCGTCATCGCGACACGATGCAGGCGAGACGCCAGCGCCGCGAACAGGATATCGTTGATCAACGAACTCTTCCCGCTGCCACTGGGTCCCGTCACCGCGACCAGTTTTTCGAGTGGGATGCTGGCCTCGATCTTCTTGAGATTGTGATGGGCGGCACCCTGAATGGTCAGCCATCGCGTGGAGCGATCTCCCAGGACAGGACGCCGATTCGTGGGGATGGGGATGGTCTTACGATTGGCCAGGTAGGGTCCTGTCACCGATCGTCGCCGTCGGGGGAGATCGGCCGGACTGCCCTGAGCAACCACCTCGCCCCCGTGGCGTCCCGCCCCGGGGCCGAAATCCAACAAATGATCGCTGCCGGCAATCACATCGCGGTCGTGTTCCACAAGCACCAAGGTGTTGCCCAGGTCCCGCAAGTGGTGCAATGCCTTGAGAAGTCGCGCGTTATCCCGCGGATGCAGGCCAATGGTCGGCTCGTCCAGGACATACAGGACACCGCAGAGGCCACTACCCAACTGGCTCGCCAGGCGTATCCGCTGCGCTTCCCCACCCGATAACGTGGCGGTTCCTCGCTGCAGTGTGAGATATTCGAGCCCCACGTCCGCCAGGAACTTCACGCGAGACTTGATTTCCCGCAGAAGCTCGGCCGCAATCCGCTGTTCTCGGGAAGAGAGCTTCCACCCGGAAAGGGTTTGCAGCAGTTTTCCGAGCGGCATCCGCGCCAGATCATCAATGGTCCCATCCTGGAAACGTACCGCAGCAGCATCGCTGCGAAGGCGCGAGCCGCCGCAACCACTGCATTCAATCTGGCCCGTCATGTGGGCCATTTGGATCCGCAGCGCGGACGACATGCGGGCTGCCTGTTCCATGGCAGTTTGGGCACCCTTGAACTGAAAACGGAACCAGGGAGAGCCATTGGACCGTTTCCCTGGGGGCGAAGGCACGTCGAACCACTTCTCGCCCGTACCCTGCAGCAGCAGCCGCCGGTGCTTAGGGGCCAGTTGGTCGATGGGCCGATCCAAGGGTATCCCCGTCTGCCGTGCCAAGGCCTTCAGCATCTCCTGCGCGAGGGGAAGGGACAGTTCAGGCCACAGCAACAGAGCGCCATCGGCCAAAGAAAGCTGTTGACTGGCAAAGATCAAGGATGGATCGGTCCCGAGCTGCGTGCCCAGACCATCGCATTCGGGACACCACCCCAAGGGACTGTTGAACGAAAAGTTGTGGGGCGTGAGTCGCTCGAAACTCCGACCGCAGGTATGACAGGCCAGGTGCTTGCTGTGCCGAACAACTCGCCACTCCGGTTCAGGTTGTTCCTCGTCGACGAAGGCCAGATGCACGACTCCCTTTCCCAGGTGGAGCGCCGCTTCAATACTCTCGGACAACCTCGCGCGTCCCTTGGGCTGAATCACCGTCCGGTCCAGGACCGCCTCGATGCGTTGGTGTCGGCGTCGGTCCAGTTCGGGCAGCGCATCCAGGGGATAGGTCGTGCCATCGATGCGGACCCGAACGTAGCCTGCGGCCCGCAGGTCATTCCACATCCGATCGTAGTTTTCCCCGGGCTCCATCGGCAGTGGGGCCAGCACAAACGCGATGGTCCCCACCGGTTCCGCCAGGACCTTGTCCACGATCTCATCCAGGGTCTGTGTGCCGACGGGAAGGTCGCATTCCGGGCAATAGGGCGTACCCAGACGGGCGAAGAGCACTCGCAAGTAATCGTGGATCTCGGTCGTAGTTCCCACGGTCGATCGCGGCGAGTGCCCCAGATTCTGTTGTTCAATGGCGATGGCGGGCGAAAGGCCCTCGATGCGCTCGACTTGGGGCTTCTGCATCTGTCCCACGAACTGCCGCGCGTAGGCACTGAGACTTTCCACGTATCGCCGCTGACCTTCGGCATAGATCGTGTCCACCGCCAGCGAGCTCTTTCCGCTGCCGCTGGGGCCACAGAGCACGGTCATTTGATCCCGTGGTATCCGAACGGATATGTCTTTCAGATTGTGCTGGCTTGCGCGGTCGACTTCGATGTAGGCCCCCTGGGAAGCGGTCCGCGTTCTGCCTTGGCCACCCATGCGTCCCCCGGGACGCGGTCGCTCCAGGCCCGCGGTCACCTTCCTCGGCTGCTGCGGAGCCAGTACGTCTCGCAGCGATTCGCCCGTGTGGGAACCGCTGACGTGCGTCAGCTGCTCGGGGGTGCCCGCCGCCACCACGTGCCCGCCGCTTGCTCCCCCCTCGGGTCCCAAGTCGATCACCCAGTCCGCCGTCTTGACCACATCCAGGTTGTGCTCCACGACCAAGACCGTGTTCCCTGCATCCACGAAGTCATGCAAGACCTTCAGCAACATCTCGATGTCGGCAAAATGTAAGCCGGTGGTGGGCTCATCCAGCAGGTACAGCGTCTTGCCGGTACTTTTCTTGACAAGTTCCCGCGCGAGCTTGATCCGCTGAGCCTCGCCCCCCGACAAGGTGGGGGAAGGCTGGCCCAGCTTCAAATAGTCCAGGCCCACGTTGTGAAGCGTCTGCAGCTTGTGTGCGATGGCAGGGACGTTTTCAAACAGCTTCAGGGCTTGTTGCACGTCCAGCTCCAGGATATCCGCGATGGAATGGTCCTTGAACTTGACCGCCAGTGTCTCGCGATGGAACCGATGCCCTTCGCACACGGGGCAGGTCACCCAGATGTCCGCCAGAAAGTCCATTTCCAGGCGATTCGAACCGTTGCCTTCGCACGCGCTGCAACGCCCCCCTTCGACATTGAAACTGAATCGGCCGGGTGGATAACCGCGACGGCGTGATTCCGGCAGCTGTGTAAACAACTTGCGAATTTCGTCGAAGACCTTGATGTACGTTGCGGGGTTCGACCGGGGGGTCCGGCCGATGGGAGATTGATCGATGGCGATCAATTTGTCGAGGTGTTTGAGGCCATCCAAGCCACCGAAGGATCCGGGATTTCCCTCTCCGTGATTGAGGTCTCGCTGGAGCGCCTCGACCAGGATTCCGTTGACGAGTGAGCTCTTTCCAGAACCCGAAACACCGGTGATGCAGACGAAGAGCCCCAGAGGGATCTCCACGTCCACTCCTTTGAGATTGTTGTGTGCCGCTCGGAGGACTCGGAGCCACGCGTCCCTCGGGGCCCTGCGGCGGTCTGGCACGGCAATCCGCCTCTGACCGGACAAGAACTGACCTGTTTGGCTGTCGGGCTGCCGGACCAGGTCGGCGATCGTGCCCTCAGCCACCACGTGCCCTCCGCGGACTCCGGGCCCCGGTCCAAAATCGATCAGGTGATCGCTCTGCCGCATGGTGTCCTCGTCGTGCTCCACCACGACCACCGTGTTTCCTGCGTCGCGGAGCTGCTTGAGCGTCGCGAGAAGTCGTCCATTGTCCCGGGGATGCAGGCCGATGGAGGGCTCATCCAGAATGTACAAGACCCCCACCAGGCCGCATCCGACCTGGCTTGCCAGCCGAATCCGTTGCGACTCGCCCCCCGACAACGTGGGGGCGGTACGATCCAATGACAGGTAATGGAGGCCTACATTCAGCAGAAAGCCGAATCGGCCTCGGATTTCCTTCAGCAGCTCGGCCGCAATCACGGTGCGAACCGGATCCAGAACGAGCGAGCCCAGGAATTGAGCCGCCTGATCCACCGGTAACTGACATATTTCTGGCAGTGATCGCGCCGGGTGGTCGGTGAAGGCCGCATCGCGGGACATCAATACGACGTGGCAGGCCTGGCGATTCAATCGCGCCCCTTCGCAGGTGGGGCACTGAATCACCCGCATATAGGGTTCCAGCTTCGACAGCAGGATCCGGCTCTTGGCACTGCGGTAGCGCTGGAGCAGTTCGGGGACGATGCCGGCGAACTTGCCGCCATACTTGATGGGGGAGGCTCCACCCCGCCAGGTGAAGGTGACATGCTGGTCGCCCGTCCCCTGCAACCAGATGCGTCGCAGACCCGCCGGCAGCTTCCGCCACGGGGTCTGCAGCATGGTCCCTTCAGGCAGCTGCTGCAGCCGTTCCACGGTTTCCGCCACGCCCGCCAGGATGTGCCGGCGCCATCGGCTGAGCGACTTCCAAGGCCCCACCAGCTCGATGCACCCCTCGGCGAACGACAATCCCGGATCGGGAATCAACAGCGCTTCATCAAAGGTGTAGCTTTGTCCCAGGCCATCACAGCTTCGGCACATGCCCTGGGGGCTGTTGAAACTGAAGAGCTGCGGTGTGGGGGACTCGAAGCTGATGCCACAATCCGTACACGAATAGTCGGCCGAAAAGATCAGGTCATGCGCAGACGAGTCCGATGCAGGGTCGGCGTCGTCGGACTCCACCGCGGGGGTGCCCCCAGTCACCTCCACGAACATCGTCCCCTTGCCGATACGCAGCGCCAGATCGACCGCCTCGGCCAGCCGAGCACGGACATTGCCGCGGAGCACCATGCGGTCGATCACCACGTCGATGTGGTGACGCATCCTGCGGTCCAGCTTCGGCTGACTGTCCACTGGCACGACGCGGCCATTTACCCGCACCCGAACAAATCCCTGCTTCTGCAAGTCGGTGAGGAGATCGCGGTATTCGCCTTTCTGACCACGGACCACTGGCGCCAAGACCTGAAAGGGTGTCCCCTCAGGCAGGCCCAACAACCGAGTAATCATCTGGTCGCGCGTCTGCGCGGAAATAGGTCGGCCGCATTCCGGACAGCGTCCCTCTCCAATCCGCGCATACAAGACCCTCAAGAAGTCATAGATCTCGGTGATCGTGCCCACCGTCGACCTGGGGTTGTTGCCTGCCGACTTCTGCGAGATGGAAATGGAAGGACTCAGCCCCCCGATAAACTCCACCTCCGGCTTGGGCAATTGACCCAGGAACTGGCGTGCGTAGCTGGAAAGACTCTCGATGTACCGCCGCTGACCCTCGGCATACAACGTGTCAAATGCCAGGGAACTCTTGCCGGAACCACTCACGCCAGAAAAGCAGATGAGCTGATTTCGAGGCAGGCGGACGTCAACGTTCTGGAGATTGTGCTCGCGGGCACCTTTGACAACGATATCCGAGGCAGGCATATCAGGCAGGTTCTGGTTCGCTGGGGTTGTTCCACCTGCATTCTAGGATCCCGGTCCCGAAATCGACAGGACCAGTTTGCAAATCCGACCCCGTTCGAATGCATCCCGCCGAACCCTTGTGAACCTCGCTCTCCCAGACCACAATGAAGGGACGCCGTGATCGAACGGCCGACCGTTTGCCGCGAAATCGGATGAACGCCCACCAAACGAGGCTCTGGAGCATCATACCCCAAATGAGAATTGTGCCGCTGGGTGACAAGGTCGTCGTGAAGCGCCTCGATATGGACGAACAAACCGCAGGGGGGATCTTCATTCCCGATACCGCACGGGTCAAACCCCAACAAGGCCGCGTTCTCTCGGTCGGCGAAGGACGATTGCTTGCCGACGGCTCCCGCTCAACGCCCCAAATCTCCGAGGGAGACCGTGTCTTGTTCCTCAAGTACTCCGGTACCGACGTCCCCGTCGATGCCGATGAACTGTTGATTCTCAGCGAAGACGATATTCTCGCCATCCTGGATTAGCCAACTGCCGCAGCGAATTCACGCAGCGACCGACGTCGCCGGGGGCCTCCCACCCCCCAAGACTCCGTCCCTCGCAATCCACTCATTCCCTTCCCAACAAGGACTTCGACGTGCGTCGCCTGATCCTGATGCGGCATGCCAAGAGCGACTGGGGCAGCCCTGCGGGAACCGACCATCAACGCCCTTTGAATGCCAGGGGACGACGTCAGGCACCACTCGTGGCACGCGCCCTGGTAGAACTCGATTGGGTGCCCCAATTCACGCTGTCCAGCTCTTCCACGCGGACTTGTGAGACATGGGCCCTCATGGAATCAGAGTTCCCCCACGTGGCACAGGTTCGATTCCGCGATGCGCTCTATCACGCAGGGTGGCACGAGCTTCGGTCGGAACTGCAGGAGGTCGCCAACGAGTACAGTACGGTCCTCGCCCTGGGACACAATCCCGGCTGGCAAAGCGTCGCACGTAAACTCGGCGGCGAATGGATCGAAATGAAAACTGCCACCGCCGTGTTGCTGGAATTTCGCGGCGTGCACTGGCGAGACGCGGGTGAGTCCCATGGGGCCTGGCACCTGGCCAGCGTCGTGCGACCAGAGGAAGACTAGGCCCCCAACCTATGCCACCCCGCACCTCCTGCCGTGCCGCGCGGGATGCGAAACAACCCAGCGTCCAGTCCCACCCCGGGCAGTCCCACCCCAGGACAGCTCTCCGCGAACTTTGAAGTCGCGCCATCAGAAATAAAAAAAGGGACCTCCGACGCGCCATCGCCAGATGGCTCCCGAACGATCAGGGGCAAGTTAACCGTTCGAGGAAAGTTTTCGTCAGAGGTCCCGCGGGCCATCTCAATTTCGCCGGTCGACCTGCGTCGCCGACGTGGGCCCAATAATGCACGGCTCATGCCAACCGTGACGGGACGGGAATTTTGAAACCTTTTTTCGCTGCAAGTCCTTAATTACAAATGCCTTGCGCAATCCGTCTCAAAACAGGACTCAACTGCGACGCCCGTCGCGCGCTGAATCAATGTTGATCGATTACCCTCGCTGGTGGGTTACATTAGCACGCCCGGTAGGTCCGCGACCGCCTGGCCCCCGTTCGTCCCAATTTGCGACAAGTCCACTTGCCAAGGATTCTGGATGTCTGCAAGTTGGCGACTTGCATCCACGAGGGTGGATGCCTGAATGCCGGAGGCGGTATGGAGCGGCGAGCCGATCTGGGGAGCTTTGCTTGCGGACCGAGGGAGCCGCTGACGTTGATCGCCGGTCCGTGCGTCTTGGAGACGGAATCCATGGCGATGAGGATCGCGGACCACCTGCGAGGCCTTCAAGATCAGCTTCCCGTGAACGTCGTATTCAAGGCCTCGTTTGATAAGGCAAATCGTACAAGTATCCAATCATTTCGAGGCGTCGGCATCGATCGGGGGCTGGAAATGCTGGAGAACGTCCGGCGGCAGACGGGCCTGCAGGTCACTACGGATGTACACCGACCGGAACAGGTGGCGAGCGTGGCCCAGGTTGTGGACTTGCTTCAGATACCCGCGTTTCTTTCTCGGCAGACCGACCTGATCCTGGCGGCCGGGGAATCGGGCAAGCCTGTCCACGTCAAGAAGGGGCAATTCCTCGCACCGGGCGACATGCGGGGCGTGGTCGAAAAGTTGCAGTCCGTCGGGTGTCACCAGATTTTGCTCGGGGAACGCGGAACGTTTTTTGGCTACGGACGACTGGTGAACGACTTCACGGGCATTCCCATCATGCAGGGGCTAGGGGTCCCTGTCATCTTTGACGCCACGCACAGTGTTCAGTTACCGGCTGGCCTCGGACAAACCACGGGGGGGATGCGAGAAATGGTGGCTCCCTTGGCTCGAGCTGGCATCGCCGTGGGCGCGGACGGCGTGTTCCTGGAGACGCACCCCGACCCCGATTCGTCGCCCAGCGACGGCCCGAACATGCTTCCGCTCCGGGACGTAAGGGGGTTGGTGGCTCAACTGATTACCATCCGTGCGACCATCGGGAATACGCCATGCGACAAGTGAGGGAGTGGCATTGGGCAGGAGTCGTAGCGCTCTCATGCTGGTGCCTGGCGGGATGTACTCCACGTACCCAGATTGCCACGGCCAAGTCGGATGCGGACCGCAGGGCGGCCGCGGCGTCTCAGCAGGACCATGTCGCGGCCGCGTTGCAGTTCCTGCACGAGTATGATCGGTATCCCCAAGAAACCGTGATGGGCCGTGTGCTGCATCACCTCAGGAGGTGGACCGAGGATTCGCAACCCGATGTCGATTGGCTGGCGGACCCGATGTACGGGCGGCTGCCTGACCGGCTGCAGTTGGACAAGAACCCCGCGTTCCTTGCCAGGCGGTCATTTCGTGCGGAAGACGTGGACGCCCTGCGAGAGTCTCTTTGGCTGCGGGACCTGGCCCAGCGACTGGCGAAGGATCCCCGGATGGAACCTGAGCTGGCCGACTGGTTCGATCGTCACCAGTCGGATTGGACCGACGTTCAGTTGCACGAACTGCGCTCGGTCGCGGCGATCTTTGATTGGGTGGTACGCAACATTCAGCTCGAGCCAACCGAGCTCGACGTGCCGGACGACGATTCAGAGCAACTGCCAGCGCCCCGGCCGGGCGTGCGGAGAACCGCCTGGGAAGCGCTGCTGTTGGGTCGTGGGGACGCCTTGAATCGGGGTCGGCTGGTCCTCTTATTGGCCCGTCAACTGGAAATCCCTGTCGTCATGCTGGCCCGCGATGACGCGTCAGAAACGGCACCTTGGGGCCTGGGTGCCCTGGTTGGAAACCAGCTGTATGTGCTCGATCCGAAACTCGGGCTTCCGATTCCGGGGCCGGACGGAGACGGAATCGCCACCCTGTCGCAAATCGTGGCCGACCCCGGTTTGCTGCGTCAATTGGACCTCGATGACGAAGCGTACCGCGTTCAAGCGTCGGATGTGGAGTCCCTGGTGGCGCTCGTCGATGCGACGCCGCAGAGTCTCTCGCAGAGGATGCGGCTCCTGGAACTGGCGCTCCCCAGCCAGGACAAGGCGGTCCTCACCACGGCCCCCACCGCGCTGCGGCAGCGACTGGAAGGACTGGACGGCATCGACCGAGTCGCCCTGTGGACGCAACCCTATGACCTGTACCAGTTCCGTCGAGACTGGCAGCAGCGATACCCGACTGCCTTCCGCGAATGGCAGCGTGAGATGGTACCGTTGCAGGCCCCCTGGCCTCTGGCCTTTGCCAGGCGTCAGCATATTCGAGGCATCTTCTCGGATCCAGAAGATCAAGAAGGTGCCCGGCAACTCTATCTGAAGGAACGACTTTCCGACGCGCAGATTGCACAGATCCGCACTGCGGAATCGCTGCAGCTGCTTTTGCAGCGGCTCTTGGGAGCTGGATCCTGGGTGCCCGATGACCCGCGAATCCTGCAGGAGATGCTGAAAGCGACGCGCGATGTGCTGCGTGTGACGCGGAGCTACGCCAGTTATCAATTGGGCCAGATCGCCAGCGAGACCGGGGAGTATCGTGTGGCCAATGACTATTTTGGCAAACGCATCCTGGACGAAGATCCGAATTCCACTTGGCGCGCTGGCTGCCACTACAACATGGGACGTTCGTACGAAGCGCTGGGCAACGAACAGCACGATGCACGAGCCTGGAAGCATGCGGTCGAACACTACCTGGCGGATACGGAATCGGAGCAGAGATTTGGCAATCGCCTCCGGGCAAAGCGGCTTGGCGAGCGGATCACCGCCACGGAAACGACTTCCCCGTGAGGCGCTCATAGGCCTCCACATACCGGTCCCGCGTCCGTGCCACGATGTCCTCCGGCAGCGGAGGAGGTGTGCTGTTCTTGTCCCAGCCGGTCGTTTCCAGCCAATCTCGGACGAATTGCTTGTCGAATGATGGCTGAGGGCCACCCGGCTGATAGCTGTCGGCCGGCCAGAATCGCGAGCTGTCGGGGGTGAGGACTTCATCTGCCAGAAAAAGGTCGCCGCCGTCGAGCCCCCATTCGAACTTGGTGTCGGCGATCAAGATCCCTCGATCTCGAGCGAGCGCGGCGCCCCGTGCATAGACCTCCAGGCTCTCGGACTTCAAGCGCTCGGCGAGTTTGGGTCCCACGGCGTCCACCATGGCTGCGAAGGGGACGTTCTCGTCGTGACCCGTCGCCGCCTTGGTCGCCGGGGTGAATAGCGGTTCGGCAAGCTGCTGGGATTCGCGCATTCCCGCCGGCAGTCGCAGACCGCAGACCTGGCCGTTGCGACAATAGTCTTTCCAGGCCGATCCACTGAGATAACCGCGCACCACGCATTCATAGGGAATCACATCCAGCTTGCGAACCAACAGAGAGCGACCCTGCAGCTGCACACGATCCTCGCCGCTTAGCCCCAAGACCGAATCCAGGTCAGCGGTCAGGACGTGATGCGTAACCCCCAAGGTGGAAAACCAGTGCAGACTCAATTGGGTCAGCACGCGTCCCTTATCTGGGATGCCGGGGGTCAGGACCCAATCGAAGGCACTGATCCGATCGGTGGTGACCATCAAGAGTCGCCCCCCCAGGTCGTACATGTCCCGCACCTTGCCCCGAACCAGGGGCCAGCGGGTCAGCCGAGACTCAAGCATCGTCGACGATTTCATGCGGCTACTGGGTATCTCGCAGTCTCCCCGCGCTGGGGGCTCTCTCCACGGCCACAATACAGATGTCGTCCGACTGCGGCGTATCCCCCAGAAACTGGCAAACCTCTTGCACGACACGATTGCCCAGTTCGTCCAGCGACTTGGCCGAAGAGGCAAGGATGGCATGCAAACGTTCGAACCCGAACTGGTCTCCCTGGGAATTCATGGCTTCATGCACGCCGTCGGTCACCAGGATCACGGACTCGTGGGGTGCCAGGGGAACCCTCTCTTGGCGATATTCATGGTCCGGAACCGCTCCCAGCGGGGGTCCCTTGATGGCGTCCGAATGGTGGGCAAGTTTCGCCTGGCGGTCCCGCACGATGGGGGACAAGTGCCCTGCATTGGCGATGGTCATCTCCGATCTGGCAAAATCGATGACGAGCAGCACCATGGTAACAAAGCGGTCGTCCGCGCCGTCGTCGCACAGGAGCTGATTCAGGCGCGACAGGATCTGGCCAGGTTCCGGGATCGTCGCCAGACAGAAGCGGACCTCGGCGGAGAGCCGGGTCATCACCAGGGCGGCGGGAATGCCATGTCCCGACACATCGGCAACCAGCACGGCCAGCCGGTCATTCGGCAAGGGAACATAGTCGTAATAATCTCCGCCAATGCTGTGGGCCGGTTCGTAGTAGTCAAAGAAGTGAAAGCCGTCGCAGGCGGGCCGATTCTGGGGCAACAGGCTGCGCTGCACCTCCCTCGCCAGTTCCATTTCCCGCTGGACCGCCCTCTGCACCAGCGCTTCTTCGTGCAGCTGGGCATTTTGAATGGCAACCGCCGCCTGCGAGACGACAGCCGACATGATTCCCAGATCCTTCTCGGAAAAGGTCCTGCGGGGATCGCGCGTGTCGATCTGAATGGCACCCAGAATCTCACCCTCGGGCGTCACCAGAGGGGCGCACATGAACGATCGAATCTGGAACTGCGCAATGCTCTCGGTCAGGGAAAAACGCGAATCATCCGACGCGTCGGCGGAGATCACGGCTTCGCAGCGCGAAAGTACATGCTGGATGATCCCACGACTGATTCGAACGGAATCCTCGTCCTCATTGCGAATCTTGGTGTAGACGGGCTCGACTGAACCATCCGGTTTGCCAAAGACAATGAAGCCGCTATCGGCTTGAAGGAAGATCTTGAAAAGGCTGTCCAGCACCGGGGGGAGGACCGCTTGAAGCGACAAGGCCTTCGCCAGGTTGGTGGAGAGCTCGACAAATGCCTGCAGCTTGACATCGGGGCTGGCGCTGAGCAGTTGGGGCCGGCCGTCACTGCTGATCCCCAGTCGACTGGTGATCGAGGATTGCGCCTGAGACGGATCCTCATCGACGAAGATGGCCGAGATTCGAGACGTGAGATTCGAGGAAATCGTCGCGGCCAGCTGGGTTTCATCCTCGAATCGAATGCGAAAATCGCAGATCCGGACTTCGTCTCCATCCCTCAACGGCAGCGGTTCCGTGATTCGATCCCCATTCAGAAACGTCCCGTTGCGACTCCCCAGGTCTTCCACGAAGAAGCCACCATCACGCCGGACGACTTGGGCATGATTGCGGCTGACGGCGCCGGACGGTACCACAATTTCGCATTGAGGGTGGCGGCCGACCACATGCTTGGGACGGTCGAGCTGGAAGAACTGTCCGGCATTGTCGCCGACGAGGACACGAAAGCGAGCCATTTCACATCTTGGGGCGAAGGCCTGGCCAAAGGAACGTGAATTAGAACATGAACCCAGGCCTCCGTCACGGGTCTATGGCAACGAGGGCCCGGGACCGCCTTGACCCCCGGCCCGGCAGCCACTAGGCTGCCTGAGAGGACGGCGCCGGGTGGACGGGGCGGAAAACCAGCCCGCCGACGGGACGGAATACCCGCTCGCCGAGGCCCCGTCCCGCGATCACCTGCCGGTCGAATCGACCATGCGAATTGGGGTGTGGTGTAATTGGTAGCACGACGGATTCTGGCTCCGTTGGTTGGGGTTCAAGTCCCTGCACCCCAGTTTCTTGTCTACGAACCGAGTTTCGGCTACCGCCGTCGCTCGTCCAGCAGTCCCCGCGAACCGTGATCGTCACCAGGTGGAGGTTCCAGGAACGGGGGTACGATCCCGAGGTTACATGCGCATCATCCTGTTTGATATTGACGGGACGTTGATCCTGACAGGCAGGGCAGGGCAGTTCGCCATGCACCAGGTGGCGGACATGCCGGGGGACCCCCCGGAGGAGGGAACGGCGGTGTCGTTTGCCGGACGCACCGACCGCGCGATCATCACGGACTATTTTCGCCTGGCTGGCTTGGACGATACCGAAGCCAACTTTCAGGCATTCTGCCAGGAGTTCTATCGGAAGCTTCCCGACGAGCTGGAGCAGCGACAAGGGAGCGTATTGCCCGGTGTGGCCTCGATGCTGGACGCTCTGGCGTCGGCCCCAGATATTTCCTTGGGCCTCTTGACGGGCAACCTGCGTCGGACCGCCTGGATGAAACTCCGCCACTACGGCTTGGATCACTATTTCTACCGCGACGGGGGGGTGATGGGTGCCTTTGGCGATCTCCATCATGACCGCGATGACGTGGCACGCTCGGCCCTGCGGAGCGTACGGGATTGGCACGGTCATCGACGTCTGGATGCGGTCTGGGTGGTGGGAGATACGCCTCTCGATATCCAGTGTGCCCGTGCCATTGACGCGGGAGTCCTGGCCGTGGCGACGGGCAATTTCACGAAAGGCCAACTCCAGGCGGCGGGCGCGGACGTGGTCGTGTCGGACTTGACCTCGGCAACGGGATGGCTCGCATCGCAGCTGGCGGGCACCGCCGCCCAACCTGGGAACTCACCATGAAGCGTGATGTCTTCGCTTTACGCCGTGACCGATTGGCGCACTGGCTGACGACGCAAGATTGCCCCTCGATGCTGGTCACCCATCCCGTCAACGTCACCTACCTGACAGGATTTACCGGCGACGACAGCTTTCTCTGGCTGGCGCCACGTCGCTGCATCTTGATCAGCGACTTTCGCTACCGGGAACAGTTGCGCGAAGAATGTCCCGATCTGGAAGTACAGATTCGACGCGTGGACATGACGCTGCCAGAGGCCACGGCCAAGGTCATGACCCGATCGAAATGCCGCGACGTGGGATTCGAAGCACCGTCCGTCACCGTTCAGCTCCACAGCGACCTGGTCGGCCGAACGCCACGAGTGAACTGGATTCCCTTGGTGGGGAGTGTGGAACAGTTTCGCCAAGTGAAGGATGCCGGGGAGATTGAGGAGATCCGACAGGCGGTCCAATTGGCAGAGCGCGCCATCCAGGTGGTCCGCGCCACATGGAATCACGACCAGACGGAGGCACACCTTGCCGCCGATTTGGAATCGTGGATTCGTAAGTTTGGTGGACAGGGGTGCAGCTTTCCACCCATTGTGGCGGTGGGCCCTCGCGCGGCACTTCCCCATGCAAAGTCCGGGACAACGCCGGTCGGCGATGCCGAACTGATCTTGATCGACTGGGGTGCGCGGGCGCGGCTCTATGTCAGTGACTTGACGCGCGTATTCGCCACTCATAAAATCTCCCCCAAACTACGCAAGATTTACGAGATCGTGGGGCGTGCCCAACAACACGCCATACGCCTGATTCGGCCCGGGGAACGGTTGGCCCGGGTGGACCGTGCGGCAAGAGCCGTCATCGAGGCCGCTGGCTTCGGAAAGTTCTTCGGTCACGGGCTGGGTCACGGAATTGGACTGCAGGTCCATGAGGCGCCGCGTTTGGCTCCGAACCAGGACCGCCTTCTGGAGACCGGAATGATCGTGACCGTGGAGCCCGGTATCTATCTTCCACGATGGGGAGGCGTCCGAATTGAAGACGATGTCCTGGTCACGCAGGACGGTCATGAAGTCCTAAGTTCCTATCCTCGTGACATCGACGACTGCGTGGTTCCCTAGCCGAGCCGATTGGGCTCGTCGCTGGCCCAGCGCTCAGGAGCATTGCATGCCAGGATCCCCTTCGAAACGTACCACCGATGATGTCTTCGATTTGCATCGAATTCGCGAACTCATCGAATTGATGAAGCAGCACGACCTCAGTGAGATCGACCTGCGTCGTGACAAGAACCAGATTCGATTGGCGCGGATCCTGGGGCCGCTTGGCGCCACGCCCGCAGTGGAACCGTCACCGGCACCCGCCGTGGTCTCCTCGCCAGCCGCACCTCCCTCGGCCACCGACCGCTCCGATTTGGCCCGCCCTGCTCACAAAACGATCAACAGCCCCATGGTTGGCACCTTCTATTGCCGACCTCATCCCAACGCCGAATCCTTCATTAAGGTCGGAGACCACATCGGACCGGAAACCGTCGTGTGCATCATCGAAGCCATGAAGGTATTCAATGAAATCCCCGCGGAAGTCTCGGGAAGGGTTACCGCCGTATTGGCCAGTGACCAGGACGCGGTCGAATTCGGCACCCCCTTGTTCCGATTCGACCCGAATGGCTAGGCACCATGTATAAGCGAATCCTGATCGCAAATCGGGGTGAAATCGCCCTGCGCATCATACGAGCGTGCCGTGAGCTCGGCATTGAAACCGTAGCCATCTACAGTGAAGCCGATCGGGGAAGCGCCTATCTGGACCTGGCCGATCAGGCCATCTGCATCGGACCCGCCAAGTCGGTCAACAGCTACCTCAAGATCGACCGGGTGATCAGTGCTGCGGAACTGGGGAATGCCGAGGCCATTCATCCCGGATATGGCTTCCTGGCCGAGAACTCGCATTTCAACGAAGTCTGCCGCAGTTGTGAAATTGATTTCATCGGCCCGACACCGGAGGCCATGGAAGCGCTGGGCGACAAGAACCGTGGCCGCAACCTGGCACGGGCTGCCCTAGTGCCCACCGTTCCCGGTAGCGAGGGAAACCTGGCGGATGAGTCGGAAGCAATCCGCGTGGCGGCCCAGATCGGCTATCCGGTTCTGATCAAGGCGGCAGCCGGTGGCGGTGGCAAGGGGATGCGCGTCGCGCTCGACGAATCGGTCCTGCCGGCCGCACTCTCGCAGGCACAGGTCGAAGCCGCCGCCGCCTTCAGCAACGCCGACGTCTATCTGGAAAAACTCGTGCAGCGACCCCGCCATGTTGAAGTGCAAATCATTGCCGATCAGCACGGCAACGCGGTCCACCTCTGGGAACGTGATTGCTCCACCCAGCGACGGCACCAGAAACTGATCGAGGAGAGCCCGGCACCCAACCTTCCCGAGACGGTCCGTCAGAATATCTGTGACGCCGCCGTGCGGCTGGTGCGGCAAGCGAACTATACCAATGCCGGAACCGTGGAGTTCATCGTCGACCAAGAAAACAACTTCTATTTTATTGAAGTCAATGCCCGAATTCAGGTAGAACACCCAGTCACGGAAATGGTGACCGGAATTGACCTGATCAAGGCCCAAATTGCGGTCGCCAGTGGCGAGCCGCTACCATTTACTCAGAGCGAGGTCGTAGCCCGTGGGGTCGCCATGGAATGTCGCATCAATGCGGAAGACCCGGCCACGGATTTCCGACCGAGTCCCGGTAGAATTGAACAGATCTTCATACCCGGTGGTCCGGGCGTCCGCTTTGACTCCCATGTCCATGCAGGGTATGTTGTTCCGCCCCATTACGATTCAATGATCGGCAAGCTGATTGTGCATCAACCGACGCGTTCGGCGGCCATCTCCTGCTTGCAACGTGCCCTGTCGGAACTTCGGATTGTAGGGATTAAGACGACGGTTCCATTCCATCAACGGGTGCTGGCCGACCCGGTCTTTGAACAGGGTCAGATGGATACCAAGTATGTGGAACGCCGGCTGATGGATTAGTTCGGACGTTTGGATGGGCAAGAAATCGAGGAATGCATGTGACCGTGTTCGAGGACTGCTGCCATGACGCTACACTTGCGTCCCGGTGAGTCACCGACGCAAAAGCTGAGACACGACATTCGCCGCATCGGCATCCTGTTTGCCGGTGGTCCCGCGCCCGCCGCCAACGCCGTTATTTCGACCGCGGCCGTGGCCTTCCTGCGCAGCGGCATCCAGGTGATCGGCATTCTGAATGGCTATTCCCGCCTGCAGGAATTTTCTGGTGAGCGCCCTTTGAATCTGGGGCGCGATTACATGACCATTGAATTGCGGACCCTTCGGCGAATGCGCAATTCACAGGGCATCCTGGTGGGAACGTCCCGCGCAAATCCGGGCAAGCATGTATCCCACCCCAGCCACTTTGACGACCCGGAACGGATCGCGCCGCTGCGGCGGGTCTACGAAGCGCTCTGTTCGCTGGGCGTCGACGCGCTCGTCTCCATCGGCGGCGACGACACCTTGAAAACGGCCAACAAGCTAAAGCTGTTCCAGGATCGGTTGCCCTCGGGGTCGAAACGCATTCCCGTTGTGCATGTCCCCAAGACCATCGACAACGATTACACAGGGATTGACTTCACGTTTGGGTACTTTACCGCAATCGATACCTTGGCGACAGAAGTTCGAAACCTGCTGCATGACGCCGAGGCCAACCGTTCGTATTTCCTGGCCGAAACGATGGGCCGCAGTGCTGGCTGGCTGGCCTACGGCGCGGCAATCGCCGGCGAGTCCAGTCTGGTGATCAGTGTGGAGGACATCGAAGACGAACTCGAGGATCAGGAGACGTCAGTCGATTCCGAAACCGGCGAGACGATCACTCGCAGCGTCATGAACGTCGATCGCATTGCCGACGCCATGGTCCGCATGATGCTCGCCCGCGAGGCGGAGGACAAAGAGTACGGCGTGATTGTCGTGGCCGAGGGACTCGCCGAAATGCTTCCTTCCAAGATGCTGGAGGGCATCCCTCGCGACGAACACGGCCATATTTCGATCAGCCATGTCAGTTTGGGCCGTATGCTCGCCAAGCTGGTGGCTCAGCGATACAAGGAAACCACCGGGCGAACTCGCCGCATCACGGGTATCCAGCTGGGCTACGAATCCCGCTGCGCCAAACCCAATTCGTTTGATGTGATGCTGGGAAGTCAGCTCGGTGTCGGTGCTTACCGAGCCCTCGTGGAAAAAGGGCTGGACGGTGTGATGGTCTCGGTGAAGGGCCAGTTAGAGCTCAATTACGTGGCCTTCGATGACCTGGTTAACCCCGAAACCCTCGTGACCAATGTCCGTTACATCGAACGGGGAAGTGACTTCCACCGCCTGGCCCGCTTCCTGGAAACCTACCTCAATCAATAGGGAGCCCATTCATGTTGTCACGACGATCGGTCCTTTGGTCCGTTGCCGGCGCTGCAGCCGCTCTGGCCCTGCCCAAGACGCTTCGCGCTCAGGCGACCACCGGTTTTGTTCTCCCTGCACTACCCTACGCGTACGACGCACTGGAGCCCTTCATCGACAAAGAAACGATGGTGCTGCACCACACCAAGCACCATCAGGCCTACATCGACAAGCTGAACGCGGCCCTGGCCTTGGGGGCTCCGGATTGGCTGAAGAAGCCGATTGAGGTAGTGGTGGCCAACTATCGATCGCTACCCGAATCCCTACAGACGGCCGTTCGCAACCAGGGGGGTGGTCACCTCAATCACTCGCTCTTCTGGACCATGATGGCGAAACCAGGCACGGGGGGCAAACCATCCGAAGCGTTGCAGTCCGCGCTCGACGAATCCTTTGGCGGCATTCCGGCATTCCAACAGGAGTTTACCACCAAGGCCACAGGTGTCTTTGGCAGTGGCTGGGCCTGGCTCGTCCGCGGCCAGGAGAAACCGCTGGCCCTTGTCACCTCCGCCAACCAGGACAATCCCGTGTCGGACGGCGGCGTGCCGCTCCTGGGGATCGATGTCTGGGAGCATGCGTACTACTTGAAGTATCGCAACCTGCGGCCCGCCTATGTGGAGGCCTGGTTCCACGTGCTCAATTGGAATCGGGTCAACGAGCTGTACGAAAAGTCTGCGTAGCGTTCGCACGCAGGCAGGCCTATCGCGCGATTCTTCCCGCGAGGTACCAATCACCATCGACGGACCGAGCCTCCATGATGCGCAACGGCCGGCCATTGGACGGAGCGTCGGCGCCCTCGCCCATGACCGGATGTTTCGCTCGCATCCCTCCCAGGATGGATGGGGCCACAAAGACGTGAACTTCGTCGATCAGGTTTGCGGCAAAAAAACTCCCCAGTACGGAACCACCCCCTTCCACCAGCACGTTGGTCATGTTCCGCCGTCCAAGTTCCGCCGCCAAGGCCTGGAGTCCTGCCGGTGATCGAAGCGCGTCGATGGGGAGCACTTCGCAGCCATGGTCCGTCAACCGCCGACGCGCTTCGACCGTCGACTGATGGACATCGACGACGACGCAGACCGGTGCTTGGGTTGAGCAGGTGGCCACCAGCTGGCTCGTGGGAGAGAGGCTTCCCGTCGAATCGAGCACCATGCGGAGTGCGGTGCGAGGGCCCGCGGGTCGGGCGGTCAGCAGAGGATCGTCCTGCTCCACGGTTCCGCGGCCTACCAGGATGGCGTCCACACGCCCCCGGATCGCATGGGTCAAGCCACGCGAGCTGGAATTGGAAATCCAGCGACTCGTTCCCGAATCTGCGGCCATGCGGCCATCGAGCGTCATGGCCCATTTCGCCATGAACCAGGGGCGGCCCTCCCGCAGACGTATCCGGTACGGGGCATTCAGCTCGGCCGCAGCGTCCTCGAGGCAACCGGTCACCACCTCGATACCCGCGGCCTGTAAACGGGCGTGTCCTTTCCCGCTCACCGAGGGAAACGGATCGGACATGGCTGTCACCACGCGCCGGATCCCGGATTGCAGGATCGCGTCCGTGCAAGGGGGCGTTTTTCCTGCGTGGCAGCAGGGCTCCAGGGTGACATACAGGGTCGCCCCCTCCAGCGACTTCCCGCGAGCTGCCGTCAACGCCTCCACTTCGGCGTGCGGGCCACCAAACCGCTGGTGCCACCCCGAGGCAATTGGTTGATCACCCCGGGCGATCACACACCCCACCATCGGATTCGGCTCCACCCACCCCTGGCCCTGGCGGGCCAGCAGGAGTGACTGGTTCATGTGCCGTTCGTCCCGCGACTGCATCGGATGCCCGTGATCTTAGTGCCCGTCCGCCGATTCTTCGCCGTGCCAGAAATCGGACGGGATGCACCGCAGTAGGGTCGCTAGTCCTGGCCGGGGAGCCAGAGCTTCGAGGCGGCTGGTTCCTTGGCCGGCTCGGCTGCCGACGGACTACCGACCACGATGTTGCTGGTGGCACCCACTGGCAATTCGCTCGGCGTCGCCGCCCCTTCCATGCCGCCGATCGTCCGCCGCGGACGACCGTCGGGCTGAATGATTCCGGCTTCCACCAGGATGGCCACGAGCCCCTCGCGGACGCCAGGCTCCGATACGTAGCGCGTGGTCAACGTACTGATGATGCGCTGCAGCGGTTCGGCATCTTCCGGGCGCGTTTGCAGGCGGACCCTCAGTTCTCGCAGCAAGTACTCCGCGGGAGAGGTGCCCAGCTTCGTGGCAGCCTGCTGGGCCTTTTCCAGGTAACTGACGGCTTCCTCCGCGTCGGGCGTAATCATGCCCAACATGGCATAGGTCGCGTCGGCCGTGGGAAGGACGTCCGATGGGGGACGCTTGAGGATCTCGCTTCCGATCCGTTCCAGGGCGAACCGAGCGCGAAGTCGTGCCGCCAACACATAGAACCCAGCCAGGTCTATGTCCGACGCCGACTGGAAGTTTTTCCGCGCCAGGCGAATGGGAGGCGTCTCGTAGACATCCTCGGGACAGGGGAGATCCAGTGGCCAAGGTTCCAGGCCAAGAGCACTGCGGAGTGATTCGGCGTCGGCTGGCGCCAATCCCATCGAGCCGTACGATTCCAGGAGGCAGATGGCCGCCTGCAGGGTATCTTGCATCGCCGGATCGGCTGCCGCCTGCCGCGGCGTGCGCCCGCCAAGGAGTGGCTGGGGGCAATCGGGCCAGAGTTCCAGGAAGGCATGGCGTGGTGTCGCTGCCTCCGCCTGCCGCCAGACCGAGGTGGATACCTGTGGGAAGTGGGGGACATACCGTCCCACGGGTTGCAGGGAGCTCAGCCGAAAGCCAATGGTTGTCCGACGAGGTTCCTGCCAGAGATCGCCCAAAATGCCTTTCAGGGCGGACAGGCTCTGCTCCATCGTCAAGTCATCGGAAGTCTGCCAACGGAGCCGCGCGGGTCGGTCGGTTTCTTTGCCATAGAACAGGACACTCGTCATGGCTCGCGGGAGATTGCTCCCGTCCGCGGCCGGCGCTCCTGTCAGCCGATCGCGATCCAGCAGATGGAAGGCCGCTCGAGGTGGTGGCTGATTCCGCGACTGGAAGTACTGTGCCTGTACGTTGATCATCGCCAGACGGGTCGAGGACTGAAGCTGCTCCAGAGCGGCGGTTGCGTCGGAAACCTCCATTTCAAAACTGACCATGGTCTGCACGGCTCGGCCGTCCAGCAGGTCAAGCTCCATGGCCAGTGCTTGGCATTCGCAGGCGGACATGGGGTCAAGCAGGCGAGCCAGTGATCGCAGGGTTGCCGCGGCCTTTTCGGTTTCACCCAGAATTTCCGCCAGGAAGGCGATGCCCCGCAGCAGGAGCGGATGTTCTCCATGTTGACGTACGAGCGTTTCGATTTGATCGAGGGCACTTCGCCACTGGGCCCGGCGACCTAGTCGAGCTGCCGCGTTGTATTCGGCCTGCCACGGGACATCTGGCGGGGCTTCGGGCATGAGCCATTCGACTCGCTGCAGCAGCGAAATCGTCGGCTCTGCCAGAAAGGCACTTACTGCCGTGGTAAGTTCTTGATCGGTGTCTCCGGCCAGGCGTGCCGCCAAGAAGATAAACTCGCGCGCGGCGGCATTCCGTCGCATTGACAACAGTGAGATCCCCAGCGCTCGTATCGCGTCGTACACTTGATAGTGCATGGTGTCTCGGCTGGCGGCCAAGGCATCTTGCATCAAGGCAATGCTTTCGCGGCCTCGGAGAATCTCATCCTGCAATCGCTGGTGGAGGGTGGCTTCATTGTCGCCTTCCTCGGACTGCGGCATGGTTGCAAGGGACCGTTCCACGGCCCTGTGGGCCGCCACGATGGGATTGTCTGGGTAGAGTTCACGCATCCGCTGCAGCGTTTCGGTCGCACCTTCCCGATTCCCCGCAGCGTGCTGTGCCTCGTACTTCAGTGCCAGGAGACATGCGCGGTCCGGGGTCTTCGCCAGTTGCTGATCCAGCGACTGCAGGGCGTTCTGAAACTGTTCCCCGTCCAGCTGCCCTTGGACCATTTCCAGCTGGGTCAGCATATCGCCACAGCAGAATTTGACCTTCTTGTCGAGGCCGCCAGGGCAGGGGGAATAGACATCAAGTTTCATGAGTTTTCAGTCTTTGGCCGAAGGCAGTGTCGGTTGGAAATTCAGTGTGGCAACCAGGAATGCCAGTTCGTCGGCTACTTCCTCGATGATCTTCTCCGTCGGTTTGCCAGCCCCATGACCCGCGCGGGTTTCAATGCGAATCAGGGTGGGCGCGTCGCCCGCTTGGGCATGCTGCAGCGCGGCGGCGAATTTAAAACTGTGGCCCGGGACCACGCGATCATCCGTATCGGCCGTGGTGACCAATGTCGCTGGATACTTGACGCCGTTGCGGATGTGATGGTAGGGGGAATACTCCTTCAAGAACGCAAATTGATTTGCGTCATCGGCACTGCCATACTCGTCGACCCAAAACCGGCCTGCGGTGAACTTGTGGAATCGCAGCATATCCATGACCCCCACGCCCGGTAGACAGGCGCCGAACAGGTCCGGCCGCTGCGTTAAGCAGGCACCGACCAGCAAGCCGCCATTGCTGCGTCCCTGAATGGCCAATCGATCCGGACGCGTGTATTGGTTCGCAATCAACCATTCGGCCGCGGCGATAAAGTCATTGAAAACATTTTGCTTGTTCTTCAGCTTGCCTGCTTCATGCCACGATTCGCCGTACTCGCCCCCACCCCGAAGATTGGGCATGGCAAATACCCCCCCCATTTCCATCCAAACGAGCCGGCTGATGGAAAAGGTGGGGGTCAACGGCACATTGAATCCGCCATAGCCGTACAAGAGCGTAGGATGCGCCCCGTCCCGTTTCACGTCCTTGGCATGCGCGACAAACATGGGAATCCGCGTGCCATCCTTGCCAGGATAAAAAACCTGCTGGACTTCATAGCGATCAAGATCGGCACGTACGTCGTCGCGTCGAAACACGTGGCTTTGGGCTGACGGGATGTCGTATCGAAAAATGGTGGGCGCCGTGGTGATGCTGGTAAAGGAATAGAACGCCTCCTGATCCTTCCGCTTGCCGTCGAAGCCCGCCGCCGTACCGAGGCCGGGCAATGCAAGTTCCCGCTCCAATCTGCCGTCCAAAGCATACAGCTGGACCAGCGAGCGGGCATCCTTGAGATAGTTCGCAAAAAAACGATCCCCGACCAGGCTGACACCCACCAGGGTTTCAGCCGATTCAGGGATCACCTCTCGCCAATCCGAACGTTGCGGACGGTCCACAGGGATGGCGATGACGCGTCCTCGAGGCGCACCATCGTTCGTCTTAAAGAGGAATTCCGAGCCCAGATTATCAATAAACGAGTACTCATGTTGAAATTCGCCGATCAGCTCACGAGGTTCCGCCTGCGGATCCGTCCGATCGAGATAATAGACGAGATACTTCTCGTCCGTCCCTTTCCAAACAGTAATTACCAGATAATGGCCATCCTGCGAGACCGTGGCGTTGAAGCCCCATTCGGGGTGATCGGGACGTGCGTAGATCAACCGATCTTCGGACTGGGGAGTACCCAGCTGGTGATAAAAGACTTTCTGATTCAGATTCAACGACTGGAATTCCGCACCTGGTTTCGGCTGGTCGTAGCGACTGTAATAGAACCCTGCATTATCGTTCGTCCAGGAGACGCCGCTGAACTTCACCCATTCCAGCTTGTCACTCAGCGGCTTACCGTCCCGAACGTCCATCACGAGCCAGGTCTGCCAATCCGAGCCGGCTTCAGCGCGGCCGAAGGCGAGGTACCGGCCGTCGTCGCTGGGAGAGAGTCCCGCCAGCGCTACGGTGCCGTCCTTGGACCAGGTATTGGGGTCGAGCAGCACTCGAGGTTTGCCTTCCAGACCTTCCGAAACGTGCAGTACGCTTTGGTTTTGCAGACCGTCGTTCCGGGAGTAGAAGTAGTAGGGGCCTGCCTTGAACGCGGAACTGTACTTCGCATAGTTCCAAAGCTCCGTCAGTCGCCGTTGGATGGCCGCGCGCTGAGGAATGGCCTCCAGAAAGCGGAACGTCAGCTCGTTCTGCTGCTCCACCCAGTTCGCCACGTCGTTCGATTCGCGCACGTCGACTTCCAGCCAGCGATAGGGATCGTCCACCATCGTGCCATGATAGTCATCCTTCTGTTCGACACGACGGGTTTCCGGGTAATTCAACGGAGTTCTCGCTCCCAGGGGGGACACCGTCCCGGCGCACCACAGCACTGCCAAGAGCAGGCGACTTGCCAAGGGGTGTTCCAGCAGGCCAGACGGGCAATCAACATGACAACGAATCATGGCACGGACCTCTGCGGGACAACTCACGACCGGCAACCTTGACCCTGCCGAGCCACTTCCGTCGACGAGGCCCAGGCCACATGGCGACGACCAAGGACGCCACGATCCGCAGCGCACCAACCGCCAGCGGGGGATCCATTACCTGCGTGAAAAGCCAGCATTCTAGCGGTTGATACCGCTGGTGGAAACCACTGGCAGGGGCGATGTCAAATCGCGGCGGCAGCCCGCCGCGTCCCCCAGGTTACCAGCGAAACTCCATGCCGAAGTACCCGCCGTGATATGCGGCGGTCGAATAGTCGAACGATCCGGAATCGCTGAAGATATTCCAATCGTCGTTCTGATTGGTGGCCAGTCCCACGTCAAACAGCCAGAGGCCCAGGTAGCCACCTCGTATCGAGCAGTTTCGACTCAGGTGAAGCGACCCACCAATGTCCAGCTCGGTAACATTCGTGGTGTCCGTCTCATCGGTATGCAGTTCGTCGTTCTCGGCGATGGCATTCAGTTCCGTGTTGTGGTAGTAGACGCCCGTCTTGGCGGTCGCATCCAGACTGAACCTCCGGAACCGCATCAGTCCGAGCCCACCACCAAACTGCAGTCCCACGAGGTCGTTTCCGGTATCGGAAAAGAAACCGCTGTTCGACTCGGAAGAATCCAGGACGTTGAACGTCTCGGACAGGCCGATCCCTCGAATTCCCAAGCCGAAACGCGCATTGGAATCGAGACCTTGCCAGAACATGAGCTCGGCGCTGTTCAATCGCCCCTGGTAGTGAATGTCATAGGAATCCGCCGGATCGGCGGGGACGCCGCCAAAGAAACTCGGCGTGATCCCGGGCTGGTCAAATCGACCCGAGAAGCTGTTGTCATTGATCCCGAAAAAAGAAAAATCCAATCCGGTCTTGCGACCCCCCATCAGGATACTGACGCGAGGGCCAATCTGGCCTTCCAGCTTGACGTCCGCCGTATCGAGTATCGGATTGCCACTTCCGTCGACGGCCAGCACATTGGCCTTCAGGCCGGTTCGGCCCAGGATGATGGCGTCCAGCACCACCGTCATGTCATACTCGTCTTCCTCTCCCAGCGTCAGCAGCCACTCAATCTCGGGTGATCGTTGCTCGATCGAACCCGGATGGCCATGGCCTGGGTTGGCTGCCTGAGCGCTGTAAGCGCCCGGGTCGCTGAACCACGACGCTTGGGACCAGGCGTTTGTGCCGAGCAGTGCTAGCGGCAGGCATAGCAGGAGTCGTCGAACCACGTCGGTCCTTCCGTGATCGTGCGTCGAAAGCGCTCGGGAATCCAAGGGAAAAGTCAGGTGCCGTTCGCTGCAGTTGCCCGTCGGTGAACCGCAGGGAGTTCAGTCCGACAACCGGCGCAAGCTCGCATGCTCGGGCAGATCTTCTGTGTCGTAGCTTCGACCCGTCTTGATCGCCACCTTGAGAATGCCCGCGATCCTGGGATTAATCGTTACAGGCCGCAAAGTTGAGCGAGCCGGCTGTCGAGTCGTACGCGGGCACTACCGTCGGGTCTGGATCACCTCGCGATGGCATCCCGCGATCCCCCCCCGTACGCACCGCTTCAGCCCTCCAGGAGCTTCGACGCCCCGGCCACAAGGGAATCCCATTGCAAGGCCGGCCCCGGATCGGTCTTGTTCGTCTGGATGTGAAAATGGCCCAGCAGGCCCTGATAGTTTTGGAGTACCTCATCCGGCAGTTTGTGGGGCACCAGGTGGCCCTCTGCGTCACGGGGATAGTCGCAACGAATCTGCGGGAAGAGGCGACAGAGTGTCGCCGTCAGCTTCGCCAGTGAGGCGTATTGCTCCGGCGTGAAATCGTATTGCCAGAGCTGTACCCCCTGGATGGTTCCTGTCACGACATCCGGCCTCGCGGGCCGACCCACAAAGTGGGGAGTTCGGACGCCACCGTTTCCCATGGCGGTGGGCAAGTGGATTCGTATCTTCCCCGTGGCGTCCGGCTGATACCATTCCCTCAAGACACCCCGAGAATCCTCGGGATAGGCCCCGATCTGGGCAATCTCGATGCCGACCGAGCGGCCGTTGGAACTGGTGGCATGCCAGGCCCGCTCTTTGAGGTCCAGGGTCTGATAGATCGTCCCGTCGATATCGAGCAGAAAATGGACGCTGAGGCACCGCATGTCATGCAGGACCTCAAAGCACTTGCGGCTGGTCCCGCAGACATCGTAGTGCAGTACAAACTGATCGACACACTTCTGCAGTGCAGGAAGGTCCCAGCCGCCGCCGCGTACGCGTTCGCGGTCTTCGGGTGTCAATCGCTCATCGCGAATCCCATAGCGGTTCGGCGTATCCAGTGCGTTTTGAATGGACTTCCAGTCGGCCTTGGTCCAGGGGCCGAATCGTCGCTCGACGCGGTAGGCATCGTAACCGTCCGGATCGGTCCACAGGACGACGGGTGCCGTTGTATGGATGAATTGACCGCAGACCATGATCTCGTCCCCCTTCCGCGGGACGCTCGTTCCGATCGCCGTTGATACCGACTGAGCTTGCAGCGCCGACCAGGGACAGGACGTTTCGAAAACGAACAGGGCGATGGCGAGCAACGTGAATCGCAAATTCCTTCCTTTGCCAGTCATGGGAATCCTCTCGGTGTGCTTGGTGGTTTCGAGCCCATCGGAAAGCACGCTATGCACCCTTTCCCCCGTGATCGGGGGAGGGCAGGGTGAGGGGCTTTCGGTTCTTGCATATGGTTACGGTGAAGCGGCTTCCCGCGAGGTCGTTCTGTGGCTGATGGTCGCGGGGGGGGTCGCCTCACCGAGCATGGTCCTTCGGATGAAATCCAAGTTGAGCCGCTGGAAGTGCATTCCGTGGATGCCATGACGCGAGGTGGGGTAGATCATGAGTTCAAAGGGGAGGTCGTGCTCCTGAAAGGCATGGGCCAGCTGCAGCGTATTCTGCAGATGGACATTGTCATCCGCCGCGCCATGGATCAACAGCAATCGTCCGTGCAGATCCTGGGCGGCCTCAACCACGGAGGCACGATCGTATCCGTCGGGATTCTCCTGGGGAGTATTCATGAAACGTTCCGTATAAAAGGCATCATAGTTCCTCCAGTCGGTCACGGGGGCTCCCGCGATCCCCGCAGCAAACTTGCGGCTGTGCGTCAGCACGTACGAGGTCAGGTAGCCACCATAGCTGTATCCGCTCATCCCGATTCGCGATCCATCCACGTAGGGTTGCTGGCAGAGCCAGTCGACGACATGCTCCAGGTCCTGAGTCTCTTGCGTGCCCAGGCGCTCGTACGCCGTCCAGGTCGATTGTGCCCCCTGTCCGCTGGCGCTGCGCGGATCGCAGTGAAAGGCAATGATCCCCTGACTTGCCAGCAGCTGATCCCAACCGCGTCCCCCACTCCAGCTTCGCGACACGGTCGGCGCATGAGGGCCACCGTAGGTCATCAGCCAGACCGGATATCGGCCCTTGGCATCAAAATTCCGTGGGCGCACCATGGTGCAGGGGATGACATAGCCGTCGGGCAAGGGGATCTCCAGGACCTCGACGGGACTCAACTGGACTTTCCGCAGGTCCGGCACTGGGTTGGTATCGAGCCGGCGGATACGGCCGCCATCGGCCGCGCGCAGCACAACGCGCGTCGGATGATCCACATCGCTATTGGCATCGACGAAGCGACCGCCCGTTTCGGCAACCGTCGTATCGTGACTACCACGAGCGCTCGTCAGTCGCACCGGATCGCCGCCCGCGAGCGGCACGCGATAGAGGTTCTCCGCCAGATGGGAGTCCTTGGTTCCCTGGACGTAAACCCAGCCCGCCGCCGGATCCACGGCCTTCAATGAGCGAACCTCCCAATCCCCGTGGGTGAGCTGCTGCTTCAGCGTGCCGTCAGGCTGAAAATGATAGACATGGCGCCATCCGTCCCGCTCGCTGCATAGTAAGAACGATCCATCCGCCAGGTACTTGGGGTCTTCTGGATCGGCGACCCAGGTCTTGCTCCGCTCGCGAAACACGCGGTGAACCGAACCATCCCGCGCGTCGGCCACCAGGTAGTCGAGCCACTTCTGAGCGCGATCCTGTACCATCACGAAAATCCGATCGGAACCCGGCAGCCAGCCATATCGGGTGACAATTCGGTTGTCCTGCGAGTAATTCGAGAGGTCGACCCACGTGATGGGTCCACCGGACGCACCGACAATTCCCACGCGAACCTGGGGAATGGGGTCCCCGGACTTGGGATAGCGCTCATGCTCCACGACACCTCGAGGCGTCATGTGCTGCACCACAGCAAACTCCTTCACGGGTCGGTCATCGAACTCCATGAAAGCAATCGATCGGGAATCAGGACTCCAGTGAAACGAGCGCCAACTGCGATTGTAGATCTCTTCGAAGTAGACCCAGTCGGCCTTGCCATAGCGCACCAAGGGTGAACCGTCGGGTGTCACTTGCCTCGGTTCGCCCGACGCCACATCCACGACCCACACCGCGTGGTCTCGAACAAACGCGACGTGCCGGCCATCAGGACTGAACGACGTCAATTCCTCGGGCGCGGTCGTACTGGTCAAGCGGCGTGATTGACTGCCGTCGAGCTTCACACAGTACAAGTCGCCACGCACGTCGACGACACCTTGTTGATACGCCGCGTCGCACAGGACCGCATAAGGAGATACCGAACCTTGGACATCGGATACATCCAAGCCCGCCAGACCGGCAATCACGGGTGCCAGCACTTCGGGATCGAGCACGATATCGGCCTGCCCAGTGTCGGCGACGAACTTCCAGAGGCGGTTCTCCCTCGTCTGCACGAAGTGTCCGCCATCGGCGAGCCATTTCATGGATTGCGCAGGCGCTCCCGCGAGATTCACCGCGCGCCGTCCGTAGAGTGTCTCCAGGGAAAGGACTCGCGGGGCCCTTCGACTCTGGTCCGTGCGAGCGGTCCGATACCGAATCGCCAACACGGGCTGTTCCGTAAGCAGCCGCCACACCGGGAAATCCACCGGTCCCGCTGGCGTTGGCCGAAACGCGTCGAAGAAATTCCAGGTCAGCAACCCATCTTCCGACTCGGGCTCCAGCAAGTTCACCAGCAGAGGCCCCAAACGCTGGTCCGTACGCGCCAGGATGGTCCCGGCAGGAATCTTCGGTCGTGTCGGTTCCGACTGAACCTTGGCAGTCGCCAAATAGTGTCCCTGGAATGGCTCGGCCGCTGTCTGCCATTCGGTAATCCGATACTTCTCCACCTCCAATTCCAGATCTTCGCGCAGTACCTCCAGACGGATTCCGTGCGCGCCGAGGGTTTCGAGGACGGGACTCAGGTCGGCCGGAATGAGATACGCATAGGGTTTGACCACCTCTTTGGTAACCTGCGTCAATCCATCAAACGTCAGCGGGATCGTGTCTGGCGGCGAGTCCTTTTCTGGTACGGCCTGGTCCGTCTTGCGCCAGCCTTCCACGCGAACCACTTCGGGCCCAGGGGTTGACCGTCCTGCGATGGGAATCCGGACCGGTTTTTCTGGGGTGGAGAGTGCGGCGGCCTGCTGGTTCGCACGCTCCCGAAGTTGCTGAATCTCCTGGCGGTGCTGGGCGGCAAATTGCAGGATTTCGTGTACAAAGGCCTGCGTCCCCAGGACTCGGTCCCGGTAGTCGGCGTAGGCGTACGCTTCGCACAAGATTCCCAAATGCCCGCGGATTCCCGCGTACTGTGTGTTGTATCGGGACCAGGCCGGATAGGTTTCCCAGTGTTCGTAGTCCGGTGAAAAATTCCCATAGGCAAAGGAGCGGTACCCGGAACTCGCTTCCAGCGCTTTCCCCACCTGTGGCAACATCGTGTCGCGGACATAGGAGACCACTTCCGGGGCGGTGGCGGCCTGCCGCGGTCCGTCGTAGGTAATCGTATAGACGTGTCGGGATCCATTGGTCGTGTGCGTGTCCACGACGATGTCCGGATCATACGAGGTCAGTAGCCGGGCCAGCCCGCGGGCCTCGGGCGATGCCAGCTTGACGTGATCTCGATTGAGGTCTAGCCCCTGGGCATTCTCCCGTTGCCCCATACCGTTTTCCGGTCCCTTCTGCCCCGGCCGATTGTCGGGTGACATCCGCTCGTTGCCATCCGCGTTGTAGATCGGGGCGAGGAGGACAACCAGGTCATCGAGCAAGGGCGAGCGACCTCCGAGGGCGAGTTCCCTGGCGAGTATGAGCAGCGCCTCCTTCCCGCACACCTCGCCGGCATGGATATCCGCCATCGCAAATACGACCGCCTTGTCCGAAGCTCGCACGGCCGCAGCGGATTGGATCGGAGGGTCCGCGATGATCAGGAGTGGCAGGGAGCGTCCTTCCTGGCTGGTGCCAAACGAAGTCAAGTGCACGTACGGCGAACGATCCGCCATGCGTTTCGCCAGGTCCATCACCTCCGCATACAGGGCGGTCGACTTGAATTCACTTCGTTCGGCGACGGTCAGCAAATCGGGCGGCACCTCCCCCCAAGCCGTGACGGCCACGAGCAGCGAGATCAGAAAGACAGGCCAGACGATCCGTGTGAGGAGAGGGCAAGGAGATACGGAGATCATGCGAGGTTCCTTCAGGGGAAATAGCAGGACCCTTTAGCCTAATCTCATTGCAACCTCTTGGCCAGTTGTTGGAGAACGCGGCCTTTCGTCGAGGACTATCGACATTCCATCGAGAGGATCTCGGCCGCCAGGAAGAAGGACCCTGTGATGCACGTGATATCCTGGTCGCGAGCCAGGTCGCGGGCAGCCTGCAAAGCCGATTTCGGATCGCTCCGCACGACGATGGAACACGCCCTTGCGTCGGCATGCACCCGCTGCAGAGCCCTCGCAGCAGCCGCCAGGCGATCTACCGATTCGGCGCGGGGACTTTCCTGGTACTGCGTCAACACCACCTGGCGTGCGCACGGCAGCAGCCGACGCAGCATGGCCCGAAATTCCTTCCCACGGGTCGTGCCGAACACCGCGACGATCGGTCGGCCAGGCCAGACATCGTGCAGTGTCTGCAGCAGTGCCACCAAGGAGGCTTCGTTGTGGGCTGCGTCCAGGATCGTGAGGGGATGGTCGGCAAGCACTTCGACCCGCGCAGGACAGCGCACCCGATTCAATCCTTCACGGAATGCCGATTCGGAAATCTCCCAGCCGTCGCGCTGCAATTGGTGACAGGTGGCAATCGCCAGGGAAGCATTTGCGTGTTGGTGCCGTCCGAGCACACCAAGGTGTAAATCCGTGAGATCTGCAAAACCCGGTTCGCGATAATCCATGGTCCAGGGCTGCTGGCCCGTACCGGTCAGGCCCCCCGGCCGCGACTCGCACAGGAAATCCCGGCCCAACTGCCGCACCGGTGCGTCCAACTGCCGCGCGGTGGCAGCGATGACCTGCCGAGCCGAGCCCCGTACCACACCGGAGATCACAGGGATCCCCGGCTTCAGTATGCCTGCCTTCTCCTTGGCGATCGCCCGCAGTGTGGGCCCCAGCTGAATCACATGGTCGCGGCTAATACTTGTGATCACGCAACAGATCGGCTCGCAGACGTTCGTCGAATCCAGGCGGCCACCCAGCCCCACCTCCAGCACCGTGAAATCGACGCCCACATGGCGGAAATGCAGGAACGCCATGGCAGTCAGGATCTCAAAGTACGTCGGGCCCGGCAGCGTGCCGTCGGACGGAACGCGATCGTGATCCATGGTCAGAACGACCGGTTGAACCTGCCGGACGAGCTCCACCAGTTCATTACTCGAACACGGGCATCCATTGACCGCAATACGCTCCTCCACGCTGCGCAGATGGGGTGAGGTGTAGCTTCCCGTCCGATACCCCGCCGCGCCGAGGATGCTGGAAATCATGGTCGTCGTGGACCCTTTTCCCTTCGTGCCGGCCACGTGCACGACGCGGAGGCCAACCTGCGGATCGCCGAGCAGGCTGCACAAACGCCGCATGCGTCCCAGTGGGAAATGCGATTCCTGATAGGGAATCACCGTGGCCCGTTCGTAATCGAGCCTGCCGTACAGGAACGTCACGGCGTCACGGCGATCGCGGATCGGCGATGAACGAGGAATTTCCACTGCCATGAATGCCCCAACTGCTCCTCGACGCCCTGGCCGATTGATTCTAACGTCCGTCGGTGCCATGTCGCAGCGGACTCATGATACGATACACTTGAAACCTAAGGAGCATCACGACCAGGAACGCATTCCGCAGATTGGCATTAGGAGCCTATCCAAGTACCCTCTCCCCCGCTTCGGGGGAGAGGGCTGGGTGAGAGGGTCTTCTGGGTGTGAGCGGGTCTTCTGGGTGTGAGCGGGTCTTCTCGTTATCGGATAGGCCCTTGTTGAAGCCTATCCAAGTACCCTCTCCCCGGCTTCGGGGGAGAGGGCTGGGTGAGGGGGTCTTCTGGTTTTCGGACAGGCACTTAGCGAGGACTTGACGAATGATCAAACACGCTGTTCTGGACCATCCTGTGCATGAACTGATCGCCACACGCTGGAGCCCCTACGCGTTCTCGGACCGTCTCGTCACTTCCTCCGACTTGAAATCGCTGTTTGAGGCGGCCCGCTGGTCCGCGTCGTCGTACAACGAGCAACCGTGGAGCTTTATCATGGCCACGCGGGACGATCCAGGAGAGTTCGCGCGAGTCCTGTCTTGCCTGGTGGAGGCCAATCAGGGCTGGGCACGATTCGCCGCGGCCCTGGCCATCGGCTGCACCCACTTGCATTTCCAGAGAAACGGCAAACCCAATGCCGCCGCCATGCACGACCTGGGCCTGGCGGCGGCCACGCTTTCCCTAGAGGCCACCTCTCGCGGCATCGCGGTGCATCAAATGATCGGCATCTTGCCAGAGCGTGCCAGGGAACTCTGTGCCATCCCCGAGGGTGTTCAGCCGATCACGGGACTGGCCATCGGCTACGCCTCCGATTCAGCCAGTCTGCCGCAAGTACTGCGCGATCGAGACCTGGCGCCGCGGTCGAGAAAACCTCTGCCAGCATTCGTTTTTGGAAGTACCTGGGGAACGGCATCCACGCACGTTTCCAGATGAAGTCCGGGGAATCGCCACGAGTCCTGTGTGCCCACATCGCCCTGGCTGCTGATCGACGGCTACAACCTGCTGCACGCCAGTAGCGTGTTTGGCCGCCACGGCCGCACGTCCCTGGAGCGTTCGCGGGAGGCACTCCTCGACTGGCTGGCGAGAGTGCTGGAGGAACCGCAACGGCAGCGAACGACCGTCGTTTTCGATGCCCGCGAGGCGCCGCCAGGCTTGCCCGATACCCTACAAAAGCACGGACTCCAGATCCGCTTCGCGCCCCGCGGCGGCGAAGCGGACGAATTGCTGGAGTTGCTCATCCTGGAACACTCCAGTCCCAGAAACCTGGTTGTCGTGTCCAGCGACCACCGGGTCCAACGGGCTGCGCGGCGGCGCCGCGCACAAGCGATCGACAGCGAGCTTTGGGTCGTCGCGATCCAGCGGACCCACGAAACAGGCGCCACTGAGTCCGCCGAGCGTCAGGAACCACCCGTGACCGACATTCAGGCCTGGCTGGACGCCTTCCGCGAGCCCTGACCCCAAGTCACTGGGTGAATTTCCCCAGAAATCCCCTGCCGAACGCTGGAGGATCCCGTGATGCGCCGTTATCTTGCAGCCTTGGGCGGGCAGGGAATCCACGAGGACTCTCCCTGCCGACTGGCACCCGGATTCGACCAAGGGAGGTGAAACATGAACGTCCGTATGCGCGAAGCCCGTTTCCTCTTGTTTGGCGCAACACTGATCGCCGCCAGCTGGATCTGCTCTTCCGATGGTCGTGCCGTACCTCCAACCATTTCCGATCCCTTGATGCAGGCGCCGCCGGGCTCGATGCCAGGTACCTATCCCGAGCACGTGACCGGGGCCAATGTGAATATCCAACCGATCGCCGGGAGTGAACTGGGCGGCAACGGATCCAATAATTTGAAAGTCACCTTTCCCGCAAGCGGACCCATTGCCTGGACCGAGTCGCGGCACAATGAGGGTGATATCGCCTTGCTGATTGGTCCCTTCGATCCGAATGATCCTTCCTACTATCCACCCAACGCCTTTGTGGAGAACTACAGTCCCTTGCAGGGCCAGCCGTTCGCCAACACGACACTGGCTTGGCGTGTGAATCGCGAACAGGGGGCACTGCTCGCCTCGGTCCGCCATAATGGCGTCAATAACGGCGACACGTTCAGTGGAACGCCCGTCGGCATCACCCACGGAATCGCCTACTTCAATGCGGACCTCGGCCAAGGCTGGGGATACCGTATGAATGATGGTGTGTTCGACAATGGTGGAAGCAATTCCGCAGATTTGCAGATGGGGATCGCGGGATTCGACCAAGGCCAAGGCGAAGCCTCGTTCAGTGTGGCAACGACCTATTTCCCCTACGCGCAAGGCTGGCGAGGCGCCTGGGTGGACGAAGGATTCGAAGGCCCTGCCTCGTTCAGTGCTGGCAGTTCGCAAGTGGATCCGAGCTCGGTGACCTGGAGCAGCGGGATTGCCACGGTAACACTGCCAGGCGTGAATTCGGCCACCGACGGAATGCTTCTCGTCGCGCCAACCAGTGGCGGCAATGCCTCGAATATTGCGGCGGCATTTCCCACGGCCGGCGGGGGGTGGAATGTGACCATCCGCGAAGATGAAAACTTCGACACGTCCGGACTGAGCTACAACGACTCGGAAAACGGATTTCAGTTCCTTTATGTGCCCTATGACGCCCCCGGTATGATCGGCGCCAGGGTCCAGGGGACGACCGGTAACCTGCTGAATTCGTCAGGAAACTCACGGTTTCAGCTGACCCGATCGGGCCCCGGAGAATATCGAATGCAGGTCTTTGCTCCCAACGGCACCACTCCCCTGACGGAAAACGACGGAATGCTGGCCATGTCGGTAGCCGGTCAACTGTCGGGCAGCACCACCCTGGCGGACCGGAAGTTTCTTTCCTATCAGTTTGACACCGCGACCCAAGAATTCGTGATCCAGTCACGGGAGCTGGTCGCCACCAACAGCCCAAGTTCGCAGAATCAGTTCGGGGACGATTTGGCCCTGAGGGATGTCGATTTCTATGTCACGTTTGTGGACTTTGACAATCCCGTGAGACCCAGCATCACCTGCGACTTCGACAACAATGGCCTGTGCAACATCGTCGACATCGACCAGCAAGTCACGGAGATTGCCTTGGGTGGTGCCAACGATCTCTTTTATGACATGAACCAGGATGGGGTACTCAACCTCGCCGACGTACATCAATGGCTAGCTGTGGCGGGCGCCCGCAACCTCGGGCCTGGTCGCAGCTACCTCGTGGGGGACGCAGACTTGAATGGTGCTTCCGACGGAAGCGATTTCGGGATCTGGAACGCCAACAAGTTCAATCCCGCAGGCACCGGCAAATGGTCCCTGGGCGATTTCAATGCAAGTGGCTTTACGGATGGTTCCGATTTCGGCTTGTGGAACTCGACCAAGTTCACCTCGTCCGATGCCGCAGCCGTTCCAGAACCTGGTGCCGTCGGGTGCCTGCTGTTGGGAGTCCTTTGGGCTGGGCGTATCCTTTGTGCGGGTGACAGGCATCGTGACGATTGAATGGCCCAGCCGCACTCGGTAGGGTTCCAAGTGGCAGCCGCGACGCCCAGCTTTTTCACCGAGCAGGGGGGGATACCCGCCGATACCTGTAAGGTATGAGTGCCATTTCCTTGCTGGGAGCTGCTGTGGGGGCGGTCGCCACCGTAACCGCCTATTGGCTGGGTTACACCTCCGGCTATTCGGAAGGGCGCGACCAGGGATTCAAGGAAGGAAAGCGGGCCGGCGCCCGGGAAGGGTCGATCAAGGGCTACGCGGTGGGCTTCGACCGTGGCAAACGGACTCAGGCGGCGGCACCGGCCGACGATGCCGCATCGACGTCGCAGTCATCCGTTTCGTGGGGAGTTGTCGGTTTCCTGGCGGCGATTGTGCTGATCTTTGTGGTGGCCTCGCAGGTCCGCAAGAATCAGCTGCCGTCAGCCACTGGTTCGGCATTGGAGACAAAACCGGCGGCATCGCGGCCATTGCCCAATTGATGGCCATTACTCCAAGCCGGATGGACCGACTGCCAGTCTTCCTCGCGCTGGGATAGGTCGGCGATCGGCACGCCCATCCGGGCGAACACGCCGGCATGACGGCGCCGAGCGGTGACGAGCAGGATCTGGTGTCCGGCCGCGGCGAACTCCCTCAGCAATCTTGCGACGTCGGCCTTACGGCGTGGTGGAGTGAATTCCAGCGGATCTTGCATGATCACGGGGAACCGAATTCCCAGGCTGGCCCTTTGTTCCACTCGCGCCAGCCACAGCGCGAAGTAGACGTTGGCCAAATGACGCGGATCGACCTGTTCCAAGGAAACCCAGGCTCCAAACCGTCCTTTCACGAAGAGGCCGTGATTCCATCGCAAATCCACCCACTGTCCATCGGTCAGGGGATCCAGATAGCGTGCTACGTGCGACAGGTTCCCCGCGGCGTCCGCTCCGACGGAGGGGAACGTCGTCGTGGGGGGTGGAGGAGTCGCCGTGTCCACTTCCTGGAATGCCGTTTCGAGTTCCTGAAACTTCTCCAGAATCGGACGTACATCCCAGGAGCCTGGCTGCGCGGACGGTGGCTCGCGATCCAATTCCGCCTGCAACCGTGCGCGGTGTTCGACCGCGGCCATGAGCTGCTCGCGTGTAGCTTCCACCTTTTCCCGCTGTTGCGATTGCCGGGCCAGCAGGTCGGCAGCTGGCGAATCCCACCATGGCGACGAGGGGCCGAGCGCAAGGCGGTCGAGCCACGTCTGCAGTTCACGCTCATGGCGCAGCCGCCTCTCCTCGAGCGTTCGACGCTGGTCCGCCTGCCGCGTCGCGTGTTCCTGTCGTTGTTCCTTCTTCCGCCGAAGAGTTTCCTCCATCGAGCGTCGCTCGTCCGTAAGGCGCCGTACGTTTCGGCGAGTCGACCGGTACTTTTGCCGGAGTCGCGAGGCCACTCGCTGCACGTGGCGGCGTGTCTGATCCCGTTCCCGCGCATCGCGGATCGCATCGCGCAGGACGTCCAGGTGGGAAACCAAAGAGGAATCGGTGCTCGAAGGTTCCACCTCCTTGGCAATCTGGCGGATGGGATGCACTTGATGTGCAAGCCATTCGCGGCGGCGATCCAGTTCCTGACGCAGGGACTGAACCTGCCAGTCGTGGCTGGCCCCCTCGGGCTCCGTCCTGGTCTGGGCCTGAAGGTCTCGGCTCGCCAGGGCCTCCTTGGCATGGGCGGGGGACAAGGTCGCGGGCAAGTTCAGGTCCTTAAGCAACTCACGCCAATGCTGGTGGAGTTCACGCAGGCGATCTTTGACTTCCTTCGCCGCGCGGCGGGCCCCTTCGAGGTTGCTGGAACTGGAAGCCGAGGCCGACTCCTTGTCGCGTGTCGGCTCGGCAAACTGGCGGTGCAACTCCTCCAAATCCTGTTCTGCGGCGCGAAGCTGTGCCGACAGGGCCGCATCTTCCGCCCGACTGCCCCCGCCCCCTTGCTCCAGCAATTCATTCACGCGACTTAGCTTGCGTCGCGTCGCGATCAGCAACTCCGACCGGTCGTGATCGCGGATCATCTTGATGACAACCGAGGCAATGGCCAGCAGGAAGCCCCACAGAACTTGCGGCCATGCCAGGTTGGTACCCCGCATCATCAGCGCATGCAGGATCATCGCGACGCCCACGGCAAAGGGGAGGCCAAACAGGAGCATGGCGCCCATCGGCAGCATCTGTGAGGCGTAGAGGTGTCGTGTCTCTTCCTCCAGGTCATTTCGTTTCCGCAGCAACTGCGTCTGCTCATCCTTCCAGCCAAGCTGGTCGCGGAGTTTGGCCACACGTGTCTCCGCTTCGTGGATCGCCAGCGAGTCCACCGGAGCTGCGGCGGTGGCCTTGGGCGGGGTTGCCGCTACCGCCAGCGCCTCAGCGCGACCCAACCGCTGATCCGCAATCTCCACCTCGCGCTCCGTATCCCGCATTCGTTCCGAAAGCGTATCCAGGCGCGCCAACGTCTGCGGCGCGATTGCCAGGTCGTTGGCCGCTACGGGCCGAACAACGGCTTCCAATCGCTGCGTATGAGCCCGGTCCTGCAGGTCCTCGATGCGGCTCCGCAGTTGTTCGAGTGCATCTTCCTCCTTGAGCAGCAGTTTTTCTTGCGACAGCAGCGACTCCAGCGAGGGGCGGAGCTGATCCGTCTTCTGGTACTTGGCCAGTTCCTGCAACTGGGCCTGCGTTTCCCGACGTTCCTGCTGGATCTGCCGGATATCCTCCTGGGCATTCGTCAGCTTCTCGTTCAATCGGTCCCAAGAGGCCGGATGGTCGATTTCCAGGTCGGACCTGGCATCTTCCCGGTCCAACGCCTCCAACGCCTTACCTGCCTCGGCAATCTGTTCCCGCAAGCCGCTGACCGCAAGGAACGCCTGGATCTGTTCCCATTCGAGTTCCCCTTGCTTCCATTGGTCGCGCAACTGCCTCTGGGCAGCGTCCGCTTTTCGCAGTTGCACGGAGACGCGGTCTCGTTCCGCTGCCTGCGAGTCGTGGTCGGTTCCCCGAGCCGATTCCGCGGATAGGGCCTGCGCCTGGACCAGGGTCTGCACTTCGGTCAGCAGGGCCTTTATCCGCTCCCATCGCCGCGGGTCGTGGATGGAATGAGGTGCTGTGGCCTCCACGGCTTCAGACAGCGGTGCCGTCTTGTCCAAGAGCCGCCGTGAGAACTGGGAGAGATTCGCCAGCGCGCGTCCCGGATTCCGGGCAAGCCGCTCCAACCGCGCCGCGCCCCAGGTAAACTCGCGAGCGTAATCCTCGGGAGCCATCTGGCCAAACCGCTGCCGCCACACGCCAATTTCCAACTCACTGTGGTCACTGCATGTCACTCGCAGGGAACGTTGGGGATCATCCCACCGTCGTTCGATGCGAAAAACCCCATCCTCGGTACGGACCATGAGCGAAGTGCGGAGCGTCTCGGACAGGGCCAGGCTCGACGCCAGAGTGAAATAGCGACCATCGCCGAACAGGGTCCCTGGAATGACGTGGAGCAACTCGCGGGCAGCGGCATCGGTGCGGGCCAGCACCACGTTCAGGCCGCTCCCCAGGTCAACAAAGCGCAGTGGCCCCGTGCCACAAAACGCGTCGATTTGAAACTCAGTGACAATCACGCGGAGCCTCTCCACGAATGGACAGGACGAATTCCAACCCATCGTGCCATCGGGCCGAAAGGAGCGAATCCTGGGTCCCGGGAATCGGCCGGGCGGACGGGCGACCGGCAGTTCGCTTGGATTCGAGGCACGACCCCACAAGATTCTAGCTTACCCCGGCCGGTCGGGTCGACAAGCCTTTGACTCCTTGACTTTCCCGAAGCGGACGTACCATGGTGCGCCCGGCCACGGCCCAACGTCCCACGGGTCCGCAGGGCTGGGCAACGCGCGCTGCGGCTCACTAGACCTGCAGGACGCCGGTCACAAAGGGGCGGTCCTCGGCATGCCGAGTGACGATGGTCAGGCAGCGGATGAGTATGTCGCGAGTCGCCGCGGGCTCAATGATCCCGTCGACCCAGCCGCGAGCCGCGCCATAGCGAATGTCGGTTGACTCTTCGTAGGCAGCGGTGACCTTTTGCTTCAGATCCTGCAGTTCGAGCAGATCGGGCTCCCGGCCGGCTCGCTTCATGGCTGCCAGGTTGACTTCCAACAGGGTCGAGACCGCCTGGCGTGCACCCATCACCGCGTAGCGGGCATTCGGCCAGGCGAAAATAAAACGGGGATCAAAGGCCTTGCCGCAAAGGGCATAATTCCCCGCACCATAACTGCCCCCCGTGATGACCGTGATCTTGGGCACGCGGGAATTGGAAAGCACATTCACCAGCTTGGCCCCCGATCGAATGATGCCATCCTGCTCGGAATCGCGTCCGACCATGAATCCCATGACATCCTGCAGGAAGATCAACGGAAGCCAGTTCTGATTGCAGTCCATGATGAAGCGACTGGCCTTGTCCGCACTGTCACAGTAGATCACACCCCCAAACTGCATCCCTTGGGAACGAGTCTTCACCGACTTCTTCTGGTTGGCCACGATGCCCACCGGGAACCCGCCCACCCGCGCATACCCACAGACGAGCGTTTCCCCGAACTCCGCCTTGTACTCGTGAAAGGTCCCTTCATCGACGATCCCCGCCAGGACATCCCGAATGTCAAAGGGCTGCTGCGGGTTGAGAGGGACCACCTGGCACAGCTGATCTGCCGGCACGCTGGGTGGACGGGCCGTTTCGCGGCGAAAGGGTGGCATGATGGAGCTGCGGGGAAGGTCCTCGGCCAACTCGCGAATCCTCTGGAGGCAGCTGGGATCGTCGGGCTCGCGGAAGTCGATCGTTCCACTCACCTCGGCGTGCATGCGTGCGCCCCCCAGCTCCTCATGCGATACTTCCTGGCCAATGGCACTCTTCACCAGCGCCGGGCCGGCCAGGTACAAACCGGACCCTTCCGTCATCAGCAGCTTGTCGCATAGAACGGGCAAATAGCCCCCACCCGCCACACAGTTGCCCATGATGGCCGCGAGCTGAGGGATCCCCATCGCGCTGAGGACCGCGTTGTTGCGAAAGATGCGGCCGAAGTCGTCCTCGTCCGGAAAGATCTCGTCTTGCAGCGGAAGAAAAACGCCAGCCGAATCGACGAGGTAAACGAGCGGCAGATGATTCTCCATCGCGATCCGCTGGGCACGCAAGACCTTCTTGCACGTCATGGGAAAGAAGGCCCCCGCCTTGATCGTGGCGTCATTGGCGATGATCATCGCCTCGCGTTCGGAGATCGACGCGACCCCACAAACAACACTCGCCGACGGGGCCCCACCCCACTCCTCATACATGCCCCAGGCCGACCAGAGGCCAGTTTCCAGGAATTCGGAGTGAGGATCACTCAGTTGGCGGATCCGCTCGCGAGCCGTCAATCGTCCTTTCTTGTGCTGCCGCTCCATGGCCGCCGTACCGCCACCACGTCGGATCTGGTCCGCCTCCGCCGCAAACTCGGCGAGTAATGTTGCCCACTGCATACATCGCTCCGCTATAAGCCTGCCACAGCAAACCACGCACGTTGCAGGCGTGGGACCAGCTTGCCCGATCATGACGCGCGATTCAAGACCAGGACCGCTGTGATCGCCGGCAAGGGGTGTCGAGACAGGTCACGCAGGCTTGCGACCATCATGATGGAGATTACCCGAACGGAAGGCGTGCGCCATGGCCTTGGGTACTTCGGCCTCGGCGAGCAGCACTTGGGCGCGATTCTCGGCGACCCGAGCTTTCATTTCCTGCTCCTGGGCGATCGCCTCGGCGCGACGGCGTTCGGCCTGCGCGCGTGCCACGCGGGTATCCGCTTCGGCCTGATCTGCCTGCAAGCGAGCCCCGATGTTCTCTCCCACATCAATATCGGCGATGTCGATGGATACGATTTTGAAGGCCGTTTGAGAGTCGAGCCCCCGTTCCAAGACGGCCCGAGAGATACGATCGGGGTTCTCCAAGACCTCGAGATGCGTCAGCGCGGAGCCAATCGACGTAATAATCCCTTCGCCAACCCGGGCGATGATGGTCTCCTCCGTAGCCCCGCCGATCAGTTGGTCCAGGTTGGTTCGGACGGTAACCCGTGCGCGGACCCGCAACTCCACTCCGTTCTTTGCGATCGCGCTGAGCGTCGCCTTGCCACTTCGCTTGGGGTCCGGGCAATCAATGACTTTCGGGTGAACACTTGTGCGGACAGCGTCCAACACATCGCGACCCGCCAGGTCAATGGCCGCTGCTTTATCGAAATCGAGCGGAATGCCGGCCCGCTGCGCGGCAATGATGGCATGAATGACCCCCATCACATTGCCACCTGCCAGGAAATGCGCCTCCAGCCGTGACGTCGAAATTCCCGATCGGCGGTCGATCCCCATGCCGGACTGGGCCGCCATCACCTTGGCATTCACGATCATGCGGGGGTTGACGCCGCGGAGTCCCATTCCCACCAGGCTCGCCAGCGTGATATCCGCGCCGGACATAAACGCCTGAAACCAGAGGCCCCCATAGATCCAGATCACCGTCAAAATGATCAGGACGAAGACGCCCACCAGCAGCAAGAGAAAGATGGTGAGCGGCGGGTACGATCGCAAGCCCTGGGCAAAAAGTTCGGCAAGCAAATTCATCGCGTCATCGTACCACAGGGGTACTAGCGATGCCAGTATTGCCGTCGCCGGGAACCACAGGCGACCCATTTCGGGTCGACCGAATTGGTGGATTTATCAGTCCCTACAACCGATTCAATGAGAACGGTCAATCGGTTGTAGGGGGGCCTCGCTGACGACCACTTGGGCAGGCTCTCGATCGGCCCCCGGTACGGAAGGAATTCCAGCACATGCGTACGCTCTCCGTTGCATTCGGATGGGGCCTCCTCCTGATGACGGCAGGATGCCAATCGTTCCCTCACGAGTCGGGTGAAATCGTGGGTGACAGCATGAGCCTGGGGGCCGCCTATCCGCAGATGGGCGTGGTGGCGGAAGACGTGGACGCAGCCATGATGGCGGGCTGTCCATCGGGATGCGCGGAACCGGGCGGTCCGGACTGCGGCGACTGCGCCATGGGCTCGTATGGCCCCCCGGGCTGCGCCGGGAACTACTGCGACGGACGCTGCGGAGGTCGCTGCGCCATGGCCATGGCCCGGCTCCGCCAACACTGGCAACAGCACAAGGCCAACTTTCGCCCGTGCGCCCATTGTCTGCAATGTGCGAATCAGCGATGCGCCGGTGGGGTCTGTGGTGGGGCTGTGGGACCAGAATTCGGCGCCGTTCACTATCCCTATTACACGACGCGTGGCCCCCGAGACTTCTTCCTGGATCAACCGCCCAGCATTGGTCCCTAGCGCGTGGTGAACCACGCACGTGGCAGAGGGCAACGTGCCGGGGAGCGAGGGAAGATCCCGCTGGTGGGTGTCCTATTTGAATCGCCCCACCACCAGGGAGACATTCTGGCCGCCGAATCCGAAGCTGTTGCTGATCGCATACTCGCACGAGGCCTCGCGAGCCTGATTCGGAATATAGTCCAGGTCACATTCGGGGTCGGGGTTCTCGTAATTGATCGTGGCGGGCAATACGGAATCTCGAATGGCCAACATACAAACGATCAGCTCCGTGGCGCCAGCGGCCGCAATCAAATGGCCCATCATGCTCTTGGTGCTGGAGACGGGAATCTCGTAGGCCCGGTCCTTAAAGACGGCCTTGCATGCCACCGATTCTACGCGGTCATTGACCATGGTGCTGGTGCCATGGGCATTGACGTAGCCAATTTCATGGGGATGAATCCCTGCGTCGGCGATGGCCATTTCCATGCATCCGATGGCACCTCGTCCCTCGGGATGAATATCGGTGATGCGGTAGGCGTCGGCGGTGGAGCCGTATCCCAGGACTTCGCCCAGGATCGGGGCGCCGCGTCGCTGGGCATGCTCCAGTTCCTCCAGAATGACCATGGCCGCCCCTTCGCCCAGGACAAAACCGTCTCGAAGCCGGTCAAACGGGCGGGAGGCCCGCGTTGGTTCGTCGTTGCGGGTGGAGAGAGCCGTCAACAGATTGAAGCCGGTCACTCCCAGCGGGTGGATCATGCTATGCGTCCCCCCGGAGAGCATGGCATCGGCCTCACCGCGTCGAATGATCTCCACCGCTTCGCCAATGGCCTGGCTGCTGGCGGCACACGCGGTCAGGCAATTGGCGTTGGGGCCCTGGGCGTTGAACAACCCCGCCAGGTGTCCGGCGGGGATATTCGGTTCCTGTTCCAGTTCCAGCACGGGATCCATGAATTGCTGCCCCGCAGCGGTGAAGCGATCCATGTTGAAGATTCCATCCGTGCCGAGCCCTGCCATCATCATGCGGGAAAATGCGTCGAAGTCTTGAGTTCCCTCGCCGCTCCCCAGGTAGACCCCAAAGCGTTCGGGTACGAGGCGGGCTTCCAGTATCCCGGACGAGCTCACCGCCTGCTTGGCGGCCCCGGCCGCGAACCCGGTATGTCGCGTGCGATGTCGCCAGGGCAGCGGGTCATCGCACCAGGGACTGACGTCCCACGCCTTGATCTCTGCCGCGATCTTCGTGGGGAATGTCCGAGCATCAAAGATGGTGATGGGGGCCACGCCGGATCGGCCCACCTTGAGCGCGGCCCACATGGTCTCCACATCGTTCCCCAGCGGGTTGATGCATCCCATCCCGGTCACTACCACCCGTCGCCTCATCACCCGCAATGCTCCTCGTCCAGGAATTCCGCCGGGACGGTCAGTGGCCGACCATCTTCGGCCGTGGCGACCTCAAACACGCGGAGGACTGCCAGCAGCCGGGCGAACTCCCGCGGATCGAACAATTGCTCCGCCTCGTGCTGCCGCGGCAGCATCGCCAGAAAGATCTCGGCGGCGGCCTGAAGATTACCGGCCACATGACTGGTCGTCGAGAGCCTGGCGCCCGCGTCGCCGGCCTGAAGCACACGGGCCTGATATCGCAGGGTGTCCCCCGGCCGTGCGGGAAAATGAAACGCCACGTGAGATACTTTGGCCAACACCAACCGCATCCGGAACCCAGACATTTCCCCAACGAGCATTCCGGCCGTTTGGGCCATCCCCTCCAGATTCAGGCTGTAGGGCATGATGGGGAAGCCAGGCAGATAGCCCGCCAGGTACTCCTCGGCGAGCGTCACGTTCTTGATGGCGACGGCGTGCCGGCCACTGACGAATTCCTCGAAGCGATCAATCCAAAACCATCGCATCCCGACGGGCCCCTGCGGTCAATCCGCGGAAATGACGAGAGAGCGCTACGGGAATGGCACCCCAGGAGCCGCAGTCCTTCGACGCCATCACCTCCGGCAGGCGAACCGATGCCCCCCGGCGGTGGGAGCATTCGAGTTGTCAGTCCAAGGCTCCTACGCCCACCTTGGTTTCGATATAGCGGCACATGTCCGCGACGGTCAGCAGATTGACGAACTCCTGAACTTCCGGATTGTCCTCAAATCGGGAGAGGTCCACGAAGGGCATTCGCTTTCGCAGTTCGGCTAGACCGGTGTCCGTGACTTTTCCGTCTTTCACAAAGGCAGCGCTACCGAGAATATCTTCCGGAAAGAGCTCGGATCGAGGGATCTCGATGCCAAAGGCCTTCTCCAGGCGGAATACAATGTCCAAAAAGTCAATCGACTCGGCGCCCAAGTCGCCCACCAACGTGGCATCTTCCGCGACTTCATCTGCATCGACCCCGAGCGCATCGACGAGCGCGCCTTGAACTTTCTCGTAGATTTCTTCTTTCGTTGGCGGCATATTGCCCGACCCTCCAAATTTATCAGTGCTTACCCTCCGCTCACCGCGGATGTACTGTTTCCCAAGATGGTACGGAACGATTCTGGATCCGGAACGTCCATCGGTCACTTGCGTTCGACAACGATTGGCTCCGGTTTCAACAATATCTCCCACTCACGTCGCAATTGTTGACAGATATAACGATCCATGGGGGCCTGATCGGGATCGCGATCCGCCAGGTTGTACGACTCCAGCGTGAGGTGTGCGCCAACGACGGGGGCGTCGTTGGCTCCCACGATTCCCTGGGCCCGGAACGATGTATCGTGATCGGTTCGCTGCTGCAGAGAGGCCGTAATGGTCAGCGACTGACCAGGCCGCACGAAGCCGGAGTACTTCACATGGCGCGCTTGCTTCAGAAGAACCATACTCTGCGAAAAATCGTCGGTCGCTCTCAGTAACCATGCGGCGGCCTGAAACATACTTTCCAGCATCAGAACGCCGGGCATGACGGGAAACATGGGAAAATGATCACGCAGGTAATCCTCTCCGAGCGTCAAACACTTGATCGCCACGATCTGTTTGCCGACCTCACATCGCACGACCGAATCGACGAAGGCAAACGACATGGCGATACGAACGGAGCGCTCGAGGGCAGCCGGAGCCGACGGCCAGCCTCGGCCCGCGCCCTGGGAAGCCCACTACTTTGAAGCCGCACAGTATAGCGTCTGGGGGCGCATCCCTCAACTGGCAGAAAACGCAAGCAATTACGCCCTTTCGACCATTCGCGGCCCCGTTTCGCGGTCGCAAGTCCAATGATACATTTGCGTTATGCGAAAAGGAATTGCCGTCTCGCCGGGGGTCGCCGTCGGCACGGCCTACTGCCTCCACGAGATTTACGTCGATCCCGACACCAAACGGCTGGACGATCGCGAGATCTCGGCCGAGCTGGCGCGGTATGAAACGGCGTGCGACAAGGCCGCCTCGGACTTGCGTGCCCTGCGGATCAAGGTGGAGCGGCAAGTAGGTCGCGAAGAGGCGGCCATCTTTGCCGTCCATGAGTCGATCCTCAGGGATGCGGCCTTTCGAAATCGCGTGCGGAACTGGATCGTCGGGGAACGGCTCACCGCGCAGGCGGCCCTGCACCGACTGCTCGAGGAATATACCGGGCTGTTCGGCCGCACTCGCGATCAGTACTTCCGCGAACGACTCACCGATCTGCAAGACGTCATCGTCCGCATCAGCTCGCACCTCTCCGAAGTCCTCAACCGGAATGCACCTGCGCTTGCCGGTCCGCTCGTCGTGGCCGCCGACGAACTGTTGCCATCTCAGGCCGTCGCCCTGGGCAACGCCGAGGTGATCGCCATCATCACCCAGGCAGGAAGCCAGACGAGCCACGCAGCGATCATTGCCCGCAGTCGAGGCATCCCCGCGGTTTCCGGCCTGAGAGGCCTGCTGCGGCAGGTGAAGACCGGGGATACCGTCGTGGTCGATGGACGTGAGGGGGTCGTTCTGATCAATCCCGACTCCGAGACCTTGTCGGCTTATCGCAAACTCCAGCGCGAATTCGTCCACCTGAAAGACGAGCTCGCCGCCAACCACGATCTGCCGGCCAGGATGGCGGATGGCGAACCGTTAGAATTGCTTGCCAACGTCAATGGGGTCGCGGACGCAAAGACGGCCGCAGCCATGGGCGCCACCGGCGTCGGACTCTTTCGCACGGAGTACATCTACCTGACCCATCCCAGCGTCCCCTCGGAAGAAGAGCAGCTCGCGGCCTATGTGGCGGTGGTCGAGGCCTTTCCCAAACAGAGCGTCACGATCCGCTCGCTCGACATCGGCGGCGACAAGACGGTCCCCTATTTGGGTCACAATCACCAGGAAGCCAATCCGTTCATGGGCTGGCGAAGCATCCGCCTCTCGTTTGAACACCCGGGATTATTCCTCAGCCAGATCCGCGCAGTGCTTCGGGCCGGCGCCCGTGCCCGCGAATTGGGGGGACAGGTCCGACTGCTCTTCCCCATGATCGCTACGCTCGACGAAATACGCCGCGTCCAGGCGCTCGTGCGAAAGGCCAGCCGGCAACTGGACGTCGACAAGCTTCCCTACGACCCAGTCCCCATCGGCATGATGCTGGAGGTCCCTGCCGCCGCCGTGACCATCC
>WPCK01424228.1_pt1 | contig 68156 bp, 66 predicted proteins | sample 5399851 | NCBI WGS metagenome assembly WPCK01 (sample SAMN12869471, study PRJNA574797) | sludge metagenome | isolation source: wastewater treatment of pH11 | place: China:Beijing | collected 2019-05-20 | reverse complement strand
GGTTGTGATCAATGATGGCAGCCGCAGCCACTTCTATTTTTTTCATGTATGAGATGCTAAGTCTTCTTCTAAAATCGAAAGCAGTTTATCAAACTCCACATCGGTCATCTTGGGTTTGAGATTTATTTTGACGGTATCTTTTTCATCGTCTAAGACCTTCTCTTTTAAAATAATATATTCATAGAGCAGTTGTTTTATATTTCTTTCGGGAAAGGTCTGTTCTAAAGCTTCCTTAACTTTGTTACGTTGTCCATCTCCATGCGGAAATATTTTTTCTTGAAATGCCTTTCGTTTGGCTTCTTTTTCTTCTTGTGATTCAAATAGATTGAACATGATTATCACTTCCTTGTGCTTATTTTACCATAAATAAGAGGCCTTTTTGACAAGGATTGGCATGTTTGTTAATAATGCTGTTGGTCAAGACCTTTAAGTATGTCCAAAGAGGCATGTAAGTGAAAGGGATTTTACTTTTTTGCTGAAATCTTTTTGGATAAAGGACTGCTTTTTTTATAAAAGGAGGAATGAAAAATATACGTCATTTTAAACATGTAGATCAATTTGAGCCAAAAGCTTTTTTGGATTTAGCGAAAAAAGGATTGTAATTAAAAGAAAATCATGGGAATGTCAAACAGAATGGTTTGTCTGTTGTGAATATGTTATATGAGTCTAGCACCAGAACCAAGGTCAGTTTTGAGTTGGCTGAGCGTAAAATGTCCTTTCACGTTATGAACTTTGATGTTTCAACCAGCTCAGTGAATAAAGGTGAAAGTCTCTATGATTCTGTATTAACGATGAAAGCGCTTGGGATGGATGTGGCAGTGATTCGCCACCAAAATTCTGAGTTCTTATAAAACCTTTGTAATGTTGACCTTTCAATAGTAAATGGAGGTAATTGTGGGTGTTGCGGGGGGATTGCCTCAAGCTGCTCTGGTTGCTGAAGGACTCAACCTACCCCTTGCGTATGTTAGAACTGAAAAGAAATCACATGGTAAAACAAACCAAGTTGAAGGTCGCATTGAAAAGAATCAAAAAGTGGTGGTCATTGAAGATTTAATTTCAACAGGAGGGTCATCCATTAAAGCAGTCGATGCTATAAAAGCCATGGAGATTGATGTATTGGGGGTTGTGGCAGTCTTCACCTATAATTTAGCCCAAGCAAAAGAAGCTTTCAAAGATGTGGCGTTATCAACACTCAGTGACTATGAAACCTTGATTAAAGTAGCGAATCAAGAGCACTATATTGAAAAAGAGGACCAAGACATCCTGTTTCAATGGCATCGTGATCCTTTTATTTTGATGGATAAATAGATTTTTAAAAGTCCCGTTCAAACTATCAAAGTAGTATAGGCGTGTTATTAATTGAGCGCAGGGTCATCTTAAAGGCATTGTTAAAAGAACACAAAAGATATATTGAAAGAGAATAAAATAAGAACTTTAAAGATATGATTTTAGTCTGCGATAAATTAATCAAAAAAAACAATGAATCTGTGGTAATATAAATAGGAATAAGCGTTCGTGGCGCAATGGATAGCGCATTTGATTCCGGTTCAAAAGGTTGCAGGTTCGAGTCCTGCCGAGCGCGCCATTTTTGTGAACTTATGTGTTATAAGTTCTTTTTTTGTCTAAAAGGCGTAAGATGTGTCAAAATCTTTGATAAATGATAATGTATGGATAGAAACGAGTTGTTTTTTATGAAGCAAATAACTGTGTTTGGTAAAGGTAGTCATTGGCAAAAGATTTGAAAATGCTGGCAACTCAGTGGTTTACGTGGATTCTAAAGGCCATGTAGATACTTTGGGTGATATTGTTGTATTGGCCACTCCTTATGGTGTAGTGTCTTTTGTGTTGGATCTATATAAAGATGCATTGAAGGGAAAAATCGTCGTGGATCTCACCAATCCTGTCAACTTTGAAACCATGAATGATGTGGTTGTTCCTAAGGATATTTCTGCTGCACGAATAATTGCGAAAACTGCAAAGGATTCAGTGGTGGTAAAGGCATTTAACACCAACTTTGCGGCAACTTTGGAATCTGGAAAAGTTGCAGATACTGTGCCTACAGTGGTGATGGTTGCCTCTGATGATGTGGATGCAAAAGCAACTTTAAAAGCAGCACTTACAGGTAGTCGTTTGGATATCGTAGATGCGGGTTCACTCAAACGGGCACGCGAATTGGAGGCTATGGGATTCTTGCAAATTACCTTTGCCATTAAAGACGAAATCAATTGGACCGGTGGATTCACGGTATTAAAATAGAATCGTATTATTTTTATTAATTGAAGAGGTCGTTTATGCTATCTCTTTTTTTTTTTTGTTCACATAGATGTCAAATTCATGGTTTAAGATAACATCAGATTGAAAGGATGATCTATATGAAAACAAGTTTAAAAAGCAAATTCAAAATAACGGCTGTCGTTGTCAGTTGTGGGCTTGCGGGATTTGGTGGCAGCTATTTGGCAAACCAATGGGATGAAACTGTCGCTAATGACGCTAAAGTAGTCTTAAATGAAGTGAACACGAGTAGTCTTGATATGGATTATGAAGATTTATCTGATGTTGTCGCCAACATTCAAAGTTCTGTGGTAGAAATTACCACTGAATCAGCCGCAACGGGTTCTTGGATGGGACAATATGTAACAACCGGTGCCGGGAGTGGTGTGATTTTAAGTACGGATGGCTATATTGCGACCAACCATCATGTGATTGACGGTGCATCCACCATCACAGTGCGTTTGATGAATGGTGAAACCTATGAAGCAACCTTGGTTGGAGACGACCAAAGTACAGACTTGGCTGTTTTAAAAATTGATGCTTCAGATTTAATTCCAGTTGTCATGGGTAATTCAGATGAAATTAAAGTAGCTCAAACGGCCATCGCAATTGGTAACCCATTGGGTGAATTGGGTGGTTCTGTTACGACCGGTATTATATCAGCATTGGATCGCGAGATTACCATTGAGGGTGAAACCATGAACCTACTTCAAACCGATACGGCCATTAATCCAGGTAACTCTGGGGGTGGACTCTTTAATAAGGATGGTATCTTGATTGGAATTGTCAATGCGAAGTCATCGGGTTCAGAAATTGAAGGATTGGGTTTTGCGATTCCTGTTAATACAGTTAAAGAAGTGGTACAACAACTCATTGACCAAGGTTATGTTGGAGGTCGTGTCAGTTTTGGGTTAACAGTCGTGGATATCCAAGATGCACAAACTGCGATGAACTATAGGGTGAGTGAATTGGGTCTATACGTCTATGAATCAACGCAAGATGCGATATTAAAAGGAGACCGTATTGTGTCTTTTGAAGACAATGTGATTGACAGCTATGCTTCATTCAAATCAATTCTAAAAGAATATGAAGTGGGAGATACTGTGAATCTTGGTGTTGTAAGAGAAGGTAAAACTTTGAGTGTATCCATTACACTTCAAGAACGAAAGAACTAGGAGGTTGTGATGTTAGGTATAAGAAATGCCATAAAAAGTATTTCGCAATCATAGGGTCGTATTATCAACAATAACTTTGGTGGCATGACGCCACCGGATATGGGCAGTCCATTTGAAGAAACCAATACCCCAATTGAAAGTATTGATGTTGTATTGGATGTTTCAGTTTTTGGCCAACTCTTTCTAATTGGTGTGGCATTGACTTTAATTTCAAGTTTGGTGGGTGCCATATTTGTAATGCGATATGAACCCCTTAAAATCTTGGCAAATCGGACCTAAGGAGTGATATGATATCGATTTTAGCGTTAGAGAAAGTGGGATATACCTATGATGGTGTATCCCCTGTATTAAAAGATATTGATTATACGTTTGAGAAGGGGAAGTTGTATGCGATTGTTGGGCCATCCGGTGCAGGTAAGACAACTTTACTCTCTCTTTTATCTGGACTGACAACCGCTTCTGAAGGTGAGGTCCTATTCAATGGAAAAAACATCCAAAAAATTAACCGATATGACTATCGAAGTCAAGACGTGGGTGTGGTTTTCCAACAGTTTAATCTTTTACCCTATTTAAATTCACTTGAAAATGTAGTATTATCAATGTACGCGTCTGGGAAAAAAATCGAAAATAAAAATGAACGCGCGCTACAACTTTTAGATAAAGTGGTTTTGGATGAATCGCTTGCGAAGCGTCGTATTCTTAAGTTATCTAAAGGTGAGCAACAGCGTGTTGCGATTGCCCGTGCATTGTCGCTTGATCCTGAAATTATTTTAGCAGATGAACCGACTGGTAACCTAGATGTGGCAACTCAAGATGAAATTATGGATATATTTCTTGATTTGGCGCACAATGAAAATAAATGTGTTATCTTGGTGTCCCATACACCAGAAGTCGCAAAAATGGCTGATGTCGTCTATAGACTTGAGCCACTGAAGAAAAGAAAGAGGAAAATATAAATGAAATTTAAATTCTTAGTGATTTTGAGTCTTTTACTGGTCGGTTGTGGCAGTAATACAAACTCAAAAGAATTCTCGTACAGTGATATATATAATGAACAAGGATATTTTAAAGATGTGGAAGCATCCGAAGTGGCTGGAACCATTGATTATACATCATTTGAGATTGATCCAGATTTGCTTGAAGTAACTGAAAGCGAAATTGAAAGTACACTCTCATCTTTCTACCAATATTATACTCCAGAAGTTAAAAAAATTACGGATCGTAAAATTGTAGATGGCGATACAGTCAATATTGATTTTGTGGGTTCTGTAGATGGTGTAGAATTTGAAGGCGGTTCAACTGAAGGTGAAGGAACATCTATTACCATTGGTTTGACTACTTATATTGACGACTTTTTGGATCAACTCATTGGTCATACACCTGGAGATGAAATGAATATCAATGTGACTTTCCCTGATGACTATTCACAAGAAGATCTTCAAGGTAAGGATGCTGTGTTTGTAACTCAAATTAACTATATCGAAGAAACAATAATCGATGATGCGTATGTTAAGGATAATTTTGAAAGCGTATATGGATGGACAACAGTCTCTGAAATGCGAGCAGGCGTTGAGGCTGAACTGCGTTTATCCAATGTGAAAAATTACTTGTATGAAGTCATGTTGGAAATGGAACTCGCAAAAGATTTACCTACTTCCTTGATTACTTACCAACAAAATATTGCGCTTTCTTTCTATCAAAGTTATGCTGACAGCTATGAAATGAAGTTGGAGGATTTCTTAACCACTTATGCTGGATATGAATCAATTGATGCCATGCATGAGGCTGAAAATGAAACCAATATCGCCAACGCAAAATTCAGTATCATTGCCTTGGCTATTGCAACTCAAGAAAATATGGCCGTTACAACAGATGATTTAGAAGTTTACTTTGCCAAACAAATGGGGTCCTCTGATTATTCAGAGTATGAGGAAACATATGGTCTACCTTATATTAACCACATTGTACTTTGTGAAATGGTTTTAGATCACCTTTATAATACATTGGTATAATTCTTAATTTAGCCCTCAAATTGAGGGTTTTATTATGCTATAATAGATAAAATTAGAGGTGATCATATGGGAAAAACAATTGTACCAAAGAACTATAAATCAACGTTGGATGTGTATGATACACAGACCGCCATTGGTAATATTAAAAAATGGTTTGAAGAAGCATTGACAGGGAGTTTAAAATTAAAGCGCGTATCTGCGCCTTTGTTTGTGGCCGCAGATAGTGGACTTAATGATGATTTAAGTGGTAAAGAACGGGCTGTATTTTTTGATATTCCTTCTTTGGAAGTGGATGGCGAAGTGGTTCATTCCTTAGCCAAATGGAAACGGGTTGCCCTGAAACAATATGACTTTAGAGTGGGAAATGGCTTGTATACAGATATGAATGCCATTCGTAGAGATGAAATCTTAGACAACACCCATTCAGTCTACGTAGACCAATGGGACTGGGAGCGTGTCATTGATGCTTCAATGCGTAATGAAAGCTACCTCAAAGAAACAGTCCAACAAATTGTGCACGCAATTTGTGAAACATCCATGCGCCTTCATACCAAGTATAAGGCAGTAGACATCATGTTGGATTCCAATGTCACCTTTGTTACATCACAAGAATTGGAAGATTTATACCCAAATTTAACTTCTGAACAACGTGAACATGAATTTGTTAAAAAACACCCTACAACCTTCATCCTTCAAATTGGTCACAATCTAAAAAGTGGTAAACCCCACGATCTTAGGTCCCCTGATTATGATGATTGGAATCTCAATGGTGACTTACTCTTTTGGCATGCACCTTTAGAAATGGCTTTGGAGTTGTCTTCGATGGGGATTCGTGTCGATAAAGAAGCCATGCTCAATCAATTGAAACTATCGAATACAGAAAACAGACTCAAATATGATTTTCACCAAGGGGTCATCCATGATAAACTTCCCTTAACCATTGGTGGGGGTATTGGTCAAAGTAGACTGTGTATGTTACTTTTGGGTAAAGCCCATATTGGAGAAGTCCAAGTAAGCCTTTGGGATGAAGAAACGATCAATGCATGCGAAGGTGTGATTGATTTATTATGAAACGATGTAGTTGGGCAAAACACCCTTTAGAAATTGAATATCATGACAACGAATGGTGTAAACCAAGTTTTGATGAACGGTATCTTTTTGAGATGTTGGTTTTGGAATCGGCCCAGGCTGGACTATCATGGCTCACCATTCTTCAAAAAAGAGCGTTTTATCGTAAAGCCTTCCATAATTTTGATGTGAATAAAATCTATGATATGCAAGTCGCGGATGCTTTGAAGGTCGATGGCATTGTAAAAAACAAACTTAAAATTGAAGCAGTCATTCACAATGCCAAATTGATTGTAGACCACAATATTTCTCTTTCTAAAACCATGTGGGATTATACCGATGGAAAAGTTTTGAAAGCGGTGCATCAAAGTCAAACACCTTTATCCAATCAAATTTCCAAAGATTTAAAAAAGATGGGATTTAAATTTGTGGGACCCACCATTATTTATTCCTATATGCAAGCCATTGGGATGATTGATGACCATGAAGCGTCTTGTGAATGGTGTAAAGAGGAGGCTATTTAAGATGCGAAAATTATATTTAATACGTCACGGTGAAACTTTATTCAATCTGAGAAAGAAAACCCAAGGCTGGTGTGATTCTCCACTTACAGATCGTGGCATTGCCCAAGCCAAAGCTGCGAAACAGTATTTTGAGTCTCAAAAGATTTCATTTGATGGCATCTATACATCTACCTCTGAAAGGGCCATTGATACCGCAAATCTCATCACAAACCAAGCCTTTACAAGTATTAAGGGATTAAAAGAATGGTATTTTGGGACGATGGAAGGCGAACCTGAAGACCTTCAAAAGGTACCCAGAAAGCCAGGCCAATTAACCCATGAGGATTTCTTTGTGCAATTTGGGGGCGAGAGCAAAGAAGCCCTTCAAACCCGTTTCAAAAAAACCATCCACGATATATTGGATAAAAACCACGAATCAACACTCTGTGTAACCCATGCAGGTGCGATGTGGGTCCATTTTCTCATCAGAAATCATCCAGATGATTTAAATGGAGAGACCTTTGGGAATTGCTGTATCCTAGAATATAATGTATTGGAAAATGACCTTGAGTTTGTTAAAATTATCAATCCGGTGCATCATTTTCCAATAGACTAATTTGTTTTTTTAAAACAGGACTCAATATCTAAATCATGGATTAAAGCGGGATTTGTTTGGGGGGACATTCATTGACTCAAGTCCATATATATGATATTTTTTAGTAGAAGCGAATTATAAAGAGGCGCGACGTGTGATGAGTAATTTTTTGAAAGGCACAGTCGCCGAAATATCTTATTAAGATATTGGGGTTGGATACGAATAGGTCCATCACTGTTTTTGTAGAGGTTGCCCGACTTTTACAAGGGAGCACTTTATAATTTGGGGGCAAGAGGAGCTATAGGCCTTTTGTCTATAGTTTTTTTTATATATAAGGAGCAATGAACTTATGAAATATCACGGAACAATGAAAAGAAATGCGAAAGGGGCACTTGAAGTAGGGGGCGTCAGTGTTCAAGCCCTCGCAAAAGAGTTTGGAACACCCCTTTATATTTATGACCAAAGGCTACTTGAAGAGACCTTATCTATGTTTAAAGCGGCTTTTAGTCACGATAAAATTAAAGGCATTGTGGCCTATGCGTCTAAAGCTTTTCTGACCATTGGTATGGCCCAATTGGTGAATCAGTTTGGTCTCAGTATTGATGTCGCCAGTGGGGGCGAACTTTATACTGTCTTTAAGGCAGGTTTTCCCATGGATCGTGTTTATTTTCATGGTAATAATAAAACACCTGAAGAACTTGAAATGGCTTTAGATTATGGTTGTACGGTAATATTAGATAACGCAATGGAAGCAAAGCGTCTTGGTGATTTGGCTTTTGAAAAAAAGAAGTCAATCCAAGTTTATTTGCGAGTGAATCCAGGAATTGATGTCTTAACCCATGACTACATTAAAACATCCAAATTGGATTCTAAGTTTGGACTGAATATTGGTAATGAAAAAACCATTGATTTAATCCAAGATTTGAACGAAGATCCTTACTTAATGTTAAAGGGGCTTCATGCGCATATTGGTTCTCAAATTTTTCAAACGGAGCCTTTCTTTGAGAATGTGAATGTCTTGTTAGAAACCTATGTTAAATTAAAAGAAAGTGGTATTGATTTAAAACACCTGAATGTCGGTGGGGGTTTTGGGGTTTATTATACACAAGGGGATGTGCCCATGGATCTGCCATCATTTCTAAATAAATTGATTGACCATGTTTATCAACAATCACTTTTGCATGAATTGAATTTAGAGTCTGTCAGTATTGAGCCAGGACGCAGTATTGTGTCCAATGCCGGTTCTACTTTATATACAGTAGGTGGTATTAAACATACCGATTCAGAAAAAACCTATGTTTTTATAGATGGGGGTATGAGTGATAACCCCAGAGTGGCATTGTATCAAGCAGAATATGAAGCTGAAATTGCGAATAAAGATGCGGGTGAAATGGGTAATTATGCGATTGCGGGTAAGCTTTGTGAGTCCGGCGATATCTTGAGTCATAAAATTGCGTTGAGAAATCCTGAAGCAAATGATTTATTACTGATGAGTTCCACGGGAGCATATACTTTCAGTATGAGTTCCAACTATAATCGCATGATGCGTCCAGCTGTTGTGTTTGTGAAAGATGGAAAAGCCAAATTGAATGTAAAGCGTCAAACCTTAGCGGACTTGGTGGTAGGAGACCTAAGCTTATGAGAATTGTGATGAAATTTGGGGGCAGTTCAGTGGCGGATGTTGAAAAAATTAGAGCCGTCGCAAAACGTATCAAAGATAAAAAAGATGCGGGTTATGAAGTGGTGGTTGTGGTGAGTGCCATGGGCAAACAAACCGATGCATTAATAAAAATGGCTCAGGAGTTTACCCGTGATCCAAGTGATCGTGAAATGGATGTGCTCTTGTCAACTGGTGAACAACAGTCGATGGCTTACTTGGTTTTAGCCCTTCATGAATTGGGCTTGGGAGCCTTGTCATTAACGGGTTGGCAAGCAGGGATAAGAACCTTTGGGAATCACCAAGCCAATCGCATTGATAATATTCCTGTGGACCGCATTGAAAATCACCTTAAACAAGGAGAAGTCGTGGTGGTTGCAGGATTTCAAGGCATCAATGAGTTTAATGATATCACTACCTTGGGGCGGGGTGGCTCTGACACCTCTGCTGTGGCATTGGCGGTCACTTTGGATTGTGGGGTTGAAATCAATACGGATGTCGATGGGATTTATTCAGTCGATCCAAGACACTTTGCGGATGCTCGCAAACTGGATGTGCTCACCTATGAGGAAACCTTGGAGATGGCAAGTCTGGGGGCTTCTGTCATTGAACCCCGTTCAGTTGAACTTGCGATGCGATTTAATATTCCAATGGAAATTAGACATAGTTTCAAAGATGTGAGTGGTACTAAAATTACCCAGGAGGCAAATATGTTAGAAGAAACACGCTTAAATAATGTATCCATTATGGATAATGTGATCATGGTGGGTGTTAAAAACTTAGGCTATAATGCAGCCGAACTCTTTACCAAACTGGCCGGTGCTGGCATCAATGTGGATGTGATCACCCAAAGTTCATCCCATGACCTGTCCTTTACGATTCAAGAAAAAGATTTGGAACGTTTGAAAAATTTAATTAAAACTGTACCGCATGATGAACTTGAGATTAAAGATGGTGTGATTAAGTTGTCCATTGTGGGTAATGCGATGCGAACACAACCAGGGGTTGCGGCCCGAGCCTTTGAACTCTTTGTGGAAGCAGGAGTAGAATTTTATCAAGTCTCTACGTCGGAAATCAGTATTTCATTTATTATTGACAGTCAAAACCAAGAAGTGATGATGCATAAAATGATTGATGCATTTAAAATAAACCAAAGCGAGGAGGGTGTTTATGTTTAAGGGATCAGGGGTTGCGATTGTGACGCCATTTTATGAAGATGGCAGTATTGATTATGATAGTTTAAGAAAGCTCTTAAATTGGCATGTTGAAGAAAAGACCGATGCGATTGTGATTACGGGAACTACGGGTGAAGCGACGACCCTGACGATGGATGAACAACTTGCGGTCATTGCGTTTACACTGAAAGTGATTGATGGACGAATTCCAGTCATTGCAGGAACTGGATCCAACAATACTGCACACATGGTTGAATTATCCATTAAAGCAGAAGCTTTGGGTGTGGATGGTTTACTTTGTGTGACGCCTTATTATAATAAAGCATCCCAAGAAGGTTTGTTTCAGCACTTTGCGGCTGTTTCAAAAGCAGTTAATATTCCAATTATTCTATATGATGTCCCCGGTAGAACGAATGTTACGATTTCGGTTGAAACGTTGGTGCGTTTAAATGCCTTTGATAATATTATTGGTATCAAAGATGCCACGGGTGACTTAGAACATAATAAAGCCATAATAAAAGCATTGCCTGATTTTTTAGTGTATACAGGTAACGATGATTTAATTTATGATGTGCTTGAAAATGGCGGTGTGGGTGTAATTTCTGTGGTCGCCAATATTGAACCCTTTAAGACTCATGACTTGGTTTATCAGTATTTACAAGGAGATAAGAAAGTTTCAAAAAATCTTCAAGAAACTTTAAATCCCATCATTGATCAATTGTTTATAGAACCCAATCCCATTCCTGTTAAATTTGCGATGCATTATCTCAATTTAATTCCAACCGGTACACTCAGACTGCCCCTAACACCATATTCAGAAAAGTATCGAGATGCCTTGATTCAGGTGATCTCATGATTAAAATCTTATTGGTAGGCGCAACGGGTGCCATGGGAAAAACTATTTTAGAAACTTTGCCCCAAGATATGGCTGTAATAAATGGAATTGGACAGGGAGAGCTTGATAACTTGGAAGTATTTGAGACTTTTGAAGATTTAGAAAATGAGTTTGATGTGATTGTTGACTTTTCACACGTGAGCTTACTTGAAAAGACCCTTCAATATGCTTTGAAACATCAACGCCCTTTACTGATTGCTTCAACTGGACTCCAAGAAAAACATCACGCTTTAATTGATGAGGCATCTCAAGCAATTCCAATTATTCAATCAGGTAATTATAGCTTTGGGGTCTATGCTTTAAATGAAGCTGTAAAGCTACTCACAAAAATATTAAAAGATTCAGATATTGAAATAACTGAAAAACACCATCGCTATAAAAAAGACGCCCCATCAGGGACAGCTCAGATGATTGTTGATTCAGTGTTATCGCAAAGAGAAAGTGGCCGTGTTATCTATGGCCGTGAAGGACAATCCGATGTGCGTGATCCAAAAGAAATTGCCGTTCACGCACTTAGAGGCGGTACCATTGTGGGCGAACATTCAGTGTTATTTGCTTTAGAGGATGAAGAAATTGAAATCAAACATCACGCATCTTCTAAGAAGATATTCGCTGAAGGGGCTTATAAAGCGATTCGTTTTATCATTCAAAAAGAAAAAGGTCGATACGGATTGGAGGATGTGGTCAATGGTTAATTTTGCGATTGTAGGTTATGGAAACTTGGGTAAAGGGGTTGAGGAAGCTTTACTGAAAAAAGAAGATGCCCATATTGTAGGGATCTTTACCAGAAGAGATCCTCAAACCTTAAAAACCCAAAGCACACCTACCTATGCATATGAAACACTTTTTGAAATGAAAGATCAGATTGATGTGGCCATCCTATGTGGGGGTTCTGCGAAAGACTTGCCCACCCAAACCCCTGAATTATCTAAATACTTTAATACAGTGGACTCATTTGATAATCATGGTGAAATCAAAAGACATAAAGAAACAGTGCACCAAAACATCAGTGATACCACTGCCATTATTTCAGTAGGATGGGATCCCGGTCTTTTTAGTTTAATGCGCATGTATTCTAAAAGTATTTTGGGCTCGGTTGAATCCTTTTGGGGAGAAGGGGTATCTCAAGGACACTCTGATGCTTTAAGAAGACTTGAAGGGGTTCAAGATGCGATTCAAATTACGGTTCCTTCAAAGGAAGCCATGAAAAAAGCCCGTTTGGGTGAAACAGACTTAAAAAACAAACACAAACGAGTTTGTTATGTGGTGAGTGATCGTGACGATAAAGATGCCTTGATTACGGAAATTAAAACAATGCCAGGGTATTTCTTGGGATATGAAACAGAAGTTAACTTCTTAACCCAAGATGTGCTGCGTGCTAAATTCCCTGATATGCCCCATGGTGGCTTTGTGATTGGGAGTGATGATGCATCGGTGATGGAGTTTTCATTAAAACTCAAATCAAATCCAAAATTCACTGCACAAGTCTTGGTTGCCTATGCCTATGCGGCCTATCGTATGAACCAAGAAGGCATTAAGGGGTGTCATACGGTCTTTGATGTTGCCCCGAAATACTTATTGGATGAAAGTGATGATATTTTATAAAAAAAGCGACATGAAAATGTCGTTTTTTATTGTCCTTGTATTCAATATGTGATAATCTAGTATTGGATACTAGGTGATACAATGGAAAAATATGGAATATGGGTCGAAAGACTACAAGCTTTCAAACTACCAAGATTTGAATCATTACCTGAAATCCCACTTTATCTTGATCAAGTACTTGAATATGTGAACCCTATCTTGGCTGATTTATTTGATGGCGAAGAAGTGGTGACACGTTCCATGATTAATAACTATGTTAAACATAAAATCATGCCAGCACCAGTTAAGAAAAGGTATACCAATGAACATGTAGCTTATGTCATTGTGATTTCAGTGTTTAAACCCGTATTGAGTTTGCCCAATATTGCGAAGGGGTTTGAGATTATTCTTTCAGAACTTGACGCCAAACAAGGGTATAACGTTTTTACGGAATATGTAGAAGGGGCCATTCAAGAAATTATGGAACCCATCTTACAAAGAGATGCGCACATCCCGCTTAAAATTGCGTCCAAAACGTTTGCGGGTAAAATACTCTTAGAATACTATTTTAAAACCATGAAAGAAGGAGGAGAATAATGGAAAAAATTGCGATTGTTGTGGATTCTGGATCTGATGTATCTGAAAAGATTGCGGAAGGTTTGGATATTTATAGTTTGCCTTTAAGAATCTATGTGGATGGTGATGAATTTACAGATGGCGTAGACATTACCTCAGATGAAATCTTTGCGGTGTTGGATGATAAGAAAGTCACCACATCTTTACCTACGGGTGAAGATATTTTAGGTGAGTTTGAAAAAATCAAAGCCATGGGTTATACACACGTGATTGCCATTGCGATCTCTTCGGGTCTGAGTGGTACTTTCAATGTGATTCGTAACTTAAGTGAATCCATGGAAGGATTGGAGTTCTTTGTTTTAGACACCAAGAATATTTCTTTAGGATCAGGATTCTTAGCCCTTTATGCAGCTGAATTGGTAAAAGAAGGAAAAGGATTTGATGAAATCGTAGCCATTCTTAAAAACAGCATTAACCAATCTAAAGTATTTTTTACAGTAGGTACATTGGATTACCTCATTAAAGGCGGTCGTATTGGTATGGTGGCAGGGACGGTTGCGAATGTCTTGAATATTAAGCCCATTATCTCATGTAATGAAGAAGGTATTTATCATACGGTGGCCAAAGTTAGAGGTTACAGTCGCGTTATCAAACGCATGATTGATACAGCTGCTGATTTTGTTAAGGACAGCCCAAAATACAAAGTGATGTTGGTGAATGCCGCATCTAAAGAAAATTTAGAAGAAGTTAAAGCCTATGCTTTGAGTAAGTTCCAAAGCCTCAAAGACATAGAAATTGTAAACATCACCCCAGCGTTGGCCATTCATACTGGTCCTGAAGCCTTGGGTGTTGCGGTCATGAAATTGGCTTAAAATATAAAAAAATATCGGAGTTTATACTTCGATATTTTTATACATAAATTGAATGATATCCTCAATCACTTGATCCTTTTCATTGTCTTGGAGCAATTCATGTCTAGAGTTTGAATAGATGGATTGGGTGATGTTTGAATAGCCTGCATCTTTTAGTTTTGAGATGGCTTTATTAAAGCCGTCTTTTTTATAGTCTGGACAAGGGTCATGCTCACCTGCTTGAAAGTATAGGGGCAGATTGGAGTTTTGAGTGGTCCAATCCTTAATATAGACATCTTCAATTAAATCAAACAACGTGAGATATCCTGAGAACGTGAAGGGGAAGTTGCATTTGGGATCTTTGATGTAATTATCAACATTCTCTTCATTAAAAGACAACCAATCTACAGGTGTACGTGGATTTTTGATTTCTTTATTGAAGCCTTGGTTCATGGTTTTATGAAAAAATTTACTTTCTTTGTGGGGGAATAATTTTGCCAGGACTTTTAAGGCTGTATGGATGAGGTTGAATCCATCGGGTATATAAGGTGAACCCATTATAATTAACCCATCCATGTTATTGTATCGTTTGAGATAACTTCTCGCAAATAAAGAACCCATGGAATGTCCCATTAAATAGGTGGGAAGGTTATTTGTTTGTTGGATGATTTGTTGGATGTCATTGAGTTGGTTTTCAAATGCGCCAAAGGTCCCACGGTGGTTATGATAGTTGCTATTGCCATGACCTCTTAAGTCCATAACATAGACATGAATGCCTTGTTGATTGAGCTTTAAAGCAAAGGATTTATAGCGTTCTTTATGTTCGGCCATACCATGGACCACCACAAGATTTATATATGGGTTTTCTGCTTCATAAAAATCGCAATGGGTAATATGACTGTCGATATTAGATGTAATATGCATGGGGGCCCTCCTGTTTTGATTTATATGTTGATATTGTACCACTTTGGGTCGATATATCAATTGACAAGTGCTTCATTTGTCTTTATTATAATAATAGTGAAGAAAAGAAATAGTAGGCAATGCTTTATTTTGAATAGAGAGTTGGAGTGGTGGTGAAATCCAATAAATAGAGGTTGTTGAACTCGTCTTGGAGCTCTTTTTTTGAATTCAGTAGAAAAAAGCGATTAACCCGCGTTATGGGTTTGAGAGTCTAAATAAATATTATTTAGGAAGCAAGGTGGTACCGCGGTAATTGAAATCGTCCTTATTGTGGTACTTTTTTTATTTGGAGGAGAAGGATTATGAATCATTTAGAAATAGAAAAGAAATGGCAAGCCTATTGGGAGGACAATGAAACATTTAAGACGGATGTCTATGATTTTAGTAAGCCAAAATATTATATTTTGGATATGTTTCCCTACCCATCAGGAGATGGACTTCATGTGGGACATCCACGTGGGTATACGGCAACAGATGTGTTGGCACGTCAAAAACGGATGCAGGGTTATAATGTATTACATCCAATGGGATGGGATGCTTTTGGTTTGCCTGCAGAGCAGTTTGCGCTTAAAACTGGAAATCATCCAGCAAGCTTTACCAAACAAAATATTGAGAACTTTAAAAAACAAATTAAGTCCTTGGGTCTTTCGTATGATTGGAGTAAGGAATTATCAACAACCGATCCTGACTATGTAAAGTGGACACAGTGGATTTTTACCAAACTTTATGAAAAGGGTTTGGCTTATGTAGATGAGATACCTGTTAACTATTGCCCTGCTTTGGGAACTGTTTTGGCCAATGAAGAAGTCATAGACGGTAAAAGTGAAGTGGGTGGCTTTGATGTGATTCGCGTTCCCATGCGTCAATGGGTCTTAAGAATTACTGAATATGCTGAACAGTTGTTGGAAGATTTGGGGTTGGTGGATTGGCCCAATTCTACCAAGGAAATGCAAATCAATTGGATCGGTAAATCAGTAGGGTCCAATGTGGTTTTTAAAGTCAAAGACCATGCTAAAGAATTTACAATTTTTACAACCCGTGCAGATACGTTATTTGGTGCTACTTATTGTGTGCTTGCGCCTGAACATCCATTTGTTAAAGAGATTACAACCGAAGATAATTTGGAAGCTGTTGAGGCATATTTAGAAGCTGCGTCTCATAAGTCCGATTTAGAGAGAACTGAGCTTAATAAGGATAAAACAGGGGTCTTTACGGGTGCCTATGCTATCAATCCTGTCAATCAAAAAGAAGTGCCCATTTATATTGCGGACTATGTGCTCGCAAGTTATGGAACGGGTGCCATCATGGCTGTTCCTGCTCATGATACGCGTGATTATGAGTTTGCGACAAAATATGGCATTGAGATTATTTCTATTATTGAAGGCGCGGATGTATCAAATGCCGCTTATACTGAAGATGGGCTTCATGTGAACTCCGACTTCTTGGATGGGATGGATACTGAAACAGCAATCAAAACAATGAATGATTGGTTGGTTTCTAATAAAGTGGGTGAACCCAAGGTCTCATATCGCTTAAGAGATTGGTTGTTTTCACGTCAACGTTATTGGGGTGAACCCATTCCAGTGGTTCATTTAGAAGATGGTACCATGCGCACACTTGAGTTGGATGAATTGCCGCTTGAGTTGCCTGAAGTTTCAAACTATAAACCAGCCGGTGATGGTCAATCACCTTTGGCCAATGCTGAAGATTGGTTGGAAGTAACTTTAAAGGATGGGACTAAGGGAAGACGTGAAACCAACACCATGCCACAATGGGCTGGTTCATGTTGGTATTATATGCGTTACTTAGATCCAAAAAATAAGGAAGCCTTGGCAGATCCAAAGCTCTTATCACATTGGTTGCCTGTTGATTTATATGTGGGAGGCGCTGAACATGCGGTACTTCACTTACTTTATGCAAGATTTTGGCACAAGGTACTTTATGATATTGGTGTGGTGGACACAAAAGAACCCTTCAAGAAGTTATATCACCAAGGGATGATTTTAGGTAGCAACAATGAGAAAATGTCAAAATCGCGTGGTAATGTTGTGAATCCAGACGATATTGTTGAAAGTCATGGGGCTGATGCATTGCGTATTTATGAAATGTTTATGGGTCCTTTTGATGGGGCAATTGCGTGGAGTACAAGGGGATTGGATGGTACCAAACGCTGGACTGAACGTGTTTGGAGACTCTTTGTTGAGATGGATGTGATTGTAGAAGAAAATGATGGATCGATGGATTATGTTTACCACAGTACGGTTGAAAAAGTAAGTCGAGATTTGGATAATTTCGGATTCAATACAGCCATTTCTCAATTGATGATTTTCATCAATGAGGCCTATAAGACCAATCGTGTTTATAAGGAACATGCCATTGGCTTCATTAAGATGTTTTCTGTTTATGCTCCTCATATGGGTGAAGAACTCTATGAACGTATTACAGGGAAGACAGGAATTTCCTTCAGTTCATGGCCTGTACATGATCCAAGTAAATTGGTTTTAGATGAGATTGAAATTGTGGTTCAAATTAATGGTAAGGTACGTGCTAAGTTTAATGCAGCCAACAATATGGCGGAAGCAAAATTACTAGAAACAGTTTATGCTCAAAAGAATGTTCAAAAGCATTTAGAGGGTATGGAAGTTGTCAAAGAAATTATCATTAAAAATCGAATTGTGAATATTGTAGTAAAAGCGAAATAATTACGAGTTAACTTTGTGATACTTGTTTAATTTCTCACAAGCAAACGAAGATTTTCACATAATTGGACTTTAAACTTAAAAAAAGTCGGAAAAAGCATTATTTTGTTAAGCACTATTTGCAAAAATTGGTTGAGTTTAGATATAATTAAAAAGCGAATGAGGAGGCGTTTAAATGCAAAAAAGAATCGTAGTTGTCGGTGCTGGTTATGCAGGAATATTAACTGCAAAGAAATTGGCTAAGAAATTTAAAAAAGACGACAATGTAACAATCAAAATTATTGATAAAAATCCTTTCCACACAATGTTAACTGAACTTCATGAAGTTGCAGCGAACCGTGTAGAAGAATCAAGTATTCGTATGGATTTAAAGAAAATCTTTGCGCGTCGTAAAGTTGATGTAGTCTTGGATGAAATCCAAAGCATTGATTTTGATGCGAAAGTGATTAAGGGTGCCAATGAGGAATATGCGTATGATCACGTTGTAATCGCAACAGGATCAAAACCAACTTTCTTTGGTGTTAAGGGAGCTAAAGAAAACTCATATACATTATGGTCCTATGATGATGCTGTAATTTTACGAGACAGAATTCGTGATGTCTTTAGAACTGCAGCGGGTGTATCAGATTATGATGCACGTCGTAAGATGTTAACATTCCACGTTGTCGGTGCTGGTTTTACAGGTGTAGAAATGATGGGTGAGTTGGCAGAGTATGTTCCAGTACTTTGTGAAGACTACAATATTTCACCAAAAGATGTGACCATGGTCATTGTGGATGGTATGGAGCGTGCTGTTCCTATTTTACCTGAAAAATTATCTGCTAAAATTGAAAAACGTTTGGCTAAAATGGGTGTACGTTGCGAGTTTAATGAAGTGGTTACCGAAGTGGGTACAGACTTCATTGAATTCAAACGTGGGGAAGAAATTGTTCGTAATGAAACCCATACTGTAATTTGGACAGCGGGTATTGAAAGTTCAACTGTTTCTACTGAATCCGGTAAAGCATTGGATGCTGCACACCGTGCAGGTCGTATTGAAACAGATAGTTTCTTACGCGCAAAAGGCCATGAAGATGTAACTGTTGTCGGTGACAATATGTATTATATCGTGGAAGGTGAAGAAACACCGGTTCCACAAATGGTTGAAAATGCTGAACACAGTGCAGGAACTGCTGCCCATAACGTGGCTGAATCCATTAAAGGATCCAATAACTTCAAAACTTATAAACCAAGCTTCCATGGTGTTATGGTCTGTGTGGGTGGTCGCTATGGTGCGGCGCGTGTTGGCTTACCAAACTTTATGTTTAACTTGCCTTCATTCTTTGCGATGTTCGCAAAACACTTTATCAACATTGTATACTTCGTCCAAGTTCTTGGATGGAATAAAATCTTTAGTTATGTTAAACATGAATTCTTAACCATTAGAAACAGACGTTCATTTGTGGGAGGTCACTTCTCAAATCGTTCACCCAGTTTCTTAGCATTCCCAATCCGCTTGTGGCTTGGAATGGTTTGGTTGTTTGAAGGAATTCATAAAATTTCTGAACAATGGATGACCGAATTTAAATTGGATGGATTCTTTAACGGAGCGAATTGGTTCTATGACTCAATCTTAAATCCAGGTGCTGACACAGATGCAGGTGCAACCACAGCCATGATTTCAAACAAAGTCATTGAATCTATTGATGTGATTAGCCGTGCTACAGATGCTACAAGTGCTGGTACAGCGGACGGTGGATCCAGTGCTGCTGCGGTTCCTCAAGTCTTGGTGAACTGGAAATTCTTCGAAATCTTCCAAGTCATCTTCTTATCAACAACAACTTTAAAAGAAGCAACACTTGATCAATTTGCCTTTAAAATCAATGTACCATTGATGAACTGGTTTATTGACAACATCTTATTACCCAATGAAGGTTTGGCATTCTTTATGCAACGTTTCATCGTTGTGGCTGAAATATTAATTGGACTTGCATTGATTGCTGGTTTATTTACAACCTTGGCATCAGGTTTCTCAATTGTATTACAGTTGATGTTCCTTACAACCACTGGTTGGTACTTGCATAATGCATGGATGTTCTTTGCTGCATTCGCATTGCTATTTACAGGTGGACAAGCCTTAGCCCTTGACTACTACGTAATGCCATGGTTAAAAGATAAATGGCGTTCGATACCCTTTGTTAAAAAGTGGTATCTATATCATGATTAGTGGTGTGATTCAGTGAATGAATTATTGCTTACAAAATTAAAAGAAGTGAACGAAGAGGTTGATAGATTACTGTCAACCTCTCCTTCCATTATTAGAAAATACTTAGTCCACTTATCTTTATCAAAAGGAAAAGGCGTAAGAGCCCTTTCTGTATTGGCCAGTGCATTGGATAAAAACGATGAAATTCATCCCGATGCCATATATATGGCCTCAGGTATTGAACTGTTACACCTTGCTACTTTGGTTCATGATGATGTGATGGATGATGCAGATACAAGACGTGGTATTGCAACCTTACATTCAAAATATGGTCGTAAGACTGCAGTCATTTGTGGTGATTATTTATTGGCGTTGGCTATGAATCAAATGAATGCTGTGGATGATAAAAATCAATATGTTGATTTTAACTTCGCTGACATCATGTTGGATATCGCACTTGGCGAACTGCAACAACACATTAACAATGGCAATAGAAACTTATCAATTAAAGCATATTTAGATATTATCAATGGCAAAACAGCCAAACTATTTGAGGCATCTTTTTATGCAGGATGTATTACCCATTCAAGTGATGAAGCCATTATCAATGCGTACCGTGAAATCGGGCATTTACTGGGCATGATGTTTCAAATTACCGATGATTGCTTGGATTTTGAAGCCACTGAATCTGAAACATTGAAACCCGTTCAATCTGATTATGAACAAGGGGTCATGACCTTACCTTTGCTGTATGCTTTCCAAGAAGATCCAACCCTTAAAGAAAAGAATTTAACCCGCGACTTTATTAATGAAGTGGTGGCTAAATTTGATGGTGTCGGATTTGCGAAACGAAAAGTAAATAACTACTATGAACAAGCAATGTCTTTAATTGATAGTTTAGATGTGTCTGAACTGAAAAAAGACAGCTTTACTAAAATATTAGAAATGGCAAGACGATAAATGAATAAATTCTTTAGATATACTGAAATACAAACAAAAATCACCAGTTTGATGACGTTCACACTGGTGATACTTTTGCTAAAATACTTAGATTTACCCATTAAACCCCTGGAAACAGCTATATTTTTTGCGGGCATGTTTGTCTTTGACTTAACCACGACCGCCATTAATAATTATATCGATTCCAAATCCATTGATCATGAATTTGGATTAACCAGAACACAAATGAAATTCATCCTCTTCTCATTGTTGGCAATCAGTATTGCACTTGGGTTGTGGCTTGTAGCGCTAACAGATTGGATTGTGCTATTGGTAGGGATGTTTTGTTTCTTTGTGGGTATTGTATATACCTTTGGACCCATTGCTATTTCCCGTCAACCCTATGGTGAAATTGTATCGGGCGTACTCTATGGATATTTTATCCCTTTCTTACTATTTTATATTAATTTGGGTAATAGTTTTATGAGTGTAACATTATCCACAACATTAACGATTGATGTTAATGTTGAATATGGCTTGATGTTCTTGGTTTTTGGGATTGTACCAACCTTACTTACAGCCGCCATTATGCTTGGCAATAATACCTGTGATTTAGAAAGAGATATCAAAGTAAATCGCTTTACTTTGGTTTATTATATTGGCCAAAAAAATGCGGTTTATCTTATTTATACTTTATACTCATTGGTTTATGTGGGCATTATTTTGGGTGTGATACTGGGTATCTATCCAATCTATATGTTGGCAGTCTTGGTGAGTGCGATCGTGGCACTTAAGCATGTCTATGCTTTTGGATTACATTGTGATAAGCAAAAATCCTTTCACTACGTCATTAAAAATTTTATCATGATCATGATCTTGATGATTACAGTATTGGCAGTTTCAATCTTAATTTGATATTATTAAAACCATATGTCTATGAGTGCATGTGGTTTTTTAGTTGGAGGTGATAATATGGAAAACTTAAAGGTTAAAGATTTTGATAAAATATACAGGCTGATGGAAGAAAGCTTCGTTGAAGATGAATATAGAAATTATGAAGGTCAAAAGCAGCTCTTATCCTTGGATCATTATACTGTTTTTGTAGAATACCATGAAACAGGGGATGTGATGGCCTTTATTGCCTTATGGGCGTTTGATGCGTTTATTTATATTGAACACTTTGTCGTAAATCCAAAGTATAGAAACAGGGGTTTGGGAAGCAAACTGCTAATGAATATTATGGATAAATTTGATAAAAGAATATGTTTAGAAGTGGAACCTCCAGAGGATGAACTTAAGAGTAGAAGAATTGAATTTTATAGAAGAAATGGTTTCTATTTAAACGATTATGCGTATACGCAACCCCCATTATCAAAGGGAAAACAACCTTTGTCATTAAAGATTATGACGTCTCATGAAAGTGTTGATGAAGCCCATTTTAATGAGATTAAAGCCCTTCTTTACAAATATGTTTACATGAAAATAGACCGATGATTCGGTCTATTTTTACGTATTAATCCAAAGGTGTCCAGGTGAATCGCTTCACCAGAGTTGTGGTTATTAAATACAACCCAACAATTGATAAGACCCATAGTAAATGTGAAATGGGTAAGGGTTGGAGTTCAATTGAGTAAGAAAGGTTGGTTGTAACAAAGACCAATGTAATCGCAACAGTGAGTAGGGTAGCGACGACCAAGGTTGTTGAGGGTTTATTTTTGAATGAGAAGGGATGTTTCGTTCTGATTACAAAAATAATTAATGCTTGTGATATAATCCCAAAAGTAAACCAGAATGCTTGGAAAACGGTTTGTTGTTGCGGGGTATTGATATCCAAGACAAAGTATAGAACCACAAAACAAAGAATATCGAAGATAGAACTGAGAGGTCCAAATATCTTCATAAAGTGTACGAGGGAGTTTGAGTCCAATGTTTTGGGTCGCATGAGATCTTCATCATCACAGTTATCAAAAGGGATGCCTGTTTGCGCCAAATCGGACAAGAGATTTTGAACCAGAATATGTACCGGAAGCAAGGGTAAGAAAGGTAAGAAGATTGAGGCAATGATGACTGAAATCATATTACCGAAGTTACCACTTACGGCCATTTCTAAATATTTAATCATATTCACAATGGTTTTACGCCCTTCAAGAATTCCCGCTTCTAGGACAGTTAAATCTTTTTTGAGTAGAATAATGTCGGCAGATTCTTTCGCAATATCAACCGCAGTATCCACTGAGATACCCACGTCTGCTTGTTGGAGTGCCAAGGCATCATTGATGCCATCTCCTAAAAATCCTACCGTATGATTTTTATTTTGGAATGCTTGAACAATGCGTTGTTTTTGAGTGGGGGATATTTTAGCGAAGAGGTTACATGTATCCACAATATTTTCAAGTTCTTCATCACTCATGGCGTCAATATCATTTCCCAAATAAGTAATGTCTGTATTAATCCCCACTTTTGAACATACTTTTTTAGCCACGCCCAAGGAGTCTCCAGTAATGACGACCACATCCACACCATGATCGTGAAGACTTTCGATGGTGGGTTTTGCGCTTTCTTTAGGGGGATCTAAGAACCCAATAAATCCAATCAATACAAGGTCGGATTCATCTTCTACAGCAAATTCGTGGGTGTCTGTAACGTTGTTTTTCTGAGCGACTGCAATCATACGTAAACCATCATTATTGTGTTGGGTATACACTTCCATGGCTTCTTCACGGGTTGCATCATCCAATAGGATGACTTCACCGTCACGGTCAATATATTTTGAGTTTTTAACAATTTCTTCTACAGCACCCTTGGTGATGAGTTGGCGTTTGCCAGAATCATCTTCAAGAATGACTGACATTCTTCTTCTTGCGAAGTCAAATGGAATTTCATCGACAACATCATAGTAATTGATCAAGTCATGCATATTATAGCTTTCAGCTCGGGTAATAATTGCCAGGTCAATTAAATTTTTAAGGCCACTTTGGAAATAGGAGTTAAGGTAGGCATGACGCAAAATGCGCATATCGTCGTCACCTTTAACATCCATATAGCGTTCTAAGATAATTTCATCTTGGGTAATGGTTCCTGTTTTATCTGTACAAAGAATGTCCATTTCACCAAAGGTTGAAATCGATGCTTGTGATTTAACGATGGTTTGGTGGCGGGCCATATTGATGGCACCCCGACTTAAGCCACTGGTTAAGACCACGGGCAACATTTCAGGGGTTAAACCCACTGCTACTGTTAAAGCAAAGAGGAATGCATCCACAAAATTTTGTTTGAGGATACCGTTGATAATAAAGATGATCGGCAACATGAGAAACATTAATTTGAGTAATAGTTTTGAAATGGTTGAAATACTGGCCTCAAAGCGATTCACTACTTTAATGTTACGCATGGATTTGGCCATATTACCTAAGTAAGAATTGTCGCCCCGTCTGATGACGATGGCACTGCCTGAACCGGACACTACGTTGGTTCCCATGAGGGCCAAGTTGGTGTAGTCTGTTTCTTGGTCCATATTTTCTTCATCAAGATAGACAAACTTTTCAATGGGGAGTGATTCTCCAGTTAAGGTTGCTTGGGAAAGAAAGAGGTCTTTAGCAGACACGATTCGTAAATCAGCAGGGATAATATCTCCAGCAGACAAACGAATAATATCACCCAAAACGATATCACTGATGGCGGTTTCTACAAATTTTCCATCTCTTAAGACTGCGGTGGTATTGGATACCATATCCAAAAGTTTTTCTCCAGCAGCACTGGCTCTTTCATCTTGAATGAATGATGCCAAGGTTGAAAATAGTACGACCACGGATAATATAATGAGTGTTAAGTAATCACCAGATTTTTCAATGAGAATATCATTGATAAAGGTAATGGCAATGACGACCATCAAGACGAGGTTGAAGGGGTTGACCAAGACATTCACAAACCCAATAATGGGATGTGGTTTTGATTGTTTGGTAATTTCATTGGGTCCTGTTTCTTCTAGTAGATCTTCAGCTTCTTCCTGTGTGAAGCCTTTTTCTTTAGCATTGAACGTTTTATAAAGTGCATCATGTTGCAACTTTAGAATCGTTTTAATATCAAATTTCATAATATTTTCTCCTTCTATAATTAATTTACAGAAGACAGATTAAAGTACGGGAGGTTTGCGACCCGGGGTCTTCATCCATCTTTTGTCCACACGCTACTGAATTCAAACTTCGAGATTTCAAACAAACCACCTCCCTTTCAATATCCATTGTACCAATTTCATACCTAGAGCGCAATTGATTCTAAAATACAAATGAAAATATAGGTTCACTGTGATATAATAAACGAAATATTTATAGAGGAGACCGAGGATGAAATATAAAGCGATATTATTTGATTTAGATGGTACTTTGATGCCAATGAGTAATGAAACTTTTATGAATACATATTTACCCACTTTGGGAAATCACTTAAAAGATTACGTAGATCCCAATCATTTATTTAAAGCCATGTGGTCATCTTTGGATGATATGTTAAAAGATGAAACCCAAGAAACAAACGAAACAGTATTCTTTAAATCCTTTGGTGATATCTTGGGTCATGACTTGGTGAAAGAAATGGAACCATTATTTTTGAATTATTATCAAACTGATTTTGAAATCTTAAAAACACAAATTGGAGACAATACGACCATGGTTAAAGCGGTCGATTACTTAAAAGACAAGGGCTATAAACTCATTATTGCAACCAACCCCATGTTTCCAGAAGTGGCGGTCCACAGTCGCCTTGGATACTCTGGATTTAGGGTTGATGACTTTGATTTTATATCCAACTATTCCATTCATTCGGCATGTAAACCCAATCTAAATTATTACCAAGAAGTACTGGATTTTAATGGATTAAAGGCAGAAGATTGTTTGATGATTGGTAATGACTCTCATGAAGATGTGGTGGTTAAGGAGTTGGGGATGGATGCTTGGCTGCTCAATGAATATCTCATCGAAACAGATTACACAAAAGAAGCTGACTGGATTGGATCCAGAGCTGAGTTTTTAGACAAAGTAAAGGAAGTGTTTTAGTGATGAAAATAGGAACCGTAAAAGAACGTACCTCATTTGAGAATCGGGTGGGTATTATTCCATCACATGCTTATGAATATATTCAAGCTGGACACGCAGTCTTTGTAGAAAAAGGTTCGGGTGTGGGGAGTGGCTTTTTGGATAGTGATTATGAAGAAGTGGGGGCACGCTTGGTTGATGTAGAAACAGTTTGGGAAACCTGTGACATGGTTATCAAAGTAAAAGAACCCCAAGTGAGTGAGTATCCTTATATGCGTGAAAACCAAATTGTTTTTTGTTATTTCCACCTTGCCAGTCATCCTGATTTGGCAGATGTTCTAATGGAAAAGAAGGTCAGTGCCGTTGCGTATGAGACCATTACCAATTCCTATGGTCATCTTCCGCTTTTAAAGCCAATGTCAGAAATTGCGGGACGCTTGGCAGTGCAACAAGGGGCTAAGTATTTAGAAAAAACCTATGGCGGTAAAGGTACTTTACTGTCTGGGGTTGCCGGAGTACGGGGTGGTAATGTGGTCATTATTGGATCGGGTGTTGTGGGCATGAATGCTTGTAAAGCAGCCCTTGGTTTGGGTGCCAATGTGACTGTTATGAGCCAGGATTTATCAAGATTGGATTATTTAAGTGATGTTTTTGGGGGTCAAATTCAGACTGTATATAGTGATACCAAAAATATTGAAAAAGAACTCAAGACCGCAGATTTGGTAATTGGGTCAGTCAACGTACCGGGTGCAAGAACGCCAAAATTAATCATGCGCGATCATTTAAAAATGATGCAGCCTGGATCGGTTATTGTGGATGTTTCTATTGACCAGGGTGGCTTTGCGGAAACCAGCCGTCCTACAACCCATGATAATCCAATTTATATCGAAGAGGGCATTGTCCATTATTGTGTTGGCAATATGCCAGGAGCTGTTCCCATGACTGCAACCCAAGCTTTGGGTAATGCAACCTTGCCATATGGGCTTGCTTTAGCGAACCATGGTCTTAAGCAATCTTTTGAAAAAGATCCGGGACTTTTAAATGGATTAAATGTCTATAATGGGCACATTACACACCCTCAAGTTGCCTCTGCACTTGAAAAAGTGTGTAAGCCTTATGAAAATGAAGATAAATAGATGAAATGTTCTTAAGAAATTGTTACAATATAAATATCAAGGGAGGTGGCCATCATGCCAAATGTAGTGGCGCATGGGTTAATGGCACTCGATGTATATAATCAATTAGAGCAATCTCGAGTGAAATCAGCAATTCATAAGTTTCCTAAGGCATATCTGCTTGGAAGCAATGGGCCTGATATTCTTTTTTATTACAACGTGTTCCCATGGCAAAACCAAAAATTAAACCAAAAAGTTGCCGATTATGGTCATATCATACATGAGACTAAGATCAATGCGTTCTACAATGTAGCTGCTGAATTTATTTTGAGAATTCAAGATGAAACAAGACAGGAAATACTGATTTCATATCTTGCAGGGCATCTACAACACTGGGCGTTGGATACTTTAGCGCATCCCTTTGTGTTCTACCGTTCAGGTGAATTAAAGGGTGAAACACGCTATGATCATTATCGATATGAGTCAATGTTGGATGCATTGATGTTGATGTATGTGAAGGGTCGCAAACTTACGGATACACATGCCAAAAGATTTGTGGACGTCAGTTTGGAAGAAAGACGTGTGATAGCCTCGTTTTACCAAAGGATTCTCCAAAAAGTCTTTGGTATCGTTGAAAATCAGGAAGTGATTGAGTCAGCCATTGCCTCTTCTAAAGCTGTCCTGAACTATTTATACGATCCTCATATTGTGAAATTGCCTTTGATTAAGGCTTATGAAAAAGCGATTAATAAACCTTGGGCATTTTCAAGCCATGTGGTAAGTTCGAAAATTGACGCCAAATATGATGTATTGAACTTAAAACATGAAGTTTGGTCAAATCCAACCGATATTAATGATACCTCGACCCAGAGTTTTGTGGATTTATATAATGAATCCATAGGATTGGGGATTGAAGGGATTGATGTCTTGAATGAAGTGCTGGAAGGTAAACGGCGTGAATTTGATGCTTACCTTAAAGGCCAACGCTATGACACAGGGCGTCAAGAAGGCGTTGAGATGAAGTATTTTGATAGTATATACTTAAAAAAATAACAGATAGATGGAGGAATAATTTATGTTGATATATATTCATGGTAAAAACTTAGATATTACAGATGCAATGCATGCAAGAGTAGAAGACAAATTATCATTTATGAATAAGTACTTTGAGTTGGATGATTCGTACCGTGCCAATGTTGTGGTAAGTACACATTCCAATATGGCCAAAGTAGAAATTACAATCCATACAAAATTTGGAATCCTTAGAGCGGAAGTAGAACATCAAGATTTCTATGCTGCCTTGGATTTGTCAGTTGACAAACTCGAAACACAAATTCGTCGACAAAAAACGAAATTATCCAAGCGTAATAAAGATAGTCTCACTGAAACTTTCTTAAATATGATTGAGAAGGATGCGCCGGACGATGAATCTAAGTTGGTAAGAACCAAAACTGTCCATGCTGAAAAAATGGATCTCAATGATGCAATCTTGAGTATGGAGCTTTTGGGTCATACATTCTTCATCTATACTGATGATGAAACTGATGAAATTGCGGTAGTCTATAAACGCCTTGATGGTAACTATGGATTACTTGAGGTTGAAAAATAGTAAAGCATATTCTTTGAGTTTATGGTATAATCATAACGAAATAAATGGAGGCAATTATGAGTTTTAAAGAAAAATTAAAAAATATACTGAATCCAATTGATGATGGCGATTATCTAGAACTAGATCCAGATGAGTTGCAAGAAATTCCAGTTGAGCGTGTAAGTGAGTATGAGAGCACAAAAGGGAGTGGACGTATGAGTTTTCCAAGTGATACACAAATGGTTCTTTTTGAACCCAGAAGTTTTGAAGAATCCGAAGATGTCGGTAGATATTTAAAACAAAGAAAAGCGGCTGTGGTTAACTTGCATCGTTTACAACGTGATTATGCCCAGCGTACCATTGATTTTCTTACTGGCGTCGTTTTCGCGCTGGATGGAACCATTCAAAAAATTGGTCATGATGTGATTCTTTGTACACCTCAATCCATTTTGGTTGAAGGTAGCATCAGTATGAGTATTGAAGATTTTGAAGAGTAATGTTCAGTCGTACACGTAAAACCCAACAACAATTATTGGATAGTGAATCCAATCGCCAAAAATTAGAATCAGATATTGCATCCTTAATAAATAAAAATGAGGTGCTCAAAAAACAACTTGAGACCGTAATTTCTGAACTTGATCATTCTAAAAGACGTTATGATTTACTGCTTCGTGAAATGGGAAATCGTGAACGTGCCAGTGATGAAGTTTCGCGACTTGCAATGAAAGACGCAAATGCTATAATTAATACAGCGCATGTTAATGCGGATATTATTATAAGAGAGGCTTTATCCAGTGCAAGAGAGGTCTTGATTGAAATATCAAGAATTTCAAATGAGTCCCACGAGCTAAAAAGCAAATTGGGTGTTAAACTCAAAAAAATGGAGTCAATCCTAGAAGGTTTAGATCTTCCAGAGGCTCCAAATTCAAAATTATTAAACGAAGAACACGACACATCAGATCATTTGTAAAACTTATAGAGACCTCAGGTTGGGTGAAACTGAGGAGTTTACAGATTTTGATATCACGTGGGAGTTTGTATTTTCTGAAATAGTAGTAAGAATACCGTTAGAATCGCGTTAAGGTTCATATGAGTGCATGGTAGTTTAACCATGAATTTAGGTGGTACCACGCTTCAGGCGTCCTATTCTTTAGGGCGCCTTTTATATACAAAAAAAGGAGAATGAAATACATGGACTATAAGGACACACTGCATCTACCAAAATCTGATTTTGAGATGCGCGGTAATTTAAATAAGAAAGAACATCTCATCCAAAAAGATTGGGATACAATGGAACTTTATGAAAAGATGGTAGCCAAACGTGAAGGTGCTAAAACTTTCGCTTTTCATGATGGCCCACCCTATGCCAATGGTAATATCCATATTGGACACGCTTTAAATAAGTCTTTAAAAGACTTTATTGTGCGTTCTAAATTTATGGCAGGTTATAAGACGCCCTATATTCCTGGTTGGGATACGCATGGACTTCCCATTGAAGTTGAAATTCAAAAACAAGGGGTTGATCGTAAATCGATGTCGGTAGCTGAATTTAGAAAACTTTGTGAAGCCTATGCGCGTGAACAAGTTAAAATTCAAATTGCGGATTTTAAAGCACTGGGAACAGTTGCTGACTATAAAAATCCCTACATTACTTTAAATAAAAGTTATGAAGCCAAACAAGTCGAAATTTTTGCGAAGATGGCATTGCGCGGCATGATTTATAAAGGACTTCGCCCGGTACATTGGTCACCTTCCAGTGAAACAGCCTTGGCAGAAGCTGAGATTGAATATAAAGACAGAAAAGATCCGGAAATCTATGTTAGATTTAAAGTTGTGGATGGTAAAGATATCTTAAGTGAATCGGACTATTTCGTGATTTGGACCACCACACCTTGGACCATTCCTGCTAACTTAGCCATTTCAGTTAATCCAGAAATGGATTATGTTTTGGTTAAAACAGATAAGGGAAATTTTGTGTTGGGTAAATCCCTTTATGAAAATGTTTTAAAGGTTCTCGAAATTGAGGATCATACTGTTTTAAAAACATTTAAAGGATCTGATTTAGAAGGCATTACCACCCAACACCCACTCTATGATCGTTTGAGTCCCATTCTTTGTGGGGACCATGTTACTGAAGAAGCAGGAACTGGATGTGTCCATACGGCACCTGACCATGGGGTAGATGACTTTGAGGTATGTAAGAAGTATGGTATTCAACCCATTGAACCTGTGGATGATAAGGGCCATTTAAAAGCCGTTACAGGACCTTTTGAAGGCATGTTTTTTGAGAAAGCCAATAAAGAAGTTTCAATTGCCCTCCATGAAGTGGGAGCACTTTTAAAACAAGGTTGGATTACCCACTCCTATGCCCACGACTGGCGTACGAAAAAACCTATTATTTACCGTGCAACCACCCAATGGTTTGCGTCCATTGACCAAGTTAGAGAACGTGTTTTACAAATAATTGATAATGAGGTATCTTGGATGCCAGCATGGGGTCAACGTAGAATGTATAACATGATTAAGGATCGGGGCGATTGGACCATTTCCCGCCAACGTGCTTGGGGTGTACCCATTCCAATTATCTATGCTGAAGATGAAACACCGATTGTGGATGAAGCGGTCTTTAAACATATTGTGTCTTTAATTGAAGCATATGGTTCCAATGTTTGGTTTGAAAGAGAAGCCAAAGATTTATTACCGGAAGGATTTACCCACCCAGGCAGTCCCAATGGTCAGTTTAAAAAAGAGAAGGACATCATGGATGTTTGGTTTGATTCTGGATCATCCCATACTGCAGGGCAAAACGCACCCCTTCCAGTCGATCTTTACTTAGAGGGTAGTGACCAATACCGTGGTTGGTTTAACTCGTCACTCATCATCTCAACTGCCGTATATGACCACGCACCTTATAAAGCGGTGTTAAGTCATGGATTTGTGATGCAAGAAGATGGTAAGGAAAAAATGAGTAAGTCAAAAGGGGACGCGCTAAGTCCTAAAGCAATCTTTGATACTTTGGGTGCAGATATCCTTAGACTTTGGGTTGCTTCAGTGGATTATCAATCCGATGCACCTTTCTCCGAAAATATTTTAAAACAAGTGTCTGAAAACTACCGTAAAATTAGAAATACATTCAGATTTATGCATGGTAACTTGGCTGATTTTGATTACGAAAGTGATAAAGTATCTCATGAAGCCATGAGCCCATTGAATCGTTATGTTTTAAATGAAGTCAACAAACACAATAAGATTGCCCAAGATGCCTATACGGCCTATGATTTCCAACGTGTAACCACGACGGTCAGTACCGCACTTACCAACCTCATGAGTGCCTACTATTTAGATTACACCAAGGACATCCTTTACATTGAGAAATCAGATTCAGTCTCACGCCGTGAAATCCAAACCGTGCTTTATGAAGCTTTGATGGTTTATTCAAGACTGATGGCACCCATCTTGGTTCATACTACTGAGGAATTTAACAGAATCTTCAGACCCGAAGATGAAAGTGTTCACTTAGATCGTTTTGCGGCTGTTTATGATGATTTATTATCAGAAGCAGAAGTAAAAGGCTTTACGCGTTTATTTGAATTAAGAGATGCCGTGTTTAAAGCACTTGAAGAAAAACGGGCTGCCAAAGTGATTGGTAAATCATTGGAAGGACATGTAAGACTTAACCTAAATAGTGAAGATAAAGCTTTAGTCGACCAGCTTTTAGGATCACGCTTAGCCCAATGGCTCATCGTATCTAAAGTCAGTTTTGTGGAAGAAACACTGCCTGAAGTTTTAGGTTTTGAAGTGGATGTTGTCTTTAATGACGGTGTTATTTGTCCACGATGCTGGAATGTTGTGGATCATGCTCATGAAGACGGTCTTTGTGATCGTTGTCATGACGTACTGAAGGGCTAATACGATGAAAATCACATCAACCCAAAATGAACTGATCAAACATTTATCGAAATTAAATCAAAAAAAGTATCGAGATGAATATGGTGAGGTTTTAATTGAAGGTGCGCATTTGGTTGAAGAAGCCAAAGCTTTGGGTCTTGTAAAAAAGACCCTGGGTTTTGAGGATGTTGATATTGAGATTGATGAAAAAGTATCTCAAAAGCTATCCACCACCAAAAGCGGTTCGTCTGTTTTTGCGCAGATAAATAAACCAGTCTATACCCTTCAAAAAGTATCCCGTATCTTAGTTTGTGATGGGGTTCAAGATCCAGGCAATGTGGGTACGATGATTCGATCTGCCTATAGCTTTGGGTTTGATATGGTCGTTTTGTCGCCGGATTGTGCAGATTTATTCAATGATAAAACAATCCGTGCAACCCAAGGTGCCCTTTTCTCCATTCCTGTTTTAACGATGGACTTAAATGAACTCTATGAGACTTTAAAAAATTGGAATATAAAAATATATGCAACCCATGTGGATGAAAAATCTCACACTCTCACAAACGTAAATATAAATGAAGACCTTGCGGTGGTGATGGGATCAGAGGGAAGTGGGGTCAGTGAGGTTACCCTGGGATGGGCTGACCAAACCCTTTTCGTGGAGACCTCTCAATTTGAATCCTTAAATGTGGCCGTTGCTTCTGGAATCATTTTATATGCGTTGAGGAAGTAGTCTGTGTTATAATACAGCTACTTAAAAGTGAAAGGAATGTAAACATGAAAATATTTGAATCATTAAAAAAGCGTAGTTCAGCCTATGAATTAAGTAAAGTTTCCAAGCTCTCAGATGAAGGGGTTTTGGAACTGGTGAAAGAGGCTGTTATATTAACGCCCTCATCCTTTAACTCACAATCCCAACGCGTCGCCGTACTCTTTGGTAAGGAGTCCGACAAATTTTGGGATTTAACCCGTGATGCACTCAAAGCAGTGGCTCCCAAGGAAGGTTTTGAAAAAACTGTCGATAAATTGAATAAATTTAAAGGTCAGGGAACCATCCTATTCTTTGTTGAAATGGATACAGTTAAAAAGCTTGAAGCGCAATTTGAACTTTACAAAGATAACTTTTATCCATGGGCAGTCCAAGAAAATGCGATGTTACAACTCGTGATTTGGTCAGCGCTCAGTGAGAGTGGCTTGGGTGCCAGTCTACAACACTATAATCCAGTTGTGGACGAAGCTGTTTATGAAACCTTTGGAATTGATCGTAACTGGGAATTGGTTGCACAAATGCCCTTTGGTGGATCTGATGGTGAAATCTCATTGAAAGAAAAAATTAATGTGAATGAACGTGTAAAATCCTTTAAATAATTCAAGACTCAGGTATTCCTGAGTTTTTTTATGTTTGATGTGGTAAAATATATAAATGAACGAAAATATAAAACTTTACGCACCCATACTTGTAATTTGTACCTTACTTTTAGGTTTGGCCCTCATCGCAAGAACTGAGGACTACTATCTCATTGTATTTTATCCATTATTTGTGGCTTTATTCCTCTTTGGATTTCTTATGATTAAATACAGGCCCACACAATTGATGGACTTGGAAAATGAAATCCTTAAAAAGGAATTGATGCTTTCAGTGGTGATTGCTTTGAGTATCCTGATTTTACTGAAGATGGGGCGTGGATGGTTGCTTTCCTATAGAATTATTTTGGTCCTTATTTTCGGGCTTTCAATATTAAATATTGTAATTGTTGCAGATCGTATTAAAAAGGATGTGAAAAAATGAAAAAGAAATTGATGATAATATTGGTGAGTATGTTAGTTTTAAGTGGATGTCAGGACATTCGCTACTTCTTTAAAGGGTTTGAACAAAGTTGGCGGGGTTTGGATATGGTTGTTCAAACCTATGATGTTCAAAGTCAGTTAATTGATCGTATTGAGGGAAATTCTGTCAGCATCAAACGTGATGATAAGTTTGACTCTGATACTGAATCTGATTCCCAGGTACTCAATATTACCGTTGGTAGTTATGAGATGCATCATGTTGGTTCTACTTTAATTGCCCATGAAGTTGGCTTAACCAACTATTTTGAAGACTTTGCACAAAAGGTTGATTTAGAAAACATGGATCGTGCGATTCCATTTGTGAACCGATTCTTCAACACCTATCGCAACAGTTTCACGGGTAAATCAAAGATCATTCTCATTCGCTCCCAACAAGGGGTTCCTTTAGCAACCTTTATTGGAAACAATGTCTCACTCTATAGTACAGATGTTCCGAAAAGTACAGGGATCATCATTGATGGTTACTACCTATTTATTTATCGCGCTGACTATACAATTTATGATGCGGGATTGTTTGGATGATTTTGAAAGATTATTACGATATCTTGGGTGTTTCAGAAACCGATTCTATTAAAGAGATAAAAGTTGCTTATCGTAAATTGGCTAAGAAATATCACCCAGACGTCAACCAAGATGATGCTAAGATGAAACGTATCAATCAAGCTTATAATGAACTTCTAAAACACCATCACGCAAAGCCCAAAGGTAAAAAAGTGGTTGTGAGGCCTGAGTATTCTGAGCCAAGACCCCCATACTCAAAACCAAACACGGTGTGGCTACCGGTTGTGATGATTCTCATTATTTTGGGATTAATGCAACTCATGATGATACTATTAAACTTAAATTAAGACAGGCCTTCTGTCTTTTTTTGTTTTTTTTGGCACTCGACCCTTGACAGTGCTAAATATTGTGTTATACTAAGAATGTGGATATGGCACTCTATGAAGTTGAGTGCTAAAGGAGGATGATATGATGAAATATCCAACAGTACGAAGACAAAACTTGATCGACAGCTTCTTTAACGACGATTTATTTAATAACTTTACTTATGGAAGTGACATCGATATTTATCGAGAAGAAAATCAATATGTGGTAGAAGCAGATTTACCAGGATTTGATAAAGAAGATATTGAGATTGAATTCAAGGGTGATGTTTTATCCATTAAAGCCCAACTCAATGAAACAGTAGAAGATTCCTCAAATAAGAATTATTTCTATCGTTCAAGAAGTTCACGTCATTTTGAAAAACAAGTGCGCTTCAAAGATGTCGATGGTGAAAATATTGGTGCATCCTATGAAAATGGTGTGCTAAAGGTTACTTTACCTGCCAAACTTAAAGAAGAAGATGCTGTAAAACGGATCGAAGTTGTTTAATTGTCAGAAAATGATGGGAAGATGTAAGCTTCTCATCTTTTTTTTATGCAATAATGTTATAATAAGTAGAGGTGATATCGATGTTGGAGTTTCCAAAGGTTGCGGTTGATTTGATTGAAGCCATCGAATGTACAGGCAGTGATGCTTACTTTGTGGGTGGTTGTGTCCGTGATGCTATTTTAAATATGGAAACAAAAGATATCGATATTTGTACAGATATGTCGTTTGAGTCACTGAAAGTTTTATTCTCGAAATACCATCCTACATCTTTTGAAAGATTTGGAGGAATGGCTTTTGAGATAGGGGGTTATCATTTTGAAATTACGCGATTTAGAAAAGAAGGGCCTTACTTGAATCACCGTCATCCTTCTACTTTAGAGTTTGAAGCCAGCTTATTGGATGATGTTATGCGTAGAGACTTTACCATTAATGGATTACTCTATGCGCCTTCCAAAGGCTTGGTGGATTATGTGGGGGGGCTTGATGACTTAAAAAATCGTATCTTAAGGACCATCCAAGATCCTGAAGGTTCATTTAATGAAGATTATTTAAGAATGCTAAGATTAATGCGCTTTAAAGCAAAATTAAATTTTGATATTGAGAATGAAACCTTTGAGGTTTGTAAAGATAACTTTTATAAAGTAGCTAAACTTCCTTGGTCGCAACTGTTGCCAGAATTTATTAAGTTTATTGAATTGGATCGTTTCACCAAGACGTGCTTAAAATATCCGTTTATCTTGGGGTCTTTATTTGTGGAAATGCATATGTCATTTGATTATGACCAAAACAATCATTACCATAAATACAGTCTTTATGAACACACTTTAAGGGTTATCGATCATTTGGATGGGGTAGAATTGCGGTTGGCAGGCCTCTTTCATGATTTGGGCAAATTGAAGACCCGCATTACCAAAGAGAATGGGGAATATGGGTATCCAGGCCACGCTAAAGAAAGTGCCAAAATTGCGCATAAGTACTTAGACAACTCATATGTAAATAAGAATTACATTTTAAAAATTATTGAATACCATGATTTATCCATTCCAGTTGATTATATTGAGATGAAAAAATTGGTGGCTGTACATGGATTTGAATTTATGAAAGATTTAATTACTTTTAAGAAAGCAGACAATCTTTCTAAATCTGAAGCCGCTTTGTATCAGGTTGATAAATGTACAACCTATCATGGTTTTCTAGATAGAATTGAAGTAGAAAAACCTGTATTGCATCTACAAGCCTTGGATATTAAGGGTGATATGCTGGATATTGATCCTTTGAAACGTAGTGAAGTATTGCAAAAATTGTTGACGCTGGTGATTGAAGAGAAAATTACCAACAGTAAAATTGAGTTATTAGAAGAGGTGAAACGATGGGGTATATAACCGTTGATGATATTCGTAAAATTTATAAAGTGGGAGATACTGAGATTAAGGCTGCAGATGGCGTTAATTTTACCATTGAAGAAGGGTCCTTTACAGTCATTGTTGGGCCTTCTGGTGCTGGAAAGACAACGGTCATGAATATATTGGGTGGGATGGATATGCCTACCTCTGGTTCGATTAAGGTTGATGATCGTGAAATTTCAAGTTTGTCTGATAAAGAAATGACCTATTATCGTAGAGATGATGTGGGTTTTGTGTTTCAATCCTATAATTTGATTTCCAATCTGACAGCATTGGAAAATGTTGAAGTTGCTACACAAATTTGTGAAGACGCAAAAGATCCCCTTGAGACTTTAAGACAAGTGGGATTGGAAGCGCGAAAAGATAACTTTCCTGCCCAACTTTCAGGTGGGGAACAACAACGTGTTGCGATTGCGCGTGCCATCGCTAAGAATCCAAAATTACTTTTATGTGATGAACCAACCGGTGCTTTAGATACAGAAACTGGAAAACAAATTCTAGAAGTACTGCATCAATGTAGTCGTGAATATGGCATGACAGTGGTAATTATTACCCATAATCGCGCAATTACATATATGGCAGATCAAATCATTGAAATAAAAAATGGTCGTGTCGAACAAAATGTTTTAAACAAAGAAGTGATGTCGGTGGATGAAATCGCATGGTAAAAGATTTACTACGTGAAATTAAAAGAAAGTGGCTACAATTTATTGCGATCACCTTGATTACCATGCTGGGTGTCGGTTTTTATGTTGGAATTCAAGTCACTGGATACGACATGCGCCAAACGGCAGATGCCTACATGGTCGAAAAGTCAGTGATGGATTTTACCTTACGTCACTCCATGGGTATGGATCAAGAAATGATAGATGAAATTCAAGATATCATTGGTGGCAATGTGAGTGGTATTATCGATGACGATAGTTTCGCGCGTGGCGGCAATTTGGATGATGTGGTAAAAGTCTATTTATATACTGATGCAACCAAGGAAGACCTGACGGTGATTGAGGGTCGAAATCCAAATCAACAAGGTGAAGTTGTGATTGATCATGTCATGAAGGCCCTATATCATTTTGAGTTAGGGGATACTTTTACCATTTTTGGAAATCAGATTTTTGAAACCCAAGAAGTAAAAGTTGTGGGTTTTGTGGAATCCAGTCTTTACTTAAATTTAGAACGGGGACAATCTCAACTTGGGGTGGGGAGAATATCCGGATTTGTTTATGGGATGGAACTACAGATGCAGTCTGATGAAATCCTGTATACGGCGGCAAGAGTTAAAGATGCCGAAGTGGATGATGTAAACTATACTTTAGAAAAGCATGCAGAAACCCTCTCTCAAAATCGTTTCGACCGTTTGATTGTGCCTGAGTTAGAGAAATTATCGCAAGCACAAAGTGATTTGGATGCGGGAAGAAAAGATGCCGAGCAGGGTTTTGCGGATGCTGAAAGAGAAATGGATAAAGCTCAGGCACAATTGGATGATGCCTATAAACAACTTGAAGATGGGCTAAATCAGCTTTCGGGCGGTATCGTATTATCGGGCACCGTTGAAGAACGCCTTAATTTGATTAAAATAAATTATCAAACCATGAAAAACTTGATGGAAAGTACAATTGATGGTTTAAAACAACGGATTGCTGAAACTGAAAATGAAATGGTTAAAGAAGTCTTGCAAAAAGAGCTTGATGCGGGTTTGATTGAGCTTGACGCTATGAATCAACAATTCGAGGTGGGGATTAACCAATTAGACGCAGGCTTGAAACAATACCAAGCAGGAGTTGCGGAACTTGAAAATAATCGTGCGTTATTTGAATCGGAAAAAGCCAGTATTTTAGCGGAACTCGAAGATGCGCAAAGTAAAATTGATAAAGGGTATGAAGAGATCGAAAACGCGGACCATGGTGTATTATATATATTTGATCGGGCAGGGTCTATCATTGGATATCGTGAATTCTATGATGATTCCAACCGTATTGAGAAAATTGGTCAAGTGTTCCCCATTATTTTCTTTTTTGTAGCGGTTTTAATTACACTTAGCACCGTAACGCGTTTAATTGAAGAAAACAGAATGGAAATGGGTGTTTATAAAGCACTGGGTTATTCTCCTATCAAAACGGCCCTAAAATATATTTTATTCTCAGGAATCTCTTGGTTAGTGGGAATGGGATTGGGTCTATACTTTGGGTTTTACTTTATTCCAGGCATTATATATGATGCATATCGCATCATGTACCAAACACCAGAACTGGTTGATGGCATTGTTTTAAGCTATGCGATTGTTCCAGTTGTTGTAAGCTTTTTAAGTTCAGTGGGTGTTACCTATGTGAAGAGTATGCGTGTTTCTAAAGAAACAACCGCCAATCTTCTCAGACCAGTCGCACCAAAGAAGGGTCAACGTATCATGTTGGAACGGGTGCCATTTATTTGGAAACGACTTTCATTTTTGTATAAAGTGAGTTTTAGGAATTTATTTAGAAATAAGACACGCTTCCTCATGACGATATTGGGTATTGGGGGCACAACGGGTATTTTGATTGTTGGATTTGGGTTATCCTATTCGATCAACTCCATTACGGATAAACAGTTTATGGAAATCATTCATTATGATGGTTTGGCTTATGTTGAAGCCATTGATTTTGATACTTCTGTCTTTGAGTCTTATGTGCCTGTTTATGTAGAGGGGATTACCCTTGGCAATCATGAAGTCTCACTTTATGTTGCAGAAGATATGAAGCTATTCAACGAATTTATTTCATTCTCAGATCGTAAATCAAATCAAGTTTTAGAATATGACTATGAGGATGTAGTTTTAACAGAAAAAATTGCGAAGTTATCGAATTTGAAGGTGGGGGATGCCTTTAATATTCGTGTGGATAATAAAAATATTTCACTCACGGTGGGTGCCATTACTGAAAACTATACGGGACATAATATCTATATGAGTCAGGATACCATTGAATCCATTTTGGGTTCTGCACCGGATAGTAATATGATTTTATTTAAAAAAGGTGATGTTGAAAACGATACTTTGGCTGAAAATCTTTTGAAAAATGACTCAGTCGTAACGGTCCAGTTTGTGGATGAGATTTCTCAAACATACCGTAGCATGACTGAAAACTTTGACATTGTCCTATGGGTGGTCTTGGGGGCTGCATTGGCACTTGAGGTCTTGGTTTTGGTTAACTTAATTTCTATGAATATGAGCGAAAGAAAGAAGGAACTCGCAACACTCAAAGTATTGGGCTTTAATAAACAAGAGTTGGCGACCTATATCTTGCGTGAGAATATCATCTTGACGATGATGGCCTCAATTTTTGGGTTTGTATTTGGGAAGTTTTTACACTACTTTGTGGTTACACAAGCGGAAATAGATTTGGTGATGTTTAATTATGATCTCTTATGGACAAGCTATGCTTGGGCGTTTGTGTTTACGATGGGTCTATCTGTTCTCATTAATTATGTCATGACCCGACGGACCAATCGTGTCAATATGAGTGAAGCGTTGAAGACGTTTGATGGCTAGGAGGCTTTTATGTTTGGATTTTTTTTTCTAATATTCATAATTGTGATTGGGGTGTCGATTTACACGCATCAAAGAAAAAAGGCTTTTAAGCGTGATGTTGTCTATCCTGTTTTAAAAGAAATTTTTGGTGAAGTGGAATATGGTCATACTCAAGGGTTTCAAAGAGATCGTATTTATCAAACAAAACTTGTTTCAAGTGGAAATACTTATCGATCAGAAGATTATCTTAAGGCGACTTACGAGGGTGTTTCATTTGAATTCTCGGATGTACTGATTCAAGATGTAACGAAGACGAAAGATTCTACCGTTACGACAACCTACTTTAGAGGGCAATGGATTATTGTGAAGCCGAAACGTAAGATTGATGGAAGACTTTACGTTATTGATCGTAACTTCGCGCATTCCAATCCTAAGGGATTTCTTTTTGGGAAAGATCACAGTTTGGAAAAAATTGAACTTGAAAGTATTGCGTTTAATAAGGAATTTAGAATTTATACAGAAAGTGGTCATGAAGCATTTTATATGTTAAATCCAACCAAATTGCTTAAATTATTAGAGATAAGTGATAAAAATGTTTCGTTTTATTTTGATAATGATGAACTTCATATTGCGATATATTCCAATAAAGATATGTTTGAGCCAAAATTCTTTGGTGAAATGAAAAAAGAAAATTATCAAGGGGAAATAAAATCTTCAATTTTAAAGGTTTTAGAGTATGCCAAGGTGTTTGAAGTGGAGAGGGAATTGTAAGTATGATTTGGATTTTATTAATAGTGGTTTTACCTATCCTATGGTATGTTTCGGTGTTTAACGATATTAAGCGTACCAATTTAAAGGTTGAAGAAGCTTTTGCGAATATTGATGTGGCTTTGGCCAAGCGTTATTCTGTTTTAACGCAATTGGTTGAGGTGGTTAAAGGATATGCTAAACATGAAAAAGAGACTTTATTATCAATTGTTGAAATACGTAGAGGCATGCCCATTGAAATGAAAGAAAAAGCAATGACTTCTGTTGAATCTGATTTTAGTAGAATTAATGTCTTAGTTGAGGGGTATCCTGATTTAAAGGCCAGTGAGCAGTTTTTGGGGCTTCAAGATGCCATTAGAGATACAGAAGAACATCTGTCGGCAGCGAGACGTTTGTATAATTCAAATGTGACGCATTTTAACAGTCGCATTGAAACTTTTCCAGGGAATATGGTGGCCAATCAATTGAATGCAACCAAGCAGCCGTTATTGCAATTTGATAAAGCTGCGATTCAAGAAGTCAATCTGAGTATTTGACATTGAGAAATAAATACACTAATATAATAGAAAATGGAGGAATGTTTGTGGAAGAATCAGATCGAGATAGGTGTTTGAATTTGGAGGTACTTTTCAATGGATAGTACCGGTATTCAAATATTGATTTTAATCTTTTTAATTATTATGAACGCATTTTTTGCGGGATCAGAAATGGCTTTTGTTTCTGTAAATCAAATGAAGCTTAAGGCGATGGCCGGTAAAGGACACCGTCGTGCAAAGAAAGTATTAAAATTGGTAGAATCACCTACAGATTTTTTATCAGCAATTCAAATTGGTGTATCGCTATCCAGTATGTTATCGGGTGCCTTCGCGGCGGATGCATTTGCGGATGGTTTATCCTATTGGATTGTTTCTATCACCAATGGCGCAGTGAATTTTGCATTCTTTAGACCCATTGCGATGATTTTAATTACCTTTATCACCATGTTCATGATGTTGATTTTTGGTGAATTGGTTCCTAAGAGAATTGCGATGGCCCATTCTGAGAAGTTTTCATTATTGGTTATTCATCCAATCACGGCAATGGCGACCGTGTTTTTGCCTTTGGTTAGACTCTTATCTTTAATCACAAATCTATGTCTTAAGTTGTTGGGTATTGATCCCAACAAGCATGATGAGGTGACAGAGGAAGAAATTAGATTACTGGTTGAAGCGGGTGAAATTGATTTAAGCGAAAAAGAAATGATTCAAAATATATTTGAGTTTGATAACCTCGAAGTTGGGGATATCATGACTCATAGAACTGATATTGTTGCCATTGATATTGATACAGACTTTGATAGTTTGATGGCACAGCTCTCTGATGAGCGATTTACCCGTTACCCAGTTTATGAAAATAATATCGATAATATTATTGGTATTTTTCATTTAAGAGATATTTTGAAATATCTTCAACACAATAAAACTGCAGAAGCCTTTGATTTAAGGAACTTTATTCGTAAACCTTACTTTGTGCCTGAGTCAAAAAGAACGGATGTTCTGTTTGCAGAGCTTACCCGTAATAAGACGCATATCGCGGTTGTAATTGATGAATACGGTGGTACTGCTGGTATTGTTACACTGGAAGACTTAATTGAAGAGGTTATGGGTAATATTATGGATGAGTATGATGAGGAAGAAGCTGTCTTCATTCAAGAAGTTCATGAAAATGAATATTTGGTAGAAGGTTCGTCTTATTTGGATGAGCTTGAGAAAGTTTTAAATATTGATTTACCGATTGATGATTATGATACAGTCAGTGGTTTTGCGGTGGGTGAGATTGGCAGATTGCCCCATCTTGAAGACATTGAAGGGAATGAAGCAGACTTTGATTTCAATGGCTATCATTTTTCCATAGTGGATGTTGATGAAAAAGTTATTTCAAAACTGCGTATTACCAAACTCGATACAGATGAGAAAGAAGATTAGGCAGGCCCTGTCTTCTTTTTTTTGTGTATCGGTGGTATAATTCTTTTGAAGGGATGTGTAATTTATGCGTGTGAGAAATATTAATAAGAATGATAATATTGATGAGATTGCTAAGGTGTTCAATGATAGTTATTTAAATGCATATCGAGCTTATTTGGATCAAGAAATCTTGGAACTCATGATGCGTGTAAATTGGCGCGAAGTGACTGAGGATTTCCGTAACTTTTTCTTGTTGATTGATAAGGATCAAGTCATTGGTATTGCATCACTTAAAGACAATGTGATTGAACGTATCTATTTGCGATTTGATTATGTTGATCAAGGTTTTGGCTCTTTACTTTTAAATGCAATGGCAATTGAATTGGAAGAGCGTGGATATGAAGAAGCGGTGCTATGGGATATTGCAGACAATGCTCGGGCAAGACGTTTCTTGGAGAAAAATGATTTTGAAATCGCAGAGGATAAGCGATTGCTTCCTTATGGAAAAACCGATGTGTATGAGTTTAAATATGTCTTAAATCTTAAATCTAGAAATACCTAAGTAAGTTGATTTATTTGAAATATGATTTATGATATGATGGTAAATATTGGAGGATATTCATGAAAACGAAATTAGAAATAACAATGCAAGATGGCTCAAAAATATTGGCAGTTTTAGATGGAGAAGTTGCCCCTAAAACAGTAGCTAATTTCTTGGATTTGGTAGATAAGAATTTTTACGATGGTTTAACATTTCACCGTGTTATTCCTGGATTTATGATTCAAGGGGGTTGCCCACTTGGAACAGGGACCGGTGGTCCGGGACACCATATCGACGGGGAGTTTGAATCCAATGGATTTGATAACCCGCTTAAGCATACGCGTGGGGTCTTATCCATGGCGCGTGCAATGGATCCCAATTCTGCTGGAAGTCAATTCTTCATCATGCATGCAGATTCACCACATCTAGATGGTCAATATGCTGCCTTTGGTGAAGTTGTTGAGGGCATTGAAGTGGTAGATAAGATTGCAAATGTAAAAACAAACTTCAGTGATAAACCACTGGAAGATGTAGTGATTAAAACCATTAGGAGGGTATAGTAATGGCATATCATAGTGAAAAGAAATTATACAAAGACAAGGCTGAAGGTAAAGTCGGCGGTGTCTGTGCTGGATTGTCTGATTATTTTAAGATAGATGTTACCGTGCTTCGCGTTATTGCGGCGATTCTTGTGTTCTTGTACGGCACAGGCTTGGGGTTATACCTTGTTCTTTGGATTTTCTTACCCGATAAAAGTGAAGTTTACTAATAAAAACGCGATTTGTTAATCGCGTTTTTTTATATCCTGTTTTACTTTTGGGTAGTGGTTGATGACGCTGGGTCCTGTTTCTTCAATGATGATGAGGTCTTCTATACGAACGCCTCCCACCCCTTCAATATAAATGCCGGGTTCAATAGAGAAACACATTCCCACTTCTATGGGTGTGTGATTGGTGCTGGATACATCTAGGTTTTCATGGGTTTCTAAGCCAATGCCATGACCGGTTCTGTGGGTGAAGTATTCACCATAACCTGCCTTTGTGATGACATCCCGTGCTGCTTTATCCACAGTACTTAAGGGTTCCCCTATTTTAATGGCTTTGATGGCCATTAAGTTTGCTTCTAAGACAATGTCATAGAGTTTTTCGATTTCTTTATTTTCGCCAAAGAAGAAGGTTCGGGTCATATCGGAGTGATATCCGTTATAGATTCCACCCATATCAATGAGAATCACATCTCCATCTTTTAATGTGCGATTGGATGGGATGGCATGGGGATTGGCAATGTTTTCTGTAAAGACTGAGATGGGATTAAATGACACACCTGTTAAGGGATGGGTTGATTGTTTTTGGTTGATTAAGTTAGCGAGTTCAATCTCAGTCATGCCTTCGTAAATTGCATCCACCAATTCTTCCATAATGCGATCATTGTGTTTGGATGCTGTTTTCATGATTTCTCTTTCTTCAAATGTTTTAATCCGTCTTAAGTTTTCAATCAAATAAGATCCATTTTTGAAGGTTCTGTGATTGTTCATCAGTGGGATTAAAAAACGACTGGGTAGATTCCCATCCACATAAACATCGTTATATCTTAGATTGTTAGATAGTATCTCAAGTGGATTATCAGAATCTTGATAATAGATGGCTTGAATGGATTCTGGTTTTGGGAACATGGCGTTTAAAATAAAGAGCGCATCATCTTCGTGTACTAATAAAACCATCATTCTTTCTCCTGGATCATTCTCATAACCGGTGAGGTATTTAATGGATACTGGGTCTGAAACAATGAGTGATTTTTGGTGGAGTTGTGTCTGTAGTTTTTGCATGGGTTAAGTCCTTTCTGGTGTTGATTCGTGGTATTTCTTTACATTCATGATATAATATTACCATAGAAAGAAAAGGAGGATGCAAGTGGATACTTCAAAATATAGACAAGTGATTATTGTGAATGGCGAATTGCCTTATGGTCCGCAAATTGTGTTTCCATTTTTTCGACCCATCAGTCTTTATGAAATTGAGGATGATTTTGATAACCTCATGAGAGAAATCGAGGAAGACAATGGGGATGTTGAGTTTATGGACCAAATGATTTTATTTATGCAGGCATTTAAAGATGCTTTGGAAGAAAAGAATTCTGATCCCTTGGTTTATTATTTTATGATAAATCACGGTAATGAAGTCGATTTCAATCAAATCCAAGATGTATTTGATGTGTTGGATGATTTTATAGAGAAAGCAACTGATGAAAATCGGCCTATGCACTAAGAAGAGAATTACGGATGTATGTTCTCTTTTTTTATGGTATCCAGTTGGTAGGATAATGCATCGTTTGAAAGTAACAGTTCTAAAATCAGATAGCTTAATGAAATGAGCATGGTTATCAGTGAAATGATGAAGATAATGGTGGGGATGATATTTGGAATGGCCTCAAACATTTGTAGCAACATCGAAGTGATGGCTGTAAAAAACGAAGTGGCACCCCAAAGTTGCATGAGTCTGATCCATTTGAGTCTTTTCTGTAAATTATCGATTTGATTCTTGATAACAGCGTCTTCTTGGGTATGGTGGAGGTTGATTAAATCTCGGACCAAACCTGCAATCGTTAAAAAGCGATTGGTGTAGGCAAGCATTAAAAGTGAAGTCGCCGAGAATACCAGCGAGGGTGTTTGGATATCTATATTCATATTCTGTCCCTTTCCTATCATTACTATTGTAATTCTTCTTTATTATACCTAAAATATAGATGGATATAAAGGAGTTGAAGTATGCGTTATTTAATTAATAAGAGAACCAATCCATATATGAACCTTGCATTGGATGAATATGCGATGGAACATATTGATGTGGGTGAGGATTATTTTTTCTTGTGGCAAAATGAGCCTTCTATTATTATTGGTAAAAACCAAAATGCAGTAGAGGAAGTGAATCAGGCTTTTGTGGATGAAAGAAAGATTCATGTCGCAAGGCGTGTGTCTGGAGGTGGTGCGGTTTACCATGATTTCGGAAATATAAATTTTACCTTTATTATCGGTGTAGATGATCCAGGTAAGGTAAATTATAAAAAATATGTGCAACCCATAATCAATGCACTTAAGGTCATGGATATTGAAGCTGAGGCTTCTGGTAGAAATGATATCTTAATTAATGGACTTAAGATTTCTGGTAATGCGCAACGGATGGCTAAAGGGAAACTCATGCATCATGGAACTTTGATTTTTGATGTGAATATTGAAGATATGGTTCAAGCTTTAAACGTGGATCCTGCTAAGATTGTTTCCAAGGGGGTTAAATCAGTTCGCAGTCGTGTCACTACGATTAAGGAACATTTACCAAAGGGAACAACATTGGATGATTTTATGGGAGAGTTGCACTATTACTTGTCCAATAAGAATCAGGATACAGAAATTGAAGTTACCCAGAATGATTTGGATAAAGTGACATTGGCTGCACAAACTAAGTTTTCTACTTGGGATTGGGTTTATGGTGCTTCACCTGAGTTTAATTTAAAAAACTCTAAGCGTTTTACTGGAGGTCGTATTGATGTCTTGATGGATGTTAAGGAGGGGATCATTCAGTCGATTCGTTTTATGGGGGACTACTTAGGTCTTAGGGATGTTGTTGAGATTGAAAACAAGCTTGTAGGTATTCGCTTTAAAGAGGATGAAGTGAGACGTGTTTTGAGTGAGTTTAACCTTAAATTATACTTTGGAAGTATCACTTTGGATGAGATAATTGGTGTAATATTTCACTAGTTGTGAAAATGAAAGTTTTTTTCACATTTGGGGTGATTTTCTTGAATGAAACCGGTTTTCTTGGTAAAGTATATTGGTAGGGCAATGCCCAATAGGAAGGGAATGGAAAAATGACAAAACGTAAGAATTTTAATCCATTGGATTTTGAGAAACATCTTAAAAATGTAGATGCTCAATATCCGTTCGTCCAAGTTATGGATGAAACTGGTAAAATCGTAAATGAAGATTTGGTACCAGATTTAACTGATGATCAATTGGTTGAATTGTTCTCAGACATGCTTTGGTCAAGAGCGTTGAATGATAGATCAACAACATTGGCAAGACAAGGTCGCTTAGGCTTTTTTGCACCAACTGCTGGACAAGAGGCAAGCCAATTGGCAAGTCACTATGCATTTGAGAAAGAAGATGTGCTCTTACCTGGATATCGTGATATCCCACAACTGATCAAACATGGTTTATCTGTTGATAAAGCTTTTTTATGGAGTAGAGGTCATATTGAAGGAAATAAATATTCTGAAGACCTTCATGCAGTTCCGCCTCAAATCATCATTGGTGCACAATATGTGCAAGCTGCCGGTGTTGGTTTGGGACTTAAAAAACGCGGTAAGCAAAACGTAGCCTTTACGTATACAGGTGATGGCGGTTCATCACAAGGTGACGTTTATGAAGGAATTAACTTTGCGGGTGCTTTTAAGGCAAACGTTGTATTCTATATTCAAAATAATGGTTATGCGATTTCAACGCCTCGCCACAAACAAACAGCCGCAACAACTTTGGCTCAAAAAGCAGCAGCAGCGGGTGTACCAGGAATTCAAGTAGATGGTATGGATGCACTTGCGGTTTATGCAGTGTCAAAAGCAGCACGTGATTGGGCGATTGCTGGAAATGGTCCTGTTGTGATTGAAACCATCACATCTCGCTTTGGTCCTCACTCATTATCAGGTGATGATCCAAAACGTTATCGTGACCAAGCTTCATTTGACGCATGGGATAAAAAAGATCCGCTTATTCGTTTCCGTAATTACTTAACTGAAAAAGGAATTTGGAATGAAGATAAAGAAGTTGCGCTTATGAGTAAAATTGATGATGAACTAAAAGAAGCTGTTAAATTAGCAGATCAGGCTCCAAAACAAAACGTTTCTGAATTCTTAGAAGTAATGTATGAGGAACCTACTGTTACAGTGCGTGAACAAATTAAAGAGTTTAAAGCTAAGGAGGGACAATAATGGCAAATTTAACAATGATTCAAGCCATTACAGAAGCACTTGATATCGCTTTAGAACGTGATGAAAATACGTTAATCTTTGGTGAAGATGTCGGTGTGAATGGTGGTGTTTTCCGTGCTACGGATGGATTACAAGCAAAATATGGTGAAGACCGTGTTTTTGATACACCTTTAGCAGAATCTGGTATCGGTGGATTGGCAATTGGACTTGCATTGGAAAAATTCCGTCCCATTCCTGAAATCCAATTCTTTGGATTTGTGTTTGAGGTTATGGATTCAATCGTAGTTCAAATGGCGCGCATGCGTTACCGTTTGGGTGGCACACGCCAAATGCCAATTACAATTCGTTCTCCTTTTGGAGGGGGTGTTCATACACCTGAGTTGCATGCGGACTCACTTGAGAGTTTGATTGCTCACACACCTGGTATTCGTGTTGTGATCCCAAGTAACCCCTATGATGCAAAAGGTTTACTCTTGGCATCGATTGAAAATAATGATCCAGTTGTCTTTTTAGAGCATATGAAATTATATCGCTCATTTAGACAAGAAGTTCCAGAAGGATACTACACATTGCCACTTGATAAAGCAAATGTAGCCAACGAGGGAAATGACGTAACGATTGTAACTTATGGTTATATGGTGCGTGAAGCACTTAAAGCTGCTGACACCCTTAAAGAACAAGGTGTGAGTGTTGAAGTGATTGACTTACGAACTGTTTCTCCTATTGATATTGACACGATTGTTGCATCTGTTACAAAAACAGGTCGTTTGGTCGTGGTTCAAGAAGCACAACGTCAAGCGGGTGTTGGTGCCACGGTCATGGCTGAAATTGCAGAACGTGCAATTTTAAACCTTAAAGCACCGATTGGTCGTGTTGCTGCTCCTGATACAGTTTATCCATTTGGTATGGCTGAAAATGATTGGCTTCCAAATGAAGAAGATATTATTGCAAAAGTTCAAGAAGTTATGAACTTTGACTAAGGAGGAAATATGTCATTTGTATTTAAAATGCCAGATCTTGGTGAAGGAATCGTAGAAGGCGAAATCGTACAATGGTTCGTTAAAGTAGGCGATACAATTGAAGCCGATGCACCTTTACTGGAAGTTCAAAACGATAAAATGGTACAAGAAGTGCCATCCCCAGTATCAGGTAAAATTACCAATATTTTGATTGAAGCAGGAACGGTTGCCAGTGTTGGTGATATTCTTGTTGAATTTGATGGTGATGGTTCATCACCTGTAGCTGAGGCACCTAAAGCTGAAGCGCCTAAAGCAGAAGCAGCACCTGTAGCAGCAGCTGCAAGTAGTGGTTTTGTCTTCAATATGCCAGACCTTGGAGAAGGAATCCTTGAAGGAGAAATCGTTCAGTGGTTTGTTAAGGTTGGCGATACAATTGAGGCAGATACACCTTTATTAGAAGTTCAAAATGATAAAATGGTTCAAGAAGTGCCTTCACCTGTGGGTGGTACTGTTACTGCAATCATGGTTGATGCTGGAACAGTGGCTGTTGTGGGTGATGCATTGATTGAATTTGATGGTGGTGGCGCAGCACCTGCTGCTGCACCTGTAGCTGCCGCTGTTACACCTGCAGCTCCTGTAGCTCCTGTTCAAACAGAAACAGCAGGCGTTGTTTATGCAGATAACACCATTGCTGGACGTATCTTGGCATTGCCATCTGTACGTCAATATGCGCGTGATAAAGGGGTTGATTTGACCCGTGTTATGGCGACAGGTCGTCATGGTCATGTTACCGTGAATGATGTGGATGCATTCTTAAGTGGTGGGGCAACAACTGTTACACCAGCAGAAGTAAGTGAAACAGTGGATGCTGCACCTGCACCTGCAAAAGAAGCACCTAAAGCAGCACCTGTGGTTGTTAAGGGTGAAACAACGCGTGAGAAGATGACGATGACTCGTAAAGCAATTGCGAAAGCAATGGTTAACTCTAAGTCTAAAGCACCTCACGTAACACTCTTTGATGAAGTTGATGTCACTGAATTAATGGCACATAGAAAACGCTTCAAGGATATTGCAGCTGAACAAGAAGTTCGCTTAACTTTCTTGGCTTATGTGGTTAAAGCAGTAACGGGTGTAATGCGTAAGTATCCATTACTCAATGCAAGTATTGATGATGCAACCGACGAAATTATTCACAAACATTTTATCAATGTGGGTATTGCGGTTGATACTGACTCAGGTCTTTATGTTCCAAACATTAAGAATGCTGATACAAAATCAATCTTTGCTATTGCGAAAGAAATATCTGAATTGGCTGGATTGGCCAATGACGGTAAATTAACGGGACCTGATATGCGTGAAGGTACAATTACCATCTCAAATATTGGTTCTGCTAAAGGTCTATGGTTTACACCTATTATCAATTATCCAGAAGTGGGTATTTTTGGTATCGGTCGTATCGACAAGAAACCAGTGGTATTAAATGATGGATCCATTGGTGTGGGTAACATGATGGCATTGTCATTGAGTTTTGACCACAGAATCATCGATGGTATGACTGCACAACTTGCAATGAATGAATTGAAACGTTTATTAAATAATCCTGATCTATTATTAATGGAGGTATAAGAATGGTTGTTGGAGATTTAGCCTTAGAGCTTGATACAGTTGTTATCGGTGCCGGACCTGGTGGATATGTCGCAGCCATTCGTGCTGCTCAAATGGGTCAAAAAGTTGCCGTAATTGAAAGAGAATATATTGGTGGTGTGTGTCTTAATGTGGGATGTATTCCTTCTAAAGCATTAATTAATGCAGGACATCGCTACCAAGAAGCAAAAAACTCATCGCAATTTGGTGTTATTACTAAAGAAGTATCACTAGATTGGTCATTGACTCAAAAATGGAAAGATGAGAAAGTGGTTAAAACACTTACATCAGGTGTTGAAATGTTGCTTAAGAAAAATAAAGTTGAGATTATCCGTGGAGAAGCTTTCTTTAACGATACCCATCAACTCCGTGTAATTAATGGTGATGAAGCTCAAAGCTACACCTTTAAAAACGCAATTGTGGCAACAGGTAGCCGTCCGATAGAGATCCCTGGATTCAAATTTGGTGGTCGTATCTTAGATTCAACCGGTGCTTTAAACTTACCGGAAGTGCCTAAGAAACTTGTAGTTATTGGTGGGGGCTATATTGGTACTGAGTTGGCAGGTGTTTTTGCGAACTTAGGTACAGATTTAACCATCTTGGAAGGTTTGCCTTCTATCTTGGCTGCATTTGACAAAGATATGGTCAAATTGGTTGAGGACAATTTTAAATCAAAAGATGTTAATATTGTAACTTCAGCGATGGCAAAGTCTGCTGAAGAAACTGAAAATGGTGTTAAAGTTACTTATGAAGTGGATGGAAAAACTGAAGTAGTTGAAGCTGACTATGTGTTGGTTACAGTTGGACGTCGTCCAAATACTGACGATCTTGGTTTGGAATCTGCACGTGTTAAAGTAGGGGATCGTGGTTTGGTTGAAGTTGATAACCAAGGCCGTACTTCTCAAAAACATATCTTCGCAATTGGAGATATCGTTGCAGGACCTCCTTTGGCACATAAGGCTTCATATGAAGCAAAAGTAGCAGCAGAAGCCATTTCTGGTAAAAAAGTTGCGGTTGACTATGTTGCAATTCCGGCTGTTTGTTTTACAGACCCTGAACTTGCTTCAGTGGGTATGACAGAAAAAGAAGCCAAAGCGGCAGGTGTTTCTGTTAAAGTATCCAAGTTCCCATTTGGTGGCAATGGACGTGCGCTTTCCTTGAATCAAACTGAAGGATTTGTGCGTTTGGTGACTGAAAAGGAATCAGGGCTCGTGCTTGGTGGACAAGTAGCGGGTGTGGGTGCATCAGATATCATTGCTGAAATTGCACTTGCAGTTGAAGCACGTATGAATATTGAGGATCTTTCCTTGACCATTCACGCGCATCCAACGCTTTCTGAAACAATTATGGATGCCAGTGAATTATCACTTGGTTTACCCATTCATATTTAATAAAATTTACCGGGATTTCCCGGTTTTTTTTATGCTTGATTTCATGTGCATTTCACGCCAATCCCACAATCTCACACATTTAAAATATGTGAAATGAAAGCTTGTTTCAGTGATTAAACTGGTTGTAGAAATGGAAAATATGGCTTAACTAGGTAGTTTTCAAAGTTCTCTATGAAAGTTGTTTCATTTAATTTTGATTAATTTTCATAAAATATGAATTTGAATGTAAAATTGATTGACAATTAATTTCATTAAGATATAATAGTCGTATACAGAAACATGACAACTGTATAATTTTTCATAAGGAGGAGAAATAATGAAAAAATTATTAGTATTAGTAGTTGTTGCATTATTGGCTCTTACTGCTTGTGGTGGAAATAAAGGTCCATCATTGGTAGAAGACCAAGGTGCTGAAACACTTACTATTGGTGTTCCGTCAGATCAATCCGGTGCATTTATCGCTGGTTGGACGAATAGTTCATACGACGTTTGGGTTCGTAACATGATTTGGTCATATGGTGTTTTCTATGTAGACCGTGACACTGGTGAATTTAAAGAAAACCCAACAGTATTAGAAAAAATGGATGTTGTTGAAAATGATGCCGGTGATAAAACATATACCTTTACAATTAAAGAAGGTTTAGTTTGGAATGATGATACTCCAATCACTGCAAAAGATTATGTCTTTTCAATCTTATATCGTGCGACTGCTGAACATACAACAAACGCACCACAAGATTCTACAGGTTATGAACTTGTAGGTTGGGAAGAATATAATACAAATGGTGGCGCCTTTGAAGGTGTTAAATTAGTTGATGATTATACATTCTCACTAACAATTTCAAACGTTTGGTTGCCTTACTTCTTCGAACGTTCACTTGTTGCTGCATCACCAGAACCAATGCATGACTGGTTCCCAACAGGAGAATTTAACGCTGATGGAAATGGATTTACAAACTCTTCAGCTGAGATTGCTGCTGCAGCGCAACGTGTTCAAGATGAAGTTCAATATGGACCAAAAGTTACCTCTGGAGCCTATAACTTTGTAAGTTTCCAAGATAACGTTGTTACATTAACATTGAATGACAAATATGTTGGTAACCATGAAGGTGTTAAAGCTGAAATTGGTACTATTGTATTACGTCAAGTAAACTCTGCACAACAAGTTGACTCACTCAAAAAAGGTGAAGTAGACGTTGTTATGGGTGTTATTGAAGGTGGCCCAATTGATGAAGTTAAAGCTGATGAAAACTTAAAATGGCATATGTACCCACGTAATGGTTACGGAATGCTTGTTCTTAAGACAAATAAAGGTGCTACGCAATATAAAGAAGTGCGTCAAGCTATCGCATTCTTACTAGACCGTAACGAATTCGTGCAAGAAATTTCTGGTGGATACGCAAACACTGTTGACGGACCTTATGGACTTTCACAATGGTTCTTCCTAGATCGTAAGGAAGAAATTGAATCATCAGTTACACAATATACACATAACGAAGATGAAGCCAATGCACGTCTTGATGCATCACCATACAAATATAAAGAAGATGGTGTTACACCATGGGACGGCGAAGGCTGGCGTCATGATGCTGAAGGAAATAGACTACGTGTTCTACACTTCGGTAGTGAAAATAATGCCGTAACTGAGCTTCTTAGAACTCAATTACCAGTTAATGCTAAAGCAGTTGGTATGGAATATATCGTTGATGATGGTCCATTTACCGCACTTCTAGAAGTACTTTATGGAACTGCTGATTCTGATCATACAATCTTGAACTTGGCTACAGGATTTACAGCTGTCTATGACCGTTACTATGCAGAACACTCTGATTTTGCTAATAACCCAGGTTATAACAATTCACAAATTGCTGATCCTGAACTAGACAAATGGATTATGACTATGCGTGAATTAGAGGGTACACAACGTGATGAATTTGCTGATGCTTTCGTTGAATATGTAAAAGTATGGAATGACTTATTGCCACAAATTCCACTATACTCTAACGAATATCACGACTTTATGACTGCACGTGTAACAGGATACGAAGATACAGTTACAACACTTTCTGACTTCTCACAAAACATTGAATACATGAGAATCGTCAATCCTTAATTAATAGTTTAGTTTACAAATAGTCTATTAATTTTTGGGTAAATAGTGTATACTTAATAACACGGTTGAACTTAGGAAGTGGCCTCGCCACTTCCTATAACTGTGTAAAGGGAGGAAATCATGTTTAAGTATTTAATAAAAAGATTATTATCTCTGATACCAGTTATCATTATTATTTCAATAATGCTTTTTTCATTTGTAAAGATGATGCCTGGTGATCCGGTTAAAATAATGCTTGGGGGAAGTGGGACATCTATTAAAGATCCCGCACAATATGAGAAAGTCTATGATGAGCTTTACGTTCGATTGGGCCTTGATAAGAGTTTACCTGAGCAATATGTTCGCTGGGTAGCGACGACCGCTTCAGGAAACCTTGGTTATTCAACATCCCATAATAAACCGGTAGTGGATGTTATTTCTAGACCTATGAAAAATACAGTTGTCATAAACGTAGTGTCAATTATAATCTCATTTATTGTTTCTATTGTTGTTGGAATTCGTTCCGCAGTGAAACAAGGTTCATTTTATGATAAGTCATGGCAAGTAACTTCTATCGTGGGTGTTTCTATGCCGACTTTGTTGATTTCGGTTTTACTCATATATGTTTTTTCAATTAAGTTAAATTGGCTTCCCATTGGTGGGATGCCCTCAATGATTGATGATGGCAGTTTGAAGTATTATGTGGCGTTGTTACCATATATGACTTTGCCACTGATTACACTGACCTTAGGTAGTTTTGCGGGTATGATTCGTTATGTACGTAATGCGATGCTTGAGGTATTAAGCAGTGATTATATTCGAACAGCACGGGCTAAGGGTTTGAATGAGAAAGTTGTGATTTACTCACATGCTTTTAGAAACGCTTTAATTCCTGTTGTAACAGTTGTTGCCGGTTCTTTACCAGGAATTTTTGGTGGCGCTGCAATTACTGAACAAATTTTTGCTTGGAATGGGATTGGTAAAGTACTTATTGATGCAGTTAACTCAGCTGACCTTAACTTAGTGCTTGCGATGAACATGTTCTATGCAATTTTATCTTTAGTATCAAATATATTAATGGACGTAAGTTACGCGTTAGTTGATCCACGCGTTAAATTAGATTAGGAGGAAATTTATATATGAAAGAAAAAAATAATAAAACCTCCGTAGGTAAAAGTTTTACCAGTATGATAGTCAGACTGTTCACTAATAAAAATAAAGAAATCGATAATGATGCTTTATTAAGTCCGAGTCAGCAAATTAAACGTAACTTTTTTGAAAATAAAATGGGAATTGTTGGACTTGTTACATTTATTTTAATTTTTGTGGTTGTATTTGTTGGTACAGCTGTTGGTCCTGCCTATAATGAGTATGATCATGATACAGCACTTCAAAATATTGGTCCTTCTATGAATTACTTAAAAGTAAGTAAAAAATTAAATAACCCTGTTGAAATTGCAACGGGTGTTTCTTACTCAGTTGGATTGGATGAAGATGGCGAATTATACTTTTGGGGTAAAGATCCTGGACATATGATGTATCCATCTGAAATTGTAGAGAAAACAGAAGGCAAAAACATTGTTTCTGTTGCCTCAGGTGCAAGACATGTCATTGCATTAACCAATACGGGAGATATTATTGGAGCGGGTTGGAATAACTTTAATCAATCCGAGTTTCCAAGTGAAGTGAAACAACGTCTTGTGGGTGATAAAATTGTAAAAATTGGTGCCCATTCAAGTTATTCTTTAGTACTCACAGAAAATGGAAACGTTTATGTTTGGGGTAGTACAAATGCAAATAACTTAAGTTCTATTTCTAGAGACTATCAGGGTAGAATTGTTGATTTTGCAGTGGCTCCGTTTAACCTAATCTTGATTTTAGATGATGGTACGGTTGCGGTAGCAGGTATTCGTGGTTCGGAAGTTTATACCAACGTTCCTGAACATCTCCAAGACGGTTCTACCAATATTGTGCAAGTAACGGCTTCAGAAACGGCTGTGATTGCTTTGGATGACCAAGGTAATTTACATGGATGGGGACGTATTTCTGGGGTAAGTATGAGCGATTTACCACAATATGATAGTAAGATTGTTAAAATAAGCTCTACATTAAAATCTTTTAACTTCTTAACAGAAGACGGCACAGTTCATTCCGTGGGTACTGGAAAATATGGTTTAACAGAAGTACCTTCGAAAGTAAACAATAGCGACGTAAGCAACATCTTTAGTGCTTACTATAATTCTTTTGCTGTAAGTGAAGATGGCAGTGTCAATGGTTGGGGACTAAAAGGATTTAGACTTGGATCAGATGGCTTTGGCCGTGATGTTGCCACTCGATTGCTTCATGGTGGTCGTGTATCCTTAATTATTGGTGCCGTTGCGATCATTATTTCTGTATTCATCGGAGTTACTGTTGGATTAATTGCTGGTTTCTATGGCGGTATAATCGACAATCTCCTTATGCGTTTTGCAGAGGTTATTTCGGCCTTTCCATTTATGCCATTGGCGATTACTTTGTCTGCTTTATTACCGGTTGATACATCTCAAAATACCAGACTGTTAATGATTATGGTGGTTCTGGGAGTTATTTCTTGGCCGGGTGTTGCCCGATTGGTTCGTGGTCAAATTTTGGCTGAAAGAGAAAAAGATTTTGTGCTTGCTGCCCGAGCATTGGGATTAAAAGAATCTACAATCATCATTAAACATATTTTACCTTCTGTCTTTAACTTAATCATTGTTAATATGACATTGGGTTATGCTTCAAGTTTACTCACTGAAGCGGGTCTTTCTTTCTTAGGATTTGGTGTTAAATCACCGTCACCTTCATGGGGAAATATGTTAAATGGTGTTGTTAACTCCATTGTTATTGAACGCTATTGGTGGCAATGGCTCTTGCCTGCAGGTGCTGTTTTATTGGCAGCATTGAGTGTCAACTTAATTGGTGATGCGCTAAGGGATGCTATGGACCCTCGTTCAAACCAAAAATAGATAGATAGGAGGAAATTATGTCTGAAAAAATATTATTAAAGGTAGAACACCTACAAAAATATTTCCCTTTAAAAAAGAAAAACATTTTTCAAAAAGAGATTGAATATGTTCGTGCTAATAAAGACATCTCACTAGATATTTATGAAGGTGAAACTTTGGGTATCGTTGGTGAAAGTGGATGTGGTAAATCTACATTTGGTAGAACACTCATCCAACTTTATGAACAAACAGCAGGAATCAGTTTATACTATGGAAATACCATTGAAGAAATGATGCCTGAATATGTGGGTGAAACTTATAGAGGTCTTGCTAAGAATTTCGTAGGATATGATGCAGATTTATCTGTTCTAAATTATCTTATCGACGAAGTTGATTTGCTCGACGATTCAACAGATCCAAAAGTGGAAGCTTTGCGTTTGGCACGTATTGATTTTGAAAATAAATATGGAAATATTGTAAGGCTTGCAGGTGGACTTTTAGTTTCTAGTGATTTAAACAAAGTTCAAAAACTCTTGATTGAAAAATATGAAAAGGGTTCTGCTGTTGCTACACTTCTTAAAAAGATTGAATTTGAAGAAAATAAATTGATTATTCGTGGACAGGATGTTTCCAAGTCTTCGAAAATCATGGATATGAAAGCTGACTTGGCGAAAAAGGAAATCGCTAGAGATGAAATTGTTGCGGAAGTTGATGCTTTTAAAGCGGAACTTTCAAGCCATCCTCGCTTTGAAGAGTTTGAGTCTCAAAAAGATGAAGGTATTGATTTAAGTGCTTTGAATAAACATGAAATGCGTCGTTTGAGAAATGATTTACAAATCATTTTCCAAGACCCATATTCATCCCTTGACCCACGTTTTACAGTTGGTAACATCATTGGTGAAGGCTTGATTGCCCATGGTTTATTTGATGATACAGATTCTCAAGAGTATCAAGATTATATTATTGATATCATGGAAAAATGTGGTTTGGATGCAGAGTATATGCACCGCTATCCTCACCAATTCTCTGGTGGACAACGTCAACGTATTGGAATTGCCCGTGCCTTGGCGCTCAACCCTAAATTTGTGGTTTGTGATGAAGCTGTAAGTGCACTTGATGTATCGATTCAATCTCAAATTATTAACTTATTACAAGACTTAAAAGATGATCACAACCTAACATATCTCTTTATTACCCATGACTTGGGAGTCGTGCGTTATATTTCGGATAGAATTGGTGTTATGTACTTTGGTAATTTGGTTGAACTTGCGCCTGCTGAAGAAATCTTTAGCAATCCGCAACATCCTTATACAAGAGAGTTATTGAATGCGATTCCTAAAATGAATCGTCCAGGTCAAGTGGTTGAACCCTTGCCACTTTATGTTGAAAATGATCTTTATGATTTTAGATATAAAGAAACAGGCGAAGTGGATAAAGATTGGTTTGAAGTCAGTCCAGGTCACTTTGTGGCTTGTAACCTAAAAAACCCTGAGTTAATTGTAGAGGAGTTGTAATATGAGTTTATTAGAAATAAAAAATTTGCATACTTACTTTGATACAAGAAGGGGTATTGTTAAAGCTGTAAATGGCATCTCTTTTGAAGTTGAACAAGGACGCACACTGGGTATTGTAGGTGAGAGTGGATCTGGTAAATCTCAAACTGCAATGAGTATTTTGAAGTTGTTTGAACACAATCAACGTATTGCTGATGGTGAAATTATCTTTGATGGAAAAGTTTTAAATCAACTTCCTGAAAAAGATATACAAGACATTCGTGGTAATGAAATTTCTATGATTTTCCAAGAACCGATGACTTCCTTAAACCCTGTGTTTACAGTTGAACGTCAAATGAATGAAGTCTTGATGTTACACCAAGACATGAATAAAAAACAAGCCAGTGAAAAAACAAAAGAAATGTTGATATCAGTAAAAATTACGAATCCTGATGCGGTGATGAAACAATATCCTCACCAATTGTCAGGTGGGATGAGTCAACGTGTTATGATTGCGATGGCACTTGCATGTAATCCTAAGCTTTTGATTGCTGATGAGCCTACAACGGCACTGGATGTTATTATTCAAGCTGAAATTTTGAAGTTGATGAATGATTTGAAATCTGATTTTAATACATCAATTATGTTTATTACCCATGATTTGGGTGTTATCTCTCAGATGGCAGACGATGTAATTGTTATGCATCGCGGTAAAATAGTTGAGTCAGGTCCAATTCTTTCCATCTTTGACAATGCTACGCATCCTTATACCAAACGTTTGATGGCTGCTTTCCTTAAAACAGACATTTCACGTCGTAAGGGTGAAAAAGAGATGGAAGAGGATTTATTCTCATCTGAAAACGATCAGTTTGATTTTAAAAACTTTAGAGACAACAATGAGGCTGATGGAGATTGGGTCCAAGTGGGCGATCAACACTTTGTGGCTTGTCGATTGAAGTAGTATTTTGTTTAAAAAAAGAAAACGTCTATTAGATAATGAATCTGACAACATTAAACAGTTTAAGGAAGAACCTTTGGAAAAAGGGGATACGCTGGCTTTGATCATAGCGGCTTTAATTACGCTGCTACCCGCTGTTTTACTTTTACTGGGTGCGTTGGTATTGATTATTTGGTTAATATTTTAAATGAATATATAAGCGATGATTTAATTGAGATTAAGTTATCGCTTTTTTATGTCTATAACTTTCTTTTTATATAGAGTGTGTTATAATTAGTTAGGTGGTTAACTAAAGGAGTGGTAGGATGCATGTAGAACTTATAGATCAGTTTAGAGAATTGGCTCGAAAACAGAGAAAAGTAATCTCTGGTTACCTTAAGGGGAAGGGTATTTTCATTGGCCAACATCGTACGCTTTTTAAGCTTCAAAAGAATCCAGAGATCACGTTGACAGACTTGGCCAATGAATTGGAAGTTTCAAAGGAGTCTTTATCGGTCAGCCTTAAAAGACTTGAAAATTCTGAGTTGGTTTTGCGGGAACAGTCCATGGAAGATAAACGTAAAATACTTTTTAGTTTAACTGAAAAAGGTGAAGCTGTCGCAAATCATGTGCGACTGGGTATTGACCAAATTAATGAAAATATGTTTAAAGATTTTTCGGACAAAGAGAAAAATAATTTGTCTTTTTTATTTGATAAAATGATTAGAGGATTAGAGGAGGAGATCGTAGATGAAAAGATTGTTTAAGTTTTTAAAACCTGATATGTTTATTACCATTGTGGGTATCATCTTAGTCGCTTCCAGTGCGTGGATTGAACTTTACCAAATTCGTATGATGGGAAATGTGATTGATGTTGGTATCGCAAATGCGGACATGAGTCTTATCTTAAAAGTAGGGGCCCAAATGGTGGGACTTGCGCTTTTGGGGGTTGTTGTTTCTGTGTTGGGATTGATCATCCCTGCAACAGTGACGACGCGCTTTTCACATCGCCTACGAAGTTCACTTTATGAGAAGATTCAAAAATTCTCTGTGAAAAATGTGAATAAGTTTCAAACCGCATCTTTGATTACGCGTCTAACCAATGATGTGGATTTTATTCAAAGAACCTTGTTGATGACGCTGAGAATGCTGGTTAGAGCGCCGGTATTGCTTGTGAGTACGGTATCGCTTACTTATATTACCAACAAAGAATTGTCGCGTATACCTATGGTAGCGGTCGTCCTGTTGGCAGGGGTTATGTACTATGTGGTAACCCATGGTTTCCCGCGCTTTATTGTGCTCCAAGAAAAGTTGGACCGATTGAATAAAAGAATTCAAGAATCTTTAATGAATATTCGTGTGATTAAGTCATTTGTAAGAGAAGATTTAGAAGACGTTCGCTTTAAAGAAGACAATAAAGGTTTCTATGACGCTTCTCTTAGAGCGCACTATTTAATGTTGTTGATTGATCCTGCCTTAACGGCAGCCATTAACTTTTCAACCATCTTCATTATGTATTTTGCATCATTTTTAATCATTGATGCCCAAACACTGGCCCTAGGGGACCTACTGGTGTTTGTGAATTACTTAAGATTCACCATGTTCTCGATGATGATGATGACCCATGTCTTCATGATGATGACACGATCTAAAGCGTCTTTGATTCGTATCAATGAAGTTTTTGATGAAAATATCAATATTGAGACCAAAGCTGATGCCATGGAAGCAAAACTTGAAGGTAAGATTGAGTTTAAAAATGTTTCATTTAAATATTTCGATGATGAAAATGTTAAGAATACACTCTCCAATATCAACATCACCATTCATCCAGGTGAGCGATTGGGTATTATTGGAAGTACAGGAAGTGGTAAAACAACACTCATTAACTTGCTAGGACGTTTGATTGATCCTACTGAGGGTGAGATTTTATTTGACGGTGTCAACATTCAAAAGTTTGATTTAGAAAGTCTACGCAGTAATTTTGGCTTTGTGCCACAGAAAAACATCTTATTTTCTGGGACCATTCGATCCAATCTAAAGCTGGGTAATCCTGATGCTGATGATGCACTTTTAGATAAAGTAACCCAAGCATCCTCAATATATGATTTCATTGCGAACGATAACGATGGATATGATATGGCTGTTCAACAAGGGGGAACGAATTTCTCCGGTGGACAAAAACAGAGATTATGTATCGCAAGGGCTTTGGCCATTAACCCCAAAGTTTTAATCCTAGACGATTCAACTTCAGCACTGGATGCTGCAACTGAAAGTAAGGTCATGGATGCTTTGGATCAAGAGTTTAAAGATATGACCTTAATTTCCATTGCACAAAAGATATCATCTGTGTCAAGAATGGATAAAATTATCGTTTTAAATGAGGGTGAAATCGTGGGCTATGATACGCACGAGAAATTGTTAGAATCCTCAAAAGTTTATCAAGAAATCTATGAATCTCAAATTAGAAATGGGGTGACAGCATGAGTCGACGTATTATAGCGCGTGGTAAGCCCAAAGACCAAAAAGGAACTTTATTACGCTTATTAAAATATCTGGGACAAAATAAAACCATGTTATTGGTGGTTATCATCTTGTCAGGACTGTCTACCTTGGGAGGCCTTTATACTGCTTATGCCATTTCACCGGTTGTGAGTATCATTGAATTGGGTGTTAAGGGATTGATGCCCAGAGACCAAGTAACGCTTGCTTTGATCAATAAACTGATCTTTTTGGCATTCATCTATGTAATTGAAATCGCAATGAGCTACTATGCTGCAAGGCTCATGACTAAAATATCTCAAAGAACGGTTTATACCATTCGTGAAGAAATGTTTGGTCATATGTTGCGCCTTGATGTAAAGTACCATGATTTAAATGCACATGGTGATTTGATGAGTCGCTTTACAAATGATGTGGATTTAATTCAAGAGGGTTTGTCTACGGCAGCTGCCTCAATGGTGGTGAATGCCATGACTTTAGTCGGAACTGTGATCTATATGATATATCTCAGTCCAACACTATCCATAGTCACACTCCTGGTCATACCATTATTATCATTGCTTTCAAGAACCATTGTGAAGTATTCTAGAAAATATGCCAAACTCCAACAAAACGCTTTGGGTAAATTGAATGGTTATATTGAAGAGAGTGTGGAAGGACAAGTGGTCATGCAACTCTTTAATCATGAACCCAAGTCTTATGAAACCATGCGTGATTTGAGTGATGATTACCGTAAGAAAATGCGTATTGCGCAAATTCTTTCTTCATTAATGTTCCCACTGATGCAAAATGTAAATAACATTAACTACGCGATGGTTGGGATTGTCGGTGGATATCTATCCATATTTAGCGGTTTATCCTTGGGTAATTTATCTGCTTATGTTAATATGACGCGTCAATTGGGGCGCCCGATTAATATGCTCGCAAACCACTATACAATCTTGCAGTCTTCATTGGCAGCGGCAGAACGTGTCTTTGAGCTTTTGGATTGGGAATTGGAACCCAGCAAAGAAAATGAAATCGTGCTTGAAGATGTACGCGGTGACGTGGTCTTTAAAAATGTTAATTTCGGATATGAACCAGGTCAAAAAGTGCTGAAAGATGTTTCGTTTTGGGCTAAATCTGGCCAGAAGATTGCCTTTGTCGGTTCCACGGGTTCTGGTAAAACGACCATTACCAATTTGATTTCTCGTTTTTATGACGTGAATGAAGGGCTGGTAACTTTGGATGATATCAGTGTATATGATATCAACCGGTATAGTTTGCGAAAAAATATTGCTTCTGTACTTCAAGATACCCATCTTTTTACAGGAACCATTATGGAAAACATTCGTTATGGTAATCTTGAAGCCACCGATGCGCAGTGTATTGATGCTGCGAAGTTGGCCAATGCCCATCATTTTATTCAAAGACTTGAAAATGGCTATGATACGGTGATTGATGGTACTGGAGACAGTTTATCTCAGGGCCAAAAACAATTGCTTAATATTGCCAGGGCTGCAGTTGCGAATCCCTCTATTCTAATTTTGGATGAAGCGACTTCTTCAATCGATACACGGACGGAACGCTTGATTGAGGTGGGCATGGATCGACTTATGGAAGGTCGAACTACCTTTATTATTGCGCACCGATTGAGTACTGTTAGAAACTCAGATGCCATTATTGTTCTTGAGCAAGGTCAAATTATTGAGCGTGGTGATCATGATGCTTTATTGGATCTGGGTGGCCGTTATGCATCACTTTACTATGGCCAATCAGAATTAACTTAAAACTTCAGTAAACTCATGGTATAATCTATCTATGGAGGATGAATACTATGCGTGTGGAGTATATTAATAAAAACGGATATATCGTAGAAACAAAACGAGCGGTTTATGTTTTTGACTATGTAGATGGACGTCTTCCAGCTGCTTATTTAAGAAACAGTAAACCGCTTTTGTTTTTTGTATCAAATAAAGATGATGCTCATTATTCGCAATCGGTTTTCAGTTATTCTAAAACCGTGGTCTTGTCTTATGATGTGGATGTGATTCCATATAGTAAGGTGTTTAAAATGAAACATGATGACATGTTACATTTGGGTTTTGCGAAGGTCTTTGCCATTCAAGTGCCCAGTGGTGGTTTGAGTTATATTATAAAAGAAGTGGATACGACATTATTGTATGCATCCCATCTTAGCTTGTATGCGCTAGATGATCGTAATAAATTAACACCTGCTTATGAGAAAGAGTTATTCTTTAATGCAGTTAAGTTGATTAAAGCATATGAGCCCTTTGATATCGCAATATTAGAAGTGAATTCAGAGCTTGGCGATCGTCATGTTGATGGTCTTGAATATATTTTGGATCGGATTGAGGTGGGACATGTGTTCCCAACTAATTTTAACGAGCTCGATCCGTTTATTGCTTGGCATCAAACAAACAATAAATTTAAGTTCTATCAACCCAAATTCACAAACCATCAATTTGAGGTGAAAAATGTTTAAAGGTATTATCTTTGATTTGGACGGTACTTTGATTGATTCTAGAAATGATTTGGGAAATTCTGTCAATCGCACTTTAATTAAACATGGCTTAGAACCCCACCCAATGGATATGTATAATCAATTTGTAGGAAATGGGATTCGGAAGTTGGTTGAACGTGCTTTTCCAAATAACTATGTGCATCTTGAGGCGGCTCTTTCAGATTTTATGGAAGATTATCGTGCTCATATTACAGATGCAATCCTTTTTTATGAAGGGATTGAACTTATGTTGAAAAAGTTGAATCAACATAAAATTCCCATCGCAGTATGCACCAATAAGGAACAGTCTTTAACCAACAAGATATTTGAAACCTACTTTAAAGAATATGATTTTGTGGATGTGGTGGGGGATCAATTTGATGGACAACAAAAACCAAACCCATTCCATGTGAATCAACTTATTGATAAAATGAATCTAAGTAGAGAGTTCATTCTTTTTGTGGGAGATTCCAATGTGGATATTCAAACCGCTCAAAACGCAAAGTTAAAATCCTGTGGCGTCGCATGGGGGTTTCGCGGTGAAACTGAATTGCGTGAAAGTGGGGCCACATATATTGCAAGAAATGTGAATGACATTATACAATTAGTCATATAACAATTCATGTTTTTATGTGCTAAAATATAGAGTAGAAATGAGGAGATAAAGAGATGGATAATAGTAAAAACCTTGTCTATGTGTGTGGACATAAATATCCAGATACAGACTCAATTGTGTCGGCCCTTGCGTATGCACACCTTAAGCAGCGTCAAGGTGTCAATGCGGTGGCCAGTCGTCTGGGTCCCATTAATGATGAAACCAAATATTTATTAGAACGTTTTAACACCAATCAACCGCTTTTATTAAAAGATGCCAGAGCAACATTGGAAGAAATTGAAATGGATGATGTAAAAACCATTACGATTGATACCACCATTCGTGAAGCCATGGAAATTATGGGTGAAACCGGGCGTCAAGCATTGGCGGTTGTGAATGAGAAGAATCAGCTGCTGGGTGTTATTACAAATTCTAATTTGAGTTATGTTGCGGTGGGAGATACGGCACATACCATCGATATGTTGAGTCGCACCAGTATTGAAAATATCACAAAAACCATTGAGGGTAAGTTGGTATATGCTCCTTTGGATTTTAATTTTAATGGGAAGGTGAGCATTGTTGCGATTGCAGCGACACGACTTCAACATTATGAAGTTAAAGATCGCTTGGTCATTATCGGAAACGATTCTGAAGCACAACTGGAAGCCATTGAAAAAGGGGCTGCAGGTATTATTACGGTTTGGACGGATATGATTGCACCTTCAGTAATTGAAAAAGCTAAGGAACACGGTACAGCTGTTATTATGTCTTCATTGGGAACCTTAAATACTTCACGTTTTATCTTCTTCTCGGCTTCTGTTAAGGAAGTTATGACCAAAGACCTTGTGTTCTTTAATAAGAGTGAGTATGTTGAAGATGTGGGTAAGCGAATGCTTAAAACACGTTATCGTTCTTATCCCGTAGTTGATGACCAAAATCGTATTTATGGATTCGTTTCCAGATACCATGTTTTGAATCGTCAAAACAAGCGTTTAATTTTGGTTGACCACAATGAATATTCTCAATCCGTTGAGGGAATTGAAGAAGCCGATATTTTAGAAGTCATTGATCATCATCGTATTGGCGATGTTTCTACTTCTAAGCCCATCTTATTTAGAAATGAGATTATTGGATCTACTGCATCAATTATCACAAAGATATTTGAGGAACAGGGTATTGATATTCCAAAAAATATGGCTGCACTTTTACTGGGTGCCTTAATTTCTGATACACTTAACTTTAAATCTCCAACTACTACCCACCAAGATCATAAGATTGGTGCACGTTTAGCAGAGATTGCGGAACTTGAACAAGAAGCTTTTGCGAGAGATATATTTGGTGTAACAACTTCACTTAAGAAGAAGAGTTATGCCGATATTATCAATCAAGACGTTAAGAAATTTATGATTAAAGGCCAAAACGTCATGGTTTCTCAAGTGGTTGTCTATGAGTTTGGTGAAGTTAAAAAGATTGTGGATGACTTTTATACGGGAATGGAAGAGTACGTCAAGGCCCATTATTTAGATTTATTGGTGGTTGTCTTTACTTCTGTTTCTGATAATGGTTCCATTATTCTGGGTGCTGGGGAATTAAAACCGGCAGTGCTAGAGGCTTTCCCCAATGAAAAGAATGAAACCATTTCATTCTATTCAGATGTGGTCAGTCGTAAGAACCAAATCATCCCAAGAATTTCTTTAGCCATTGAACAATATATTTCATAATTTAGAAGCATCCATATTGTGATGTCGTCGTTTTATTATCGAAGCAAAATAATCAAGACTAAATTTTGGAGGCGCAAATTGAGCAATGACACAAATAAGTTTTATATCTAAAGTACCGATCAACAGAGGTTGGTCATCCGATAAAAAATATTGTGTAACAACAGCTCAAGGTAATCGGTACTTTTTAAGGGTTACGCCAGAAGAAAAAAGCGCCAATCGCGAAGAGAT
>WPCK01334348.1_pt1 | contig 68490 bp, 55 predicted proteins | sample 5399851 | NCBI WGS metagenome assembly WPCK01 (sample SAMN12869471, study PRJNA574797) | sludge metagenome | isolation source: wastewater treatment of pH11 | place: China:Beijing | collected 2019-05-20 | reverse complement strand
TCTGGGGAGATGTCAAAGGAGCACAGGAAGTTCGATCCAGTTAGGATCGAAATCCGCTGAGTTAACTGGACTTGTGAGTTAACGGGATTTGGACGCTGGCAGCAGGTGACTACCAGGCGGTCTGGTTCTGTGCGAACGCGTTGCGCTCCATAAGGTGTTCGACGATCATCTGCGCGCGATACGGACCCACCCCGTCGATTGTCTGTAGATCTTCAGCAGTCTGCTTGCGGAGTTCCGAAAGCGTGGGCCAACGTTCGGAGATTTGCTGAATTGAGCGCCACGGCAGTCGAGGAACGAGGGACAGTGCACGAATTCCTCGCGGCTCAATTGACTCGTCAAGGTCCGCGATGTCGTAGACGGGGATGCCGAGGATCTCGGCGATCTGAGCCAAGTCCACCATGGACTCACCGGACAGATTCGACAGTCTGTCCTCGACTTCATCTAGGTTGTCCAAACTGCGGATGTAATCTCGCAGAACTAGCGCACGCTCGGAAGCCGCACCGCGCAACAAATCGTCAACCTGCAGAGAGAGCAGGCGCCCGTCAGCACCCAGCTCGTCCAGGTAGCCGTTGATCTCCGAAGTGATACGGCGGATCATCTCCATGCGCTGGATGACGGTGACAACATCGCGAATGGTCACAGAGTTGCGCATTTCGAAGATAGACAGAGAAGTCAGCACTTCGTCCAGCCGCTGGATGTAACGATCGAGAGTGTCGACTGCTTGATTGGCGCGAGCCAATAGGGCCTCAGGCTCTTCAACGGTGTGGTGCAGGTTCCCAACATAGACGGAGATAACAGACATTGATGCGGACAGCGACAGTACAGGAACGTTGATTTGGCGTGCAACGCGTTGGGCTGTTCGATGTCTCATTCCGGATTCATTGGTTGGAATCGTGGGATCGGGAAGCAACTGAACGTTGGCCTTCCGGATGATCCAGGGATCAACGTCGATGACGACGGCACCATCCATCTTGGCTAGCTCGCGAAGTCGCGGTGCTGAGAACTCAACGTCGACGGTGAAACCGCCTGAGCACAATGACTCGATTTGCTCGTTGTATCCCAGAACAATTAGCGCGCCGGTGTGCGAACGTTGTATCCGCTCCAGGCCCTCGCGAAGTTCCGTTCCAGGTGCCACCAACTGCAGGGCCCGGCGTAGTCCCAGAGTTTGTTCGTCCATCAATTCCACCCCTCAGAACGTAGAGTTTACGGTAATGAGTTACGCAACGACGTAATGGATGGCTTCATTCAGGTCACGAACTGGAATCACATCCATGTCCTGTGGAATGCGAAGGTCTGAGAACTGACTGGATGGAACAAGCGCCCTGCGCCATCCGAGCCTTGCCGCCTCTGTGATACGCCTGGAAAGTCCGGCACATCCACGCACTTCACCCGTTAACCCCACTTCTCCGATCACGATGGTACCGGGCAGGACATTGCGTCTGCGGGCTGAGGAATAGACGGCAAGAGAAACCGCCAAGTCACTTGCGGGCTCAACGGCCCTGGCCCCGCCAACCGTCGACACGTACACCTCGCTGGTCTGAATCTGCGGCACCCTGAAGGCCTTTGTCACGTGGGCTTGCATGACTGCGAGAATCATTGAGACACGCGAGTAATCGACTCCCGATGTAGCACGTCGTGGACTCCCACCGGTTCCGGGGGCGACAAGTCCCTGGATCTCAGTGACCAAGGGCCGATGTCCTTCTAGAGTCACCGTTACGCAGCTGCCAGGAGCTTCTCCCTTCGAGCCAGAGGTGAACAAAGTCGATGGATCAGGCACCTCCTGAATCCCCACGTCATCCAGGATGAAACATCCGACTTCATCCGTAGCTCCGTAGCGATTTTTGACCGCCCGAAGCATTCGCAGAGGCGTAGTCCGGTCGCCCTCGAACTGACATACGACGTCAACCAGATGTTCCAGGGTGCGTGGACCGGCGAGGCTCCCGTCCTTTGTCACATGTCCAACCAGAAGGGCAGGAACGTTGGACTTCTTGGCCTCCTGCGTGATCAAATTGGCCACCGCCTTCACTTGACCAACAGATCCGGGTTGCCCGTCGACCATTCCCGTACTGAGGGTCTGGACTGAATCAACTATCAGCAGGGAGGCGCGCGTCTGCTCCAAGTGCCACAGCACGTTCGCAGCATCAGATTCGGCCGCGAGAAGCAGTCCGGGCGCAATCGCTCCGATGCGCTCAGCACGCCGTCGGACCTGACCCGCAGATTCCTCGCCTGTAACATACAGAACCGGGCCACGGCCAGATAACTGAGCCATACGGGCATAGCGGGCTGCAATATCTAGCAGAAGAGTGGATTTTCCAACTCCTGGCTCTCCCGACAGTAGGATGACCGATCCCGGCACAATCCCCCCGCCTAGTACACGATCGAACTCTCCGATCCCCGTTGTGTGTGCTGCTGCTTCCTCTGTCCCCACGGAGTCCAGCTTGATAGCTGCCGTCGGCGGCATTGAACTGGTCGTCACCCCTGGATGCGTGGTGGAGGCCGTCGGGAGCGACAGGGTTTCCTCAAGCGTGCCCCAGGCATGACACTGGCGGCACTGCCCAACCCACTTGGCGCTCTCCCAGCCGCACTCGCGGCACACATGAACGGTCTTCACTTTGGTCATGAGAAGACCGTACCGCTCCTGTCCGACAGATCTGATTCCAGCTGATAGAACTGACTCCGGACGACCGAATCAACTTCGGCTGACGGAATCGCGCCTCTTTGCAGTAGTACTCTCAGTGGGGACGTTCTGAGAAGCGAATGACATCGTGGGCCGATCCCGACACAATCAAAATGTCACCGGCATCGATTCGAGTGGCACGATCTGCGTAGCGGAATCGCTTGCTTGGCTTGATCGTGCCGATTACTTTGACTCCGTACTGTGACAGCGGACGTGATTGCTCAAGGGTGAAGCCGTCTAGTTCACGTGGAGGTCGCATCTTCGCGACTACGAAATCCTCGCGATCCATCTCTATATAGTCCAGCAGCTGTCCACCGACAAGGTGCGCCGTTCGTTGCCCCGCGTCATATTCGGGGTAAACGACGTGGTGGGCGCCAATTCTGCGAAGTATGCGACCATGCTCACGCGAAGTAGCTTTGGCCCAAATCGACTCGATCCCCAAGTCGACCAGATTTGCAGTGATCAGCACGGATGACTCCAGGGACGTACCCACACCGACGACAGCGGAGGCAAAATCTTGCGCCCCTGCCTGTTCAAGTGCCTCCAGGTCTGTCGCATCGCCTTGCACCAGCGGGAGAACCCCACTGAAATGCTGTACGCGCTGGCTGTTCTTCTCGATCGCGAGAATTTCGAATCCAAGTCGTTCTAGCGTCACTGCTACGGCCGCGCCGAAGCGCCCCATGCCCACAACCAGGGTGCCGCTGCCCTTGTTTCGATCGGCCATCAGCACATCCTCCACTTACGTTTGATATTTGCTAGGCAGTTCAGGTTCGTTCCGAACGTCCTCTTGCTCGTGAGTGTCTTCGTCATCTCCATCATCCCTGACTAACCCACGATAGGTCGTTCTTCAGGTTGCCGGATTAGGTCTTGTCTCTGTTTCAAGGCGAGTGCAGCGGCAAACGTTATAGGACCCACACGGCCGACAATCATCACTAGACCCAGCAGTAGCTTCCCCGCATTCGGAAGACTGGGTGTAATTCCTGTTGAGAGGCCGACGGTACCGAAAGCAGAGACGACCTCGAACACTATGCGGTCCAGTGAGTACGGCGTAATGATCAGAAAAACGACCGTCACCGTGAACACTAAAAGCATGCCGCCCAGCATTACCGCAATAGCTTGGCGCTGCGTGGAGTGGGGAATGCGGCGGTGGAAGGCTTCTACGTCGCGGCGTCCTCGCACCTCTGTCCAGGCGGCCAGAAGCAGAACGGCGAACGTGGTCACTTTGATACCGCCGGCGTGCGAGCCGGAACCGCCACCAATGAACATCGAAATGTCGGTGACAAACCAGGAGGCAGAGTTCATTGCCGACACGTCTACAGTGCTTAGCCCAAGCGAACGTGAGTTAACCATTCCCAGCAGTGTGGCGAGTGTTTTCTCCGATCCATCCAGCCCACCAAAGGTACCCGGGTTTCCCCATTCGAAGAAGGTCACCAACAGAGATGATGATACTGCTACGAGTGCGAAAGTCGTGAGGGTGAGCTTGGTGTGAAGTGTCAACGTCCGAGGCCTGTTCCACCTTCGATAGAGATCCGCTATCACGGGAAAGCCGATGGCACCGACAAAGGTACCCAGCACGATGGGTAGGACTACGAACCAGTTGGAGGAAAATGCTTCGAGACCGTCCGGTAAGTTCAAGAATCCCGCGTTGTTGAACGTAGAGATCGAGGTGAACAGAGCGCTCCACAGTGCGTAGCCCGTCGAGGACCCCGCGTTCATGAAAGAAGGAAAGAAGATTAGGAACAAGATGGTCTCTGCGACCAAAGTCGTGACAATAACACCCGTGATCAATGCGCCGGTGTCGCCCATGCGTCCCTGAGTGTCATCGCGCCCCAAGAGTCTTTGCGTGAGGCCCAGGCGGCGCGTGACGATTAGTGCCAGTAATGACGCCATCGTCATTACTCCCAGGCCGCCCAGAGCGATCCCAATAAGGATGATGACCTGCCCAAACATGCTCCAGTACGTCGCGGTCTCAACCACTGTCAAACCCGTGACACATACTGCTGAAGTAGCGGTGAAGAATGCATCGACCAGGGTTGGAGGTCGCCCGCTTGCCGTCGAAACAGGCAGCATTAGCCCGGCGGTTACGACAACGACTAGCACCAAGAAAACCAGGATAGTCAAGCGTGCGGGATAGCGGAACGAAAGTGAGTTCAGCCAATGCCGCCAGTGAGGGAACCAGCGTACGTCTCTTCCTACACCCACCAGATGACCGTGCGAATAGATGCCCTTGCGGTGCGGAGCGAGCATCGGTTCATGTTCCGCGAAGTGTGTTGAACTGCTGCCTGCGTTGCCAGGCTGAGTTCCGTCCCGCACGGTCGACGAACGAAGCCAAGAATGTCGACGCCGCAAACGCTCATCCTGTTCGTTGTGCCGACCGCTGGAAGTCACACAAACTCTCCTTTGCGAAACTGGGCCTACGTCCAGTGTGTCGTAAGCTAGAATTCAGTCTAGAGTCCGCCGACCGGCAAAACCCTTCTTAGCTACGCCGAAGAGTCGGATCAGTCACAGTGTGAGTGGAATAGGGATCATCTAATGGACGCACAGCCTTCGCCGCGGTTCATGACGGTCACAGAGGTTGCCAATGTCATGCGCGTCTCCAAAATGACCGTATATCGGCTTATTCACGCGGGAGAGCTGCCGGCGATCCGGGTTGGGAAAAGCTTTAGGGTACCCCAGACCGCGCTTACCACAATGCTTGATTCGTCCTGGGACTCTGAGGAAGATCAGACTGCTAATGGTTGATCCGACTAGAGTTTTCGCCGTTTCATCGGTATAAAGTATTGCCGTTGAAGTTTTGGTCCTCGGCGGGATTCTCATCGATCCGAACCAGGGGGCACCGAAGAATGACGTTGGAGGGAGGTTCCCTGTGGGTTCAGTTGTGAAGAAGCGCCGCAAGCGGATGTCGAAGAAGAAGCACCGCAAGATGCTGCGTAAAACCCGCCACCAGCGTCGCAACAAGAAGTGACGTGTCAACGCGAACAGTAAGGGGAGGACTCACTTAGGTGAGTGCCTCCCCTTTTCCAGTCCAAAGGCCCCTCGTACGAACCAAAGTGACCGATCTCCGGGCACGGACTAGCTCCGGGTATCTACCCTGACTGGTCCCTGGTTAATCCCCCAGGTTCCCAGAGTTCCAGCTTCTCGTCTTCCAGGGGCCTCTATCATCGACCTAGTACGTGGAATACCAAAGTAGGTTTCCGTGCCGCACCTGTCGACAAGAAGGGTACGTAATGTTCAAACGCTCTATAGCCGGTTTGGCGCTGTGTGCTACGGCAGTGCTTGCACTCAGTGCTTGTTCAAGCGGGGAAAAGGGTCAATCGGGTGCTGATAGCGCCGATGACTACGTACCAAGTCCACTTGAGGAGTACCTCTCGGTTCTGTGGGAGGGCCCGGAGTTCAACGAGGACGATTGGAAGGAACAAGAAAAGAAGCGCGAGGAACTGATCGCGCAATGCATGGCAGATGAAGGTTTCGAGTACACACCGAACAGCAGTGACAACGGCATGGTTGTAATGTCCTCTGACGACCAAGAGGGTCCCGCGTGGGGCTCTCGTGAATTTGCGGAACAGTACGGCTACGGAACCATTGACTGGCCGGGTATGGAGGATACGGAGCAAGAGCCGGGTGTCGACTACGTCGACCCTAACTCCGATTATGTCGAGTCGCTGAGCCAATCAGAGCAAGAAGCGTACTGGGTGGCTTTGCATGGTGAGCAGCAGTTCACAGAGGCCGAGGGGGATTCCGATCTTGATTTCGAGGAAGACCCTGATATTGAAGGCGAAGAGTACGAATACCGCTGGGAAGATAACGGATGCTGGGGGTGGGCTGACAACGAGGTGACGATGAACAGTCCGGAGAATGCCACGGCGGATATGTGGGAGGACCCTGAGTTCGAGGACCTTTTCGCTGAAATGGAGAGCCTATGGACGGCGACCGAGGAAGATCCGGCGTATAGGCAGATTGCCGCGGACTGGGCATCGTGCATGGCTGAGTCCGGGTTCCCAGGTATGACATCGAAGTATGCTGCACAGGAGTCACTGTGGGAGGACCAAGAAAACCTCTACAACCCGACCGGTTCCGAGGATGGCTGGCAGGAACCTGATCCCTCAGCTCTGGAAGAGTTCAAAGCCAAAGAGAAGAAGCTTGCCATTGCCGACTGGGATTGCGCAGACAAAACAAACTATGTTGAGCGCCAGCGCGATATCCAGTTCAAGAAAGAAGAAGCGTTCGTCCAGAAGTGGCGTGACCAACTTGATGCGCTAGTTGCCAAGTACTCAAGCGACAACTCGAATCAGAACTCGTAGGTCGCTTGTTGATGGAAAACAAGAATTCCGAACAGGGCGGCACGGCCAACGATGGCAAACCAGCGAAGGTTGTAAAGCCTGGCTGGTCTGGAATCCGACTGGTCGCGCTGGTCACAGGCGTTGCGGTCGTTTCTTTGATTGCAGGTATCGCCCTGATGCAGTTCATCGTTTCCCCCGCAGAAGTAGCTGCTCGCACAGAAGCTCCGGAAGCGGGGCCTGTCACTGCGGTCATTGAAAAACGAATCATTGAGAACACTATCGTTGCTCGGGGCGAAGTAACTTATGCCGACTCGCAGAACGTGGAGATCGATCAGTCAGTTGGCGAAGGACGCGCGATCATTACGGGTCATGTTCCCGAGGTGGGCAAGCAGTTCAACTCCGGGAACATCGCACTAGAGGTGAGTGGTCGACCGGTAATCGTCTTGCCCGGTGAGCTTCCCGCGTACCGTTCGCTGAACATCGGCATGCGCGGCCCCGACGTAGTTCAACTCAAGAAGGCTCTTGATGGACTGGGTCTGTATCCGGGAAGTCTGGAGTCTGACATCTTCGAGTGGGACACCGCGACCGCCGTCGGGCAGCTCTATGAGAATGAGGGATATGATCCTTCCAACGGTGGAAAATCGGCTCAGGAAGCGGTGAGGCTCGCACAAGCTTCAGTCCGCTCAGCGGAAATTGCCGTCTCGCAAGCTGAAGCGGCTTGGCAACAGGCCGCAAACGGAGGGGCTACCGACCTCAGTGCACAGAATGCCGAGTTGGAGATTGCCCGCTCTGGTCTGGAGAGCGCCCAGGGAGCTCTCACTGATGCACAGCAGGCAGCCCTTCCTACACTTCCAGCCGGTGAGGTGCTTTACCTGACTTCGCTTCCGCGTCGTGTTGACGACGTCTATGTGCGTCGTGGTGATGCACTGACGAATCCGGCCATGATCGTTTCCGGAGCGAAACTAACCATTGTGGGAACTTTCAGCAAGCAGGACGCTGACCTTCTGCAAAAGGGCACGGTTGCTGAGTATGCAGGTCCGGACGGCACCCTCGAAGCCAAAGTCTCCAAGATTGAGGCGCCCCGCTCAGGCGGGTCTTCTGTCAATAGCGGCGAGGAAGGTGGAGAAGGCGGAACCGGCGGAGGCGCTAGCTCAGACCGATATACGGTCTACTTCGACCCAGGAAAGCTCACTGACGAGCAGATAAGCCAGCTTCGTGGGGCGAACCTGCGTCTGCGCATACCAGTTGCCTCCACGGATAAGGAAGTGCTGGCTGTCCCGCTAGCTGCCCTGACAACGGGCGCGGACGGATCGAATCGTGTGGAGCTTCTGGTTCCTGATCACGATGACCCATTCAAGACGGAGATCGTCAACGTGAAGTCCGGTCTGGTTGCGGACGGATTTGTGGAGATCACGTCTGTTGATCAGAGAATCGAGCCCGGTGCCAAGGTCGTGGTGGGGCGGTGATCGACCTATCGACCGGCGTGGAGCCAGCCTCGTCAATCGATGTGGCCCTCGAACCGCTGATCCGTCTGGATGACGTAACGCGAATCTTCCCGGGCCCCCCAGCTGTCAATGCGCTACGCGACATTGATCTGACTGTTCCCAAAGGTGACTACTTGGCGATTGTGGGTCCTTCGGGATCTGGCAAGTCGACCATGTTGAACACCCTTGGTCTACTGGATCGTCCCAGCACAGGAACGTATTGGTTCGATGGGGTGGACACCTCTTCATTGTCTGAAGACGAACGCGCGGGAGTACGCAGCCAAGCAATCGGTTTCGTGTTCCAATCGTTCCACCTGTTGGCCACGCGCACGGTCCTCGAGAACGTCGTCCTAGCCACCACGTACGCGGGGGTGCCACGCGCACAGCGTCATGCCAGAGCGCTGGAGGCACTTCGACGGGTTGGCATGGAACATCGTACTGATTTCTACCCGGGAACTCTTTCGGGCGGTGAACGCCAGCGCGTCGCGATCGCGCGAGCTGTGTGTACCGCGCCGAGGCTTCTGCTCGCTGATGAACCGACCGGCAACCTGGACAGAACCAACTCCGAAGCAGTCATGGCATTGTTCGAGGAATTATGGGACGACGGACTGACCATCGTCGTAATTACTCACGACCAGACCATCGCAAAACGCGCAAAGCGACGGGTGGAGATCCACGATGGCCGGCTTTCGGAGGTCGAATGATGGCGTGGGGAAGCAAGTCCAAGGGTGATGGGACGATCACCTCTGGCAATGAGGGTATGACCGCAGCGAAACCCAAGAGAAAGCGCGGCGGAAGCACGGGTATCACAACTAGGGACCTGTTTCACGAGTCACTTGAAGGTGTGGGATCACGCCCATCACGGCTGTTCATAACTTTGCTGGGAACTGTTCTTGGCATTGCATCTCTGGTGGCGACCCTCGGGTTAGCGCATACTGCTGCGGGGCAAATCGCGGCCAACTTTGACCGAGTAACGGCCACCCGCGTAGTTATCGAGCCCGGTACCACGGGGGGTGAAGGGAGCCGAGACCGCGCAAAAGTGGCGATCCCGTGGGACGGCCGGGAGCGTGTGGCCGATCTAGTGGGTGTCGAGGAAGCGGCAGTCTACGCTCCGATCAGCGGCGCCGTAACTGTCAGTGCCGTCCAAGTCGTAGATCCATCAGAGGTCCCGATTGCGCCGCCAACAGTCATCGCGGCCGACCCCTCCCTGATTGACGTGGTTGAGGGAGAGATCCAAACGGGACGCTTTTTTGATGTGGGGCATGCGGAGAGAGCCGACCGTGTAGTAGTGCTGGGGGCGAACGCGGCCGAGAAACTAGGCGTCAACCGCGTCAGCAGCCAACCGGCAATCTTTATCAATGACAGGTCTTATGCCGTAATCGGGATCATCGAATCAGTGGGTGTTCGGTCGAACCTGATGGATGCCCTAGTTGTGCCTGTACCGACGGCTCGTAAGTACTTGGACCTTTCAGGGCCGGAGACTTTGGGCATTGCGATCGAACTGGGTGCTGGACCCGTAGTTGCTCGGCAGGCGCCCATTGCCCTGAGCCCGAATAGTCCAGACGCATACAAAGTGAAGGCCCCGGCTACGGCTAATGAGTTGCAGGGACGAGTGGTGGCCGACGTCAACGTTCTGTTCATCGCAATTGGTTTTGTGGCTTTGATTGGTGGGGCTATTGGTATTGCCAACGTGAACCTTCTGTCTGTATCGGAGCGAAGGGGAGAGATCGGTCTGCGCCGCGCCTTGGGAGCGACCACTCGCCAGATTGCTCAGCAGTTCATGTTCGAGTCGTTGACTACCGGTATTCTCGGAGGTCTAATCGGCGTTGCCATCGGATTGTTTGTTCTACTCGGCGTCTGCCTGTTCCAGGGGTGGACGCCAGTGATCGCGGCTTGGGTTGCACCCGCGGGATTTGGTGTCGGGGCCTTGGTCGGTCTGGTGTCTGGCACATATCCGGCAATTAAGGCTGCGCGAATTGAGCCAGTGGATGCGCTACGCAGTGCGTAGTGGGTGCGGGCCGGAGCGGTGCCGGCAGGTTCATCTCACGATGGAGAACAGAAATCCCGGGCCTCATCCGTGAGGTCCCGGGATTCTCTGTGTTGAATTGATATATGAGCGGTTGCGTTCTTAGCGCGCCGCATAAGTTAGGCAATCAGCGTTGTCCGCACCAACACGGACCGCTGCAGCGGTGCACTCCAGGTGATCGTTGTGAACGCAGTCGCCCATCTGGCATGCTCCCACGAAGGACTGGACTCGATCCAAGCCGCCCTTGATGCTTAGCGGGATGAATGTGACGCACGAAGCCTTGTCCCTAGCTCCGATCGTGACGGCAGCCGCCGAGCATGTGTGCGTGTGGTTGTAAGAGCAGTCATCGACTGCGCAGGTCATTACTTTTGCCAGATCGATATTGCCGACCATATCAGTTACCCTTCCCTCCAGGTGTCGGGGAACCCGCCACCGCGCGCTTCAAAGATTTACAAAACCCCATGGCGTCCGTTGCTTTCGTATATATGATGCGCTTGGAAGTCCTGGAGCCTCGGGAAGCGATCTATTAGTGCAGTTCAGAGTATGTTTGTGAGACGGTGCGTTCGAAGCAAAATTGCGCTAACCGTGTTCTGTTTTGTTTGCTAAATGGCAGCATCGGCGTTGTTAAAATCAGGTGCGGAATGCGGTGATCAGGTATCTGCAATGTTCAGAGGGCTATGGAGGCTAGAGGGCGGGAACCAAGCTTCCGTCCGTGACCATCTCTGACGTTGGGTCAGGAGTCTGTTCTTCGCCCGACGGGGGGTTGTCGCCCTCAGGGTGGAGCTCTTCGTCAAGCTGGTCAATGCGACTCTGTAGTTCATCGTTGCGCGCAGTCTCCTCGTCCAGCTTTGTCGTCAACTCATCGATGACAGTTATCAGACGCTCATTCTCCAGTCTCAGGTCGCTGATTTCAGTACTCAGATCCGTGAGCGTATTGAGGATGTCTCCGTTGTCAGTCTGCATTTGCATAAGCTCATCAAGCAGTGCCCGCTCTTCTGGCGTAAGACCCGTGTTGTCGCCCTGCTCGACGGTGGTGTGATAGTTGACGAATATGTCCGAGCGTCCCTGTGCCTGTGCTACCCCGTAGCTCACACCCACTGCTATCAACGCAACGACACCGAAGATCAACGACAGCTGTACAAACTGGTTGGAACGCCAAGAGCTCTTGTGCTCCGAGGTTCCAGACTCGGCGATGACCTCGACCTCTGTGTCCTCGTCCCCGTCATCAGGATGCCCAGGTGTGGCTGATATTTCCGTCGCTGACCCAACCAGTGTGTCGTCAACTACCTGGTCGACTTTGTCGATCATGGCGGTCTCTATTTGGTCGGAATCTGCCTGGTCGTATCCAATCACAATCGGAGCGATGACCCCATGTGTCTTCTCCGCTGTGACCGACAGAAGGATCCGGTAGAACTCGCTGGCCAGCGCCGAGCCAATTGATACGATGGCGACGATCAGCAGAGAGTTGACGACACTGGTAAGCCGGCTGGAAACCAGTGCCATGGTTACGGCTGCGAGTGCCGTGCCAAGAATCTTCGGCAGGGAGATGCCTGACTCCTTGCGCGCGTTGGCAAGTGCTTGGCGGAATCCTCGCTTCGATTTGGTCACTGTCACCCTCAATCGGTACACGCCTTTGGCGTAATTTCTCCATTCCAGAACATCGGTTCGTAATCTTGTATACCCAGTCTTTCTGAGTTCTTGCTGGGAATGTAACCGACAGTACAAGTCCAAGTATGTTGCGTGCGCGGCTCACCTGTCGGGCGATCCGCGTAGATTCCGTTGCAAAAACTAAAGTTGGAGCGGCGTTTGGTCGCGACGCCCACATTGTTCGTTCCCCGTGCGGCCGTGGGAGGCATTCCGTGTCCGATCTAGTGGTGACGAAATTTGGTGGTAGTTCGCTTGCAGATGCGGATCACTTCCAAACGGTCAAATCGATTGTGGAGGCGGACCAGGCGCGCAGATACGTGGTCCCTTCGGCCCCAGGACGCAGATTCTCCGATGACCATAAGGTCACCGACCTGTTGTACATGTGTCACCAACTTGCATCCCACAGCATCGACCCTGGCGATGTGTTTTCCTTAGTCGCGGAGCGCTACCTTGAAATCCATCAAGATCTGGGACTTGAGCAAGACATCGTGGCGGAACTTGATGAGATACGCGACCGCATCTCCGCAGGAGCGACCGCCGATTACGTGGCGAGCCGCGGCGAGTACCTGAATGGCAAGCTACTTGCCGAATACCTCAGGTTCGATTTCATCGATGCGGCGGATGTTATTCGGTTTGACGGCGGTGGAACCTATGACCCGAAGCAAACTATGCGCGCAATGCGTGAACGACTCAAGGAATCTGCGCAGGCAGTAATTCCGGGTTTCTATGGTGCTGACTCCCGGGGCGACATCCACACGTTCTCCCGCGGTGGCTCCGATGTGACAGGGGCAATCGTCGCGCGAGCCACAAAGGCTGATCTCTATGAGAACTGGACCGATGTCTCCGGATTCCTCGTCGCTGATCCACGCATCGTGGAAGGCGCGCGCCCCATCGAAGTCGTGACCTACAAGGAACTTCGCGAACTGTCGTACATGGGGGCGGCGGTTCTGCACGAGGAAGCTATTTTCCCGGTTCGCGAAAAGAACATTCCCATTCAGATCCGGAACACGGAGCGCCCCGAGGACCCGGGAACGCGGATTGTTCCCGATGGTGGCCCTCGTGATTTCCGAGGAATCACCGGGATTGCGGGTATGAAGGACTTCACCGTCATCACGCTTGAGAAGACGTTGATGGACGATGAGAAGGGATTCTTGCGGCGCCTGGTCTCAGTGCTGGAAACCAACGGGGTTTCGATCTCGCATGTGCCTTCGGGGATTGACTCCGCGTCAGTGGTTGTCCGGTCGGAGGACATTCGTTTCAACCTCAATAAGATTCTGGCGGAACTGAAAATCTACTGCCAACCCGATTCGGTGAGTGTGGAGTCCGGCCTGGCATTGCTCGCCGTTGTTGGACGAGGAATGATCAGCACGCCGGGTGTCGCTGGTCGAGTCTTCTCGGCCTTAGCCCGCGCTGGCGTCAACGTTCGGATGATCACGCAGGGCGCGTCGGAACTCAGCATAATCATCGGTGTCGATGACACCCAGTTTGAGGACGCAGTTCGTGCACTGCACACAGCGATCTAGCAGTGCGTGGGGCGCTGCCTACCTACCTTGACCTAGTGCCAGGAGCCTCCGGGTGCCGTGCTTCCCTGACTTCCATAGCCCGTACCCGATACCGGCGGCAACAGTCGTGGTGGCGCCGCGGAGCACCCAGCGACGCACCACGTCTCGGGTCTCGTAGGCTTTGAACACAGTCCAGCCGTGCTCTCGAGCATATAAACGCAGAGCCCGATCAGGGTTTACAGGGACAGGATGCCCCACCAGCGACAACATCGGGATGTCGTTCGAGGAATCGGAATAAGCCCACGACTGCTCAAGATCCAACCCTTGCTCCTCAGCCACTTCTTGGACTGCTAGAACCTTAGCGGGACCGTGGATCAGACCGCCGTCCAATTCCCCAACGAGAAGTCCAGCATGGACCTTGGTCTTCGTGCCGATTCCTCCTGCAGCGCCAATGCGTTTGGCTATTTCCTCGGCGATAATCCAGGGCGTGGCAGATACAAGGTAGACCGTGTGTCCCGCTTTGATATGCGCCTTCAACTGGTCGTAGGTTCTCTTGTAGACCCTTGGAACGAAGTATTTTTCGAAGATCTCCTCGCCGATCTTCTGTACGTCCTCGATCTTGTTCCCTGCGACAACCTGAGCGGCACGATCAGAAAGGGAGCCAATATCGTCCTGCTCTTCGCCCAAAAGTACGTAACGGAATGTCTTGCGAGCTGCGTAGGCGATCTCGCGGAAGCCAAACAGCGAGCGCTTGAACATCTCTTTGGCTGCCCAATAGGAGGATGCGCCTCGCACCAGGGTCTGATCCACGTCGAAGAAAGCTCCGATCTTCGAAGGGTCAACCGGTGACGGGGTCTCCGGGTCAAACAGTCCGGGAGTCTGCACAGAAGCGGGCTGGTCCGATTCGGGCCGGGAGTCCTCCAAGGGGTTGTTCTCCATGCACCCATCCTAGTTGTGGAGCTGCATCTTGCCGAGATCGGTCTAGAGTCTCGAAAGTCTGTTTCCGCATGGGACCAATTGCCCGCTTTTGAGTGATCGTCGGCCCCATTCAACGCATGGCGCTCCGAGTGGCAGAGGATGAATATCAGATGCAGACGGACAAGCGAAACGATCGAGGGCGACGCGCAGCAGCCACAGGAGTACTTCTGACGGCACTGGTGTCAGCAATTGCAGTCGTACCACTGGCGATTGCTGACATAGATGGTTCGAGTCCTCCCCAGTCGGGGACGGGAACAACCGGCCACAGTTCCAGCGAAGGACCGCAGTCGACCGGGTTCGACGACGTTCAGTCAATTGAATCGCCTGACGAAGGCTCCTTTGGAAACCAACAATATGCTGATCCGGTAGGGGGCAGCCTGGCGCGAGACCGAGTTGGTCACCTTGAGAGAATCTCAAGAAACGGCGCTGTATTGGTCCGATGGGTCGTCGGACCTGGTGCCGTTCGATGAACGCGTCTGGGCCGGCGACATGCCCGCAGACGCGGAGCTTGCCACGGAGGCATACTCATCGATCAGTGTGGACTACCCAGAGGTATACGCGGAGGCGGCATTTACTTCTGATTATTCTGCGCTCGAAGTCTTCGTCGTTGGCTCTGAAAGCGGTGTGCATCAGGAATTTGCGCGAAGGCTGGTCCAGTCAGGAGCGGCCGAGTATCCTGTTATTTTGTATCCGACGCAGTTCTCTGCAGCTGATTATCAAGCTGCGATGAATGATATGCGCAGTCGCATTGGTGCGGGGCAGATAATCGAATGGTATCCAGATGTTTTCAAAGAGGCGATTGTTGCGAGAACAAATGGCGGTGCGGGTCTTGCTGTCTCGCTGGAAGAAGAAATCAATGGCGGGAAGGATGAAGGTAGGAAAGGCAAGCCTTCAATACCGATCGAGGTGAGGTACATCGAAGGCCTGAAGCCGGGTACTTTCGATGCAACACGTTTTGATGACTACGCTCCTTTCAAGATGGGAACCTCCATCGGTCCCGCCAGCTCATGGGGCACAACCGAGGGGGGAAACTGATTTCTAGATGTGCCACTAAGGTACAGAAGCAGCATTGTTGCTGTAACAGCCGCTCATTGCGACAGCACAGCCTTCTATGCGGCGCCAGCGAGTGGAATCGTCGTGTTCGGTATTGTGCAAAGTTCCCGCAAGGAGGCGCCGTGCGAATACAGATTTACAAGGCTCGAAGGCGTCAAGGCGTGGGGAAAGGATGATATTGGATGGCCACCGTGAGTTTCCGTCCACGTGCAGAACGCTTGTCGGCGCGGGTGACAAGTCTTGGAATAGCGTTCCTTCTGTCGATGATCGCGGTTGTCGGCTGTAGTCGAGGCCCGGCCGAGAGCGCGGACCCTTGTCCAATAGAGTTGATTTCGGATTCGGAGCCCGTAGAGGCAGAATCCGGGACGTACGATGTCGTGGTGGTTGAGGCGTGGCTTACTGCCGAATGTAGAGCTGAGTACTACCCGGGGCGCGTGGCCACCGAAGGGGCGTATCTGCTTACTTATTCTTTCACCAATACGACGCAGGAAGACGTGCAGCTTGGTCACTCAACGAGTCCGGCAGTGCCCCAACTGTTGAGAAATGGTGAGTCGGGCCCATTTATTTCTCAGGGGACAATGGATGCGGTTCCATATGAGATCGTCCCTCCCGGAGGGACGGCCGAATTGTCCGAGTGGGCCAATCCAACAGAAGAGCCAGGGCTCCTGCCCGATGAAGTCCGGTTCACTGATATGTTCACGCAGGAGTATCTCGGTTCTGTTCGGCTGAAGGAAGTTCCCTGACCGTTGGCGGTGACTGCGACCGCTGAGCGTGCGAAGATACCCGTATGGAGTTCACGACCATTCATCTGATGCGTCACGGCGAAGTTGACAACCCGCAGGGTGTTCTCTATGGGCGGGCACTCGGCTTCGGTTTGACAGAGTTGGGCAAGCAAATGGCTGGCGAAGTGGCAGATTTCTTGGTCGAGGAAGATCGAGATATCACACGCGTAGTCTCTTCTCCGCTGCTCAGAGCTCAACAGTCAGTGTTGCCGACCGCGATGGCTTATGGCCTTCCGATCGATACGGATCTCCGGCTGATTGAGGCGGGATCCGACTTTCAAGGTGTGGAAATCAACAAGAATCGGTGGGCGCTGGCGCATCCCCGGAACTGGAGACTCTACACACGTCCGCATGAACCGTCGTGGGGCGAGCCCTACAAGCAGATACTGAGCCGAATGACAGCCGCTATCTCTAGCGCATTGCAGGAGGGTCGTGGGGGAGAAACCCTGATGGTTTCCCACCAGCTTCCGATTGTTACAGTCCAGCGATTCCTTGAGGGGAAGCCGCTGTCTCACAATCCATTGCGCAGGCAGTGCTCATTGGCGTCGCTGACGTCAATGCTGTTTGAGGACAACACTCTGGTCGGCTGGTCCTACTGTGAACCAGCGGCTGAACTACTGGGGAGTGCCCAAGACATAACGCCGGGAGCTTCGGAGGCGGCAATTCGGCGATAGCTGATGCCAAATCCCTTGCCACCAACACGCATCCGCGGATGGAAAAGGCACGCACCAGTCAGTTCACAGGACCCCAATCCCCGCTAGAGGGGTGGTCCTCAGTATCATCACGATCCGGGATTGATGCGTCTGACTGGCGAGTCTCGCCGGCTTCCGGTGGTAATGCAGTCCCCTTCGGTCGCTCAGACTCCGATGATCCCCGGTCTTTTGCCCCTTCGGCATTTGGCGGACGCTCGCGGGTCCTCTTCTTCCGACGCGCAAGTCGGTCAGCGACATCGGAGATCGCATCGGGATTGTCGTCAGGTGGTAGCTCTGGAACGGTCGGTGCGGGAGATCGCTGACCTGAATGTTCCTCTGCTCTGGTAACCAACCCTGAGATGATCCACGCAAGCGGCCCGATCAGAGGGATCAGGACAATCACCGCGAGCCACACCCAACGGTTGATGTGTCCCGGAGTGGAAACGCGCGAACGAACCACCCAGTCCGAGACAGCAAAAACCGTCACTGCGATAAACAGCAACGCGATGAGGAACCTAGGCATGTCTACAGGATAGGCGCTACCGCAAGACCAACCCCAACGATTACGCCATAAGCCAGAGCGTACAAACCCGTGTTACGAAGCGTCGCCAGTAGCTCACGACCTCGACTTCCGCGCAGAATCTGGATGATCCCAGGAAGGGCGCACGCCACCAAGATGACCCCAACAACGACTGCAGTTGCCACGGCGAAAGCCACTGGTGCCTCAAGGGACGAAACCGCCCCCGCAATGGCAACGGTTCCGGCAGCTGTGGATCCCAGCAGAAGAGCAACGTACAGGGACCGTGACGGTCGATCTCCCATGCGGACAGCCAGGGTCCTTTTGCCTACCTGAGTGTCGGATGGGATGTCGCGGACGTTGTTGACCATCAGCAAAGCAACTGAAGCTAGCCCGATCCCGCTTGCCGCCAACCACAGCCACCATGGCGCTGAGTAGGTCTGCACGTACGCGGTTCCGACCGTGGCAACCAGGCCGAAGAACACGAATACGAAAGCTTCGGACAGGCCTGCTCCCGCATAGCCGTACGGGTTCTTGCCACCGGTGTAGAACCAGGCAGCAGCGATCGCCAGCGCGCCTACTGCTAGCAGCCACCAAAGCTGCGACAGCCAGACGATTACGACTCCGACAAGTCCGGCAAGCACAAAGCACCCCAGTGCCGCAGCGAGCACTCCTTTCGCGGGTACCAATCCGCTTGCGGTCAGCCGTGTAGGCCCAACGCGGTCCTCATCGGTCCCGCGGATGCCGTCCGAATAGTCGTTAGAGAAGTTCACCCCGATCTGCAGCAGCAGTGCCACAGTGAGAGCCGACAGCGACAATCCCCAGGAGAACCGTTCGTCTAGAACTGCTGCTCCCGCTCCTACGAACACCGGAGCCGCCGCTGCGGGCAGAGTACGCAGACGCGCACCTTCCAACCAATCGTTGACTGTTGCCATGGGAATATTCAACGGGTCCAGGCGTCGCCGCGCCTAATTGCGTCCTGGATGATGGCTCGTACGGCGTTCGAGTTCACTTTTCCAAGTGACGTACGAGGAAGATCGGAAACCCACACAACCATCTTTGGAGCCGCATGGGCACCAAGTGAAGTCTTGACTGACTTGTAGATTCCACGAGCCTCGACATCGACGCCGTCTTCAGGCACAACCAGCGCTGCGAGCATTTGGCCCCACTTTGGATCGGGGACGCCAACGCAGGCTGCGTCCTGGACGCCAGGAAGTGCGGTGATTGCATTGGCGACCTGCACCGTCGATACCTTCATGCCACCGCTGTTGACAACGTCGTCGATTCGACCTTCTATCCACAAGCGTCCGTCTTCATCAATGCGACCGAGATCAGAAGTGGCCAGGGCTAGTTCGCCAGAAGGAATCGTGGTCCAGGGAGATTCCTCGTCCAGATACCCCTCCATTAGAGCGGAACTGGCGATCAGGACTCGGCCGTCGTCATCGGTGGTGAGTCGCGTGTTCGGCAGAGGGATCCCGTCGTAGACGCAACCACCGCAGGTCTCCGTCATGCCGTACGTGGGAATAACGTGCAAGCCTCCAGCTCGGCTGCGTTCGAGTAGGTCGCGGGAGATTGGGCCCCCTCCCACCAAAATGGCATCGAACTTTTGCACGGACTCTAGGGTCGCGATGTCCGACTGCAGGATAGCTTCAAGCTGCGCAGTCACAACCGAGGTGTAGGTCGGAGTGCGCGGGTCCAGAGCCTTCGTTCGCTCCACGGCACGGGCTAGGTCTTGCGGACTGACGTACGGCCACTCTTCCGGGATTATCAGAGGGAGTTTCGCATGATGGGACCGAACCAGAAGTTGCAAACCTGCAATGTGGTGGACGGGCAGCGCCACGATCCAGCGACCGGCGCCACCCAGACGTTCATGGGTTGCCGCGGCTGAACTCATCAGAGCTTGCGCGCTCAAGCAGACAAGGTGCGGCCGCCCGCCTGATGATCCCGAGGTCTCAAGGATCAAGTCTGAGCGTCGCGCCACCTCTGCGGGGCGATCTTCCTCATTCGAGTGGCTAGAGGCCGGTTCTCCCGTAGCACTCAGTGCCTCCTGGACTCTGTCGGCTATGACCTTCATCTCCGTCGCAGAACGGGGACCGATCAGAACCACAGGGGCCTCACCCGTCGAATCAGGCCTGTCGAGCAGGGTGCCAAGGAAATCAAAAAGTGTCTGGACCTGGGTGGGATTATGAGGTGCCCTGAACAGATTGGGAGTCACAGAACCACCGCCTTGTCGCATTCATTCGACCTTTCAATGTAAGCCGTCTAACCGATACTGCTCTCCACTTTGATCGGTGCCTTCGATAAAATAAGGGTGATGACTAAGGTACTAGCTTCAACCAAGGCGAAAGTGATCGCAGCTGCGATTGCTGTGTTTGTCCTGCTAGTGATAGCTTTCGTCGCAGTCTATTTCTACTACGGGGCGCGTGCCTTGCCCGGCGCGACTGTTGCGGGTGAACCCGTTGGGGGTATGACGGCTGAAGAGATCGCCGTAGAACTGAACACGCAGTCTGCCAGCCAGCAAGTGACAGTTGTAGGTGTGGGCGACGAGCCGATCGAAATAAACATGCCTGAAACCGGAGTTGGGGTGGACGTGTCGAAGACCGTGGCAGCGGTTTTCGAACCAAACCAAGGTTTTGGCAGCCGTGTCTCCGGATTCTTTGGCGGCCATGAAGTTGAGCCGGTTGTAGTTGTCAACACCGAGAAGTTCGACATCTTCCTGGATGAATTCGGTTCAGACATCCTGCAGGGTGCCACTGATGGAGAAGTCAAGTACAACAAGGAGCAAGGCATTTTTGTTGCCGCTGATTCTGCCTCTGGACTGGAGTTGGAAGAGGATGTTTTTGCCTCACAACTGGTCGATGCGGCCCAGGGCTTGAGCAACACTACTGTCGAGGTGGAACTGCTGGAAGTAGCTCCCGCATATCCGACTGAAGTCTTAAAGGCCGCCGCAGAAAAAGCCAATGGCTGGCTTGACTTGGAGATCACTGCGCAAGGCAATGGCGAATGGGTGCAGGCTGAACGCGGCACCGTTGCTTCCTGGGTGAAGTTCGAACCGGTTGAAGGCTCCATTGTCCCGAAGATCGACAGGGAAAAGGTCAAGGCCTGGGTTTCCGACTTCGCGAAGACAACCAACAATGAGCCTGTTCCAGGCGTCCAGAATGTCAACTCCGCAGGTACTGTCGTCGCAACTGCTGTTTGGGGCATCCAGGGCCATCTCGCGAACAATGTCGATGATGTCGTGAACGGAATTGCGGACTCTCTTCAGTCCGGGGATTCCCACTACGCTGAGTTCACCTACGAAACGGCCGAACCGGAGTACACGACTCGTCTCATTGCCGATGGCGCAGAGAACCTGCCTTACGCTGCTGCCCCCGGGGAAAAGTGGATCGATATCAACTTGTCGTCTCACCAGGTCATCGCATATGAAGGCGCTACCGTAGCGCTAACGATGCCGATGATCTCAGGAGCTCCCGACACTCCCACGATCACGGGCGAATACTCGGTGTACTGGATGCCTGAACTTCAGACCATGAAGGGCAAGAATGCTGACGGTACCGACTACGAGACCCCTGATGTCCCGTGGATCATGTACTTCCAGGGTGGATACGCGCTGCATGGTGCCTATTGGCGTTCATCTTTCGGTTACGACGCCGGATCCGGAGGTTCCCACGGCTGTGTGAACCTTCCAGTCGATTCGGCTCGCCAGTTGTACAACTGGACCGAGATCGGCACCAAGGTCGTGAGCCACTACTGACCGCACGTCTACAGGCTGCTCAGTAGTAGTACGGAAACTCCGACCAGTTGGGGTCCCTTCGCTCCAGGAATGCATCGCGTCCTTCGCGTGCTTCTTCGGTCATGTAGGCCAAACGAGTCGCTTCACCCGCAAAGACCTGCTGGCCGGCAAGACCGTCGTCAGCCAGGTTGAATGCATACTTCAACATGCGAATTGCCTGAGGAGACTTTGTCGCGATAGTGCGGCAGTACTCGATGGCCACATCTTCGAGTCGATCATGGTCGACAGCCTCGTTGATTGCCCCCCACTGTTCGGCTTGCTCTGCGGTGTAGGGGCGGGCGAGGAAGAAAATCTCGCGCGCTCGTCGGTCGCCTACTTGCCGCGCCAACAGCGCCGATCCGTAGCCTCCATCGAACGATCCGACGTTGGCGTCGGTCTGCATGAACCTGGCGTGTTCTCGCGATGCCACGGCCAAATCGCAGATGACACCCAGTGAGTGTCCGCCACCGGCCGCCCACCCGTTTATGGCAGCAACGACGGGTTTCGGCATGGTACGGATCAATCGCTGTACTTCCAGGATGTGGAGACGACCGGCCCGAGCACTGTCCGCTGCAGTAGATGATGGCGTTGCACCCTGGCCCATCTGAGGTGCATACCGGTAGCCGTCCTTTCCTCGCACCCTCTGATCGCCGCCGGAACTGAAGGCATGCCCACCGTCTTTGGGACTGGGTCCGTTTCCGGTCAGGACTACTGCTGCAACATCCGACGACATGCGGGTGTGGTCAAGAGCAACCAGTAACTCGTCGACGGTTTGCGGCCGGAAGGCATTTCGCACTTCTGGCCTGTCGAATGCGATGCGCACCCAGGGAAGGTCCGCACCCTTGGGATGCCCGTCCTCAGGTCCTCGCGAAATCCCTCGATGGTAGGTGATATCGGTGAAATCGAAGCCCTCTACAGGGCGCCAGCGGGAAGCGTCGAAGGTGTCTGAAACAAAGGGAAGTGCGTTCACCCACCCCACGATAGTCCGTAAGATTTCCCCATGACCGACATCAGTGCTTTTTTACGTCCCGGCGCCAACCTACTTTGCGAGTTGAACGAGACCAACCAGAGTTGGCGTGAACTCATCGAATTGTCACGGATTCTGAAGGACGCAAAGAAGCAGGACCGTGAAGTCCAAACTATGAAGGGCTTGAATATCGCCCTAATTTTCGCGAAGACTTCGACGAGGACCCGGTGCGCCTTCGAGGTTGCTGCGGCCGATCAGGGGGCCTCCACCACATACCTGGACCCCTCCGGTTCACAGATGGGCCACAAGGAGTCGATCGAAGATACCGCCAAGGTGCTCGGCCGCTTCTACGACGGCATCGAGTACCGTGGCGACAGTCAGGAAGCTGTGGAGACGCTGGCCAGCGATTCCGGTGTTCCCGTGTGGAACGGACTGACAGACGACTGGCATCCGACGCAGATGCTGGCGGACTCTTTGACAATGCTTGAGTACTCCGATGGGCGTGACTTCTCGGAGATCTCCTATGCATACGTGGGAGACGCGCGCTTCAACATGGGTCGTTCGTTATTGATAAATGGTTCGATGCTCGGGTGTGATGTGCGGATTATTGCTCCGAAGAACCTGTGGCCGGACCAGGAAGTGATCGATGAGGCTCTTGCGCGGGCAGAGGAGTCCGGTGCAAAGATCACCGTCACGGATGACGTGAATGCAATCGAAGGTGTCGACTTCGTGCACACAGACGTCTGGGTCTCAATGGGGGAGCCGAAAGAAGTCTGGGAAGAGCGTATCTCTGAACTGCTGCCGTACCGGGTCACTGAACAACTGATGGCAAGGGCCGGGGAGCAGGCCAAATTCATGCACTGTCTTCCTGCGTTCCATGACTTGAACACTACGATTGGGCGGCAGATTTACGAGGAATTTGGCCTTGACGGCATCGAGGTGACCGATGAGGTCTTTAGTAGCCCCCGATCGGTCGTTTTCGACCAGGCTGAAAACCGCATGCACACCATCAAGGCGGTCATGGTTCGTTCCCTGGGAAGGATCTAGCGGCCGGACTGCTGTGGGCATCCTCGATGTGGCTCTTCTACAGTTGAACTCTTCGACAATCGGGGCTCTCTGTTGTCAGTGCAGGTGGTGGGGTTTGTCCGTGGGATCTGCGCGCTGACAGCGTCCTTTGATCTTCTTGATCTTTATGGTCGGGACTCAACCGGCCACTTGGCACGAACCAACACCGGCTGCGCTCAGGTGGTTGCAGTTTTTCTCCAGTACGAACAGTCACCCAGTTTTCTCCCACGGGAGTGAGAAGAATGGGAACAGGATGGAGACAAGCGCGGCGGGAACAGACAGTTGATGGGGGCTTTGGCCCCGTTTGCAAGGACCCTTCAGGTCAGATCGGTTAGCCTCAAAGTCAGAGGGGCCGACCGCGAGAGGGACCGACCGCGAGCACGGGGCATAGAAAATCACAGCCTACCGGTCAGGACTCCACCTAGACTAGATGATCATGGTTACCTCAAGGTCGCGGCGGAGCAAGGCGGGAATCATCGCTCTGATTTCGCTGGTTGCACTCGCGGCTGCAGCCGTCGTGGGCTTTGGAATCTACTTCCACACCCACGCGCTTCCCGGAACCTATGTGGGGGCTTATGACATCGGCGGCAAGACCCGGGAACAGGCGCGCAAAGACCTGGGAAATGCCGCACTATCCCAAGTGATAACGCTGGAGCCCGGCTTCGCGTCTGCGCGGGCCGTGACTCCGTCCGAACTCGGTATTCTCATTGACGTTGAAGCGACACTTGACCAAGCGTTTGGTACCTCCCCGATTTTCGTTGCGTGGCCCGCCGTGATCATGAGCGTCCGAACCATTGAGCCCGTGCTGGAAGTTGACCAGGATGTCCTGCATGGTTTCATTGAGCGCTTGGAGTCCGAAACGGTACCCGATCCGATACCTGCGATGGTGTTCGACGAGAATTCCTCGTCCTTCCAGGCAAGCACCAGCACAAAGCGACTTCAGGTCGAGGGGAACAACCTGAGCGACGCCTTGGTGAATGCGGCCCGCAGCCTAGATGATACGGTCGTCGCTGCGGATGTCGTCGAGTGTGACATCGATATCGAACCCGAATCCTTGGCGTCAGCGATTGAACTGGCCAACTCCTGGATCGCCACTGACGTGTCGGTGAAGGACGAGGACGGAGTGCTGGCTCAAGCAACCCCAGTCGATATCGCTCAGTGGGTCACTTTCGAGATCGTTGATGGTCAGATACGGCCGAAGGTCGATATCGAGCAGGTGACCAGTTGGCTGACTCCCATCGCCGAAGAACAGGGACGCGGGCCGATGGTTGGGCAAAAGGAGAAGAACAGCCGGGGTGACATCATCGGTATCTCCGGCAGGGCCGAGGCCGGCCGCTCCGTCAGCAACCTGGAGCAGACAGCGCAACAGATTGTTGACGTGCTAGATAGGAAGCAGTTTGCTGCTCTAACGCAATCGGCTGATGGTGATCTTGAGATCGAGTCACCTGGTGCGGTAAGCGCCACGCTGACATACGACTACACCGAGCCCGAATACGATGTCGTGTCCGTAGCAGACGGAAGTGGAGACAGTGTCTATGTCGCCTCCCCCGGAGAGCAATGGATAGACGTGAACCTAAAGACTCTGCGCATGACGGCCTACGAGGGCTCTGTGCCAGTACAGACGTCTCTGGTCATTGGAGGTGCAACGAAATCGCCGACAAAGCTTGGTGACTACTCGATCTATTTCAAGACCGAATTGCAGGACATGCGCGGAATCGACTGGGATGGCACTCCCTATGTAACCGAGAATGTTCCATGGGCAATGTTCTACAGTGGCGACTTCGCGCTGCACGGGGCCTACTGGCGCGATGACTTCGGGATCCAACCGGGGGATGATGGATCACACGGGTGCGTGAACCTCCCGGTATCGGAAGCTGAGAAGTTGTACAGGTGGGCGTCTGAGGGCACTAAGGTCTTCGCACACAACTGAGGCTCGGGTCGCTGGTTGTGGGTGCCTACTTCTTAGCCCAGCGTGGCAGCGTCCACTGCGGCGTTGTCGTAGCGAACAAGCCCCACACCGACAGGACAAACCCAAAGACCGCTACTGCGCCACATAGGATCGCAAGCACCGGTCCCAACACTGAGCCAAAAGCTCCGCCGATCCCCGGCACAACAAGCCCCAAGCCACCTGCTCCCAGCAGCAGTAAGGAGAAGCCGGGCAGCGACATGAAGACGAACTTCTCGTCGACAAGTCCGTCGGAGCGCATCCAAGACCTGGATCCCTTCGTATCCCTTCGAAGTGCCAACGACAAAACCAAGCCCAGAACTCCGGAGACAAGCGCAATCAGGATCACGTGCCCACTATAGCCAGCCGGTCCTAATGGTTGGACTCCTCCTCTAGACTTGCGGCGTGATTGCCGGAATTGCGCCTAGACTCAAAGGTCTCGCCCACAGCGACCTGGGCCCGTATACGCGGGAACTGCTAGGGAGCGTTGTCGGAGGTATCGACGAGGTCGTTGTCTTCTCGATTCCCCTCAACATTCGGTTCCGCGGTGTAACCCATCGTGAGGGACTGCTGCTTCGTGGCCGCGCCGGTTGGGGTGAATGTGCTCCGTTCTGGGGTTATCAGCCACCGCATTCCTCGAAATGGCTCACCGGTGCGTTGGCGACTGCAACAACCAAGCTGCCACTCATGCAGCGCGACTTTGTGCCGGTGAATGTCACGATTCCAGTGTGCTCTGCAGAAGAGGTGCGCCGCCGCATCGATGACCACCCCGGTTGCTCCACAGCGAAGGTCAAGGTAGCCGACGCGGAGGACTCCCGTGACCTGCCCGCCAGCCCCGATACGCTCGGTGCCACCGCTCCGCTGGGTGCCACTGATCTGCAACGCGTACAACTCGTTGCAGAGCTCCTGGCAGATCGCTATGGTCCGCAAGCTGCGCTCCGCATCGATGCCAATGCGGCGTGGAATGTGGAACAGGCGCGCCAGGCTCTCGATCTACTCAATCGAGCTGCCGCTCCGGTTGGGGGCATCCAATACGCCGAACAACCCTGTGCAACCGCCCTGGATCTGGCGCGTCTTCGGCAACTGACCGATGTCCCAATCGCAGCGGACGAATCGATTCGGCTGGCTGACGATACACTGGCCGTGAAAAAGTTGGACGCTGCCGATGTCGCCATCCTCAAAGTGAGTCCACTCGGAGGCATCCGCAAGGCGCTGGAGATCTCTTCCCAGCTGGGGCTACCGTCGGTGGTGTCCTCGGCAATCGACACCTCAATTGGGTTGGCGGCCGGAACTTGCCTGGCTGCGGCACTCCCGGATCTCACGATGGCTTGCGGGTTGGGGACGGGAAGCATGCTTGCTACTGATGTCGTCGACGACTCGCTGATTGCCGACGAAGGGCACCTGAACGTCGACCAGGCGATGGCGATTTTGTCGGCGCCGCTTTCGAAATGTGCTGAGGCGCTCGACGTGGAAACGTCGGATGCCTGGGCAGATCGGCTGGAGGAGATGACGAAGTTCCTCGTACAAGAGAACTCCGGAGGGACCGCCCCATGGTGAGCATCGAAACTGCACGGCTAGTCGTGTCCACACTGGTGGCGGCTGGTGTGAAGCAAGTAGCGTACTGCCCGGGTTCGAGGAATGCGCCGTTCGCCTATGTCCTGTCAGCGTACGAGGACGCAGGTGTTCTCAGTGTCGCTACGCTCGCGGAGGAACGCGGTGCCGGATTCTGGGCTGTGGGAGCGTTGCAGGGGGAGTGTGGTGCGCGACCGGTCGCGGTGTTTACAACGTCTGGTACCGCTGCGGTGGAGCTACATCCTGCACTTGTGGAGGCTGCTCATCAGGGTTTGCCGCTCATCGCGGTGACTGCCGATAGGCCCTGGGAGTTGCGCGGAGTTGGTGCGAATCAGACAACCAATCAGGTCGGGCTTTTTGGCGGCAGCGTGGTGGCGGAGGTTGACATTCCGGCGTTCGAGGGACCCCTCAGCGGCTCGGACACCGCAGCGCGCGCAATCGAGGGGCGGGTTACCAGGATGATTGCCCGTGCGTTGGGACACGGAGGTCGCCCGGGACCGGTTCACTTGAATGTGTCGTTCAGGGATCCTCTTGTTCCTCAGGGGGCGCCCGGCGAATTGCGGGTGGACGCTGGCTATGATCCAACTTCGGTGTTAGCGGCGACACCGTTGCCCGCGCAATCGGACCTGGTTCCTGTTAGCTGGAGCGAAGCTGTGCGCCCTGGGTTGCAGACCCTGATAGTCGCTGGCGACGGGTCGGGGCAGTGCTCAGGCAGCAGCAATCGGCGTGTTGCTCAGTACGCGGCGACGTTGGGAGTGCCTCTCCTCGCTGAGCCCTCATCCGGACTTTGCGACCTTCCCAACTGGTTGCCGCACGGTCCCCTGATCGCCGATGCGCTAGCAAAGCGGGTGGAGCAGATCGTGGTTCTTGGCCATCCAACGCTGTCGCGCCCGGTTGACCGTCTTTTGGCGACCGCGGACGTGCGCAAGGTGGTCGTCAGTGACTCACACGAGTGGCCCGACACGCAGCACACGTCGGATTGTGTGGTCGCGCGGTTGATCCCGGATTCTCGGGATACGGTGGTCACCGGCGAATTCCGCGCATCTTCGGCGTGGGTCGACTACTGCGAAAGTGCATCGAGGATCGCACGGTCGGGTCTTTCCCAATCCACGTTGAATCACCCCGGTGCGGCTCTGAACCATCTAACTGCGGCGCAGGCCATATGGCACGAAAGTCACGATGTGAGTCTGTGGTTGGGCGCATCGAATGTGATCAGGTCATTTGACATGGCGTCCTCGGCTCCGGGAAATAGGTGGGTCTACGCGAACCGCGGATTGGCGGGCATCGACGGGACAGTGGCTTCGGCACTGGGATTAGCGGCTGGGGGGAAGCGCCCGATCCGAGTGGTGCTAGGCGACCTTACGTTCTGCTACGACCTGGCCAGCCTGCCCGCTCGTCCATTTGGAAACGGGACGGGGAGGGAAGACGAGGAAGAGGACATTCAGATCATCGTATTTGACGACGGTGGAGGCTCGATCTTTGCTTCGCTGGAACACGGTGCGGCAGCCGATGAGAACACGTACAGGAAGTATTTCGGAGTGCCGCAGACAGTCGACGTCTGCGCAATTGCAGAGGCCTGCGGCTGGCGGTCGCGGGAAGTCAATTCGCTTACCGCACTTGAGAGGGTGCTGCGCGAACCGGTTCGAGGACGCAGTGTGATCCGTGTTCCTCTTACACATCGGGACCACATATCAGGGCGAAATGTTCACCCTGGTGCATAGGGAGTGCTCATGGCTGACTGATAGATTCGCTCTCAGGAAATTGCCAGCCCAATCAAGGCATGACCAAGGTTTTTTGCGCATACTAGTGCCAGCTTGAGGTTGGGCATGCGCGCGTGCGCGTTGGTGAGGAGGAGCTCGCTATGACGAATGAGGTTCCCGAACAGGCAGGCTGGTGGAAGTCACCTAAGCCCGAGGACCCGCCGACGAATGAAGGCACGCTGATACCGGAAGCGCCGGTTTCAGAGGTTTCGGTGCCAGAGACTCTAGCGCCGACAGTTCCGGCTCAAGGATCGCCGACGCCAGCTGTCCCCGCCTCTGGTCCGATCGAATCGGCGGAGAACGTTGCACATCGGTCTGGTGTGTACCAGCCAGGGGTGTCGCGTCGCGAAGTAATGCATGACGGGACGAATGTTCGTGCTTCCTCTCCCTGGGCACCACAGTCCAGTAGCTGGGCGCGCCCCGCTGTTGGCGTTGGTCCGGCGGTAGCCGCTGCGGCCGGAGAAGGAACACCCAAGCCGGTCTCTGCGTATGCTCCGCCTGCTTCTGGCACTGAGCCCCAAGCTGCACACACAGCGTCCACCTCCGCGGTCCCTCCTGCCGTGCAGGCCAAACCATTTTCGACGAGCCAGTTCCAGGCTGCCAAGACACCGTCCTCGACAACTTACGGGACCGCTGGGGGAAGCTATGCCGGAGCCGGTGCGAATACTCCGCATATCGCACAGGGAACCGGCGGCGGGGGCAGCGGATATGGGGGTCCCCGTGGTGTGACTTATGCCAGCAGCCCCTCGCCGTACCCACCCAAGAAGAAGCCGGGATGGACCGCTCTTCTGGTCGGCCTGGTTGTCATGGGAATCGCTTCGAGTGCAGCGACGTTAGGCATTGCGGGCATGCACGGAGACTTGTGGGAGAGCGGGAGCTCGAATTCACGAACCGATGTTCCGGGTGCCGGACTGCAATCCGGTGCCGAGGTGGTCCCGCCGGTCACGGCGGAGGTATCCGCCCCTAACTGGGAAGCTGTAGCCAGGGCCGTTCGTCCAGCAACGGTCTCGATCAATGTTGACAGTGCATACGGATCAGGGACCGGTTCCGGCGTAATTATCGACGGTGAAGGACACATCATCACCAACCACCACGTGGTTGAAACTGCTTTGAACGAAGGCACGGTTACCGTATCCCTGCACGACGGTCGTATCTACAACGCATCCATTGTTGGCACCGACTCCACGACGGATCTTGCCGTTCTTAAGTTCAACAATCTGCCAGACAATCTGGTTGCCGCGAGGTTGGGGTCTTCTGAAGATCTGGAAGTGGGGCAGCCAGTAATGGCGATTGGTTCTCCCCTGGGACTGGCAGACACGGTGACTACCGGCGTGATTTCAGCGCTAGATCGTCCAGTTACGGTTGAGACTTCCAGTGGCACGGACCCGATGAATCCCGCCGGGCAAACACAGCCGGAGCTGGTGATCACCAACGCCATCCAGATTGATGCTTCGATCAACCCGGGGAACTCCGGCGGACCATTGTTTGATGCAGAGGGAGGAGTGGTCGGAATCAACTCTTCGATTGCATCAACCAGTTCGTCCTCAGCAGAGGCGGGGTCAATCGGACTTGGATTCGCGATTCCAGTGGACCTGGCCAAGTCAATCGCCGAACAGATCATTACCAACGGTTCCGTAGAGCACGCGCTGCTGGGCGTAGAGATCACGACCGGTGTCGCAGAAAAAGACTCGGTGTCGTACCTTGGGGCCCAGGTTGTGAATGTAGTTGCGGGTGGCGCCGCCGACGAAGCTGGGCTTCAAGCCGGTGATGTGATCATTGCGATTGACGGTAACGCCGTGACTTCGGGACCCGCACTTACCGGTTTCGTGCGGCGCTATCTGTCCGGTGACACAGTCACGCTGGAAGTGCTGCGCAACGGGGAGCCGCTACAGGTTGAGGCAACGCTGCAGACTCGATCCTAGGTTGAGATCTACTGCTCTAGTTCCACAGTCAGCATCCCAGTTCCGCCACTTTCACATCTGTAGCTGTTGTAGGCAGTAGAACCGCGATTTCGATCCCCTTTCTGCTACAACATCCACACTTGCAGTACCGGCGCTATCTATCGCGGTCGCGCCTGCGACCAGTTCCTATCGCTCAAGTTCCAGGGCTTCGAGAACAGGGCGCATCTTCGCCCGAGTCTCTGCGAGTTCCAAGTCTGGGTTTGAATCGGGCATTATGCCACCGCCGGCGAACACTCGGATCTGCTTGCGGTCATCGGACAATTGTCCGCAGCGAAGCGCGATTCCAAACTCTCCGTCACCTGCTCCGTCAATCCACCCGACGGGACCGGTATACCGCCCGCGTTGGGTGCCTTCAATATCCTCCAAGATGTTGAAGGCCAGGGACGTGGGCGTCCCGCACACCGCGGCAGTGGGGTGAAGTGCATCTACTACGTCGAGGACATTCGAGTCCCGCACAACCGCCCTCAGTTCTGTCGACAAGTGTGTGACGTTTGGAAGCTCAAGAAGTTCGGGATCGGCGGGGACCTCGAGGGTCTCCGACAGCGGAGCAATTGCACGCGCGACCGATTCCACGGCCAAATGGTGTTCAGTTCGATCTTTGATCGACGCAAGTAGTTTCTCCCCATCGCCGGGAGCGGATGTCCCGGCTAGCACTCGGGACACAAACTGCTCATCCTTCAGAGAGGTAAGCATCTCTGGTGTGGCCCCCACCAGGCCTTCCACGGCATATATCCATGTGGTCCCATATCGGCGAAGAAGGGCGTTTACCAAGAACCTGTCATCCACGGGTTTGCTGGCGGACACGACAAGGTCTCGGGTCAGCACAACCTTAGAGGCGGCGCCAGCCTGCAGCATGACGATCAGCCGACGCACTGCTTCCTTCCACTTGCTCTGGGTCATGCGACCAGGGTCGGTCCACAGTCCAGCAGGCCTGGAGATCGGTATAGCATCCTGTCCAAGTGCGGCTTCGAGAACCTCAGCTGGATCGGCAGGCTCACTCTGGGTACTCGCAGTCATGACCCAACACTTGCCGCCCCGTTGAATCAGTGCGCTTTCTGGGACCACAAGGTAGCCGGGAGTTGACGAGGCAAAACCAAATGATCCAAGGGCCAGTGGCCAATGCGGGGCTGGAGCCTTACTTTCCAGACTGCCGGGAGCAGACCCGGCTGCTTCATCCTTTGGCGTATTCGCATCTTCCTCAGACACGCGAGCATTGGCGGCAACATAATCCCAGTCACGCGCGGCTTCCCGAGCAGCATGGCGACCTTCAAACTCAAGTTTCAGCGCAGCGCCCCAACCGACGATCTCCAGATCCTCGCCCAGCCAGCATGCTAGTGAGCCGGGAACGGGTACGGAGGACAGAAGATCTTCGCGCGGTGCATCAAGCTGCTTGACCCTCACCGTCAGTTGCGGGAGATTTTCACGCGGTATGTGCAAGGCGTTCATCGAATACCTGGCTCTCTGGAGACGTCGGATGTTCGGCTACTGTGCATTGACGTTATCGCGGCTGGTGAGCAAGTCCAACCCCAGTTCGAGTGTCGCGTCGAAGAGATGCAAGAATGGCGCCCATGGCTTCAACCAAGAGTGTTTCCGAGCAACGGGCAGATCTGGACAAGGCACCCGAGGACGTCGCAGCAATGTTTGACGTGGTGGCACCGCGTTACGACATCACGAACGACCTGCTCTCGTTGGGCATGGTGTTCGTTTGGAGAAAAGCAACGCGCAGGGCGCTGGACCTGGGGCAAGGGGACCTGGTGCTCGATGTTGCGGCGGGGACGGGAACCTCCTCGGCACACTTGCAGAAGACCGGTGCCACGGTGATCGCGCTGGACCTATCCGAAGGCATGATCGAGGTTGGCCGTAGCAGGCACCCGGACATCGAGTTTGTCCTGGGTAGCGCTACGGACCTCCCGTTCGACAATGACACGTTTGACGCGGTGACTATCTCTTACGGCATCCGCAACATTGACGATGTGCCAAGGGCACTCGCGGAGTTCTATCGGGTGACAAGGCCGGGGGGCCGACTGGTCATCTGTGAGTTTTCGAAGCCGAACGACATCGTCAAACCTCCTTACGACCTCTACATGAACCAAGTTGCCCCGCTGATCGCGAAAGTGGCGTCCCCGGCGGGCGCCGCCTACGACTATCTGTCTGAATCGATAGACGATTGGTATGACCAGAAGACTCTGGGATTGCTGATGCAGCGGGCCGGTTGGCGTCATGTGGCGTACAGAAATCAGACCTTTGGAGCCGTGGCGATTCACCGTGGGTTCAAACCGGGGAGCCGACCTCACAGTGAACCTCAAGCGGACCTCGCAACGAACCTCACCGCGGACCTCTCAATGGGCCGTCAAACAGGTCGGAAGATATTCGTTAGTTAGTGCTTCCTAATTTCCTTAGCGCCGCGACAGCCGGTTTGTCCCAGAGTCAAGGGAAAAGTGGACAAGAGGCAGGCGGGGCCTTGGGTGAGTAGGGTTGAACAGGTTGAGAGGGGACGCCTTTTCGACACATTCCAGTTCGCTAGGTGCAGATGAGCGAAAGGTCGGCTGTGATTGCCGGCCACGATCCGATTGCGCTTCGACTGCGAACCCCGGAGTCTGACCCCCCGTGACGACGGCCGTGCGAAGTGATCGAATGGAGTGCGCCTTGAGCGTTGACGGAGTCTCGAACATCGAGGCGGATGTCATCGTCGTCGGTGGCGGACCTGGCGGCGCATCCGCCGCATACCATTTGGCTTCCCTGGGCTTCGACGTAGCAGTCCTAGACAAGGCCGTTTTCCCACGAGACAAGATCTGCGGCGATGGGCTAACTCCTGCCGCAGTGTCAGAAATCCAGCTAATGGGCGTGGACACCACGGGATGGATGCGCAACCGAGGACTGCGGGTAATCGGTGGCGGCAACAAGGTCTACTTCGACTGGCCGGATCAGGCTTCACTTCCGGGGTACGGAATGGCCCGGGCGAGGATGGAGTTGGACAACGACTTGCTGCGCCACGCTGAAACAGCAGGTGCCCGAGTGTTTGAAGGCTACCAGGTAGTCCATGCCATTCGGTCAGCAACGGGCCGTATTGTCGGGGTTCGGGCTCGCGTTGGACGCGGCGCTGGATCTAGAGAGGTGAGTGCTACTGGCCGCCTGGTTGTCGATGCCGGGGGAGTATCAGCTCGACTGGCCACTTCACTGGGTATCGAGAAAAAGACAAACCGTCCTCTGGGCGTCGCTGCACGGACCTATTTCCGTTCGCCGCGCAGCGACGACCAGTGGATGGAATCCCACCTGGAATTGTGGAGTGGGAAGCCCGGCGAATCGGAGTTGCTGCCCGGGTACGGCTGGATCTTCCCGCTTGGAAATGGCTTGGTCAACGTGGGACTGGGCTCTGTATCCTCGGACGCGAAAGCCACGTCCTTGCCCTACAAGCAGGTCTTTGCCAAGTGGGTGGAGAATCTTCCAAAGGAATGGGGATTCACCCCTGAAAACCAGGTAAGTCCGCTGCGATCAGCGGCTTTGCCTATGTCGTTCAATCGCGGCCCGCACTACACCAACGGATTGGCGTTGGTTGGCGACTCCGGCGGAATGGTCTCTCCGTTCAATGGAGAGGGCATCGCTCCGGCGCTCAAGGCGGGGCGCCTGGTTGCCCTGGCGGCAGCGAGTGCTTTCGGAAGAGATTCCGAAGCGAGTTTCGATCTGGCGATGAGCGTCTATCCTGAGCAGTTGCAGCAGGTTTACGGAGGCTACTATTCGCTTGGTCGTGTTTTCGTCGCACTGATCGAAAACCCAAAGATCATGCGTCTGTGTACTTACTATGGTCTGCCGCGTCGCCGACTGATGAAGTTTGTGAACAAACTTCTGTCAGACGGCTACGAGCGTTCTGGTGGGGACATTGACGACCGCATCATCACAGCGCTCACCAAGGTGGTGCCGAAGGTATGAAGGTGAAGATGCCAATCCCAAACGGCGGGAGGAATGATGACTAATCCTTACGTTCCGCTTCTGATCATGCTGGCCGTGGCCCTAACCATCTCTCTTGGTGGTTTGGGTGCATCGGCCATCCTTGGTCCGAAGCAGAAGAACAAGGTGATGGCGCAGAACTACGAATGCGGCATCGATCCTGGACCACAGCGCATCGAAGACGGGCGCTTCCCGGTCAAGTACTACCTGGTCGCGATGACGTTCATCATCTTCGACATTGAAGTTGTGTTCCTGTACCCGTGGGCGGTGTCCTTCGATCTGATCGGTCCTTTCGGTCTGGTATCGATCCTGCTGTTCCTGGCACTGATCACAGTTCCGTACGTCTACGAGTTGCGCCGCAAGGGCCTGGACTGGACCTAAGGAGGATTTTCAATGGGTCTTGAAGAGAAACTTCCCGCGGGCGTAGGCCTTGCGAGCATGGAGAAGGTTCTGGGTCTGGCGCGCAAGTACAGCCAGTTCCCGGTGACCATGGGCCTGGCATGCTGCGCCATTGAGATGATGGCCGGTGGTACTCCGCGCTTCGATATGTCGCGTTTCGGCTTGGAAGTGTTCCGCGCTTCGCCACGTCATGCCGACCTCATGATCGTTTCGGGACGTGTCAGCCAGAAGATGGCCCCGGTGGTTCGTCGTGTTTATGACGCCATGCCTGAACCCAAGTGGGTAATCTCCATGGGTGCGTGCGCTTCAACCGGCGGCATGTTCAACAACTACGCGATCGTCCAGGGATGTGACCACATCGTTCCGGTCGACGTGTATCTGCCGGGCTGTCCGCCGCGTCCGGAAGCGCTTATCCACGCAGTTCTGGTCCTTCGTGAGCAGATCGGCAAGGAGCCTTTGGGAGCCCACCGCAAGGAGATTGCTGCGGCGGCTGAGAAGGCTGCTCTTGAGGCAACACCCACGCACCAGATGAAGGGACTGTTGGCATGACCGATAACGCCCCGGATAAGCAGCCGATTCCTGCTAAGGATTTGCGAGCCCCCGACTCCGACGGAGAACTGCAAGAACCCGTCCAGAAGTTCCTGCAACCCGAGGTCATCACAACCCGCCACGGCATGTTCGGTGTGCAGGATGATGGCGACACCACTGGCTTCGGCGGTCTGGTGGAGACCTTCGCCCTTCCCGGCGCCTCCGAGCGCCCATACGGTTCCTGGTTCGACGACGTAGTTGATGTTATTGAGGAACTGATCGAGGAAGAGGGACTTCGCGTCGGCGATGTCATTGAGAAGGTCGTGGTCAATAACGGTGATCAACTGATCATCTTCGTGAAGCGCGAGTACCTCCGTTTCGTGGCCAAGCACCTGCGTGATGACCAGGATCTGCGCTTCGAGATGTGCCTTGGAGTCAGCGCAGTGAACTACCCCGGAGACTACGGGCGCGAACTGCACGGCCTGTATCCGTTCCGCTCGTTCACTCACAAGCGTTCCATCTACCTGGAAGTGGCTTGCTCCGACGAGGATCCGCACATCCCGACCATCGTTGATATCTACCCGGGCAATGACTGGCCCGAGCGTGAGGCATGGGACCTCATGGGTATCGTCTTCGACGGCCACCCGGGTCTGACTCGCATTGAAATGCCGCAGGACTGGGTGGGACATCCTCAGCGCAAGGATTACCCGCTTGGAGGTATTCCGATTGAGTACCGCGGTGCAACCGTTCCGCCCGTCGACACACGGAGGTCTTACAACTGATGGCCGAGCCGACAGCAAAGATCTTCGCCACCCCCGGTGGTGATGACCCCGCGTTCGACGAGTTCCCTGAAGTCATGGCTCAGGGCGGTGATTGGGAGGACGTGATCGAGGAGATCCGCAAGATCTCCTCGGAGCGCATCGTCCTCAACATGGGTCCGGTTCACCCGTCGACCCACGGAGTCATCCGCCTGATCCTTGAGCTCGACGGCGAAATGGTGCGCGATACACGCGTTGACATCGGGTTCCTGCACACGGGCATCGAAAAGAACATGGAATTCCGCAACTGGACCCAGGGGTCAACTTTCGTGACCCGCATGGACTACGTGGCTCCAATGTTCCAAGAGGTCGCCTACTCGCTGGCAGTTGAGAAGCTGCTGGGAATCACCGATCAGATCCCGGAGCGCGCATCTTTGATTCGCGTGTTGCTGATGGAGTTGAACCGAATCGCCTCTCACATCGTGGCGATTGGCACTGGCGGCAATGAACTGGGTGCGACAACGATGATGACCATCGCATTTCGCGGTCGTGAGCAGATTCTTCGCATCTTCGAGAGAATTACCGGCTTGCGCATGAATCACGGATACGTGCGCCCCGGCGGTGTTCCACTGGATCTCCCCCCGGGCACCGTTGACTACATTCGTTCGTTGATGCCGAAGGTGCGCCAGGATGTAGGGGAACTGCAGGACCTGACGCTACAGAACCCGATCTTCAAGAAGCGCTTCATTGGCGTCGGATATTTGCCTATGGCCGCAATGATGGCTCTTGGTACTACGGGTCCCAGCCTTCGCGCTGGCGGGCTGGAGACGGATCTCCGGAAGGATGATCCGTACTGCGGGTACGAGGAATTCGAGTTCGACGTCCCGACTTGTGACTCCTCTGACGCATACAACCGCGTGATCGTTCGGTTTGACGAGTGCTACCAGTCGATGAGGATCATTGACCAGGTGCTGCGTCGGCTTGAAGCAACTGAAGGCGCCCCGGTGATGATCCAGGACAAGTCGATTGCTTGGCCCGCCCAACTTACGCTTGGGCCGGACGGACAGGGCAACAACCCCGAATACATCGCCAAGATTATGGGTCACTCCATGGAGGCGCTGATCCACCACTTCAAGTTGGCCACCGAAGGCTTCCGCGTTCCGGTGGGGCAGACGTACATAGAGATCGAACACGCCAAGGGCATTCAGGGAGTCCACGCGGTATCTGACGGTGGAACGCGCCCGTTCAGGGTTCACTTCCGTGATCCCTCTTTCACCAACTTGCAGTGCCTGTCGATGGCCACGGAAGGTGGACAGCTCGCCGACGTGGTGGTCACGCTGGCATCCCTCGACCCGGTGGCAGGAGGAGTTGACCGATGACGTATTCACCCGAGACTGAAGCGAAGCTTCGGGCGGACGCGGCGCAGATCATCAGCCGTTATCCCGCTGGCCACGCTCGGTCGGCGCTGTTGCCCATGCTGCACCTAGTCCAGTCTGAAGACGGATTCGTGAGCGCTGACGGAATCGCACTTTGTGCGGACACTCTGAACATCACCCAGGCGCAGGTCTCCGCTGTCGCCACCTTCTACACGCAATTCAAACGTCACCCCAATGGCGAATACAACGTGGGCGTGTGTACCAATGCCCTTTGCGGAGTCCTTGGCGGCGAGCAGATTTACGAGGAACTGGCACAGACCCTAGAGGTCGGCCACGATGAGACCACGGCAGATGGCAAGATCACGTTGGAACGTCTGGAATGCAACGCCGCTTGCGACTATGCCCCCGTGATCATGGTCAACTGGGAGTTTTTCGATAACCAGACGCCAACATCCGCCAAGGAGTTGGTGGAGAACCTGCGCGAGGGTCGCCCGGTAGTTCCTACCCGCGGACCGAATCAGTTGGAGACGTTCAAGCAAGTGTCACGCACACTCGCAGGATTCCCCGATGGCTTGGCCAATGAGGGACCCAGTGCCGGTCCTTCCACACTTCGCGGGCTTGAGGTTGCCGACGAGCACGGTTGGGTCGCTCCGGCAGACACCGAATCGGAAGGAGCGTAGTGATGGTAGAGATCGTCAAGACCGATCCCCTAACCCCAGCACTGACGAAGAACTGGGGCGCTCCGGACTCCTGGACTCTGAAGGTGGCCCGTGAGAGGGGTGCCTACACGGGCCTTGAGAAAGCTTTGAGGATGGAGCCCGGTGACATCACCCAGGCCGTCAAGGATTCGGGTATCCGAGGACGCGGCGGTGCGGGGTTCCCCACAGGTATGAAGTGGTCTTTCCTGCCGCCAGATGACGGCAATCCGCGCTACCTGGTAGTCAACGCTGATGAATCCGAGCCGGGAACCTGCAAAGACATCCCGCTGATCATGGCTGACCCGCATCTCCTGATTGAGGGCGTAGCCATTGCATCTCGTGCGATCAACTGCAGTCACGCTTTCATCTACCTGCGTGGCGAAGTTGTCCATGTTTACCGCAGGCTCATGGCTGCGATCACCGAAGCCACTGAAGCCGGTCTTCTGGGAGAGCTGAAGGTAACCGCCCACGCCGGTGCAGGTGCTTACATATGTGGTGAAGAAACTGCGTTGCTCGACTCGCTTGAAGGACTCCGGGGGCATCCGCGCCTCAAGCCTCCGTTCCCTGCAGTTGAGGGCCTGTATGCACGGCCCACCGTTGTCAACAACGTTGAGACTGTCGCCGATGTTGCACTGGTCTTCCGCAACTCGGTGGACTGGTATGCCTCCATGGGAACCGATCGTTCTCGAGGCACCGGCATCTTCTCCGTTTCGGGTCACGTCAACAACCCAGGTCAGTTTGAGGCTCCATTCGGCATTACTATGCGCGAGCTTCTGGAGTTCGCCGGAGGCATGCGCGAGGGACACAGACTTAAGTTCTGGACACCCGGCGGTTCCTCTACTCCTTTGTTCACGGAGAAGGACCTGGATGTTCCCCTGGACTACGAAGCGGTCGCAGCCGCCGGATCGATGCTGGGTACCCGCGCCCTGCAGATGTTCGACGACACCACCTCGGTGGTTCGCGCCATCCGTATGTGGACGGAGTTCTACCAGCATGAATCCTGCGGGAAGTGCACGCCCTGTCGTGAAGGCACCTACTGGATGAAGCAGATCATGCTTCGCTTGGAAGCCGGACGCGGAAAGCCCGGTGACGTTGATCTTCTGGAAGAGATCGCGGGCAACATCTTTGGCCGTTCCTTCTGCGCTCTTGGCGATGCAGCTGCAACGCCGATCAAGTCGGCAATTGCACTGTTCCGCGACGAGTTCGAAGCAGGCCTACACACGCCCGCCTGGGAACTGTTCCCATACGAACAGTCCACCATCTTCGCTAAGGGAGGTGTTCGATGAGCGAGTCCGCAAACCTGGTCACTCTCACAATCGATGACACCGAGGTTTCAGCCCCTGCAGGCACGCTGATTATTCGTGCCGCGGAACAGGTTGGAATCCGCATTCCTCGATTCTGTGACCATCCTCTGCTGAAGCCTGTTGCGGCATGTCGCCAGTGCTTGGTCGAAGTCGGGACTACCGACCGCGAGGGCAATCTGCGCATGATGCCAAAGCCGCAGCCTTCCTGTGCGATCGATATCAGCCCAGGCATGGTCGTGAAAACTCAGCACACCTCTGACGTTGCTCTGAAGGCACAGGAGGGGGTGATGGAGTTCCTGCTGATCAATCACCCGCTGGATTGTCCCATCTGCGACAAGGGCGGCGAATGCCCGCTGCAGAACCAGGCGATGACCGAAGGGCGCACCGATAGCCGCTTCACCTCAGCCAAACGTGTGTACCCGAAGCCCATGCGACTGACCACGAACATCCTGCTGGACCGAGACCGGTGCATTCTCTGCCAGCGTTGTGTTCGCTTCGGCAAGGAAATCCCGGGTGACGCATTCGTTGATCTCCAGGGACGTGGTGGGGGAAGTGCGCCGACCGATTCCCACAATTTCATGGCCGAGCAGGTTGGCACATTCGACGCCGAGGTCCTTGATTTCTCATTCAAGGGCGCAGACGGTCCTGAACGCACCGATATTTCTGGCCCCTACGGGCAAAAGGGCATCATCTCTTCCGTCTACGGTGGTCCGCTGAAGAAGTCGCAGAAGGACTTGGCTGGTCGTACCTTCGGTTCCTACTTCTCCGGCAACATCATCCAGATCTGCCCGGTGGGCGCGCTGACATCAACCAAGTATCGCTTCCGCGCACGTCCGTTCGACCTGACTTCGACGCCTTCGATTGCTGAACACGATGCCTCCGGTTCTGCGGTACGTGCAGATGTGCGTTACGCACAGGTAGTCAGGCGTCTTTCGGGCAACGATCCCGAGGTCAACGAAGAGTGGATTACCGACAAGGATCGCTTCGCCTTCTCCTGGTACACCCAGGATGACCGGCTCAAGATGCCGCTGGTTCGTGAGGACGGTGAGTTGGTTCCCACGTCATGGTCCGATGCGATTGATCGCGCGGCTCAGGGCCTTAAGCGTGCTGCTGAGGAATCCGGCGTCGGGGTTCTCCCGGGTGGCCGCACGACGTTCGAGGAGGCATGGGCCTGGTCCAAGTTTTCCCGCGTCGTGCTGGACACAAACAACGTTGACTCCCGCTGGCGCCTGCAGAGCAAGGAGGAAGAGGAATTCCTCGCCTCCGCTGTTTCCGGACGCGGCCTGGCGGTCACGTACGAGGACGTAGAGAAATCGGGACAGGTTCTGCTCGTGGCACTGGAGCCTGAGGATGAATGCGGCTCCCTCTTCCTACGTCTACGCAAGGGCTTCACCGCTGGAACTTTGAGGGTCGCGACCGTGGCACCGATGCGGACCCGAGGTAGCGAAAAGCTTGACGCGACATTGCTGCAGGCGGCGCCGGGCAGTGAAATCGGCGTTGTCGATGACATCCGTGAAGGTGGTGCTTACGCTGAGGTCTTCGATGGACTCAAGGAATCAGGCGTGATCCTGGTAGGTGAACGCGCTGCACGAACCCCGGGTCTGTTTGCGGCCGTTGAGCGTCTAGCAGTCCGAGCGGGTGTCCGACTCCAGTGGGTTCCTCGTCGAGCAGGTGAGCGAGCCGCTGTAGATGCGGGCCTGCTGCCTTCTGTTCTGCCGTTCGGTCGCCCGGTCTCCGATGAGGACGCACGAGATTCTCTCGGATGGGGCAAGATTCCCGCTGAAGACGGTCTGAATGCCGCCGAGATACTGACGGCAGCCAAGACTGGCAAATTGGGAGCCCTGCTGGTCGGCGGTATCGATCTGCGCGACTGGGAGAATCCAGAAGAAGCCCGCGAGGCAATCGAAGCTGCACCGTTTGTTGTGTCGCTTGAGGTCCGTGCAACGGACGTAACCGAGATGGCTGATGTTGTGTTCCCTGTGGCACCTCCCGCAGAGAAGAACGGAACGTTCATCAACTGGGAGGGGCGCCTGCGTCCATTTGGCCAGTCGATTGCATCCCGGTCGATGCCGGAGCGTGAAGTTCTTGGCATGATCGCCTCTGATCTCAACCGAGACTTGAAGCTCGACAGCCTGCAGGACTTGTATGCCGAGGTCAACCCCCTCATGGTTTGGCGTGGTGCACGAGTGCCGAAGTTGGCGGATACTGCTGTTGACGAGGATGCGGCTAATGGCGGATCCTCCAAGAAGGCCTCCGATACCTTCGTCCTCGCCTCCCACAAGGCGATGATCGACCTGGGACGCTTGTTGGACGGTGCCGAGGATCTGGCACTTTCGGCGCGTCAGCCAGTGGCTTTGGTTTCTCCGTCGGTCCTCGAAGAGCTAGGTGTTGTCGAAGACGACAAGGTGGAGGTTGCCGGACCTCGCGGTGTCGTGATCCTTCCGGTGGAGGTGGCGGACATCCCCGATCACGTGGTTTGGGTTCCCGAGTGCTCCGTTGGCTCCGGCATCAACGCAGATCTGGGTCCCGCCGGATCAACCGTAACCGTTACCGCAGTTAGGGAGGTGGCCCAGTGAGCCTTGCTGCTTTGGCCCCCACACCGATGCCGCTTCCAGCGGCAGTCCCGAACTATACAACCGCCGATTTCTCTCAGGACACCTGGTGGCTGACTCTGATCAAGGCCGTGTTTATCGTGGTCTTCCTGATCGTCTCAGTCATCATGGCACTGTGGATTGAACGTCGTGGACTGGCCCGACTGCAGACGCGTCCGGGACCAAACGTTGCCGGTCCGCTCGGCCTGTTCCAAGCGTTGGCCGACGCCGGCAAGTTGCTGTTCAAGGAAGACATCTGGACGGAACGTTCAGACAAATTTCTCTACCTGCTGGCACCCGCGATAATGGCTTTGACGGCGTTCTCTGTAATGGCTGTCATCCCGTTCGGCCCAAACGTCAGCATGTTCGGCCACTCAACACCCCTGCAGGTTGCTGATATGCCGGTTGCGGCCCTGTACATCCTGGCGGTTACCTCGCTGGGTCTGTATGGCATCGTGCTTGGCGGCTGGTCGGCTAGGTCGACACTTCCGCTGTACGGTGCGGTTCGCTCGTCGGCCCAGGTGATCTCTTACGAACTCTCCATGGGAATGGCGCTCGTTTCGGTCTTCCTGGTTTCCGGCTCAATGTCGACGTCTGCGATCGTGGCGGCACAGGGGCGCGTGTGGTGGGCATTCGCACTGCTTCCAGCATTCATCGTCTACCTGATCTCCATGGTTGGCGAAGTGAACCGTCTACCGTTCGACCTTCCGGAGGCCGAAGGTGAGATCGTCGCTGGTCATATGACCGAGTACTCATCGATGAAGTTCGGCTGGTATTACCTGTCGGAATACATCAACATGCTGAATGTCTCCGCCGTGGCGGCGACGATGTTCTTCGGGGGATGGCATGCTCCGTGGCCACTCAGCCACTGGGACTTCATGAACAACGGTTGGTGGGGAATGCTGTGGCTGATCGTGAAGATCTGGTTCTTCATGTGGCTGATGATCTGGACTCGTGGCACGTTGCTGCGCTTCCGTTACGACCAGTTCATGAACCTTGGTTGGAAGGTACTCATACCCATCGCGCTGGTGTGGATCGTGATCGTGGCAATACTTCAGGGAGTGCGACTGTGGGTACCGGACTCAATGCCGCTGATCGTTGCTCTGCTGGTTGGTTTGATCGTCCTAATTGCCATCGTGGTGTATGTGGAGACCGGAAGAAGATCTCGCAAGAATGCGGACACCATTGATCCGGGTGAGCCGTTCGATGCTTTTGCTGGTGGATACCCAAGTCCGCCAATCATGGGCCAGACACTTCCACCGTCGCCGCGCGCTGGTCGCGCCAAAGTTGCGGTGGTAGCCACGGCTCCGTCTGACGGTGCAGCTGCTGATGCCGAAGACGCTGAACCCGCTGCCCAGATTGAGGAGGCTCGCGATGAGTGAGGACCCGAAGAACACCCCTTCGACCCCAACCGATCAGGTTGCGGGTGAGGAAGCCGCACTTGAACAGGCTGCGGTTGAACTGGGAGAATCCACGGGTGCAGTTGAGGTGCCAGCCGACGGACCTGATTCGGATGATCACCCGCTGAACCTTCGCTATGAGAAGGATCCGCGTGGACCCATTGGCACCGTGCTTGCACCTGTTGCGGGATACGGAGTCACCGGTTCCTCGTTCTTCCGCAAGAACGAAACCGAGCAGTACCCATTCGAACCTGCCCGGCTACAGCCGCGATTCCACGGTCGCCACCAACTAAATCGGTACGAGGATGGCCTGGAAAAGTGCATCGGATGCGAGCTATGCGCTTGGGCCTGTCCGGCCGATGCGATCCTGGTTGAAGCCGCGTCCAACACCCCCGAGGAACAGCACTCTCCCGGTGAGCGTTACGGTCGCGTCTATCAGATCAACTACCTGCGCTGTATTTTCTGCGGCTTCTGCATCGAAGCCTGCCCCACTCGTGCACTGACGATGGGTGACGACTTCGAACTTGCGGAGTATTCACGCCTGGACGACATCTACGACAAGGATATGCTGCTGGCGCCACTTCCTGAGGGAGCCGTTGCAGCCCCGCATCCGATGGTCGAGGGCACCAGCGATATCGACTACTACAAAGGCAAAGTCACCGGTTCCACAGAGGCCCAAATCGAATGGGTGCGTGAACACCGGCCGGATGACCCCAGCCTTGAGACCGCGCGCCCAGTTGACGATTCAGCGAAGGAGGAGCGAGCATGAGCCTCGCATTCCCAGCGGAATGGCCGCAGATGAGCGGGCTTGGTGAAGCCGTGCTCTTCTGGATTGTGGCCGTGATGATGGTTGCCGGTGCTTTTGGGGTACTCCTGTTTAGGAAGGCCGCTTACGCTGCACTGTCAATGGTCGTCGTTATGGTCGGCATGGCCGTCTTGTTCTTCGCGCTAGGCGCGCCCTTCAATGGAGCTGTACAGGTAATCGTCTATACGGGCGCGATCCTGATGCTATTCCTGTTCGTGATCATGATGATCGGTCTAGGTGCTTCCGACGGCTACGTAGACCAGCGTCGCGGCTACATAATCACGGCGGTTCTGTTCGGACTTGGGCTGGCAGCACTAACGATTTCGGCAGTCTTTGCCTCGACGGTTGCCGGACCCGGTGAATTCGACCAAGATCCGTACTCGAACGTTCCGGTCACCTCTCTTGCCGCAGACTTGTTCCAGGAACACTGGATGACCATCCAAGTCACTGCCGCACTGCTGATCACAGCAGCTGTCGGTGCGGTTCTGCTGACACATTCCGATCAGCTTGGACCGAAACTCAACCAGCGTTCGGTTGCGAAGGCACGCATGGAAGCGTTCGCTCGCCGACGCCGTCATGTGGGGCAACTTCCTCCTCCGGGCGTATACGCAACGAGCAATGCGGTCGACAACCCCGCAATCTCCGGCGCATCCCTAGATACGGTGGATGATTCGATTCCCCGTGTACTAAAGCTTCGCGGCCTTGACAAGCCGCTCCACGAAGTTGAACCGGGCGTTGCCGAAGCGCTGCGCCTAGCTCGTTCTGAGGACCATGTGGCCAGTCTTTGGGGCAACAAAGTCAAGGTTGATCAGTCCGCTGCCTGGGGTATGAGGGGCGCTTCCGCTCCGACTGGATTGCAGCAGGTTCGTGCGGAAGATTTGGAGGGCCAACAGTGAGCCTCGCACTCTACATAGCGTTGGCGTTGGTGCTGTTCTCCATCGGCTCGGTGACGGTTGTGGTCCGAAAATCCACGATCATTTCACTGATGGGTGTGGAACTCATGCTCAATGCGGCAAATCTAGTCTTCATTACATTCGCCAGAATCCTGGCCGACGTAAGCGGTCAGGTGATGGCATTCTTCGTGATGATTGTCGCTGCCGCTGAAGTAGTTATTGGCTTGTCAATCGTGGTTGCGATATTCAAGGCGCGCGCCACGACTGACCTTGACCAGGCATCGGTCCTGAGGGACTAAGGGGGAACAATGGAATCGATACTTCAAAGTGCCCCCGCCTTTCTTGGCGTCCACCCGTTCTCCGAGATGACTGGCCCAGCAGGGGTCCAGGCGCCCACTGGTTTGGCTTCGTTAGCGTGGCTGATGTTCGTGGTTCCCGCAGTCACGGCAGGAGTCTTGCTCGTCCTGGGCCGTCGAAGTGACAAATGGGGTCACTGGCTCGCAGTTGGATCGTCATGGTTCAGCTTCGCTCTGGGCCTGGGCATCCTAATTCAGATGCTGGGGATGCCCGCAGGCGAACGCCGTTTCCAACAGACCCTGTTTTCCTGGATGCCAGCCGGTGAACTCAACGTCAACTTCGGCGTTCTTATCGACCCGCTGTCGATGACGTTCATCATGCTGGTGACGTTCGTTGGTTCGCTGATTCTGGTCTACGCCGTGGGCTACATGGAACATGACCCGGATCGTCGTCGTTTCTTTTCCTACCTGGCACTGTTCATCGCTTCGATGCTCATCCTGGTCATGGCTGATTCCTACACGATGGTCTTCATGGGATGGGAAGGCGTTGGCCTTTGCTCCTACCTGCTGATTGGCTTCTGGAACCAGGTTCCGGCCAATGCCACAGCAGCGAAGAAGGCATTCATCATGAACCGAGTTGGCGATGCCGGCTTCCTCGTCGCCATGATGGCGATGGTCGCCTACTTTGCCTCTACCGATTTCCAGGTGGTGAACGAAGGCGTTGGTTCCATCGGTCAGGGCGGAGCCACAGTCATCGCTCTGTTCCTGCTGCTGGCCGCGACTGGTAAATCTGCTCAGTTCCCGTTGCAGGCATGGCTCGGTGACGCGATGGCGGGCCCCACTCCGGTGTCCGCTCTGATCCATGCGGCAACAATGGTTACCGCGGGTGTCTACCTGATCGTTCGCTCCGGAATTGTCTTCCTGGCCGCACCGGTAGCAATGACTATCGTGGCGCTGGTCGGTCTGGTGACCCTGCTCATGGGTGCGATCATTGGCTGTGCGAAGGATGACATCAAGAAGGCACTCGCAGCCTCGACGATGTCACAAGTTGGCTACATGATGCTCGGCGCGGGCCTGGGACCGATTGGTTGGGCCTTCGCGATCTTCCACCTGCTGGTCCACGGGTTCTTCAAGTCGCTACTGTTCCTTGGAGCCGGATCGGTCATGCACGGCATGCACGATCAGGTCAACATGCGTCGATACGGTGCCTTGAGAAAGGCAATGACAGTCACGTGGATCACGTTCATGGCTGGTTGGCTTGCAATCCTGGGCTTACCGCCGTTCTCGGGATTCTTCACAAAGGACCACATCATTGAGGCCGCGTTCGCTACCGTAAACTTCGGCAACGCGGATGCTCCGTGGATGGGCTGGATCTTGGGCCTGATCGCATTGTTTGCGGCCGCGCTGACCGCCTTCTACATGTCTCGTGTATTCTTCATGACTTTCTATGGAAAGGCACGTTGGGGAGACGACCCCGAGGGTTCTCCCATTCAGCCCCATGAGTCGAAGCCGATCATGACGGTCCCGATGATCATCCTGGCCGTCTTCGCCCTTGGTTTGGGTGGGGTCTTGTCGATCAACGGAATGTTCGTCAACTGGCTGACGCCAGCCATCGGATCCACCCCTCATGCCGAGCCGGTCCTTCCGGTCATCGTGATTCAGGTCCTGGCTTTGGTCTTGATCATCTCCGCCGCGTCACTGGCATGGTGGAAGTATGGAAAGTCGCCGGTTCCGGTTTCAGTTCCGGCTGGCAATGTACTTACTCGTGCCGCCCGTGCCGACTTCTACCAGGATCAGATCAACGAGGCCCTCTTTATGGCTCCAAGTGTTGACGTGATGAAAGGGATCACCGCTGCCGACAAGTACGGCATTGACGGTGCAGTTACCGGAATCGCGCGGATAACGCAGTGGTTCGGAAAAGTCGCAGCGTGGACCGAAACTGGTTTCTTGCGCGCATACGCCGGCTACATGCTCGGTGGCGTCGTGATCGTGTTGGCCATCGTCCTGGGATTCAGGCTCTAGGGGCCGGAGGAGAATCGTGCAGAATTTGAATCTACTTCCCAGCGCTTTGCTGCTGCAGGACCTGATCCCCGCATCGGGTCCCTGGTTGACATTGCTAGTCGCGTTCCCGGCCCTGGTCGCGTTGCTCATCTGGCTAGTCCCGGCGCTGCGTCCTTTTGGCCGACAGATTGCCCTGTGGGCGTCAGTGCTGATGCTTGTTCTCTTCGTGGTGCTTGCGGTCCTGTTCGACTGGTCAGAGCCCGGAACCACTCAGTTCGTCGAGTCCTACTCGTGGATCCCGCAGATCGGGGTTACGTGGTCGCTTGGACTAAACGTCCTCGGCTTCGTGATGATCCTGCTGACAGCCACGCTGATTCCGCTGGTGCTGATTGCAGCTAAGTCCGAGGACGCCGATCCGGAATCTGCGGGTGGGTATGCGGGGCTGATCATGGGCTTATATGCCTTCATCGTCCTGATCTTCTCCGCTTTTGACCTGCTGGTCTTCTATATCGCATTCGAAGCGATGCTGATCCCACTGTTCTTCATGATCGGCAAGTACGGGCGTGGCGAGAATCGCCAGAAGGCTGCCGTCAAGTTCCTGATCTATTCGCTGTTCGGCGGTCTGGTAATGCTGGGTGGCATTGTGGCGATCTACGCTCAGATTCCCAACGAACACGGTATGACGTTCCGATACGACATGTTGCAACGGACCCTTCCGGGGATGTCTGCTGGTTGGCAGATGGCTGTCTTCATACCACTGTTCATCGCCTTTGCTATCAAGGCACCAATGGTGCCAGTCCACACCTGGCTGCCTGACACCGCGGCGTCCGCCCGTCCCGGTACGTCGGTTCTGCTTGTTGGCATCCTGGACAAGATCGGCACCTACGGCATGATTGTGATGCTGTTGTTCATGGTTCCGATGGCCGCTGATGCGGCGCGACCCGTGATCCTCGTATTTGCGGTCCTTTCCATTCTTTGGGGTGGTTTTGCAGCCAACGGTCAGAAGAACCTGTTGAGGCTGGTGTCCTTCACATCGGTTTCGCACTTCGGGTTCATCATCCTCGGCATCTTCATTGGATCCGGACTTGCACTTGTCGGCGCGATGTTCTTCATGGTTGCCCACGGCCTGTCAATCGCTGCCCTGTTCCTGATCTCAGGCTGGTTGATCGAACGTGGTGGAACCGCGTCGGTTGACGGCTACGGCGGGATGCAGCGAGTTACTCCGATCTTAGCGGGCACCTGGTTGTTTGCCGGTCTGGCGTCGATCGCGCTGCCGGGTCTGTCAGGGTTTGTTCCGGAGTACCTGGTCCTCATGGGCACCTACAAGATCAGCCCGATACTGGCGATCGTCTCCGTGCTTGGCGTGATCCTTGCCGCCATGTACATCCTGATGCCGTACCAGAAGATCTTCACTGGGCGAGTCAACAAGGAAATGGCTGCTCTTCCAGACTTGGATTACAGCCAGAGGTTTGTGATCACGCCAATTCTTGCGGCGACAGTAGTCCTGGGTATCTGGTCGGCTCCTCTTGTAGGGTCACTGACCGGGATCGCCGAGCAGGGAGCACTGCTTCCCGATGGTGAAGTCTCCGTGGTCGTCGATGACGAATCCAGTGCAACCCCCGCGCTTCCGGGCGACGACGCACTGAATAGCGAAGGGAACAACAAGTGAACCTCTTGACTGTACAGGCTCCCTCGTTCACGGCTCCGGTCATCGATTGGCAGCCGTTGATCCCAGTGATCGTCGTACTGCTGGGTGCTGTCGTCGGTGTCCTGATCGAAGCGTTCGTCAGTCCGCGCCTTCGTCGCGGCATCAACATCACCTGGTCGATCTTGGTTTTGGCCGCCGCCTTCATCCTCGCGACAACACGGTGGTCCATGGCCGTCACGAACCCCTCGGTGATCGGTGAGTACGTCGACGACTCATGGGCCGTCATCATGCAGATGATCGTCACCTTGGTCGCGATGCTCGCTGTTCTAGTGATGGCGGATCGCACCTCGGTTGGCGATGGTTCGTTTGCTGGCCAGCCGTCTGACCGTCCGGGTTCCGGCGAGGAATCTCTGACGATCGCCAAGAAGTACCAACGTTCTGAGTTCTTCCCGCTGACTCTGTTCAGCGTCGGTGGCATGATGCTGTTCCCGGCAACCGACTCTCTGTTGACGATGTTCATTGCGCTAGAAGTCATGTCCTTGCCGCTTTACATCCTGGCTGCTTCGGCGCGTCGTCGCCGCGAGCTGTCCCAGGAAGCTGCAATCAAGTACTTCATCCTGGGCTCATTTGCAGCAGCGTTCTTCCTTATGGGGTCGGCGTTACTGTACGGATACTCGGGTGGGTCGTTGCGCCTTGGGCAAATCGCTGCTGCGATTCCAAGTGCCAACAACATGGATGGTCTGCTTCTACTGGGCGTTTTCATGATCATGGTGGGTCTACTGTTCAAGGTTGCGGCCTTCCCTTTCCACGAATGGGCTCCCGATGTCTACACGGGCGCACCGACTGCGGTCACCGGATTCATGGCGGCTGGAGTGAAGGTCGCAGCCTTCGGAGCATTGATGCGTTTCTACGTCTCCGTGGCCGGACACCTGGAGTGGGACTTCGGCTTGGTGTTTGCCATCCTGGCCGCAGCCACGATCATCTTCGGAACCGTTGGTGGGCTGGTCCAAAAGAACATGAAGCGACTGCTGGCATATTCATCAATTGCTCACGCGGGCTTCCTGCTGATCGGCGTTTTGGCGCTGGTGGAGGGGTCAGCTGGCTCCGTTGCTTTCTACCTGCTGGCTTACGGCATTGCGACCGTTGGTGCGTTCGCGATTATCACCCTGGTTCGTCGTAGGGACGCAGACGGCAATATCGGTGATGAGGCCCAGGGCATCTCCTCTTGGGAGGGCCTTGCGAAGAGATCACCGGTGCTGGCCGTGTCCATGTTGATCTTCCTACTGTCGTTTGCGGGCATTCCGTTGACTTCGGGTTTTGTGGGCAAGTTCGTTGTATTCGGGGCCGGTATCGAAGGTGGGCTTGGCTGGTTGGTTGCCGTCGCTCTTGCAGCATCGGCAGTGACCGCGGTGTTCTACTTCCGGATCGTTGTGGCAATGTTCTTCAAAAAGCCGGCTGAGGGAGTGACGGTCGTTCAATCTGAGGGACTCTCCACCGTCGTCATCGCGTTCGCAGCTGTGACTACCGTGTTGTTGGGCATCATTCCGGGTCCGATCCTGAACTTCATGGAATACGCGGCTATCCTCATTCCGTGATAGAAAATGTAACGGAGCAAGCAGACGCCCGGCTTGAGCTTGAAGTCGAAGTTGGTCTTGAAGAAGTCGAGCGTCTGCTCATGGATTCCGTCGCGAACTCCCGCGACCTTATCAACGAGTTGACCACGCACCTTGCGAAAGCAGGGGGCAAGCGGCTGCGCCCCATGCTCACTCTGATTTCAGGGCAGTTGGGTGCGCCGCATCGTGCTCGCTCCGAAGAGGTCATCAAGGCTGCCGCATCCATCGAGCTAACGCACCTGGCATCGCTCTATCACGACGATGTCATGGACTCGGCACCGTCAAGGCGCGGGGTGGAATCAGCCCAGCGGCTCTGGGGCAACAACCGTGCGATTCTCGCCGGTGATGTGCTGTTTGCGCGGGCGTCCCGGCTGGTTGCGGAACTGGGTCCTGAATCTGTTGCCCACCACGCCAACACTTTTGAGAGGCTCTGTACCGGGCAGTTGAACGAGACATTCGGTCCCCGTCCACAGGACGATCCCGTTGACTTCTATCTGCAGGTTCTGGCCGACAAGACCGGTTCTCTGGTTGCCGCCTCCGCGTACATGGGCGCGTTGCACTCTGGTGCCGGCCGCGATGTTGCGGCGATGGCACAGAACTACGGCGAAGCAGTAGGAGTAGCATTCCAGATCGCTGACGACGTTCTAGACGTTGCTTCGCCAACTGAGGTCTCTGGGAAGACTCCCGGCACCGACCTGCGAGAAGGTGTCGATACCATGCCGGTACTGCTTCTTCGTCGCCGTGCTTCCAGGGGGAATCTGGACGAGGAAGGCCTTCGAATTCTCGAACTGCTCGAAGGGGACCTGTCCTCCGATGAGTCCCTCGCGGAGGTTGTCGGGCTGCTATCTGTGCACCCCGTGGTGGACGAGACCCGCGAGCTTGCTCGCTCTTGGGCTGAAAGGGCAGTGAGTTTTCTGGCTCCGCTTCCCGATTCTGAGGCAAAGGATGCCTTGGAGGCATTCGCTTTGCTGATGGTCGACCGCGCGGCGTAGGCACTTGTGACGTGTAGCCCAAGCCTGCGACCCCGGAGGTCTCCGTGGGTGGCGGCGACGTGCCAGACAACCGTCCTCTTACCGCGTCCCGCTAAGATGGAAAGCTGGACTATCGGTCGAAGAGAAGAGTGAAGTGACAGCTCCAATCAAGGTTGCGGTGGTCGGTGCTGGGCCGGCCGGAATCTACGCATCTGACATCCTCGCAAAGTCTGACATCGACGTTTCGATCGACCTGTTCGAACGCCTGCCCGCCCCCTACGGGTTGGTCCGCTATGGAGTTGCCCCTGATCATCCGCGGATCAAGCAGATCATCGTTGCCCTGTACAAGATCCTGCAGCGCGGCGACATTCGTCTGTTCGGCAACGTTGAAGTCGGCTTGGACCTAACGATCGAGGAACTGCAGGACCGCTACGATGCCATCATCATCACTACGGGAGCCGACCGAGATGCAAAACTCGACATCCCGGGCGTTGATCTTCCTCAGTCATATGGTGCAGCTGATTTTGTGTCATGGTACGACGGCCACCCCGACTACCCGCGTCAGTGGCCGCTAGAGGCCAAGGAGATTGCGGTCATCGGAGCTGGCAACGTGGCCTTGGACGTGGCGCGCATGCTGTCGAAGCGCGTTGAGCAGTTGATCGCCACTGAGATCCCGGAGAATGTCGTTTCCACGTTGGCTCAGAACCCGGTCACTGATGTGCATGTTTTTGGGCGTCGCGGACCAGCACAGGTGAAGTTCACTCCACTGGAGTTGCGTGAACTGGCCCATTCGGCCGATGTCGACGTGATCGTGTCAGAGGAAGACTTCGATTTCGACGAAGGCTCTGACAAAGCTATGCGGTCTTCCAACCAGCAGCGTCAGGTCGTGAAGGTGCTGACCTCTTACGCGTCGGCGGATCCTGAGGACCAGAAGGCTTCGCGCCGCCTGCACATTCACATGTTCGAAGCACCCGTGGAGATCCTGGCCGATGAAGACGGAAACGTCCGTGGCCTGCGAACTGAGCGCACTGAGCTGATCGGGGACGGCAACGTTCGGGGTACCGGGGTCTTCAAGGACTGGCCAGTTCAGGCCGTCTATCGTGCAGTTGGATACTTCTCTTCATCAATCCCCGGTGTGCCGTTCGACCAGGTACGTGGAGTTGTGCCAAACATCGCTGGACGCGTCGTGCAGGAAGCTGGCTCGCACGAGGTCATCTCCGGGCTCTACGCCAGTGGCTGGATCAAACGCGGCCCGGTGGGACTGATCGGTTCGACCAAATCTGACGCCCAGGAGACCATTGCCAACCTGGTAGCCGACGTGCAGTCTGGTGCCGTCGGAGGTCTGCAGGCGGAGCCCATCGAACTGCTGCTGGAGGCCCGCAACATCCCCTACACCACGTGGCACGGCTGGGAGTTGCTGGACGCCTACGAGCAGTCCCTTGGTTCGTCTTACGGAGAACTGCCGGGCGGCGGAATCCGAGAGCGCGTCAAGGTTGTCTCGCGCGCGAAGATGACTGAGATCTCCCGAGGTGAAGGCGGCGAGGACCGCACGCAGCCAACTCTGACTGAAGACTTGATCGGAATGCCTGGAGAGTTGGGGAGGCCTCACGCCGCTGAACGCTTCGAAGACTTCACGGGTCCAAGGCAGCAGCAACCATGAGTCGTAAACTAGCGAATAGCTTCAAGACACTCGGGCTGTTCGCTGTGCTGTGGGGCGTTGTGATGGGCCTTGGTCTTCTTGTCGCAGGCGGTACTGGGAACGCTATGTGGCTCTGGGTCTTCTGTGCAATCGGGCTGGTGTCGACTTTCTATACTTACTGGAACTCTGCGACTTTGGCTCTCAAACAGATGAACGCCTACCCAGTTACGCGCGAAGTCGCTCCCGGTTTGTACGCGATCGTGGAAGATCTGACCAGTCAGCTCAACATGCCGATGCCAACCATCTGGATCGCCCCGACTCAGACTCCAAACGCTTTCGCCACGGGGCGTAACCCCAAGAACGCAGCGGTTTGCTGCACGGAGGGCATACTTCAGGTCCTGGATGAGCGCCAGCTTCGCGGCGTCCTCGGCCACGAAATCATGCACGTCTACAACCGTGACATTCTCACGGCATCGATAGCTTCGGCAATGTCCGGCATCATTTCGACACTGGCGCAGTTCATGTTCCTCTTCTCAGGGGGACGAGGACGCAGCCGCAATGACAACCCGTTTGGAATGCTTGGGGCGCTAGCGGTAATGCTGCTAGCCCCGTTCGCTGCGTCGCTGCTACACCTGGGCATTTCGCGCACACGAGAGTATGCGGCAGACCAAGATGGGTCAGAGCTAACCCGCGATCCAGAGGCTCTTGCGCGGGCACTCATGACGATTCACGGCATCACAGATCAGACGCCCTTGCAACCAACACCGGACACGGAGGCAGCTTCCTCGCTGATGATTGCTAACCCGTTCCGAGGGGGAGGCGTGCAGAAACTGTTCTCCACGCATCCGCCAATGGATGAACGTATCGAGCGGTTGCGCCAAATGGCTCGTGAAATGGGGGAGGGCTAAAAGTCCCGCTCACACTCGATGTGACTGACTTCGGTCAGCGGTAGTTCACGAACTGCAGAGCTGCATCCAGATCGGCACCTTTGAGCATTGCGATTACGTCTTGAAGATCGTTTCGGGACTTGGAGGATACGCGGACTTCGTCTCCCTGGATCTGAGCTTTGACTCCCTTGGGGCCTTCATCGCGGATCATCTTGGTGATCTTCTTTGCGACCTCTTGGGTGAGGCCCTCGCGGAAGGGTACGACCAGTCGGTAAACCTTTCCGGACGGCTGGGTTTCGCGATCCTTGGTGTCTAGAGCCTTCAGCGACACCCCGCGTTTTACCAGCTTCGACTGGAGGACATCCAGGATCGCGTTGACACGCTCCGGGGAGTTGGCCTCCATCAGGACCGTGTCGCCCTTGAGTTCGATCTTCGCGTCGACCCCGCGGAAATCATATCGCTGGCCCACTTCCTTGGCTGCCTGGTTGACCGCGTTGTCTACTTCTTGCATGTCCAGACGTGAAACGACGTCGAATGAAGAATCTGCCATTTGATTGCTCCTTTTCGGCTACGCCCACAAGTATGCCCGAGTCTGCGGATGTGTGCGCCCGACCCGGCATTTCGCTAACCGCGTGGAAGATCCGCTTTAGGACGTTAGGCAAAGGTGTTTGGTATTCCCGCCGCTAGAATAGAGTGCCTGGCTGGATCAGATCGACTGATCCTCGACCGAGCTGGATACTGCTGTAGGCGACCGAAAGGCACCATGAGCTCCATCGCGGGAATCGTCCGTCAAAGACTGACGCCGACTCAAAGGCGCGTGGGATTCGTTCTGGGTTTAGCGCTTGCAACGCTGGTGTACTTGGCAATGCCGAACATCACCCCCTCGCCAGAATCGATCGAAGCGGGTTTTACGTCGGGGCGGTCGGGTGCAGTAACCCTTGCACTCATCACTCTGATGGCTATCTGGTGGATGTTCGAGGTTGTGCCGTTAGCCGTCACCGGCCTGCTTCCAATCATCGTCCTGCCCCTAATGAGTGTGAACTCAGTGGGGAATGTGACCGCCTCGTATGGGAACAAGGTCGTATTCCTCTTCCTCGGCGGCTTCGTGTTGTCCTTGGCGATGCAAAGGTGGGATTTACATCGCCATATCGCCCTTCGCGTGGTTCTGTTATTCGGCACGAAGCCGAGGAACATGGTTTTCGGCTTCATGTTCGCCACGATGCTGCTGGGGATGTGGATTTCGAACACGGCAACGGCGATTTTGATGATCTCCATTGGGACTTCGATCATTCGTCTGCTGAAGAAGCACGGGGTGCGCTGCCCCAACCTGAATCGGTCGTTGATGATCGGGATCGCTTACTCGGCCTCTATAAGCGCGTTCGGGACGATCATCGCTAGCCCACCCAACGCCTTGTTGGTGGGGTACCTGGAGGACACGTACGGAATCACGATTGGTTTTGGGCAGTGGATGCTTGTGGGAGTTCCCCTGAGCCTAGTGTTCCTGACGATCGCGTGGCTGGTGTTGACAAGGATCGTTTTCGTCAGCCCGCTTGAAGATCTTCCCGGCGGCAAGGACATTATCCACAAAGAGCTTGAGTCACTGGGGCCGTTCAGCCCTGGCCAAAGACGGGTGTCCTTCGTGTTCGCCGGGGTCATCTTTGGTTGGGTCGTGCTGCCGATGATCTGGACAAATTCGCCTGTGACCGACGAGGTTGTCGCAATGGTCGCAGCCGTATCGTTCTTCCTGATTCCTGCGGCTGGGCCCGGCAGCGGTTCCTTGTTGAGCTGGAGCGATACACGTGACCTGCAGTGGGGCATCCTCTTGCTGTTCGGAGGGGGATTGGCTTTGGCAAGCTCTATCTCTTCTTCGGGACTGTCGAACTGGCTGGCGCAGAAACTGGCGACTCTGGGGTCGTTGCCGACTGTCTTGTTGGTTTTCGCAGTCGTCGCAGCAACGATGGTGTTGAACGAGTTCATGTCCAACACCGCGTCGGCTTCCACGCTGATACCGATAGCCTCGGCACTCGCGGTTTCTGTCGGGCTCAGCCCGATTGCGCTCGCGCTGCCCGTTACGTTCGCTTCGGCGTGTGCATTTCTGATGCCTGCGTCAACACCGCCCAACGCGGTTGCCGTGGGATCGGGTGTCGTGAAGCCGCGCCAGCTTCTGCGAGCCGGCTGGATGATGTCGTTGTCAGGACTGATCTTGATTCCACTGGTGTCGTTGACTATGGCGCCCTTTGTGTTCGGGTACTAGGAGACGCTGCGCACGACGCAGCACGCGAGGCGTCGGTGATGGAAGAACTGTGAGCGCGATTGTGATGGTTCGCGCACCCGGGGCTTCCGATTGGCGGCGTGCTCTCCGAATCTGATATTCTTCCACGGCACCGATGAATTGGGGCGAGAAATCAAACCTGGTGAGTCGATGTAAGGCGGGTTGCCCGAGTGGCCAAAGGGAGCTGACTGTAAATCAGCCGCGGAATGCTTCGGGGGTTCAAATCCCTCACCCGCCACAGTGGCTAAACGGCCCGTGACCTGGTGTTTCAGGTTACGGGCCGTTTGTAGTATGCGCTTAGTGGCCTGCTCGATGCGGCTCTCAGTTAGCGGATAGACGGATGCCTAACTTTCACATCTGCGCCTAAGTAGGCGTTCTTTGCAGCTTTCGGCACTTGCATGAGAAGGCCTGTATAGCAGGGTCGAGAGTAGTGGTTAGCTGCTGTGTTCGGTTGTGTATCGGCTACAGGTTGTTCTGTTCGGTTGTGTAGCTCCTGTTGCCCGCTGCCGACCAAGATGTGCCGGAAACCGGGGGTAAACAGGAGCTATGAGTAACACTTTCGAACAGATCCGCGACCGGGCCGCGCACTTCCGAACAAACCCCACGATGTTGTGGCTCGGCCGCGCTCGGGCAATGAACACGCGGGCCATGGGTCTTCAGGTGGCGATAGAAGAACCCGTTGGGACCGTAGGGGTCCTCCGCCGCGTCTAAGGCCTCTTCTAGTCTGGACGCACCTGGAGTATAGGACGGCTTGCGTCCGCACGAGGTGGTGGAGTCGGAGGCGTGGCTTCATGAAGTTTAGCGGCCTTATCATGCTGGTCAACCGAGATTCGATTCCCTCTGTAATCCAGGATGAGTTGCGCCGATTGCGCCCCGACAACATTTTTGTTCTGGGCGGAATGTCCGCCGTGAGTGCAAGCGTGGAGAAACAACTGGCCGAGTACCTCCGTTAGGACCGTGGATGTAGGGGCAAGGGGCCCTCTAGTGACACCTGTGTGGGACCAATGCCGGTGGCTACGAACTCCCACGGCCGTAGGCTGGAGGAAGTCGCCTTCTTGATGGCCTCCAGCCAGTATTCAACCCGAGGACTAGACATGCTTCACCCCAAGACCAATCGCTTCAAAATATCTGTTGTTGCTTGGACCCCAGGGTTGGTCGTTCTGGCTCTGGTGTCCTCCTTGACGTTTGCGAATGTTAGCTTTGCGGCTGATGAGGTTGGCCAAAGTGGAGGGTCCTCGTCCACGGATAGCCCTACTGAGAGGGTCGCCGAGCCGCCTTCCAAGTCTGTAGACAATGAAGACGAGGAATTTCAGGATCGAATACCCGAGCAGGAGGGGACTGGGGTTGAGGGATCGGTGCTCGAGACTTCTCAGTCGGGTGATGACGATGACCCTACCGAACGTGATCCGAACTTGGTTACGAAGTGCCAGATTCCGCTTGGAACTTACGGTGGGACAAAGGCCATTTCGGGGGTCGAAGTTCGGTTTGGCGGGAAGAACAGGTACCAGACGTCGGCGGCGATCCTTGCTCACGTGAAAAGCAAGCCGGTTGGAGAGAAGTCAGCACTGTTCGTGGCTTCCGGGCGGAGTTTTGCTGACGCGTTGTCGCTGAGTGCTCTAGCTGCACACACGAACTGGCCAATTGTGTTGACGGCGGTGAAATCCCTAGACCCTAAAGTGCGCGAGGCAATCTCCAAGCAGAAACCGACTCACATCTACATCGCTGGCGGTCCGAATGCCGTGAGTAAAGCTGTTGAGAACGAGATTGTCGCGCTGGCTGGAGGTGCGCCTGAAGTTGTGAAGAGGTTCGCGGGTGCAGATAGGTACCAGACGTCGGCGCAGATTGCGCAGTGTTTCGAAGAGGGAACCCGCGCGTTTATCGCAACCGGCAGACAGTTCCCCGATGCTGTAATTTCTGCGGCTCCTGCAGCTCAGTTCGATGGGGCTGTGCTGCTGACGGACGGTTTCAGGTTGAGTCCGACGCCGAAGAAGGTGCTCGGGATTTTGAAGCCAACCAAGATTTACATGATTGGTGGGAAGTGGGCTAACGCCGAACTGGATGCGGCAAAGAAGGCATCTACGACCGGTGCCACCGTGAAGGTGTATGCCGGAAAAGACCGCTATGCAACGAGCGTTGCCGTTGCGAAGGCATTCTTCGGGACCGGAAAGAAGCCCGTCGTGTTCTCCGTGGGAACTGATTTCCCGGATGCAATAGCAGGTGCCGCGATTGCTGACTTCTACTCTGCGCCGATTGTTTTAACTAAGTCAAAGTGCTATCCAGCTAGTGCGGCGGAAGCTGTGGGAATTGCAAATATGAGGATTCTGCTGGGCGGAAAGACTGCGCTTTCCAGTATCGGTGCAACCAAGAAGTGTGTCCCGCCGGTTCTGATTATTCGAGACCCGGCGAATATCAAGGTCCTCGTAAACAAGAAGAATCCTTTGAAGCCTAAGACGTTTGTGCCGAAGCTTATGGCTTTGTCGAGTGTGGGTGTTGGCGGTGGCGAATACATGCAGCCGGAGGCAGCCAAAGCGATGGGGAATATGGTTGCGGCGGCGCGGAAGTCTGGCGTTCACATGGAGGTGTGGAGCGGATATCGCAGCTATGCGACTCAGGCTTCGCTGTTTGATAACTACGTGAGGCGGTCGGGTGTTGCACGGGCGGAAACATACTCGGCGCGGCCGGGGTATTCGGAGCATCAAACCGGGTTGGCAGCGGATATGGCGGCGCCAAACGAGGGACTGTACTTGTCGGCTGGGTTTGGGGCGACAAACGCGGGGCGTTGGGTGAAGGCAAATGCGTGGCGGTATGGGTTCATCGTGCGCTACCCGGAGGGATATACGCACATCACGGGGTATATCTACGAACCGTGGCATGTGCGCTATGTCGGTACCGCTGTCGCTAAGAATATGCGCGACAAGGGGATCAAGACGTACGAGCAGTACGTGAAGGCGCCGGCGGCACCGGGGTACTGAGGGGTGTGATGATGCCAGTAGTCATACCTCCGGAAACCTACTTTGAAACTCTGGTCCAAAGGCCGTTGCGGGATCCAGACGCTCGTGGCATCATGAGTAAGACTGAATCTCAGTAAAGCCCGATGAATATGCGGGATCTGAATGCTCCACCGGGTGCCTCGGCACCCGGTTTTCAGTTTTTGAGACACCGCGACAAAACCGGTGCATAATCTTGGAATGACGCCTGAAACCCCAGAAGAGCAAATGATTCCGCGTAAGTTCCGAGTCGGCATTGATGTTGGTACCCACTCAGTGGGACTTGCGGCCCTTGAAATTGACGACGAAGGATTTCCAACTAGTAGTCTCAGCACGCTGGTCGTTATCCACGATTCCGGGGTTGACCCGAGTGCCCGCAAGCAGGCGAGTACTCGCAAAGCCGTATCTGGAGTAGCGCGAAGAACGCGCAGACTGTATCGCCGACGTAACGAACGACTTAAGAAGCTGGACAACTGGATCGAAGTTCAAGGCTGGCCGATTGTCGACCTAGAGCAGCTTGAGGATCCTTACGCGCCTTGGAGAGCCCGGGCGAGACTCGCGTCAACTCGGATTGACGATGAAGACGTGCGAGCAGGACTTCTGTCGATCTCATTGCGCCACATGGCTCGACACCGGGGATGGCGTAGCCCTTGGGCGAAGATCAGCACGCTGATGCGGCAGGCGGATCACTCAGACTTATATGTTGCGCTGAGAGAGCGAATTGAGTCGTCGACCGACTACTCTGCTCCCGACAATGCAACTCCGGCCCAAATGATTGCTGATTCAGGGGTGCTTGGACGAAAGCTCCGGGGCCCAGTTGGGATCCTTGGCGGCAAGCTAATGCAGTCGGACAATGCGAACGAGATACGCCGCATTGCCCAGGTACAGGATCTGCCGGAGGGCCTCGTTCGCGAGATGATCGAGAAGGTGTTCGCTGCAGAGTCTCCCGTTGGAAGCAGCGAGAAGCTTGTGGGCAAAGATGCTCTGCCGGGCCAACGACATCTTCCACGGGCACCCAGGGCGTCGCTTGAATTCCAGCGATTCAGAGTGATCTCCGTCCTCTCAAATCTTAGGGTTAAGGACGGTGGACAGAAGCGCAAACTGAATCGCGACGAACTCGACTCGGTGACCGAGTACCTAATGCGCGACAGCAATGCTGGTTCAGGGCCAACTTGGGAAGATGTTGCCGATGTTCTCGGAGTAGAGCGCAGCGAACTTTTGGGGACGGCTAAGGAAGGGCCTGAGGGTGAACGAGTGTCTGCTCGTCCACCAACAAATGACGTGGCTGCAAGGATTCTGCGATCCAAAGTCAAGCAACTCAAGAAATGGTGGAACTCGGCCAACGAGTATGAGAAAGAGACTCTCATTTCGTACTTGGGTAACACTGCCGACAATGCAACAGATGAGGAATCAGAAGCGTCGGTCCTCGAGCTAATCACTTCCTTCGATGAAGACGACTTGGCGAAACTTGATTCGCTCACTTTTCCGGCGGGGAGAGCGGCTTACTCCGTAGATTCGTTGCGGCGGCTTTCTGATCGGATGCTTCGCGAAGGAGTTGATCTTTACGAGGCCCGGAGGGCAGAGTTCGGAGTTGACGAGTTCTGGCAACCGCCAGCGGAGCCGATCGGGACGCCCGTGGGTAATCCTGCCGTTGATCGCGTACTGAAGATTGTGGCGCGTTGGCTTATGGCAGTTGAGAGGCGCTGGGGTAAACCCGAGTCGATCAACATTGAGCATGTCCGCGCTGGGTTTGTCACAGAAGCTGCGGCCCGCGAGATTGACCGTGACAACCAAAAGCGTTTCGAGCGGAACCAAAAGCGATTCGATGAGATGCAGAAGCAGTTGGGGAATTCTGCGTCCAAGGGACGGTGGGGCCTTTCCCGCTATCTGGCGATTCAAAGGCAAAATTCGCAGTGTCTTTACTGCGGTGACACCATCACGCACGAGACCGCGGAGATGGACCACATCGTGCCTAGAGCCGGAATCGGGTCGACTAACACGAGGGGCAACCTTGTTGCGGTCTGCCGAACCTGCAACATTTCAAAGTCAAATATTCCGTTTGCCGTCTGGGCTAGTAAATCACCCCGCCCAGGAGTGAGTGTAGAAGATGCTTGCTCCAGGGTGGACTTCTGGACAACTGATCCTGAGGAACCGCTTCGCGACTTTAGGCGCCTTCAATCAGAAGTCAAGAGGCGTCTGAAGCAGACATCTGACGACGAACCGATTGACTCTCGCTCTATCGAGTCGGTCGCTTGGATGGCACGGGAACTGCGCCGGAGAGTCGAACACCACTTCGCCATGACCGAGGATGGTGAGGGGAGCCCCACGAAGGTCAGTGTCTATCGTGGCTCTATTACAGCCGAGGCCAGGCGAGCCTCGGGCCTCGAAGGCAAGATTGCGTTGATCGGAGGAAAGGGCAAGACGAGACTCGACCGGCGACACCATGCTATTGATGCTGCAGTAATTGCGTTGATGAGGCACTCGGTCGCAAGGACTCTTGCTGAACGAATGAACCTCAAAGCCGAGGACAATGCCACCAGGCAACCAAACGGGTGGAAAGAGTATGAAGGTCAGGATCACGCGAGTCGCATCATCTACCGCAAGTGGATGAAGCAGATGGGTGTCCTGATTGAACTCTTGAACGAGGGTCTTGAAGGTGACCGGATACCCGTGATGACGAACCTGCGTCTTCGATTGAGCAATAGTCGAGTTCATGACGACAAAGTCCGAGAACTGGTTAAGCGTCCCTTGGGTAAGGCATTTACTGTTACTGAGATTGATCGTGCGGCGACGCCGGCACTGTGGTGCGCATTGACCCGCCTTCCCGACTATGACAAGAAGAAGGGTCTGCCCGAGGACCCCGATAGGAAGATTGTTGTCAACGGGACATCCTTTGGAGCAGCAGACAAGATCGAGTTGTTCGGAAGCTCTGCAGCCTCGGTTCGCGTGCGCGGTGGATACTGTGAACTCAGTGACTCTGTGCATCATGCACGGATCTACCGAATCGATGGGAAAAAGCCCACGTACGCAATGCTTCGGGTCTACGCTATTGACCTAGCGCGACACCGAAATGAGGACCTGTTCTCGGTCCCGTTGCCGCCGCAGTCGATTTCGGTGAGGACGGCGACGAGTACGCTTCGCAAGGCGTTGGAGGCAGGGGCCGCGAGCTATCTTGGATGGATAACAGCTGGAGACGAGATGCAGATCGCCGGTCCCGTTGATGATGTTGGCACATCGGCCGTGTTCTTTAGCGAGTATCCAAAGATCTTGACGTGGAAAGTGGTTGGTTTCGACGATAACCGGCGCCTAAAGTTGCGCCCGACCCTCATGGCTTCGGAGGGGCTGGATGACGGAGCATCCGAAGCCATGATGAGCATGCTCAATCGAGGATGGAGAGTGTCTATAGGGAAGCTCCTAGATGTCGGATCCCTTACAGTTGTGCGACGTGATGCACTAGGGGACCCGCGTGAACACACGGACGCTCATCTACCTATGACCTGGCAAGTGGAGTGAATAACCGTGGATGGGTCTTGGCGGGTTGTTGACTGTTCCGCCATGAAGGGGACAATTACGGGGCGCCCCGGCAGAGTCTTGATCACTCCGGAAGATGGTGTTGGCGCAGAGATTCCTTTGGCGGATATCGCGGTGCTCATGACGGGGTTAGAGACTCGTTTGTCATCGGGACTGCTGGTACGGCTTATGAATGCAGATGTGACTGTACTGGTGTGTGATTGGCAGGGCGTTACACGTGGTTCCGTGCTGCCCTGGAGTAACCACACCCGCGTCGGAGCCAGACAGATTGCGCAGGTCGAGGTATCAGAGCCAAGACGCAAAGCTCTGTGGGCGAACATTGTCCGAGCGAAGATCAGGGGCCAGGCCCAGGTACTTGAGTTGGCTGCTTCGCCGAAAAGCGCACGCCTTAAGCAGATTGCGAAGGAAGTCAGATCAGGGGATCCAAGTAACTGCGAGGGCCAAGCGGCGAGGGCCTACTGGGGCGCGTTGTTTGGTGAAGGGTTCACTCGTATGCCGGGAGTTGGGGGTTATGTGAACTGGGCGCTTGATTACGGTTACACAATACTTCGAGGGTTTGGAATCAGGGCTGTTGCGTCGGCGGGCCTGGCACCTGCTCTAGGTGTCTTTCACCGCGGTCGGTCTAACCCCTTCAACCTCGTTGACGACGTCATAGAACCATTTCGCCCAGCGGTTGACGCTGTTGTGTCCGAATCCCTGGCTAATTCGGATCCGGGTGACCGAGAGGCCAAGCAGGCACTAGTTGCACTATTTGACCGTCCCATTGACTCCTCAGGGACCCGATTGCCAGCATCGTTGACACGTATGGCACAAAACATTGGGCAGTACTTTGAGGGCGATATAGATCGAGTCATAGTGCCGGAGTGGTCAGGCTTCGAGAGTGACTGACGATCCAATGTGGTCCTTGGTGATGTTCGATTTACCGGTGCTTACCCCGGAGCAGCGGCGTGAAGCGACCCAGTTTCGAAAGAGTCTGATCTCATTTGGATACTCGATGGTTCAGTTCTCGGTATATGCCAAGTACATACCTATTGGTGGACGTGACAGAGGAACGATATCGCAACTCAAAAGGGCGCTACCCCCGGGTGGTGAGGTGCGGATGCTCCATGTATCGGATCATCAGTGGGCTAAGGCGCTCAGATTTCGCAACCGACAGGTGCAATCACATGCTGAAGCTCCGGAGCAACTCACGATTTTCTGATGTGCGAAGGAAGGTTTCGGGCGTAATTTGGCGGAAAACCTAGCCCCTTGAAGCTTATCAAGAGGCTAGGTGACTGAATCCCAGCATGAAGAGGGAGACTACTGGTGCGAGTGGAAGCTTATCAAGAGGCTAGGTGACTGAATCCCAGCTTGTTGGATCCGGGGGTTAGTACAGCAGGAAGCTTATCAAGAGGCTAGGTGACTGAATCCCAGCTCCAGGTGCGAGGGGTGATCTCGTGGTCGAAGCTTATCAAGAGGCTAGGTGACTGAATCCCAGCTCTGCCTCGTCCTGCGGAGGTTGGCGTGGAAGCTTATCAAGAGGCTAGGTGACTGAATCCCAGCCGTGGAACGCCAGAGTCGCAGCGTCGAGGAAGCTTATCAAGAGGCTAGGTGACTGAATCCCAGCACAAATCCGGGCTGGTGATGCGCTGGAAGAAGCTTATCAAGAGGCTAGGTGACTGAATCCCAGCGACATACAGAGCGTTCTGTTCTTGATGCGAAGCTTATCAAGAGGCTAGGTGACTGAATCCCAGCTAGCGAAATACGGTCCGCGGGTCCACTGGAAGCTTATCAAGAGGCTAGGTGACTGAATCCCAGCTGCTTGGTGAGGCGGTGTTTCTCGGCGAGAAGCTTATCAAGAGGCTAGGTGACTGAATCCCAGCGTGTGGAACCTGTAGACATCATCGCTGGGAAGCTTATCAAGAGGCTAGGTGACTGAATCCCAGCGGTTGACGAGGACGAGGCCGACACTGATGAAGCTTATCAAGAGGCTAGGTGACTGAATCCCAGCTGTTGATGGCCGCTCAAAACCGCGCGGTGAAGCTTATCAAGAGGCTAGGTGACTGAATCCCAGCGAGGGTGGGTTTGAACCTTCCCCGGCTGGAAGCTTATCAAGAGGCTAGGTGACTGAATCCCAGCACCCGTAACCACACGCACTCACCTGCGAGAAGCTTATCAAGAGGCTAGGTGACTGAATCCCAGCGGTGGCCTCGAGGCCCGCGCGCCCGTGGGAAGCTTATCAAGAGGCTAGGTGACTGAATCCCAGCCCCTACTTGTCGCGCAGGCGCAGACCCAGAAGCTTATCAAGAGGCTAGGTGACTGAATCCCAGCGTTGATCAACCTGATATAAGGGGGCACCGAAGCTTATCAAGAGGCTAGGTGACTGAATCCCAGCCTAGTTCGCGCCGCCGCCCAAGGTTATCGAAGCTTATCAAGAGGCTAGGTGACTGAATCCCAGCGTCTGGTTCCAAACAGACGCTCAAGGTCGAAGCTTATCAAGAGGCTAGGTGACTGAATCCCAGCATCCCTGGTCGATCAGCCGCATACTCGCGGAAGCTTATCAAGAGGCTAGGTGACTGAATCCCAGCCGCGGCCTGGCTACCAGCCGCGAAACCGGAAGCTTATCAAGAGGCTAGGTGACTGAATCCCAGCGCCGCTAATGAACTCGATAGTGCTGAAAGAAGCTTATCAAGAGGCTAGGTGACTGAATCCCAGCTGCCGGTGAGCTACTCGCAAAGATGGAGGAAGCTTATCAAGAGGCTAGGTGACTGAATCCCAGCGGTCCAAGGACATGCTGATCGTCGTCATGAAGCTTATCAAGAGGCTAGGTGACTGAATCCCAGCTCGAACCCCAATCAAATGGCTCCAGGAGAGCTTATCAGGAGGTTGGTTGATTGGACCCTAGTGCATGCAGCTTGTGCCAACATAGGGCATTCCTCGGATCATTGACTTGGCTAGGTCGGGAAATCACGCCAGAACAGCTGACCAACAAACCCATCCCCAACGCTCAGAATAAGGTGTCAGCAAAGCTGCCTTCACCCACAGGTAGTGTGAGCAGTCAGTCTTGTGGGTACTCAAACCCCTAAATCCCCATAAGACTGACTGCTCACAAACTGTAGCACAGCATGTCGGATTTCATCGACATGCTGTGCTACATGTTGAGGGACGATTCGCTTAGAACGTCGTGGGCCTGTCTCAGACAACCCAACGGAGGGTGACCCCAACACTTTTGGTCACCCTCCGCTTAGTGAAGATTTGAAGGCTATGCCTGCGGCGGTACCCCTAGGCCCCCGCGACCCTCCGCTCCCTACCCATGTCGTACTCTTGCAGCGAGCACACAGAAAACGCGGTTCCGAACTCCGCCCGCGCGTTAGCCTCTGCTTCAATCGCAAGTACCGCCAGCGAGTACTGCTGCATCGTCGTGATCATCGAAACGTCGGCGGCTGTGGCGGCCGTGCGAATCTCATATCCGGCCAGCCGCGTCCCCTGACCAGAAGGCGTGTTGACGACCATGTCGATCTCACCGTCCATGATCATCCGGGAAATTTCCGGAATGGCCCCGGTGGCGCGTTCTTCCCGCGATAGGTGTTGCAGTACTTCGGCACGAACCCCGTACCGGGCCAGCACCTCTGCGGTCCCCGGTGTCGTGACGATCTCGAATCCCAACTGCACTAGGCGCAACGTCGGGAACACCACCGACCTCTTGTGCCTATCAGACACCGAAACAAAGGCCCGACCCGCAGTTGGCAGCCCTCCGTAGGCGGCAGCCTGCGACTTCGCGAACGCCATCGGCAGTGTCGCATCCAGACCCATGACCTCACCCGTGGAGCGCATTTCCGGCCCCAGGATGTTGTCGACTATATTCCCATCGGGCGACCGGAACCGGCGGAACGGCAGCACGGCTTCCTTCACCGCGATGGGGGCCCCTGGAACGCTCACAGCACCATCGACCTCCGGCAGAACCCCCGAAGCTCGCAACTCAGCAATCGAGGCTCCAGCCATCACCAGCGCAGCGGCCTGAGCCAACGCCACCCCCGTAGCCTTCGCCACGAACGGCACCGTCCTGGAAGCTCGAGGATTCGCCTCAATCACGTACAGCACATCGGAGGTGAATGCATACTGCACGTTGATCAGCCCGCGCACGCCAACTGCCCGCGCGATCGCCAACGTACAGTCCCGAATATGCTCAATCTGCGCCCCCGACAGAGTTGCAGGTGGCAGCACGCACGCCGAATCCCCCGAATGAATTCCCGCTTCCTCGATGTGCTCCATGACGCCGCCAAGGAACAGTTCCTCGCCGTCATACAGTGCATCTACGTCGATCTCTACGGCTTCATCCAGGAAGTGATCGATCAGGATCGGAGCCTTTAGTGCACCGTCCTCGTCCGCGCCCACCTCCGCAAGGGCGGCCCGCATATATGCCGCCATCTGCGCCGGATCGAAGATGATCTGCATTCCTCGGCCACCCAGGACAAACGAGGGGCGCGCCAGAACCGGGTAAGCGACCCGCTCGGCCACCTTCAACGCCCCAGACAAGGTCGATGCCGTCCCGTACGCGGGAGCGTTCAACCCGGTAGCAGCCAGAATTCCGCCGAAGATCCCCCGGTCCTCGGCCGCCTCAATCGCAGCTGGGGGCGTGCCCATGATCGGCACGCCTGCTTCCTCCAGCTTCGCGGCCAGTGACAAAGGTGTCTGCCCGCCCAGTTGGACGATCACGCCGGCGACGGGACCAATCGCGGATTCCGCCTCGTAGATCTCCAGAACGTCCTCGAACGTGACCGGCTCGAAGTACAGCCGATCCGCAGTGTCATAGTCCGTCGAAACGGTCTCAGGGTTGCAGTTGATCATGACCGTCTCGTAGCGGTCCTCAAGTGCCATGCACGCATGAACGCACGAGTAATCGAACTCGATTCCCTGTCCAATCCTGTTCGGGCCAGACCCCAGGATGATCACGGCGGGTCGTTCACGCGGCAAAATCTCCGTTTCCGCGTCATACGTCGAGTAGTAATAGGGAGTCACCGCGTCGAACTCGCCTGCACACGTGTCCACCATCTTGTAGACCGGGTGCAAGCCGTAGGCGCGGCGGATCTCCCGCACAGTTTCCTCGGACAACCCTCGAATTGCGGCAATCTGCCGGTCGGAGAATCCCTGCTTCTTCGCCAAAAGCAAAGTTTCTTGGTCAAGGGCGCCGGCATCCTCAATCTGGTCGGCCACCTCTGTCAGCAGCAGAAGCTGATCGAGGAACCACGGGTCAATCTCGGTGGCCTCGAACAGCTGCTCGATAGTGGC
>WPCK01168955.1_pt1 | contig 68692 bp, 34 predicted proteins | sample 5399851 | NCBI WGS metagenome assembly WPCK01 (sample SAMN12869471, study PRJNA574797) | sludge metagenome | isolation source: wastewater treatment of pH11 | place: China:Beijing | collected 2019-05-20 | reverse complement strand
GCAGAGCCTGTGGGCGATCGGCAGCGACATGGGCTGGGGAATCGCGGTAAGCCTCTGCGTCGGATGGCTCGTGATGCGGTCTGCCCCCCGTTGGTCCTGGCCGATCGGAGTAAGCCAAGTGGCGCCCCCCATACTGCTGCTGGGCCTGGGGCTGGGCAGTCCCCTGGCGAGTGCCATCCTGTTCACGGCGGCACTGTGGACGGGAAGCACTTCGCGGCAAACCTGGGCGGAGGACGTGGCACCAGCCCCCTGGCTGGAGAACCTCGCCTGGAGAATACTTGGCCTGACCTTGCTGGTGCTCTTGCTCGTCGGGCCAACCCGCCAGGCTGCTGCGACCTGGTTGTCGTCTTGGGAAGTCAACCGCGCCCCGAACCTGAAGTTGCGCCTCACGAGTCATCATGGTAATCTGGAACGGCCCATCCGCGGGTGGTGTCCGTAAAGGGTCAACTGGGAACCGGGATACTCCACAAGCGGCCGGAGATTCGCGTCGATGAACAAAGCTCAGCCGACCCCAGAGAAGCACGTTGCGAACGCATTGAGGGCCCTCGCGGAAGCAGAGGCCCAGCGTTCCGTCTCCGCTACGGCTGCCCAGCACATCCGCGAATGGCTTGAACAGCCTCGCTATGCGGCGTACGCTCCGCTGGTCGTCGATCATATCGTGTCACGACAATGGAAGGTGCTCGACGACGTCTTTTGGACTGTCATCCCGTTTGGCACGGGCGGACGACGAGGTCGCATGTATCCCATTGGCTGCAATGCCATCAACGACCGCACCATCGGCGAGAGTGCCCAAGGACTTGCGGATTACGTGCGGTCCCAAGTAGCTCCCCCCTACTCGTGCGCGATCGCCTATGACACACGGCATCGATCCGATGATTTTGCACGATGGTGTGCCGAGATCATGGTGGCAGCCGGATTTCAAGTCTGTTTGCTGGAACCATATCGCAGCACGCCCCAGCTCTCCTTCAGCATCCGACATTTTCGCTGTTCGTGCGGCATCATGGTAACGGCCAGCCACAACCCGCCCAGCGACAATGCCGTCAAGGTCTATTGGTCTACGGGCGGACAATTGCTGCCTCCACACGATCAAAAGGTCATCGACCGCGTGATGCAGGTGGATGCGATCCAACATCGAGACTTTGAAGAAGCGCGACGCGAGGGCTTGATCCGCGACGTCACCCAGGAATCGGATGCCGCCTATCTTGCATGCCTGAAGGCTCAGCGGATGCCTGGCCCGCGTCGAGCCCACATCGTTTACTCGCCGCTGCATGGCGTAGGGAGTAGCTCGGTCCTGCCAGCGCTGGCCTCGGACGGATTTGAACAGGTGACGGAGTATCCTCGGCACGCTCAGCCCGACGGCAGCTTCCCCAATGTCCCCGGAAATGTCGCGAACCCGGAAAATGCGGCCGTGTTCGACGAAATCATCTCGTTCGCCAAGAATTTGGAAGCGAACGTGATCCTGGCCACCGATCCGGATGGCGATCGCTTGGGAGCCGCGGCTCCTCTGCATAGTGCGCCTGCCAGCGCCTGGCAAGCCCTCAATGGCAATCAGATTGCAGCCCTGCTGGCAGATTTCGTTTTGGACAAGCGACAGCAAGCAAAAACCCTCTCGCCACGGCACTATGTGGTCAAGACACTGGTGACGACCGAACTCGTGCGGCGGATCTCCACAGGATACGGTGTCCGCACGATCGGTGATCTCCACGTGGGATTCAAATGGATTGGCGGAGTGATCGATCAGGAGGGTCCCGACACGTTTGTGTTCGGCACCGAGGAATCGCACGGTTATCTGGTCGGTCAATATGCCCGCGACAAAGACGGAGCCGTAGCCGCCATGCTGATGGCCGAACTCACCGCCGAGCTCGTTTCACGGGGACAAACGCTGCACGATCAACTGCGGACGCTGTACGAACGACATGGCTATTTCGAGGAGCGTCTCGTCAATCAGCTCATGCCGGGATCCGAGGGGATGGCGCGGATGCGGAGAATGATGGCCGGTGTGCGGAGCCAGCCACCAAGGTCGCTGGGCGGCCTGGCGGTGACTCGGCTTCGCGACTACGACACACTCCGGACACGGTCCGCCGACGGCCAGGAGGAACCCCTCGATGGTCCGCGCGGGGACCTCGTAGTTTTCGACCTGGAACGGGTCGGCAATTACGCGGCCCTCCGACCGTCCGGCACGGAGCCCAAGATCAAGTACTACCTCTTTACCAGCATCCCGCCCGACGCTTGGGGCCCTGGCGGACTGGACGCCGCCCGCCGCGATGCTGCTGCACGCTTGACCGCGATGGAACTCGACCTGCGGAGTCTGGCGGAATCGTTCTGAGATGGCTGCGCTCGACTCCTCGGTGCCCGACCCAGACCCTTCCAAGGAACGGTCCGCTTTCGAACAGGCGGCCGATAAGGCCCGTACCTTTCCTGCCACCCCGGGGGTCTATCTCTTCAAAGACACAGCCGGACGCGTGATCTACGTGGGAAAGGCCAAGAACCTGCGGGCCCGCGTCGGCAGCTACTTTCTCAAGGCAGCCACCGAGGAATTCCGAACGCGAGACTGGATCGCTGATGTTGCCGATGCGGACTACGTCGAATGTGACAGCGAAGTCGATGCCCTGCTGATGGAAGCTCGACTGATCAAGGATATCCAGCCCCCCCACAACCGGGAACTCAAAGACGACAAGACCTTTCCCTATCTCATGATCACGACCCGCGAGGATTTCCCGCGAGTGGAAGTAACCCGGGAGCCCAGGCTTCGCGGCGTCAAACTGTACGGCCCGTTCGCCAACGCCGGTTCCTTGCGAGGTGCCCTGCAGGTGCTCCAGCGGATTTTCAAGTTCCGAACCTGTTCCCTGGATATCGAGGACGGCGACGAACGCTGGAAATGGTTCCGGCCCTGCCTGCTCGCAAGCATTGACCAGTGCACCGCACCCTGCAATCTGCGCGTTTCCAAGGAGGCCTATCGGGCTGACATACGGCGATTACAGATGTTCCTGGACGGACACAAGCAAAAGCTGCTTGCACACCTGCGAGCCGAGATGCAGGAAGCTGCCAAGTCCTTGGAATTTGAGCGTGCGGCCCGGCTGAGAGACGAAATCCACATGCTGGAAACGCTCGATCGCCGAGGTGATCTGGAGTCCGATGTACAGCCCGAAGTCTTCCAGATTGACCCCAAACGCGGCCTGCGAGGGCTCAAGAAGATCCTGGGCCTGTCCGAGCTCCCCCGCACCATCGAGGGCGTCGACATCGCCCATCTGGCAGGCGGTGAGACCGTCGCCAGCCTGGTCCAGTTCATCGATGGCCTTCCCTTTAAGCCCGGCTATCGCCGATTTCGAATCCGCCAGGTCCAGGGTGTCGACGACTTCCGCAGCATCCAGGAAGTCGTGGCAAGACGGTACGGGCGTCTGCACGACGCAGGAGAGGTCTTGCCGGATCTCGTCCTGATCGATGGCGGAAAGGGACAGCTGGCCTTTGCTCAGTCGGCCTTCGAATCACTGAACGTGCCCCCCCCTCAACTCATCTCGCTGGCCAAACGACAGGAAGAGGTTTTCTTGCCGGGACGCGACCAGCCGCTGCGGCTCAGCCGACATGCCTTTGCCCTGCGACTGTTGCAGTACATTCGTGACGAGGCCCATCGCTTCGCACAGCACTATCACCACATGCTCCGCCGCCGCCGCACGCTGGGCGAATGAACGGCAGGCATGAGGCTCGTCCCTCCGCCTTCTTCCTGGGCCGAGTCCCCGGCGCACCTGCGCCCCCTGCTCGGCAATCGCCGGGTAACCGGCAATCAACGGAAACGAACCATCCAGAAATAGCCGGTCCGCGGCAACGCGCAGACCGTGTCCGCCTGGGTAGCCCGCTGCCGCGGAGATCGCTGCGTACCTGGACGGTACCCGGCTCCGTCTGTGCTACTTGCAAATTGACCGCATTGCAGTAAACTGATGGGTAACTGACCCAAAGTTACAATAGACGAGCCAGAATTTGCGGGTAATACACCCAAACAGTCAGGACATAGGGATTCCAGGATGGGGTGGGATGGAGTTTCTTGACGAGCGACGCAGCGAATCGACCGTTGATCTTGGGGGAATTTCGCCGCGCGATCGACGAGCGGTGGCGGCTGTCCCTGCCTCCCGAGCTGGTCGAACTCCTGCCCGCCGGTGGCGACGACTTCATTCTGGCGAAGGAGTGCTGCGGCGCGCTCAGCCTGTGGGATGTGGCGAACTGGCAAACCAAGCTGGACGCCGCGGTCCGTGTGGTGCAGGCCAAGATTGAGGCCGGCAAGCTTGATGGTCGCATCGAGGAGGTACAGCGGCTCGGCCGCCTGTTGTCGACCAGGCACCGCACGGTGCAGCTGGCCGGACGAGGACGAATCACGATTCCCGAATCGTTCCGCGAGTACCTTGGGGTCGAACCTGGAGGAGAGGTACTGCTGGTAGGGGCAGCCATTTGCGTGGAGATCTGGCGCCCCGACGCCTGGTTGGCGTACCTCGAGCAACGACTGCCCGATTTTGGTGCACTGCTGGGGACCCTCTCCGGCTAGGAGGGTATTGATTTGACCGAACGCAAAACCGGAGCGGTGCTGCCCGAGAGGTAAAGATCCTTTACGAATCCCTGCCGCCAGCGGCGGAGATCGCAAGTCAATGCGGAAGGCCTTCGTGTTATGAAGGCCGTCTTCACCTCTCGGGCAACGCGGCTCCCCATTGCTTGAGCGAATCGCCGTACCATCCAATCGCCACGCTCGGCGATCCGCCGGAGGACCGGCTTCGTGAGGGTGCCTGGCGGAAGGAACGTCGAGTGCCACGCCGGGAACATCCCCGCGAAGACCTGCTGCGTGAAGCGACGGCCTACGTGGATCGCATGGAGCTCGATCTGCGGGACCTCGGCGAACGTGCCTTTGTCGGATTCCGGCCAAGCGGAGCGGTAAGCTTCTATTTCGGGGAGGATCAGGACCGCGTGATTCAGTTCAATACGGGGGGCGAGTTGCGGCGGCTCTATTGGCGAGGCGCCAAGTACAAAGCGGACAGGGGCCGTCTCGTTCGGATCATGCGTCAATCTCCCCAGCGGCGTGTACAACTTGCCGCGCAGTCCGCCGAGGCGGGCGAAACCACGCACCTCCTGCGTCATGTGGAGCGCCAGTTGCACGACCTGGCGCAGGCATTGGATACCGAAAACGTCACCATTCGAGGAGAAGTCCGTGGCGGCGGGCAGGGTGTCGCGGCAAGGATTCGAGATTGGCTGCGGACCCGTGCCAACCCGATCCGCGTGGCCGTTTCAAGCCGAGTCGATTGACGGCCGCACGGCGTATCCCAGGTCGACCGCGAACGGGTTCAGTCCTCGTTCGTGTCCACCACGGTCGCGGTCCACCCAGCCCCTTCCAGCTGCCTTCCCGCCTGGGCATGTTCGCGACGCACGTAGCCGAGTGCGATGACGGACCCGTGCTGTGGCGAAAAGGCGGCCGACGTGATCCGCGCCGCAACCCGATCGCGCCCGGGGGCATTCAAGGTTTGTCCGGCCGGGGGCACGCGCGTGCCTTCCAGCCGCAGGCCTCGCAACAGCCAATTGACATGTCCCAGCGCATCGATGCGGGCCACCGTTTCCTGACCTAGGTAGCATCCCTTGCGAAAGCTGATGGCGTCGTCGTTGCGGTCCACTTCCTGGGGCAGGTTTTCTTCCGAAATATCGCGACCGTACCACGGCATCCCGTGTTCAATCCGCGCCAGCTCCCACCGTTCATTTCCCACTTCGGGTAGCTCGTGGGACGCCAACCACGACGTCACGGTCACCTGGCCAGACACTGGCACCAGCCACCGCACCGCGGCGGGCCAACGACGAGGCATCGCGATGACCACGACGTCCGTGTCCTGGATTTGCACCAGGACATGCGCGTTGGGAGCTTTCGGCATGTTACAGCCGGCATCACACAGCCGACCGACGATTCCCTGGCCGAACAAGAAAAATTCCAGATACTGAATTGATCGATCCTCGATGCGGACATCTTCCGTGATGTGGTAGCGATCCAAATGGCTGGACAGTCGGCTCGCCTGTTCCGGCACCGTCACGATCCACAGGCAATCGGTTCGGCAGAGAATGGTCACGTATCCCAGGATGCGGCCCTGGACATTGGTCAAGAAGGCCTCCGCCCCCAGGCCCGGTGTGAGCGCCTTGATGTCCTGCGTGCACAGGTTGTGAAGAAATGACAGCCGGTCGCTCCCTTCCACGTGCAGCACCGTAGGATGTCCCAGAGACGTCCAGGTCCCGCCGCAAGGAGCGGGCTCCCCACCCCGCGCGTGTCCCCCTTGAGTCATCGGGCCACCGTGTCGTGGATGGCACGTTGAGGGGACTCTGGCCAGCGAAACTGTGCGTGATCCAACAGAATGCACGAATCCGATTTGCGGCAGAGGTTTGCAATCTCGTGGACGTCACGAATCGGGGTAATCCCCTGGGCTTCGATTGCGTCCGCTTCGACGTCGCTCATCATGTACACGCGATCCCTGGGCACCGGGCAGTCCTCCGGCGGAGCCACTGCGACTTTCGTGCAGAGAACGATGGCTGCATCCTCCGTGGCAACGCGGCTGGCACATTCCAGGCACCGTACGACATTGTCCCACGTCTGGCTTCTCTGGCCTCCCGTCAAGGTGGCCACGACGACGCGAGAAAATCCTTCCAAAACGCTGTTCCACACTTGCTCGTACGCTTCTCGCCCCTTTTCCGTGATCCGTTCGCGGTCCCCTGCCAATACACGGCACACGCCTTCCTGGGCGGCCGGTATGGTCAAGACGCCAAAACGTGCGCCAAACAGCCATTGTGCCTCATTGGCCTGCTGCTGGAGTCGATGGGCATCTTTTCGCGCTCCCATGGCCGATCGACGCGCGAAACGAATCTGGGATGCCTCGTCGGAAAAGGCAGGAAAAACGCCACCTGGAAGGCCACCGTACACGATCGGGGAAGGGCAGCGCAGACACCCGATCGTCATCACGAGGTCAGCATCACAGAGGGCCCGGTTGAGATAGACGGGGCGGGCCGCTCGATCTGCCGCCAGATAGGCCATATCCGACCGGTCGCGGGCATGATGCTCACGCACGTCGATCGCCACATCCAGTCTCTGTATCTCGTTGTGGACTTCCAATCTCAGCCCAGGCTCGCTTGCCAGCAGGACTTGCACCCGGGCAGGCGAAACTCCCGATTCCAGCAAGTAACTCAGCACGGCGGCCACGACCGGACCTGCCTCGGGCAGTCCCGCCTCCACGGCCAGGACGATTCGATCGTCTGGAAAACAGGCGTCGGATAGGCTGGGGTAGTCCACAGGGTCCTGCAAGGCCGCATGCAGCGACTTCCGTAGCCATTCCGGGGACATTGCCACACCGGCCGCAGTGGGTCGTCGTACGCGGCAGCTGCTTGGAATCTCGAGCGCCACGAAAGAATCGCCAACAGGCAATTGATGGATCGTCATAAGGCCTCGCTTCACTCATTGATAATGCACGATCGGTCGCATTTCGATGGGGGAGGGGGGGCGGGTTGCTGTTTACACGCGGGCACCGGATGGAGAATAATCCCGCCGGGATGACCGGATTGGTTGGCTCGATTCGGGTCCCTTAGGGGGTATCGGGGGCTGCAAGGATCTGGCCATGCCCGTCGACTATGAACTCCGCCAGCCGTTGGGGTCTCGGCTGCGGCGATCCGGCCCCCACGTTCTGGTCCTGACCCTACTTGCTGCGCTGCTCGTCTTCGCACTCGTTCTCGGGCGCACCGACCCGGCCACGAATTCGGGGGCCGATCCGGGGCCGAACCGAGGGATGGCTGTCGGGCAGCAACCTGGCCGGCAATTGCTCCAGGAGATGAACCTGGCCTATGCCGCAGCGAAGTCCTACCACGACCGCACCCGCCTGAGGGTGACCTATCGACAGTCCGGGGAATGGGTAGAAGATGTGGCGGAGCTGGTGACGACACTGGCCCGTCCGGACCGCTTCTTACTGGAAGTATCGCACGGCGATCGCCGGTTCCGACTGCAAGTCGCCGACGGTCGCATCGTAGGATGGATCCGCGATCCCACCGTTCCCGGATTGAGCCATCAAGTGGTGGCTCGCCCCGTTACGAATCAGATCACCTTGGCAACCCTGATGGAGTCTCTGGAGCTGCGTGACCCAGCAACTTCCTCGGAAGGGGAAAGTGTGTTGGCGACGCTGCCCGTTCCGCTTTCGATCAGCCCACTGACCTTTCTTCTGGATGCCCATGCCTTGGATCGTTTCCTATCCAGCGCGACCGACATCGAGCAAATTGAATCCAGCACGTACCAGGGGCAACCTGTGGAGCGCGTTCGCGTCCAGTCGCCTGGCGGTTCCTTCGTCTTCTGGCTGGACCGTGAGTCCCAACTTCTGAGGCGAATCGATTATCCCACGCCGGACACCACTGGGCCGGAGGCACCGCGCGACGCCACCATGCTGGCGGAAATCAGTGACTGTGTCGTGGATCAGGAAGTGCCCCCCGGGACGTTCGCACGGCAGCCGGACTCCGATGCCATTTTGGTGCACTATTTCGTCCTGCCCCCATCGCTCGAAATGCCAGCGCTGCTGGGAACCGAGCTGAAGGGTTTGCACTTCACCGACCTCTGGGGCGAGTCCGTGGACGAGACCAAGTGGCACGATCGTCTGGCAGTGTTGATTTGGTTTAATCGGCATCCCTCCAGCTTCGGCGTCTTGACCGAGGTGGAAGAGCTCGCCGATCGAGCGACGATCAAGGATGATGTGTCATTTCTGGCCATCTGCGCCGAGCCATCGACGGAGCTTAGTCACGGCGACGTGATGCAGCTCGCCAGAAACTGGCGGCTGACCATCCCGGTCGTGCGTGATCTGGATGCCGTGGGACGCGATTTGCTCGGCATCGAGCATGCACCCACCTTGGCCCTCTTGGATCGAGAAGGGACGCTTCAGCTGCTGGAACAGGGAGGGGACACGCATCTGGATCGCGAGCTGGAAGGGGCTCTGGACCGGCTCCGGCGGGGAGAAGACCTGTCCCAGAGCTACCGCGAGCGCATCGAGGCCACGCGCCAGGCATTCGAACGCGCATTGGCGGCATCACGGGCCGAGGCCAATAACGCGCGGTAGGGGCATCGCGATTCCCCCCGGCATGTCGCTCGGCCTGCATCCGGCACAGGCCCTCGCGGCCTGTGACTCATTCGACCCTTTATGTGCTGTGAAACTGGACTACGCCGCGGCCTACGATTGCGGTGGTCGCAAGCGAACCCCGGGCCGCGTCGACGCACTCGCCGACAGCCAGCCCCCCATCGCCTCCACCTGATTGACCAGAAAGTCCTTGACTCGCCTCGTCGATTCATTCTGAGGCAGGTCCGCAACCGTTAGCTGGTCCCGGAAGATGGCTGTAAACTTGCGTTCCAGGAAGACCTTGTACGCAAGCTGCCGACTGGAGAGGCGACCTTTGGCATTGACGAAACGGACGTCCACGTCACCGATCCGCTGGCCCTGTACGTATCCATCGGGAGTTTGTACCAGCTGATAGTCGGCGGAGATCTCGATCCGTTCATTCACTCCTTGATCACCGCGAGTGAATTTGCGTCCCCGCAGACTGATGCGCACCTTGCCGTCGTCAAATGACACGCTGGCGGGAATATCCGCATCAAACGTCATCGACCAGGGTTCATCGTCCGCGGAATCACCGTTGTCGGCGTCGGATTCTTCCCCAGGCTGGCTCTCCGCAGGTCCCTTGGATCGCAGTTCCTCGGGAACCTGCAGACCATACGATTCCATCATCTTGACCACCGACTCACTCTCAACTTTCCGGCCCCCGAGGTAACGCAACAGCACGTTGTTCACGGTGGACTGGTGTACTTGCGCGGCCAGATCGCCGGCGGCCAGTGGCATGGGGGGGCGTTGCCAGGCTGCCAGGGTCCGGGAATCCCGGCTGACGGCCTGAATGTTCATGGACGACTCGGTGGACCAGACCTGGACGCTCTCGGGATAAATGTGTTCCTTCCGCAATCGCGCTCGCAGCTCGTTCAGCTGCTGGTTGGACTTTGCAATCATCTCATTGGCCTGTTGATCCATGCGTTGGGTCATCATGGCAACGGCATCGCTGGATGCCACACCTTGTGCCCGCAGGCGTGACTCTTCCGCCTTGCGTCGCGCCAAGCGCGAGATCAGCCGTCGACCACAACGGCGATCGACACAGGCCCCACGGAAATGCTGCAGCGTGCAGGCGTTCGCACGGGCAGGTGTCGAGGACATACCCAATTCGGTGAAACAGAGTCGCTTGGTGCCGAACAGGTCGATGTGGCTTTGAGCACACACGTACACCTTGCGTTTTTGAGCCACGGAATTGGAGATAGTCTTCCCCACAATGATGATGTCGATCGCGGCTCCGGAAGTGGAAGGGACCAACCGAGCGTTGATGTCCGAACACGTGTTGGCGCAGCCCTGTACCCAGGACCCTTCGAAACATCGCTGGACCGGCTGGCACTGGCAGACATAGTCCCGCATTTCCCGTTCGACGAAACCGGCACTGACCGCCAGAATCAAGTTGGGCTGACCGAATTCCTGTCGGATCCGGTGGACCAGGTCCAACTGCTGGCGCGTGGCCGTCAGCCAGTCAAGGACGGCAGCGATGGCGGCGTGGTCGTCATTGTTGGGACGGACTTGATAGGCGTCCAGGGCCTTCCCCAGCTGCGTCATCCGGGCCTGGAACCGATCGGCCGCCTTGGGCTGGCGTTCCAACTGACGGAGCTCTTCGCTTTTCCGCAGCGCTCGAGCCACCCGCTGAAAGGGGGCCTGCTCCAGGCCTGGTTGATTCGCCTCCCACAACGTTCGCAACCGTCGCAGCTCCCGAGGATCCGGAGTGGGCTGGCCCAATGCCGCCTGCAACGCATCGAACTCCAGGAACTTCTTCCAGCCTTGTTCCTTTTCGCTCCCCCCCGACTTCAAGAACTGTTCCAGGCCGGCCAGGGCCTGCGACAGTCGCTGGCGTTCCGCGTCGGCGCGATCTGGCTGGGCATCGAACAGCTGCAAGCGGTCGAGCAGAACACGCAATCGGACTCGCAGGAGCGTGAAGGGGTCAAGTTCCGTGCCGAGTTCACCGGAGGCCAGCTTACTGTAGCTGTCGGCCAGTTTCACGAGGCTGGGCGTACCCTCTCCTTGCAACTCGCGCTGTAATGTCTCCCACCGCAAGAAGGTCCGCCATCCCTCCCGCTGACTTGCCGTTCCCTTCTGCAGGAACTGGTCCAGGATCCCCAGCGCGGCCAGGCATTCCTGGCGTGCCTGTTGAACCTCAGCTTCGGTGACGGCACGGTACTGTGACTTCCGTGCCTCTACGTCTTGAATGATGGGGGACAGACTTCCGGACTGGGCGAACGCGGGGCACCAAGCCGACCAGCCGATCAGCGCTGCCAGGTACCATGGCCGGGTCCAGCGCGTTCTGGAATCCAGCTGGTGAAAGTCCGCGTTTGTATCTCGTGAACTCGGTAATAAGCCGCCAACGTCGGTCGTGTGTCCGTACATGGTGTTGTTCGCAGGCTCCGTCCCCGGCCCCAGGCGCCGCGGGTGTTCGCTGTGGAGAGGAAATGTGATAGCACTTGAAGCGTCTTATCGGAGTTCCCCAAACGCCAGAGTCAGCGGGAACCGGCGCCTACCGCGAGGATTGTCTAGTTTGCGTCGGCACAGGAATCCCACCTTCGCACAGGCGCATTGCACGGCGGCATCGAAGCAAACGCTACAGACCGAAGCGGACTCCTGCGTCATCGTTGCGACCCGCGCGACCGGCAGGCTCTTGTTGTTTTTTCTCACCCGTTCGTGTTGCCAAACCGCCACATGTTCGCACCACGCGTGGTACGCTTCCCCGCAGGGTTTATTCCTGCGGAAGAATCGATCCGTGCACCGATGAGCTCGACGCGGTGGGAACTGTGAGTTACCTGGGAAGAGTGCGAGTCTGCGTGGGACTGCTCCCCGTGCTGTTGGCGGGATGTTGCGGGCTGCGATTGCCTGCAATTGACCCCACGGGTGCGAGGCTCTTTTTGCCCTCGCCGGCCTCGACGTCGCTCTCCTCATGCCCCTGTGGGGTCGGCCGATCGGCATTTCCAGCACCGCCGCCACTGCCTCCCGCGGGGATGGTGGGACCGCTCGTTCCGTATAACGACTCCGATGCGGCCCTGGCCGCTGGTCCGTGGGGCCTGAGCACGAGTGTGCCCCCTGGAATGGCCGTGCCCGGCAGTGCCACGCCCGCGCCCGGCCTGGTGGGCGTCGTCCCCACGAGCGCCTCGGCCGCCCCCTACCTTACCGGCGACAGTTCACTGACGGACGGACATCCGGCCCAGCTCCGGATCCAGCCCCGCAGGATTGTCGCGCCCGTGGGTCGCGAAGTGGTATTGCTGGCAGGGCTCTGTGGCGAGGACGGCTACTATGTCACATCCCAGCCCGTGGAGTGGTCGATTTCCCCCGACAGCGTGGGGAGCATTGTGGAAGTCGATCAGGTGGGGAAACCGCTTTGGCGCCACTACCTGAGAAAGTCGCCCCGCAAGTTCAGTGGCCAATATGCCGTTGGGCGAACCTCGTGCCGAGAGCAGGTCCTGCCGCGTGGAGGACCAGACGCCAGCGACGACATCCAGGTGGCCGAGGGCCAAACCTGGATTAGCGTCTCTTCTGCCACCGAAGGCGCCACGCAATTGACGGCCGTGGCCTCGACCGCCGCAGGTTGGGAAGGCCGCCGCGATGCCGCCACGATCTACTGGGTGGACGGTCAATGGGAACTGCCCCCGCCGGCAATCGGCACGGCAGCCGGAGCCGTTCTCAACACGCGAGTAACGCGCGCCACCTCCAACCTGCCCATCCAGGGATGGCGGGTCCGATACGAAATCACAGGCGGCACCCCGGCAGCCTTCGATGCCGCAGGCGCGCAATCGACCGAGGTCGAATCGAACTCCGATGGCCTGGCGGGTGCCACGTTGGTACCGCTGGGCGGCTACAGCGGCGCGACGCAGGTTCGTGTACAAGTCATTCGCGTCGGCACGTCGGCCGGCGACCTTCCGAAACTGGTGGTCGGCGAAGGCACAACCACCGTGACCTGGTCCCTGGAAGGCACCGCCTCACCTGGGACGCCCGCCACACCAGTCGTACCGGTTGTACCAGAATCTCCCGTGGCCCCCGCGACCGTCCCTCCGCGCTTGACCGTTCGCATCGAAGGGCCTGCCCAGGCCGAACCCGATGCCACCGTCACCTACCAGATTACGGCTACCAATGTCGGTACGGCCACAATCGAGGGGGTCGAAGTCGTCAACGAGCTACCCCGAGAACTCCAGTTCCTGCGCAGCGCACCGCAAGGAGGTGAATTCGGAAGCTCGATGCGCTGGCAAATGGGTGGCATCCTTCCCGGCGATTCACGTGCCATAACGGTCGATTACCGAGTGACCGGTGGTGGACTCATCCGAAACTGCGTCAAGGCCACCAGCGGGTCCGTTGTGGCCGAGGACTGTGCCACCATGGAAGTCCGCAGCAATGCCCTGGCAGTCGATCTTCGCGGCCCCGAGCAGGCCTCTGTGGGCGGCACGGCCGCATTCGAAATTGTCGTGACGAACTTCACGAACCGAACGCTCGAGGGACTCGTTCTGGAGGATACTTTCGACGCCGGCCTGGAAAACAGCCGGGGCGTGAGTCCCCTGCAATGGAATGCCGGATCGCTGGGCCCGAACCAGACTCAATCTTTCCCCATCCGGTTCACGGTCCGGCAGGCGGGCAGACTGTGTCATGAAGTGAAGGTCCGGGCCAACGACGGCAGTCTGGCCTCCGACTCCTCGTGCCTGGAGGCCACGGCACCGCAAACGACACCCGGCACGACCTCGGCGACGGTCCAGGTCGAATGGCGAGGTCCCGAGCGTACCCAGGTTGGGCGTCGCGATGAATTCTCCATCATTGCGACGAATTCCGGAACCCAGCCGCTGACGAACGTACGCCTTCAAGCGTTCTTCGATCCGGCATGGCTGCCCCGGGAGGCACGACCCGCCGCGACGCCGATTGCCGGCGGAGTGGAATGGCAGGTCACGTACCTGGCCCCCGGCACCCAGGCCACGGTCATGATTCGGGCCGACGCAGCCAGTGCTCACGCCCGTGCCTGCGCCCGGGCGGTAGCCACCTCCGCTGAGGGAGTCCGAGGTGAACGTGAATTCTGCGTGGAGATCGCTGGGCCCCAGGGCAGCCCATCCGGCAGCGCAGGCCCCGAAATCACTCCCCCTGTCCTACCACCCGACAACCCAGGCCCACCGAACACGCCGCCGGTCTTGCCCCCCGGCACGATTCCGGCGACGCCGCAGTACCAACCACCGGCCAGCGCCTCCGGGCGGGAACTGTCGCTGCAAGTCACTCAACCAGGCTCTCCGTTTGGATCGCTGCCGGGCGAACTGACCTACGTCATTGACGTTGGCAATCAGAGCACCCGCACGCACAACAGCGTCCAGTTGCGGGTGGCGTTGCCACAGGGAACCGAGTACCTGCGCGGTCAAATGCCTCCGGGAATTGGAGCCCAAACCGACAATTCCAATCCCCAGCAACTGAACTTTCAGCCCGTTCAGTCCCTAAGGCCGGGTGAAAGGCTCCAGTTTCAGATCGTCGTCCGACAGACTGGACCAACGATCGGACCGCTGCGCGCGGATGTCTCCAGTCAGGAAGACCGGATCCCCGTATCGACGAGTGGCTGATTCCGATGACGACAGCCCTTCAGGGCACTTTGGCTGGAGTGAGTCCTGGGATTTGGGATTTGGGATTTGAGATCTCAAATCTCAGATCTCAGATCTCAAATCTCAGATCTCAAATCTCAGATCTCACCCGGAAAACCCCTGGTGGCACCGCAGCCACGGCCCCTCTTGGCAACTGCCCTCGAAGGCGCCTCCCTCGTCTTGATCCCGTGAAATCCTGCGAGTCACTTGTCGATGGTGCTTCGTTGCAGTAACTTCTTGGGATGGTACGGGGAGACATATCGCCACTTTTGCTTTGGGGAGGGTGCCATGACGTGCAATCGGAAAATCGCGTTTGCGCTGGCAGCAGCCGTGAGTTTGCTGCTCGGCAGTTCGGCCACGGTCGATGCCGAAACGGTCTTTGATTTTGACTTCGAGACCACCTTTCCATCGTTTGGATATTCGTACGATTACGCGGGGGAAGGAGATTCGGTCTGCGCGGGATTGCCCGTTTCCGACAGTGAAGTATCGTCGACGTTCGACGTAACCACTGGGCCTACCGCCACGGCCTCGTTCGACACATCGGCCTGGGACTTCCCGCCGGATGCCTGCTACACGTACGCCGGCTTTGGACTTGGCATGGGCTATGAGCTTCCCAGCAACCAGCGACTCGATTCCGGCACCTTGGGAGATTACACGGTTCGCTTTGATGCGCGGATCGAGGGGACGGAAAGCCTGGAAGCCGACCTGCAGTTTATCTTCCAGATTCCCGATCAGAATGGGGATGGTAACCCCGAGGGATATCGCCTGGGGGTCAGTAATAGTACTCCCTCAAGTACACCCACTCCATTCTTGATGTCCACCACACAGTCCTTTGCGATCAACCTGGCAGACGTTGCATTCTGGGACAGCACCTGGGACTTCGCAACCGATTTCGCGCAGACGACGAATTTCCAGCTGATCGTTCAACCCTACGGCAATGCGATCTCGATCGGAGTGGACAACGACAACGTCCTGTATGTCGACAACGTCCGATTGGAAGGTCCATTGCGAACGGTGGTGACGGGCGACTTTGACAACGATGGGGATTACGATTGCGGCGACGTCGATGCCCTGGTGGCGGGGATTGTCGCGGGTACGAATGACCCCGCCTACGATTTAACCGAAGACGGTCTGGTGAATGGGAACGATCTGACGAGTTGGCTTGCCGAGGCGGGTGCCAATAACCTTCCCTCGGGAGACCCATACCTGGTGGGCGACGCGGATCTGAGCGGCAGCGTGGATGGATCCGATTTCGGCGTTTGGAATGCCAACAAGTTCACGACGAACTCGGGCTGGTGTTCAGCCGACTTCAACGCCAATGGCACCATCGACGGTTCGGACTTTGGGCTCTGGAATGCCAATAAGTTCCAGTCATCCGACGCCGTGGCGGTTCCCGAGCCGGTGGGCGTGCTTTGCCTGGTGAGCCTGATGGTGGCCAGTGCATGGATGCTCCGAGGTCAGCGGGCGCCGGTCGACCGATAGGTGCTGCCCAGCGCGATATACCGCGACGCCAGGCGAGCCTGGCGTTGATACGTACCAGGGTGGAATAAGAGCCGCCCTTGCCAGGGGCGGTGCTTCCGCAGAGAACGGCGCCCGGCCTCATTCCCGCTCAGGGACTACGCCGCAGCGGTCTCCTCGACGTCGCCTCCGGCTCGGCCAAAGATCCGCAGTGGTCGCGATTCGCGGCCAAACCACAGCGCCAGGAAGGCCGGCACCAAGAACGAGCGCACGATGAACGTGTCGAGCAATACGCCCAGGGACAACGCAAATCCCAGCTCGATCATCGAGCGAAGCGATCCGGTAACCATCGTGACAAAGGTCCCCGCCATGATCACTCCGCAACTGGTGATGATACCACCCGTGGTGACGATGGCGCGACGGAGACCGTCCATGCTGCCATGCTTCTTTTGTTCTTCGAACACGCGTGTGGCAAGATAGATGTTGTAATCCTGCCCTACGGCGACCAGGATCACAAAGAGGTAGATGGGCACCTGCCAGTCGAGCCCTTGGAACGTACTTCCATAGAGCCACGAAAAGAACAGCTCGGTGAACCCCATCGTCACGTAGTAACTGAACAGCACGGAAGCGATCAAGTAGAGGCAGACCACCGGTCGTCGCAACAGCACCAGCAGCACTCCCAACACGGCCAGCACGACCAGGACCTGGATCCGCACGTCATCGGCACGTGTAATGGCCCGCAGGTCTCGTATGCCGGAGGTCGTTCCCGAATAGACGAAATCGGTCCCTTGCCAGAACGGGTTGGGGCCGCTCGTCAGCTCAGCCAGGAAGTGATCCACGGCGTTGAGCGTCTTGACGGCCTCGATGGAAAATGGATCGTTGCTGAGTACGACTTCGAGCCGTGTGACATCCCCCTGCTGTGCCGGGACATCGGTCAGGAAGATGGAACGGCTCAAGGGATGCCGTCGCAGCACCAGCTTTCGCCGACCTTCCTTGCTGACGACCGAAATGCGTTTGGGGGGATCGCCGAGCGGCTCCGCGATGCTACGGACACATTGAACGCCCGGCATTTCATAAAGTTGCCGCGTGAGATCTTCAATTTCGGCCATCCCGGCGTCGCTGTCGAAGTTGCCATCCTCTTTGTGGGCCAGGATGATCAGCGGTCCCCCTTCACCGACGGGAAAATGCTGCTGCAGCACGGCGGTACCGCGCTTGCTGGGACAGTCATCCCCCAAGTCGCTGAGCAGATCGTACGTAATCCGTTCACGGCCCCGCCGCATGGCGTACCAACTTCTGGGAGGGAAGCTGTACGCCGGGTCATCCACCCGCGAATGCGCAGCGGCGACGCGGCCCGAGTCATGGGACCAGCCAAATCGCAGGGGAGGGAGCGCCCCGCCGTACCAGGCAAAGGGGGCCAGAATCAGAATCGAGACCACCAGAATACGCCCTGGATAGGCCACAATGCCGTCCGCAATCAGGTCCCACAGCCTCCGCCCAAAATAGCGTTCCCCTTCAGGCTTCGCCCCTTGGCCTTCGGGACCCATCACCCTGGCACCGAAAGGCCAGAAGACGACGGGTCCGAGTCCCCGCAACAGTGCCGGCGCTAAGGTCAGGCTGGCGATCAGTGCGACAAACAGACAAATACCGATGGCAGGGCCACTGTTCCGGAACTTGCCAAAGTCAGCGAAGAACATCATTCCCAGCCCGATAATCGTCGTGGCCGCACTTGCCACCAGGGCTTCGCCCACATTGCCAATCGCGCGGGCAATGGCCTCATCCCTCGAATACCCCGCATGCAATTCCTCGCGATAACGCGCGATCAGAAACAAACAAAAGTCGGTCCCGGCACCAAACAGAATCACCGTCACGAAAATTCGCGTCGTGGAGAAGATCATGAAGTTCCACCACGACATCCCAGGGAGCGTTCCCAGTTGCGTCAGGAGTGCCACAAAGCTGGTCGCCACCACCAGCGACACCAGGATCGTGACCATGGGGATGGCGATCAGTAGCGGAGATCGGTACACCACGGCCAGAATCAGGACGACCAGGATCATGGTGTACAGTTCCGTGTTGGCGATACTCTGGTGGGCCGATCGCAAAATATCTCCACCCACAGCCGCCGATCCGGAAATCTCCAGGTCCAGTCCAAAAGGGGCGGTAAGGGACTTCAACAGCGAGTTCTCCGCCATGCCGGCCGCCAGGAAGACCTCGTCGCCCGTCCCCTCCATCACCGCGGAACTCAGCTTTTCCATCGGTTCGCGGACCAAAGGCAGATTCACCGCTGCCTGATCGGTGATCTCCCGCAATCGCTGCGCCAACAACTGTTTGCCGTTCCGTGGCAAGGAGGCAACTCGCGCGGCAAATGCCTTGGGCAACTGATCCGAGCCCGCTACCTGCTGTTCGCTGGGCTTCGGCGGTCGCTGTTGAAAGGCCAACGCCTGCAGCTGATGCAAAGCCGCATCCGCCAGCCGAGCGGACGCCAACTTGTGACGCATCACGGATCGCACGCTCGCGATCTCTCGTTCGACCTGCTCCAGCACCCGTATGTTGTCAACCGCCAGGAACTCGTTCGACATCTGCAGGATGACCAGATGCGCCTGTCGGTCGTCACTGATCAGCTCTTGCCCGACGACCTCGCTATGGCGCGTCCAGACGTCGAGCAGTGGCAGCGGCGAACCTGGCTCGGCGGACAGCCCAACCGGTTTGGATTCCCTGTCGAACTGTTTTCCGCAAAGCGTTGCGGAGAGCTCGCGATCCACCGTGGCCTCTTCCAGGTTCCCCAAACTGGATCGCACCAGCGAACGATTGAAGTACAGCCTGCCTCGAGTGGCATCATCCACCGCCAAGAGTGGATTCTCGGCCAGCAGCATTTCGGAAAGCCGGATCGCTTCATCAAATGCGGACTGCGCGGACAACAGTTCGCGTTCCTTGGATCGCCGAATGCGATTGGCCGCCTCGTAGTCGCCCGATTCCATGAGCAGGATGTGCTGGTCCCGCAGCGATTCCGAACGGGTCACCGCATTGATCCCGAGCGAATTCAAGAAGGGGATCGTCAGCCGGTCGGCAACATGCAGGTCTTCTTCCGAAAGGTTGCCCGTCTTGCGAGCCACGACCAGACAAACTTGACTTCTCGCCCGCTTTTCTGGAAAAGCATTGTCGAGCACCCGTTCCGCGCGAAGACTGGCCGTCTCCTCGGGAAGGTATGCCAGGTCACCGTCCCGGGTGACGGAGTCCCAGACAGGCGAGACCGTCTTGAGCAGCAGCAAGACGACAACCCAGCCCACCACAAACGCCCACCAATAATCGGCGATCAGGCGACCAAGGCGATGAAACATGGGAGAGAGCCGGAAGGACTACGTGGCGCGAGGAATCGCGTCTCCAATTCAGGTGCTGACGGGACCGCACCCTTGCAATATAGATCGTACGTTTCGTGGCCAACCGTGACCAGATGGGATGTCGCTAGCGGAAGAAACCGTCGACGTAACTGACCATCAGCGATCCATTTCGGACTTGTGAGCCCCTGCAATCGCGCAGCTTTCACACGCCCCCGTCGCATCCCACCTCGTATTTCGTCGACGTGCGCGATCCGGCAAAGTTTGCGGCCCGATGCTATCAGCCGCTCGTGGCCCCACTGCGTTTCCCGCCTGCCGTTATCATCCACGCCGGTACGGAAAACCTAAGCCGTCCCGGCGGGTCGGCCGTTTGCATACCAACCCGAAGCGCCACTTCAAGAAGCGCAAGCGAGGGGAATCGTCCGCTCACGCTGCAGGTTAAGCTCGAACACTTCGAATTCCGCGGACCCACTTAGGGCTGCGGCTGTTGCATCCGCATCACTTCATCGATCCGGCTTTGCAAATCGGCGCACTTGCTGATGCATTGGGGAAAGGCGACGCCGGTCCGTTCCAGTTGGTCGCACAGTTCCCCGGCGGCCTCCCGGATCGCTGCCTCGGATTTCGCCGTGCCGAATCGCGCAAAGGTCGCGTTCAGGGCCTCCATGTGCGATCGCCCTTGGGGCAGTTCTTGGAGGTCCCTCATGACTTCCGCCACGAGGATCGCAATGGCGGAACGGACGAAGGTCGAGACGCATCCCTCGCGGCTCACGAGATCCCAGTTCACGTACGACTGCCACAACGACTCCTCCCCTTCGTCGACACCTTCGTCGACACCTTCGTCGACTTCCTCCTCCGTGGTCTCTTCGTCATCCTCGTCATCCTCGTCATCCTCGTCATCCATTGACGCTTCCGAATCCCATTCCGCCTGCTGCGCCTCCCACGCTTCCCGCGTTGGGCACAAGGAAAACGCAAACTCCCCTTCCAGCTCGAGGTGATGCCCGTCAAATCCCATGAACATCGGCCCGAAGTCACCCGAGGCCATCTGCCGGCAGATCGGACAATCGCAATCGAGGTGAGTGCCACGGTCGGTGATCGGCATCCGCCGTCGTTCCAGTTGGATGAAGGCCGCCGGAGTCTCCACGCCATCCCCCTCTTCTGCAGGTGACGTCAACCATGCGTCGCGTCGACGCTCCAGTTGCTCGGTCAGGTTCGGAAGCATGATTCCGGGGTCATTCCTGCGCAGGTGCCAGGCGTGCTTCAGTAATGCCCGAACGAGGTCGAAGTAGATGACGATCTCGACGATGCCAAAGCCGCTGAAACGATAGGCACGCGAGGTCGCTGGTAGTGCCGGAGGTGCTTTTCTCTGCATCGTCCACTGGTGAGACCTTCGGTCCAGTTCACCATCGATCCAATCCTGTCGCGCCAGCAAGAGCTCGCGCGGCGATTGATTTGCAAGATCCTGCCGAGGGGTCATGAGCCACGCGGCATGAATGCCGCAGGTTGCCTGCGAAAGCTCGTCCTCGCCGGACCCGACGTCTGCAATTGCAGCCAATACGCGATCCGCGAGAAATTCCACCAGAGGCCTGCCGAAGAGAATCGCCCGAACGTCCAACGGAACGTGCCATCGGGCGGACACCGCGCGCTCGGTCACCGTAGCTTGCCAGTTGCCGCTCGCCTCCATCATTCGCCATTCGGGGGGGAGATGGATCCATATCACGGGGGACTCACCCGCGGGCTCGTCCTCTCCGCGTTCGTACACCTCGGGGTCTTCAGGCAATTCCATGCCGTTCCCACCGACGACGGTCTGGCCCACCAAATCGATCAGGCACCAGGCCCCGAGGGGCACTTCGGCATGGTCGAGATCCAGTGGTTGCTGGGATCGATCGCCCTCCAGTAGTCGGTGGTTCGGCTGGTAGCGATGGATGGCCGCTGCGAGCTCATCCAGGGTGGCGGGTTCGGCCGAGAGCGCCGCCAGCATGACCCAGGCGGTCCAATCGTCCACCTCACCTTGCCAATGCCCATCCGCGTCCGTCACTGTGATCGTCGTCGCCATGGCCGGCCCTCCTGAAATGGATGATGGTGCCCCTTTTCCCAAAGTGTACGTGGATACACTATGCCTGATGCCGTGTCAAGTGAGGGTGCCGAGGCGGAGGTCGCCGAGAATGCCGAGAAACGGCCGGTTTGGAACTGGTTGCACTTGGCCTCCGTATCCTGGCCCGGCACGCAATCAACGCTGCTCGGTGCCAGGGGCGGCCCCACGTCGGCCCGTCTGCGACGCTCGGGCCGACGGCCGGAATGAACAACTTCCCTGCCAGCGAGTTACTGCTGGGGGCGGGCGGCCAGGGCAATCTGGCGCGCCGTTTCGAAGGCGGCCTCGATCATCGGATCGCGCACGTCCAGCGCAGCTCCCGTTCCCGCCGCATCAGGCCGGGCAGTGACCTGTACCGTCCGATGCGGCATGATTCCCCGATCACTGATGGCTTGCCCACTGGGAGAAAAGAACTTGGCGGTCGTCAGACGGACGCCTGAATGCACGGCCGTCAACGGAAAGATCCCTTGCACCGACCCCTTCCCGTAGCTCCGCTCGCCCACCACGGTCCCTCGCCCCTGGTCCCGGATCGCGCCGGCGAAGATCTCGCTGGCGCTTGCCGTATCGTGATCGATCAGAACAACCAGGGGCACCCGCCAGGTGCCGGGCTGATGCGCTCGGTAGTCAAAATCCTCGCGGTCGCTGCGACCGCGAGTGGAGACAATGATCCCATCGGTGAGAAACTTGTCTGCGATCTCCACGGCGGAAGTCAGGAGTCCTCCTGGATTGCCACGGAGGTCGATGATCAGCACTTGCATACCTTCCCGATGCAGCTGCCACAGGGCGTTATCCACCTCGCGACTGGTGGTCTTCTGAAAGCTCGAAACCTTGAAGTATCCCGTGCCACTGGCCCGGTCAAGCATGCGGGTTTCTTCCACACTGGGAACGTCGACACGTTGGCGGACCACGCGGACATCGCGGCTGGTGAGCTCTGGCTGCTGCAGCGTCAGACGCACATAAGTCCCCTCTTCCCCTTTCAGCAGATCGGCAGCTTCCTCCGGAGAGACGGCCGAGGTGGCAATGCCGTTCACCGCCAGGATCCGTTCACCCGCCCGGATCCCCGCGCGTTCCGCTGGTCCGCTGGGAATGACCTTGACGATTCTCAGCGACTTGTCCTCGGACTTCAGTTCAATACCCAGCCCTACAAAGTTGCCTTCAATCTGGCTATAGACGTCGTCCAGTTGAGTTTCCGTCAGGTAGGACGAATAGTGATCAAGCGACGCAATCCCGCCGCAACAGTACTCCATCAAAGAACAGGCAGGTGACAACTGCAGTTGTTGCCGGGCCTGCTCAACGGTGTATCCGACCAGTTGATGGGCTTCTTCCTGAGTGCGGACAGGCCGCTGATTGACGTCTCGCCTTAGAAACTGGCGGAATTCGGTGACCTGGGAATCGGTGGCATTCGGCAGGAATTTCTGACGAAAGTCGTTATCGGTGATGGCAATGTCGAGATTGGCCGTGCCTCGCCACGTCAAACGCTGCCAATCGGGATTGTCGAAGTAATGCGAACGCACTTTCAGGGCGAGTTCATCATAGACCGCCATCGCCTGCTGTTGAGACATCGACGTGACGAGCTGCAGAAAGGAGGGATCGTCCAGCCGTCGCGAAAGGTCGCAATGGATATGTGCCAGGACACGATGCTGTTCAACGTCGGCGGATGGCGGCAAATGCCGAACGGCATCCTCGTAGATGGCCAGCGCATCGACCCAGCGCTGTTCCTGTTCCAGCTTGATCCCCTGTTCCAGAACAGCCGCCGCATCACGGAACGATGACCCGATGGCCGGGATTTCCGATCGGACGGGGACTGCATGCAGTCCCGCACCACAGGCCAAGACCCAGACCGTGATCCGCGCGAGGAATGCCAGCCAAGAACGACGTGCCGCTGTCACTGGTGCTCCACTTCCTTTCCCGTGCCACCCCGGTTCTGCGACCTGATACTCGCGATCAAGCAGTTCGGTTCGCAGTGACAACGGGCTGGCGCGTCCAGGCGGCAAGTCTCAGTTGTCGGTTCGTTCGCTCGTCTCCTTTTCTGGCTGCCCGACATCCCTATAAGGCGCGGCCTAAGGAGTATAGATCACAAACCTGGGTTGGTCAAAAAAATGTCCTTGTTTCCCAGGCGTGCCAACCGCCACGTGCGGCAAGTTCGGGTCAAGCCGCAACGATGATAGCGATGACAGGGATTGAACGGAGGCAAGGTCATGTGACTCGTACAAGCTTCCTGGTTCGAATCGCCTGCGTCTCGGCATTGGATATACGCAGGGCATCCAGGGCGAGTTCGTGAGAGAGAAATTCCGGGACACGACCTGTTTGAACCGCTCGTACGACCTGCTGAAGCTCTCCGCGAAATGCCAGCAGTGGATCTCCGTCTCCGAGGCTCGGCCGGCGGGGACGTCCTTTCACCGGAAGAATGGTCAGCGGCATCACAACCCGCCCCTGATCTTCGAAGACCCCGGCCTCAAACACCAGGGTGGCATGTTCACAATGCAATTCAAAACCATGCAGGAAGGGGCGACCTGCCTGATCGACCACACCTCCGCGAGCCGTGACAACCAGGTCGGGATCGTCGAAGAAGAACTGCGTATCGAAATAGGCCGCCACGTCACGATGCATACGGCCCACACTGTGAACACTTCGAGGCATCCCAAACAGCAGTCGAATGAAATGCGCGTCATGGATATGGAGATCGAGCATGGGCCCGCCAATCCAATCGGGATCGTAGTACCGATGGAGCCACGTTGGATCGTTGATCACGCGTTGAAAGCGGCCACCCAGCAGTTTGCCAAAGGTGTCTTGCTGGACCGCCTCGTGAGCAAACCGAAACTCTGGAAACATGGGAAGCACCTGCCCGATCATGAGCAGGCGGCCACTGCGCTGGGCTGCACGGGCCATTCGCCGCCCATCGGCATCCGTCAGCGCGATGGGCTTCTCGCAAAAGACATGTTTGCCCGCCTGAAGGGCCCGGATGGTGGCATCCGCGTGCAGGGCCGGAGGAAGGCAGATATCCACCAGATCGATCGAAGGGTCCTTCAGGAAGGACTCAATCTGGGAATAGGTGGCCAGGCCCGACAGGTCCATCATCGAGCCCCGAGGGCCAAAGTTCCCCTTGATGTCGCGCCAATCCCCCCGCAATCGCTTCGGCACCTGTTCACAAAGGGCCACCACCTTGGCGTTGCGAAGCTTCTCATACGTCAGGAAGTGGATCATCCCCATGAACCCAATTCCGATAATTCCGATCTTCATGTCATCACTCCCGAATTTGGCCCGTGCCGAGTCTCGATGGAAACCCGCCTCGTTTCTACAATCAAAGGCGCCCAAATACACCAGGGGGTCCAGAGAACCACCATGCTGAAGATCGTCCCGTATCCACATCCGACGCTGAGGCTCCCTTCGCAGCCGGTTCTGCGCATCAATCGGCGACTGCAGGAAGTCGTGGCGGAAATGTTCCAGCGGATGTACGAGGCCGAGGGGATCGGTCTGGCCGCGAACCAGGTCGACTTGCCCCTGCGGCTGTTCGTGGTCAACGTGGCCGGCAAACGCGATGAGGGAGAGGAACTGGTCTTTATCAATCCCGTCTTGAGCCGCCCCAAGGGGGAGGAAGAACGCGAAGAAGGGTGCCTGAGCCTTCCCGGCCTGTATGCCCCAGTCATCCGTCCGGAACGAGTGACCCTTTCTGCCTTCAACTTGCTCGGCGAGGAGATCCACGCCGATCTGTCGGGACTCCTGGCCCGGGTGGTCCAGCACGAAACCGATCACCTGGACGGTGTGCTCTTTGTGGATCGGCTGAGCCTCGACGCGTCCACCCAAGTCCAAGAATCGCTGCTGACACTCGAGGCCCAATTCCACGAAGAACAACGGCAGGGACTCTACCCCAGCAATCCGGAGATCGCCGATCGTCGGAAAGCGTGGGAAAGGGAATTCTGCAGTTCGTAATGCAGTATCTTCGGGCAGTGCCCGCGTTAGGGGATCCTCGTGCAACTGGTCATGATGTCCACCGGTGGATTTGCGGTACCCTTGCTGGAATGGCTGCACGGTCAGCCAGACCATACAATGCTTGAGCTCGTCACGCGCCCTGCAAAAACATCCGGGTCGTCACGCAGTAGACCTTTGAATCCTGCTCGGGATGCCGCTTCGCGCCTCGGTCTGCCGATTCAGGAGCCCGCCACGGCGAACGAGGTCCGGTTTCACGGGCACCTGCGCGCACTCCATGTCGACCTGCTGGTCGTATGCGACTATGGCGAGATCCTCTCGGCGGAAACGCTCCAGTGCGCGCGCCTGGGTGGCATCAATCTCCACGGGTCGTTGCTTCCGGCATATCGGGGGGCCGCTCCCGTCGCCTGGGCCCTGCTCGACGGTCAGGCCAAGACGGGAGTAAGCGTAATTCACATGACACCCAGGCTGGACGCTGGCCCCATCCTGGCGCAGCGGGAACTGGAAATTGATCCCCAGGAAAACGCCGCGGAGCTGGAAGCACGCCTCGCCGTGCTGGGGGTCCCGGCCGTCGCATCGGCCCTCGATCTCCTGCGGTATTGGGACGGAATCTCGCCGATCGGGAAGCCGCAGGACGTCCAGGCCGCAACCAAGGCACCCCGGTTGAAACGCGAGGATGGCAAGATCGATTGGCGGCGAACAGCGCGGCACATCTCCGATCAGGTCCGTGCGCTGCAGCCGTGGCCAGGTTCCTATTCGTACGTACTCAGATCGCATGCCCCACCCCTGCGAATCCACATCATGGCCGCTTCGCCACGGACTGCCGCCGACAGCGATTCGCCTCCCTGGGACGCGAACGTCCCTCCCGGCGAGATCCGGCTCGGCCACCACAGCGAACTCCTGGTTTCCACAGCGACGGGATGGCTCTGCCTGAAACAGGTACGGCCAGAAGGCCGACCTACCATGCCCGGTCCAGACTTCCTCCGAGGACTCCGACTGCAGGGGACCACTCGACTGGGGGAACCAGGACGCGACGCCTGAATGACAGGTCACCGCACTTGGAAATCTCACTCGCATGTCTCTGCCGGTGCGAAAACTTGATACGGCACCCGCGCAATGGCGCTAACATCAACGGGCAGGCCAGCTTGCAATCCAACGCCAGGCTGCCCAGCCATTGAAGCGGCACGGCCAAGCAGCCCGGGAGATCAGCAAGAATCCGGCCTTTGCCTGGTACCGGCCCCCAGGACGATGTTTCATTGACCGCGCCACAGCAAATAGAAATTCGGATGAATTCCTGAACAAGAATCTTTACGATGGGCTGTGACCCCCTTAAGCTAAGTAGGTTCCCAAATCAGCCACCGAACATCGGCCGCTATCTCGCGACGACATCTACGAAAGGAAAGCTCATGATGACACGATTCACTGGTCCCTTTCATATAGTGCTTCTGGCACTGGCTACGGTCGTTCCCTGCGATGCTTCCATCATGTTCACCGGTGGGACGATCGGCGAGAACTTTGATGGAATGCCGACTTCCTCGGCAACTCCTCCCACGACACTAGCGAGCCCGTTTTCCAGCGTGACCAATGTTCAAGCCGCGGTTACCGGGGCTGGAGGCTGGGAAGGGACGCGAATTGCCGGGACATCGACTGCGGCTATGCCCTTTGTCGCCGACAACGGCAATGGAAACAGCGGCGGCATCTATAGCTACGGTGCCGCGGAAGCCGCCGAGCGGGCGCTGGGCGGACTGGCTTCGGGAAGCAATACGGCGGCGTGGGGGGTCGAGATTGTAAACGGCGTCGCGAACCAGATCATCACGGAGATTACGGTCTCGTTTACCCAAGAGAACTGGCGTAGTTCCACGAGTAGCACAGGTACTCCCAACACGGTCAATGCCAGTTACTCGACCACCGACAGCGGTGGTTTGACTGGTGATTACCTGAGCGCGACGACGGGATTCTCGGACGTCGACATGCTCGATCTCGTCGGTCCCGCGCCGGTTGCAACGAACGGTCCTCTCGATGGCAATGACGCCGCCAATCAAGCCGCACGGACTGCCACGATCAGTGGTCTTTCCATCGATCCGAGCGAATCGTTCTTCCTCCGCTTCCAGGACTTCAACGATCAGGGTAATGATGCGGGCCTTGCAATCGACAATGTGGAAATACAATTCGTCACGATTCCCGAGCCTGCCGCCCTGGCGATGTTGGCGCTCGGACTCTTGGCGCTGGCGCTACGCGGTTTGCGATGGCCAGAAAGGGTGAACTCCTAAGGAGACCACCGCTGACGACGGTGGCGGAAAGAACCACCCCGGGCGGTGAATTGCCCCCCGTGGGGACTGAGCAAGGCGGCTTGACGCCGCCTGCGTTCACGAACCGTGCCCGTGGCCATGCCCGCCGCTGGCATTCGGTGGCGGATACGGGGACGTCCCCGGAGATTGCGGATCGGCCCCTTCCGTCGGGGCACCCAGTCCGGCGTGCGGCAACGTGGCGGACGATAGCCCCAGCGAAGTGCCCTCACCCGCCTTGGCGACGTACCAGACCGATTCGCCGTGCGCCGTCATCAGGGGTGCTGCCCCGGTTGTGGCATCGAGATACCGCCACACGATCTGCTTTTTCGCCAGGTCGACCAGTTCGCTCCCTGCCAGCAGCACATAGTTCGGGTTGATCCAATCGACGCGTCCCCCGGATGGCGCCTGGATGGGGCCGATGAGTTCCAGCGGTTGACCCGCGGTCAAATCCCATCGCATCAGGCCGGATGCTGCGAGTCCCGCCAGTTGAATTCCATCGTCAGATATCCCCATGCTCTGGACTGGGCCATTCTCAATCGCCAGCCAGCCCACCGGGGTGCCGGCGGCTGCTTCGACAACCAGAATGCCCGTCTCGGTGGCCAAGAACACTAGTCGGCCGGTGTGACTGAATGTCCAGGAAGTCACGTCGGCGTCCACTTGGTATTGGATGCGCGGCGAATCGGCGGCGGTCCAGTCGAGCGCGGCGATCCTGTTCCCTCGCCGCACCAGAAGATGCGTGTCGTCGATCCATTGCGCTTGCTCGACAGGTATGGTTTCGGGAAGCTGTGCAGCGGACTGCGGCACGACACCCTGATCCGTGAACGACCATTGGGTCAACTGCGGCAATCCCTCAGCAGAATTCGTGGTGGTCAGCATGCGCTGACCGTCGGCCGAGAAATCCAGGACGTTGCCGACGTCCGCAGGAAGCGGGCCGCCGTTGATTTCTGATTGGCCGGCCAGGTCGATGAGGTGATACTCCGGAGGTGATCCGTTGCCAGGCGAGAGCACGACCAGGGCCCTCTGCCCCAGCGGCGCCAGGAACAACCGACTGGCGAGTGGGTCAAATTCGGCGGCGGACGGAAACGTAATGGTGGCCTGTGGAGGCATGGCCATCTGGATGGGTTCCGGGGTGACTTGCCACGATTCGACGGGAGCCGCCGCCACGGACAGGGCGCCATTCTCCGTGACCGGGACGGGGGCCACGGCTGCCGAGGTAGGGGTAGGGGCGGGGGCGGGGGCGGACTCCGGGGGTGCGGCTTCGTTGGGCAATGCGGGAAACGGGTCAACCGAGGTGGTAGGCTGGGCCCCTTCGAGGGGAGCAGCCACCGCCTGCGTCTGGGCGGGACCGTGTCCGGCCGCCCTGGCGGCCCGTTCTGCTTCGGCATCCACTGCAGGCTCCGCCGCCGGTTCCATGACCTCACGGCGATCCGCGGGGGGGACCTCACCCAGGGCCCGGGGTTCACGGACCTGGCGCTCGCCGGTTCCGTCCTCGTCGCGAGACTCTTCGCGCGCTTTGCGTTCCTCCTCGCGACGGGCCAGCTTCCGTGTCAACATCTGGTCGGTGAGACAGAGTTTGTTCAGTGGGACCGCGATGGACTTGCCATCCTTCTTCAACAGTTCTACGCTTCCGCCAGCCAGCTCCAGCAGTCGGGCCTCCAGGCGATGTTTGCCGGAAGCGTCTTTCCAGGTCCGCAAGGGGGACAGGGGAAACACGGGCGTATCGGTCGCGCGCCGAATTTTGGCCGCCTTGAATATCCGCTCCTCGCGTTTCCCCTGGTATTCGACTCGAACGCGAAACAAGCCTGCCTTGACCTCCTTCACGACCTGGCCCGAAAGCCACGCGTCGGAGACTTCGACTTCGACGAGCTCATTATTCTGAAACGCGCCCGTAAGGGCATCCCGGGTTTCCGTCGATTCCTGGGCCTCCAGACTGCAGGCCAACCACAGCAGCAGGCAGGCCGCGCACCACGCTGCGCCATGCTGAAAGGAATTGGCGCGGAACGCGCGGCTTGCGCGAAATGTGGGGATCGGGGACCAGCGATTCATGTTTCTTTCTCCGCAGCCGATGATCCCGCGCCGCGCAAGCCGCTGGCTGGCAAGTGATGCCCCAGCTTCTCGCGTTTGGTGGAAAGGTAATGCGCATTGAACTCATGGACCGGTGCGGTCAAGGGCACCTGGTCGACGACTTCCAGCTCAAAGCCTCCATAGATAAAGGCATCGGTCTTCTTGGGATTGTTGGTCAGGAGGCGCACACGGGTCAGGCCCAGGTCCTTCAAGACTTGGATGCCGATGCCGTAGTCTCGCACGTCCGCCTTGAAGCCCAATGCCAGGTTTGCTTCGACGGTGTCGAGTCCTTGATCCTGCAGGGCGTAGGCCTTCAGTTTTTCCAAGAGGCCGATACCACGACCTTCCTGGGGCAGGTAGACCATCGCGCCGCAGCCTTCCTGCTGAATCGCCTGCATCGCGAGCTGCAACTGATCGCCGCAGTCGCAGCGCAGCGACTGCAGGAGGTCTCCCGTGAAGCAGGAGGAATGCAGTCGCACCAAGGGTGCCTGGGCCTGGGACAAGTTCCCCATCACCAGCGCCAGGGGCTGTTGGGATTCGTACTTGACCTCGTAGCCCAGGATGCGGAAGCGTCCGAACCGAGTGGGCAAGTCGGCCTCGGCCACTCGCCGGACCAGCTGTTCTCGCTGGCGACGGAAGCGGATCAGTTGTTCGATGGTGATCAAGGGGAGCTGAAAGCGGCTGGCCATCTCGCACAGCTGTGCCCGCGTGGCGCGATCCCCCTCTTCGTCGAGGATCTCGCAGAGCACGCCGGAGGGGTGCAGGCCGGCCAGCCGCGCCAGATCGACGGCCGCTTCCGTATGCCCTGCCCGACGCAGGACGCCCCCTTCTTTGGCCACCAGAGGATCGACGTGACCGGGCCGCAGAAAATCGGCGGGAATCGAGCGGGGGTCAATCAAGGCACGAATCGTCTGCGCGCGTTCCGCGGCCGTGATGCCCGTCTTGCTGGACCGGTGATCGATCGTGATCGTAAACGCAGTGCGATACGAGTCTGGATGGCGGGAGATCATGAGGGGCAAGTCGAGCCGCTCGGCCACTTCGGGCAGCACCGGCGCGCAGATGCGGCCCTTGCCAAACTTGAGCAGGAAGTTGATCCCCTTGGCCGTGATCTTCTCCGCCGCGCAGATGAAGTCCCCCTCATTCTCACGGTCCTCCGAATCGAGCACGATGACCATCTGGCCTTCTCGCACGGCGCGGATCGCGTCTTGAACATTGGAGAGGTCCTGTTCGTCAATCACCGAAGGTACTCCCGTTGCATCAGGTCGCTTCCGGCCGCGCCTTCGTTGAGCGCAAGGACGGTACGGCAACGTTCTAGCCAGGCATAACCCAGGGACTTATTATAGGGGTGAAGGGCACCCTTTTTGAAGATATCCATGCTGGATCGCGAAGAACACATCGAGCAGGCGTTCTTTTTCCAGACGCTTCGCGATCGGTTGGCGGACGACTTTCCGCTGCAAGACCTGTTGATCGCCGTGAAAGATGAGGTCCTGGCCGACGTGCGGCTTCCCCTGGCCATCGATTTCCTCAGAACGGAGTTGCTCCACTGCGGCGCCCTGAGTTCCGCCATGCAGCGGTTGGCTCACTATTTTACTCCATTTCAAACCTACATCGTGACAGAAGCGGAAGATGACCGCAGCCGTTTCGACTTGCGGGTCGGCCTGGATATCTTGCGCAGCGAGGCGGCTTACAAATCCGAAACACCCACTCGGCCAGGACTGTTTCTATTCCAGTTCGAATCGTTGTGCCGCAACCGACTGAAGTACGACGAAGGGCTGAAAGCCGTGTCGGCCGATCCGTTTTACGACACGCCGTGGCAGCAATGGATCCTCATGGTCCGTCGTCAAATCGGGATCGTCGACTTCGCTGACATGGTCTATGTCCGAAGTCAGTATTATGCGTCGCAACATCGCCAGAAAGGACTCCCCTTGGACCTCGCCGAGTCCGAGATCCTCTTTGGTGAGCGTGAAGGGAGAATTGCGAATGCCAATCGGCGCAAGGAACCACTGCTGATGCTGGCGGCGCTGCAGCGGCAACTGGGGTATCCCGTGGTACCGCGCCCCAGTCCCGCGCGCGAGGGCTGGGACCTGCTGCCCCAACTGTCCCGTCGGATGGAGCGTCTTGAGCAGCGGCTCAAACTGATGGAGGACGAAGGACGCGGAGGGATCGATTTGGCCCCGTTTCTGGCGAGAGCCACAGAGAACCCGCCCCCCTGGCGCCCACCGGACGACGGTTTGCCGGCGGACCTGCCCGGCTGAGGTAGCTCGCCCTGGAATTCCCAATTTGTTCTCTTGCCATTCGCGGCCAAGGGTGGTACTTTTCTCTGGGTGGCTAGGCATGTCGTCGCTCAGGATGAGCACGTTTTTTTCCGGCGCTGGAACCCGACTCGTCGCGTGGCGGTGGCACTCAGAACGCCATGCGATCGTGTTTTGTTGGGGTACCGTGAGCGCTCGCTTGGCCACCTCGCGTTGGATCCCCGGCGGTGACCATCCAGCATCAGCTTGAGAGCGACACAGTCTCACAACTGAGAACGGCTCCACCCATGTGTGTGGAGTTCGGGACGCTGCTGCGCGACGTGATCTCGGAAATGCAAACGCGGCGCCGTGCCAGCGCGCTGATCTGCCAGCGGGACCGGATCGTCGGGATTCTCACCGAACGGGATGTCGTTCGACTGCTGGCGGCACACGCCGACCTCCAGGTGCCGGTGGAAGAGGTCATGACCCGATCCCCGGCGACCGTCACGGGTCAGACGACCGTGGCCAATGCCATTGAACTGATGTCACGCGGCGGCTACCGACGCCTGCCGATTGTCGATGACCACCAGAAGCCCATTGGCATGCTGAAGGTCTCCCATGTTCTGCATTATTTGGTGCAACACTTTCCCCGGATCGTGTACAACCTGCCCCCACGACCTCACGTGAAGACACAAGAACGGGAAGGAGCCTGACGACCGTGTCTGGACGTGAGCCCTCCCAGCTGCCGCTTCCCTGTTGTTTCTCTCCTTGGATTCCCTAGTTGCGCACCTTGCGGGGTGCCCCTGACGAAAGCGAACCATGTCCGCCTCACCCGGAATTGAACTGGATAAGCCCGAGAAGATGACGATCAAGATCGAGGCGGCTACCGTCCGCTTCGCCGGCGACTCCGGAGACGGCATGCAACTGGCCGGCGACCAGCTCACGACGACCTCGGCGCTGGCGGGGAACGACGTCGCGACGTTCCCCGACTTTCCCGCGGAGATTCGGGCACCGCGCGGCACGCTGGCCGGCGTGAGCGGATTTCAGGTCCACTTTGCATCACAAGATATCCTGACACCTGGCGACGAACTGGACGCCCTCGTCGTCATGAATCCCGCCGCCTTGCGGACGAATCTGCCCGATTTGCAAAAGGGCGGCATCCTGATTGCCAATGAGAATGCGTTCGACAAGAAGAGCCTGGAACAGGCGGAATATAAGGCGAATCCCTTGGAAGACGGTTCCCTTGATGGCTACCAGCTCTTCAAAGTCCCCATCAATGACCTCAACCGGAGGTCTGTCGAAGGTGTGGGGCTCAGTCAGCGCGAGTCCGATCGCTGCCGGAATTTCTTCGCCATGGGACTCGTGTATTGGCTCTATGGTCGCAGTCTGGAGCCCACGTTGCGGTTCATCGACGCCAAGTTCGGCTCAAAACCTGGCATGGCCGAAGCCAACCGCCGCGCGCTCAAGGCCGGGTTCAACTACGGCGATATCACTGAGGCGTTCGTCAGCAGCTTTCGCATCGACAAGGCCGAACTTCCCCAGGGAAAGTATCGGAGCATGACGGGCAACGACGCCCTGGCCTGGGGACTGATGGCGGCTGCCCGGCTCAGCGGCAAGGAACTGTTCCTGGGCGCCTATCCGATCACTCCCGCCAGCGACATCCTGCACGAACTCAGCCGATACAAGAACTTCGGCGTACGAACCTTTCAGGCGGAAGACGAGATTGCAGCCATGACGGCCTGCGTGGGGGCCTCCTTTGGCGGGGCCATGGCAGTCACGGCATCGAGCGGCCCCGGCATCGCACTCAAAGGGGAAGCCCTGGGGCTGGGCTGCATGCTCGAACTCCCCATGGTCGTCATCAATGTCCAGCGGGGAGGCCCCTGCACGGGCCTGCCCACCAAGACCGAACAATCCGACCTGTGGCAGGCCATCTTGGGTCGTAATGGTGAAGCGCCGCTGCCGGTCATCGCCGCCCGTAGCCCCGCCGATTGCTTCGATGTGGCCATCGAGGCCTGGCGGTTGGCCGTCCGCTACATGGTACCCGTGATCCTCCTGTCCGACGGCTACATCGCAAACGGATCGGAACCCTGGTGCATACCCAAGTTTGCCAGCCTGCCAGAAATCCCGATTCAGCATCCGGGACCTCCGAAAAATGGCGAGACCTTCCTGCCGTACCAGCGCGATGAGCGACTCTCACGGCCCTGGGCCATCCCAGGCACACCCGGCTTGATGCATCGCATCGGAGGGCTGGAGAAACAAAACGAAACCGGCAACGTCAGTTATGACCCCAAGAACCATCAGCTGATGGTCGACATTCGTCAGCAAAAGGTCAATAACATCGCTCAGGATGTGCCACCCCAGGTCGTTGAAGGAAATACCAAGGGCGACTTGCTGGTGCTCAGCTGGGGCGGAACCTACGGAGCGTGTATCACGGCGGTCCGCCGTGCGCGGGCGCTGGGGCTCTCCGTGGGACATGCCCACCTGCGCTACTTGAACCCCCTTCCTCGAAACCTGGCAGAGATTCTTCGAGGTTTCAAACACGTACTGATCCCGGAATTGAATTCGGGACAGCTCCGACTGCTGATCCGTGGCCGATTTCTGGTCGACGCCAAGGGGCTGAACAAGGTCCAGGGCCGACCCTTTACCGTGAACGAAGTGCTCACCAAGATCCAAGAAGTGTTATCCCCATGAGTCAAGATCTCAGCGTGTTGACCCCGGCCGATTTTGCCAGCGACCAGGACGTCCGCTGGTGCCCTGGCTGCGGCGACTATTCCATCCTGGCGCAAATGAAAAAGGTTCTTCCGACCTTAGGCGTGCCCCACGAGAAGATCGTGCTGATTTCCGGGATCGGCTGTTCCAGCCGTTTCCCCTATTACGTCAATGCGTACGGAATGCATGGCATCCACGGGCGTGCCCCGGCGATCGCCACGGGCCTCAAGTGCGCACGGCCCGACCTGATGGTGTGGGTCATTACGGGCGATGGCGATGGACTCAGCATCGGAGGCAATCACCTCGTGCATGCCATCCGCCGAAACCTCGACATCAACATCGTACTCTTCAACAACCGCATTTACGGTCTGACGAAGGGGCAGTATTCTCCCACGTCGCCGCAAGGGCAGATCACCAAGAGCACCCCCGTGGGGACCATTGACAATCCACTGCACCCCCTCTCCATCGCCATCGGTTGCGAGGCGACCTTCGTCGCTCGATCCATTGATGTCAACATCAAGCACCTGGGCATGGTGTTGACCCGGGCGGCCCAGCACAAGGGAACCTCGTTCGTCGAGGTCTATCAAAACTGCAATGTGTTTAACGATGGCGCCTGGGACTATGCCACCAGCAAGGATACCAAGGCCGACACCGTACTGGAGCTCGAACACGGAAAGCCTTTGATCTTTGGCAAGGACCGCAACCGCGGGATCCGCTTGAATGGCATCGAGCCCGAAGTGGTGGAACTGGGCAAGGGGGTCAGTGAGGACGACCTGCTATTCCATGATGAACGCGCGGCCGAGCCAAGTCTGGCATACTTGTTAAGTCGCATGCGGCATCCGGAATACCCGGAACCGATTGGAGTCTTCCGCGCCGTCGAGCGGCCGATCTATGATGTGCAGCTCAATGAACAAATCTCCCTGGCAAGGGCCCAGCGGGGTGAAGGCGACTTCGATAAGCTGTTTGGTGCGGGAGAAACCTGGATGGTGGCCTGACCCGCATGTCAGGTTCGCCCTCGGGAATGGCTCCGGCCGGAAGTCGATACCGGACCCATGGTGATCGAGTTCTGTTGGACCTGACGCGGTGACGGCACAGGTGCCGGTTCGATCGAGATGGAACGGGGGTTCATCCCATGACCAGTTGTCCCTGGTGCGACGCAGAGAACATTGGAGGAGCGGATGTCTGTGTCCAATGCGGGCAGCCGATCGATGACCTGCATCTGGCAGACCCCGAATCGGACGTGGAGCGGTCCCTGTTGCGCGATCGGATCGGCATCCTCGAGCCTCGACGTGCCATCGCCGTCTCACCGCAGGCCACGGTCGATCAGGCATTGAAGCTGCTGGCAGAACATCGCATCGGCTGCGTCCTGGTCGTCGACCAGGGGGAGCTCGTGGGGATCTTCAGCGAACGCGACGCACTCTATCGCATCGGCGCGGACGTCGAGGCCTGCCGGTCGCTGGCGGTTGCCAACTACATGACTCCCAAGGTGCAGACCCTGGATCTCCAGGCCAAGGTCGCCTTCGCGGTCCACATGATGGACCTGGGGCACTACCGCCATGTCCCCATCGTTCGCGAGGATGGATCCCTACTCGGCATCATCTCCGTTCGAGACATCCTGCGGTACTTCTCGCATCGAACCGCCGCTTCGGCGTAGCCGCGGCAGCGCCCTGCCACAATTCCTGGAATTCCGGTCGGTCCCGCAGGGCTCTGAATCAGGGACCTTCGACAGCGTGCCGACGCTTTCCCATCACCTGCATCAGGGCAGACCACACGACGAGCCAGCCCAAGACGACGGGTTCTGGGACCGCAGCAGTCAACGCGGAGCTGCTGAATTTGTTGCTGTTCCAGACGCCAAAGTCCGATCCATCCACCTGGCCATCGGCATTCAAGTCGCCGCGACACCACGCGGCTGCGTTCGTGAACTTGTTGCCGTTCCAGATGCCAAAGTCCGATCCGTCCACACTTCCATCCAGGTTGGCATCACCCGGCACATAGGGATTGCCCGACGCGAGGTTGGCGGCACCCGCGATGCCCAGCCACTCCGTCAGGTCGTCACCATTGACCAGGTTATCCGTTGTCAGGTCATACGCCTGATTGTTTCCACCGCCGGCGATGACGGCCACCAGGCTGTCAATATCGGCACAGTCGTAGACGCCGTTCCCATCGTAGTCCCCGTTCCCGTAGGCGACCGGCTGAAAATCGCTGAGCACGAGTTGGCTGGCGCCAAAGGGGCTGCCGAGCCCGTAATGGACCTGCAAGGATCCTACCGGCCCCTGGGCAATATTGACGCGACCGCCCGACGGAATATCGCTGAATCCACCCGAGAGGGAGAGGGCCGAAAGGACTCCAAAGGTATCCACCTGCAGGGGAACAAAGCCGCCTTCCAGGGAGACGGACAGGTCGCCTCCCAGCTGGGCCCCGCCACTCACGACGATTCGGTCGAACTCGCCAAGCCCCGTACCGGCCAGGCCGACCTGCAGTTCGCCGCTGGACTGTTGCTGAAAATCACGCAGGTCAACGCGACCGACGCCGGAACCGGCTACGCCCAACACGCCGGCATTGTCCACCAGCACATTGACTTGGGCGGAATCGTCGGGAAAAAGAGACGCCCCAGACGCAACCATCAGGCCTTCACTTCCGCTGAACATCGCGCCGGCGCGGATGCGAGCACTGGCCGCGTTCAATCGGAGGTTCCCATCCAGCACCGTGGAACTGGTCGCGGAAAACTCCAGGGATTGCCCCGCGATGATTTCAATCTTCGAATCGGCCCCCGCCTGTGTGACGATCATTCCGCGAAGATGCGTCGCGGCGTTCGACTTGAATGCTCCACCTGCCAGATGGAGCGTGGCACTCGGCAGAAACTCCATCTCGAACCCCGAGGCAAACACCTCGTATCCGGTTTGCGCGCTGACGGTTCCGGAAAACGGAAACGCCGTGTCATCTTCCAGTACCAGATTCGCCGACTCGGCATTCAACGAGCCCGTGTTGGTAGCGCCATCCCAATCATTATTATTCCCGGCAGTGGCCATCCGCAGGAATGGGCCGTTCTGGGCATCCACGCGAGTGTCATTGATAACCGGGGCAGTGATCACGCCGTGCCCATCGATTCCGTTGGGGTTGTCGTTGGTAATCGTGCCACCCTGGATAGAGCCTCCTTGCATCACTACGAAGGTGATGCCTCCGCCGGTGTTCCAGGGGGCGGGGACATTCAGGGATCCGCTCGCATTCGCGGTTCCGAGCACGTGGACGTCGGCAATGGCGCCGTTTATGGTCAGGGTGCCGTCTCGGGCCCTCAGTTCGGAATCGCCGTCAAAGTCGACGATGGTGTTGATTGTCCCATAGCCGTGAAGTGCACTCCCTGCGTCGGCTCTCAAGAAGCTCAATCCTCCACCGCTGATCGTTCCGCCCGCGATCCGATTCGGATTGGCCGTCACATCCCCACCACTCAGTCGCAATCCCGCAAAGCTGGCGATATGGGTCGCCGAGCTGCTGCCAAAGGTCAGGGGGGCATCGACCGTGGTGTTTCCGTTGACGTTCATGTCGCCGCTCAGGATCATCCGTGACGTCCCACCGATCGTCGCAGTCCCGGTGCCTGTAGTATTTGTCGTCAGCGTGTCGTTCATGTACCAGAGTGCCGGACCATTGATGATAAGCTGCGCCCCGTTGCCTCCCAGGTTCACGGGATCATCCATGGTGTCATCCAATGAGTCCGCATCGAAGTTGCCAATGTTCAGCGTCAACGTTGCCCCGCTGTTGATGCTGTGGACGTTGTCCTGGAAGATGTTGAAACCGTCCCAGTCGAAGGTTGCTACGTTGATCGTCGTGTTGGCCGCGATGATGGAGGTACCTTCCGTATAAATGGCACCGTTACCGCTGACGGCGATACCGCCCATCCAGGTGCTGGTATTGAAGAGGGCCAGTTCGCCATCGACGTTGAGCGTTCCGCCACTCCATTGCGTATCCGTCTGGATCCCGAGCGAGCCTGCTGGCTCAATCGTCAGTAGACCCCCTGACTTGGCAAATACCAGACCGGTGCCAACCACGTTGAATGCGCTGTAGGTCGATCCTCCAATGCTGATCACACCCCCGTCCTGTCCCCAGGCGTCGTAGACGGACAGTGATCCACCGTTCAGATGCATTTCGCCAGACCAGGTCGGGTCCGGCAGCGAGTGCACATGGAGCGTCCCTTGATCGCCAATCGTGACGCGATTGTCCAAGCCACCGTCGCCGTCCCAGTCCCAGCCCTGATCATATACCTGCACGTCCGCATGAACTTCCAGGCTGCCTTGAGCCCCGGTTTGAAACTGCGACGAATTGTCGATGGTGGTCGCGTTGCTGAATACCATCAGGCCATTATTCACGATGGCGCCGTTCGAGGCGTGAAACGGACTGGAAAAGCGAAGCGACTCGTTCGCGTCCACTTGGATCGTGCCACCGGTCTGCGTAAATGCCGCACCCGCAATCGTGGCGAACGTATTGCCCGTTGCATTCGCATGCAATGTCCCGTCGAAGGACCAGGCCACATTCCTGCTGAATGTCGAAGCCGACGCCAGGTTAAGGGTACCGCTATAGGCACTGTCGAGAACTCCGCCATTGAGCACCAGGGTGTCATTGCGGAGGACATTGATGGTACTGACACCGTCGTTCCCGTCGAGGTCGATCAAGCCGTCCGCGTCCGCAACGGTAATGGTCAGCGTCGCAGCCGCAAGGCTCAATGGGTCGTTGGGAGCTGTGGAATGTACGGAGAGCTCACCATCGAGATTGAAGACTTGAGTCACCGCGCTGAGGGCATCGCTGAATAAAATGGTGCCGTTTCCGGAAAGCTCGCCTCCGTTGTTGACATCCAAGACCCCGTCACCCGATTCCTCGACGACCGTAATCTGGCCGCCCGTCAGGGTGATATCGGCACCACTGTTGATGGTGATGGCATCCGCCTGCAGTAACGAAGTACTCCCCCCCACAATCAGGTCCGTACTGGCATCACTCAATACCACCAGACCGTTGACCGTCAAGTCGTTTCCGTTGGTCGACAAACGGATACCATCGGACAACGTCAGCTCGAGAATCGTCTGGGAAGCGATCGCTAAACTGACCGTGTTGGACGTACTGAAGATCGCATGGTCGTCCGTGTCAGGCTCTGGCATGGGGCTCCAATGACTATTGGTCGTGTCCCAGTTGGCGTCACCGCCAATCCAGGTCCTATCCGTGCCGGCGGCGCGTCCCGGGAGGCAGAATCCGATAAGCGGTACAAGCAATGCGATGAGAACGTTCCTGGCCCTGGCCATGTGAGTACCTCCCCGGCTGGAAGACAATGGGGACGAGGATGTCCCTATGCCATTCAGGCACGACGATGCACGCCGCGCGCTCGCAAAAAGGGGTCAATCTCGTCCCGATTTTTCCCGCCAGACAAGAGACCTTCGGTCGGCCGCACGCCAAAGGAAGATGGTCCCTTCGGCGTCGCCGCTGGCAAGGATTCGGCCGTCCTGGGAGAAGGCCAACGAGGTGATCGGCTGGTCGTGCCGATGCAGGGCGGCGCGTTCGTCGCCCGTGACGACGTCCCAGAAGCGAATCGTACGGTCCGCACTGGCCGACGCAAGGATTCTGCCATCGGGCGAAAAGGTCACACATTTCACGGCCGTGGCGTGACCTTGGATGGGAACGGCCTCTCGGCCCGTTCGCAGGTCCCAGAGCTTGACCAGCCCCCCTTCGCTCCCCGTGGCCAGCAGTCGCCCGTCGGGTGAGAAGGCGACGGACCACACCCAGCGGATCCGCAGTCGGTGCCGCGGCCTGCCGGTGGCGACCTCCCACACCAACACCGTGTCTTCCCCCTCGTTTTCGGACGCGCTGCAGGAGGCCAGCAAGGTGCCATCGGGCGAATAGGCCACCCGCCAGACTCGCTGGGGATGGCCCATGAGCGTGGCCCTCGGCTCTCCCGTCACGGCATCCCACAATGCCACCACGTTGTCGCGATATCCGGCGGTTGCCACCGTCCGGCCATCGGGCGAGTAAGCCAGCCCCCAGGTCGCTAATCCGTGGGCCGCAACCCTTGCGATGACACGACCGCTATCGGCATCCCAGAATCGCAGCGAGCCACCCTCGTCCCGTTTGCCAGGCGCGGCGTCGCCCGGATAGCAGTTTCCCGAAGCGAGTCTGGAACCATCCGGTGAGTAGGCCACACAGGGAACGGTCCCGGAATGGTCACGCCAAACGGCCATCGGTTTCCCCGTCGACACGTCCCATATCCGTATGGAGTGGTCCTTGCCACCCGATGCCAATTGGCTTTTCCTGCCACGGAATGCCAAGGAATAGACACTGCCGTCATGGCCTCGAAGCTGATCCTGAGAACTCGTGTCGTGGAGGTCCCAGATCCGAATCATGCCGCGGCCGTCACCCGTGGCCATGACATCCCCGGCGGCCGAAAAGGCGACCGCGTACACCGTCGCCGGATGACCAAAGCGTCGCACGCAGCCGCTGGACAATTCGCGAACTGCAACGGTTCCGTCCTCCCCCCCCGAGGCCAGGTACTTTCCGTCTCGGGTGAACGCGAGGCTGTAGACGGCCCCCGTGTGTTCTGCCAGACTCGCAAGTGGACGGCGTTCCTTGAATTGCCAAAGCGTGACCTGCCCTTCTTCGTCTGCACAGGCAATGGTTTCTCCGTCCGGTGAAATTGCCACCTGCAAGATGTACGAATGGGCATCTCCCAGCAGTTCTGGCGGCTGTTCGGGTGCGTCGGGACGAATGATTGCCACGCCCGCGTTGTTGGTGGCAACGGCCAGAACGGTTCCGTCGGGAGAAACCGCCAACGCGTTCGCAAAGCCGGAGCTCCCCATGGTGGCGATCTGCCGGCCACTCTCTGGGTTCAAAAGCCCGACGCGATCGAAATCCAACACGGCCGCCAGCGCCGCATCATCCGGCGCGAATGCCAGTGTCGATGTCACCGTGTAGAATGTGCCGACTTTCGAGTCCGTGGCAAACTTTTCCCTGCCGCTCGGATAGTCCCGGATGGTAAGTCTGCCGTTCGCATCCAGCGCCGCGATCCTGTCACCCTTGTGTGACATGGATGTCGCCCGGATGGGAGGTCCTTGCTCAATCCACACAAAGGCCTTCTCCGAATCTGGCGGGACCACCCGAATCGCGCCGTCCGCGGATCCACAGACGATGGTCGGCGAGTCCGCCACAAACTGCAGTCCGCGAATGGCGCCGGAACCCGCCGGAACGGTCTTCCGCAGGCCTTGATGGACCCGGTGCCAGAGTTGGAACCAATCGAAGCTCCGCAAGTCCAGCTGATCCTCCTGGGGAACTTCCGCCTCGAGCAGTTGAAAGACGCGTGCCGACTGCCCTGTGTCCCAGGCGCGATAGGCCAGGTTGATGCTTGCCGCGTAAGCGTGCCGGCGGGCCATCAGTTCGCGGTCCGCCGCCCGTTGCCGCTCGCGATTGACATTGGCAACCTCGCGATTCAGGCGGGCGTTGTACCAGAGACTGCCACTGAAGATCGTGAGCGCAGCGGCCGCGGCCAGGGTCACGAGGGCGGCGGCAGCCGGGCGCCGGCAGGCCCACTTCCAGAGCCGTTCCTCCAATCCGCTGCGACGGGCATGGATGGGTCGATGCTCCAGCCACCGCTGCAGATCGTCTGCCAGCGCGTCGGCGGAACTGTAGCGCCGACGTGGTTCCTTCTCCAGACACTTAAGGCAAATCGTTTCCAGGTCGCGGGGCACGTGTGGATTGCTCCTGCGTGGCGACTCGGGCTCGTCCTGGACGACTCGCCGCAAGGTCTCGCCCGGCGAGCCCCCCTGAAAGACGGGCCGGCCTGTCAGCAAGGCATACAGAATGGCGCCCAGGCTGTAGATGTCGGTCGTGGTGGCCACATCGTGCCCTGCTCCCGAGGCCTGTTCGGGGGCCATGTAGGCGGGAGTTCCAAGAATGTCCCCCGAGTGGGTCAGTCCCTCGTCGCTGTCCTGCAGCTTGGCCAGACCGAAATCGGCGATCAAGGGGCGCCACTTCAGGGAAGAGACCGAGCCGGACGAATCCTGCCCCGTATCCGTTCCGCCGCTCGTTCGCTCCTCCAGCAGGATATTGGCCGGCTTGAGATCGCGATGCATGATCCCGCGCTGGTGTGCGTAGTGGACCGCGCGGGCCAGGTCTCGAATGAGATGGGCAGCCGGGCGCGGCTGATCTCGCCAGGTCGCCAGATGATCGGTCAAGGAGGGCCCCTCGACCAGTTTCATGGTGTAGTACGGCTGCCCTTGGTGCTCACTCACTTCAAAGAGCGGCACAATGTTGGCATGGTCCAATCGGGCTGCGGCCTGGGCCTCAATCAGAAACCGCTGCCGTTGCGAAGATGTCGCGAATTGTCCATCACGGATCATCTTCAAGGCCACCCACCGGCCAACCACCACATGCCGGGCTCGGTACACGACCCCCATGCCCCCACGAGCAATCGTCTCGATCAACTCGTAGTCACCGACATGCGCGTGGTGATCCGCTGGCAATCCCCATCCAGAATCCGCAGGTCGCCGCGGCGCGGCAAGGGACTGGGACGCCAACTCTTGGACCAAGGCGCGGTTGGCCAGATAGGCTCGCAGCTCGGCGGCATGCTGCGGGTACTTTGCGACGAGCTCCTCCAGGGAGGGAGGCCGGCCAGCATCCTCGGCCTCCAGCAACTGACCCATGATGTCGTCTAGGTTGTCGGACGACATAGCTCGTCTCTCAGTTTCTGCAGGCCACGGTACAACAGCCCGCCTACGGCGGATGTTGTGCATTCCATACTGACGGCGATCTCCTTGACGGATCGCCCCTCCAAGTGCCGCAATTCGATGGCCGTCCGCTGATCGGCCGGTAGACGGGCGAGTGCGTCGGCCAATTGCAGGGCTCGCAGATTCCGGTCGGCGCGTTGGCTGGGCGACGATTGCTCGGCCGCCAGCCAGTCGACTCGTGAATCAAACGCCTCCAGCTGCGCTTCCAGCGACTGCTCGCGCCGCGCATCCCGCTTCTCGCAGTCCAGGTCGCGAACAAGATTGATCAGATTTCGCGCCAGGATCTGTCGCAGCCATGCGCCATACTCCGCGGCGGTTCCACCCCGAAACGCGTCTTGCGCTTGATGGGCCTCGAGCAGCGTCTGTTGCACCACATCCGACTCGTCCACTTTGCGGCGCAGGTGGGGCGCAATTCGGGACCGGGCCAGCAATGCGACGTAATTGCGCCACCGCTCAGATTCCCGATCCAATCCCGTCGGTTCCACCGTCATGGCGGAGATTCCCCCATGGACGAGTCGTGGCGGCCATTGCGAACCTATAGTCTAATCAGCCGGGGACAGGTCCCTCAATGGTTGATTCGACTCAATACCGGGTCGGACCGCTCCCTGAGGACCCGCTGCCGGCGGCGTTGTCAACGGCGTTCCAGGACGTATGATCCATGGCTCCGCTCTGGGGCGCTGGCCAGCCATCGAAATCACCGTATCACACCCATTGCGGGAGTCCGTTATGCGAATTGCCGGCGTGCAGATGGACGTTGCCCTTTGCGACCTGCATGGCAATCTAAGGACGATACAAGGACACCTCCGCCGTACGGCGGGCGAGGGCGCGCGACTGACCGTCTTCCCGGAATGCGCGCTGTGCGGGTACTGCTTCGAGAGTCTGGAAGAGGCCCTGCCCTTTGCTGAATCGATACCCGGTCCGGCTACCCTCGCACTCGGCGAGTCGTGCGCCGAGGTCAATGGCTTTGCCCTGGTGGGGCTGCTGGAACGCGACGGAACACGGCTGTTCAACGCCTGCGTTCTGATCGGGCCTGCCGGCCTGGTCGGCCACTATCGCAAAGTGCATTTGCCCTACCTGGGTGTGGACATGCACACCACGCCAGGAGATCGGCCCTTCGCGGTACACGAAATGGAGGGTTTGCGCGTCGGCATGAACATCTGCTATGACGCAGCCTTCCCCGAGGCGGCACGCGCCCTGGCACTGCAAGGGGCTGACCTGATTGCCCTGCCCACGAACTGGCCGCCCGGCGCGGAATGTACCGCCGCTTCCGTCATCAATGCGCGCGCTTTGGAAAACGCCGTCTACTACATCGCCGTGAACCGCGTGGGAACCGAACGCGGTTTCTCATTCATCGGTCGCAGCAAGATCGTCGACCCCAGCGGCAAAACGCTGGCGGAGGCCAGTTCGCAGCAGGAAGAGGTCCTCTACGCCGAAATCGATGTTGCCCAGCCCCGTCGCAAGCGGATCGTCCGCGTCCCTGGCAAACACGAGATCGACCGCTTCGCCGACCGCCGCCCGGAAATGTACGGCCTGTTGACAGCCCCGGTGCAATCGTAGCCTAAGGTCATGCGCCCCCTCCCCGGAAACATACGGCCCTGCGGCAACGCCTCCCGCGTCCGCCGAGGTGAACTTGTTGCTGTTCCAGACACCGAAATCGGAACCGTCCACCACGCCATTGGCTGTGAAATCTGCCTTCGTCCAGCGGGCCACGGACGTGAACTTGTTGGCGTTCCAGACACCAAAGTCGGAGCCGTCGACCACGCCGTCCAGCGTGGCGTCGCCAAGTGGATAAGGATTGCCAGAGGCCAGGTTCACCGCGCCGGCAACTCCCAACCAAAGGTCCCGGTCCGCCAGATTGACCTGGCCGTCGCGGTTCAGGTCGAAGGTACTTGCCGGTACTCCCGAGGCAATCTGCCCGACCAAAGCATCGATGTCCTGTCCGTTCAGCTGGCTGTCCCCATTGAAGTCGGCGAGCAGCGGATCGATCGGGTACACCGTGACGCGGAACGTGTGACTGACGAGCATTGGGGGACTGCCGTTGTCTCCTGCCTGGACCGTGATGTCGTAGTGACCCTGCGGTTGATTCGTCGACGGCGTCCAGCTGAAGACACCGGTCAGGGGATGGATCGCGGCCCCCATCGGCGCACCGGCTGCCAGGCTGAAGGAAACGCTGTTCGCGGGAAGGTCTGGGTCCAATGCGGTGACCGTGAAGCTTAACAACTCACCACGCACCACGGTCCTATTGGCGATCGGATCGATCACTGGCGGCGAGTTGACCTCCAGTACGGAAATGGAGAACGTGCGAAGGTCATTCATTGCCGGTGCACCCGCATCGGTCGCGATTACGGTGACGACGAAAGTGCCGGGGCCCTGAACCTCGGTCGGCAACCACGAGAAGTCGCCCGTGACCGGATCGATACTGGCACCCGCGGGAGCGCCGCTTGCCAGCGAGTACGTCATACTGCCGCTGTCCATGGCGGATGCTACCAGGGTCAACGTCTGCCCCTCCGATACAATTTGATCGCCGATGGCACTCAAAGTCGGGCGATCATTGGTTCGGATGTAATCACCGCCCGGTGAGCCGTTCTGATCGCCGTCGAGCATGTTCCCCGACGTGTCGTGCACGGAACCAAAGACGGTCAGTCGGAATATGCCCGCTGGCAATGCTGCTCCCGCCGTATTGACATCCAGGATCAGCGTCGTGGCACCAGGCACGTACTGCGGAGCGACGAACAGAACGACATCGTCGCCATCGCCGAAGGCGCCGTTCATTCCCGCGGAGCGAAGCTCATAGTGGCCCACGGCCAGCGCGTCGATGGCATCCAGCGGTTCGCTGAGCGTGATGACGACACGGTGCACCTGGTTGGCAAACGTACCCGTTGTCTGGATCGAACTTGCAACGACCGCAGGGGGCGTCGTATCGCTGCTGATCCCCTGGAACTCGTACGCGCCCAGGTCGACGTAGGCCAGACCCGCCGGGATCCCGCTGTTGGCCGTGCCTGGATCGTCCCTGCGTGGGAGGCCATCACGGTCCAGTACGGGAGACAGGGTGCTGTCGGCTCGATCGATAGCGGGCGACCCGCCTCGCAGATGGAAATTGTCGTCCTGTCCGCCGTCATAGCCGCCGGACGAGATCGTGTAACCCAGGACATTGTCCGGCCCGTCGCGATCGATCCACTGCGGATCGGTGGCCAGGCTGTTGCCATCCTGTCCCGTGGCAGATTGCCAATCGGCGAGCGATTCGCGCGTCGCACCCCCCCAGAATCCAACATGCGCATTGGGATCCGCGCCTTGGTGCCACAGATTGTAATTGCTCGAGAACCCCGTTTGGCTGTTGGGTGCCACATAGATCGCATATCCCGCGTCGACCGAGGCCACGTTGTTCCGCAGCGTGATTCCTTGCGAGGCGTTCTCGATGCGAATCGCGTCTCCCACGGATTGGTACACCGAGTTGTTGATGATTTGGAGGCCGGCGCCAAGCGACAGTTGGATGAAGATACCTTGGCTGGTGTTGCCGTACACCAGGTTGTTTACGATCTTGCCAACGAAGCCCGCCCCACCGCTGATTCCGATCGAGTTGGAGTAGATGTGGTTGGACTCAATCAATCCGTCCCGTTGCCCGGCGATGCCAACGGTATTGCGATAGACACGATTGCGCGAGGCGGTCGAACGGTCCGAAATGATCCCTTGCGTATTGTTGTAACTGACGTTGTCGGTTGCAGTGACCAGGATGGCGTGGATGCCGACGGCGTTGGCACCCGTTTGACTGAAGGCCGTATTGCCGGTGACCAGGGCATTATGGATCGCGTAGACGCCCGCCACGGTATTGTCATGGACCGTGTTACCACGAACGGTGACCCAGTCGGCTTGTGCGACGGATCCATTGCTCTGGATCTCGATACCGATGGTCTGCCCGAACACTTCGTTGTCCTCGACAAGGGTTCGAAGCGCGCTGGCGTAGATGCCGGTGCCTGTGCCTGCCGAGCTGACGTTGTTATCCACCTGGTTTCCAACAATCCGGACATCGTCATTGCCCTGCGCGATGTAGATACCGTAGGTGAAGTCGCCGCCAAGGTTGATCGTATTGCCGTAGACGTCGTTACGGGTGAGCGACAGGCGGTCGCTTTGCGAGTTTTGCGGGGCGTACACGCCGATCGTCGCACCGGTAATTCCTAAACGGTCCATGGTGACATCGTCCGCCCCGGCGAGTTCGATGGTGTAACTGCCTGGGAGTGTGTTGCCGCGATGGAGGACAGCGACGGGGGGAATCCCGGCGAGATTGGGACCCTCGATCCGCACGCCGGAATCATTCGTATCGATCCGCAGGTTCCGATATAGGCGGTAGGTGCCTCGGTCGACATGGACCACGTCCAGCGGGTCGAGATCGTACGCGGCCAGAAGCGCTACTAAACTGGCCATGGGTTCGTCAGGTCGCTTGCCGCTGGCCAGATTGGTGCCGACTACCGTCGTGAACGTGTCGTTCGTCGTGGAATTGTCGTTGATGTAATAGTCACGGCCGCTATTGGCCACGAGGAACGCCTCGTCCGAGACGTCAGCCGCCACACCGCCGACATTGGGTGCAATGCGAATCAGTCCCGCATTACCGGCGGTCTCGGCGCCCGGCGTCCAGTTGTAAGTGCCTCGGCCGTAGATGTCCAAAGGCACATTGGCGGCAAGCGTGTTCCAGACGAGGCCGTTCGTGGAGGAGTATTCCAGATTGACCGTCGGACTGGCGAAGCCCGAGGCATTGGCCGCCGTCAGCTCAATTCCCGTGACATACGCACCATAGCCATTGAAGGGATTAACCAATTCGATCGCGATCCCTTGTCCATTTGTGGCTGCAGCACTGAACGTCAACGTGGTGGCCCGGAGGATACCCCCCGCCGCCGTGAAGATATCGAAGTTGGACTGAACGACGGTGCCATTGATGCGGATATCGAACGGCCGCTGACCGGGGCCATTGAGCGCGGGTTCGACGAAGTGTAACCGCAACGAGTAACTTCCGTCGCTTACGGGGAATTGATACGCCACGCGGTTGCCGGCGCCAAATCCGCCATACGTCCCATCCTGGTAGGTGGCCGGCGGAGCAGGATTGACGACGCCGCTCAGGTTGACGGGGTCCGTGAACGAAAACGTCTGGCCAGCAACCTTGTAGCGGTCGGCCGTCCAGGAATCCACGCCGGAGCCACCGGCATCGATCAGCGCGATCGGGGCGACCTGGGTGACTCCCGACGTCTGCCAGTCGATTCGCACGTTCTGGCCAAGCTCGTACTTTTCCAGTCCGTTCGGAGACAATACTTGTACCATCTGCGTTGGGCTCATCTGAGCTTGCAGCATGTCCCCCGTGTGTCCCAGGTTGATGCGGCCACCATTGGGCAGGGGCTCGCCCGCCGAGGCGGCCCGCGGATCGCCGCGATCGATCGTGAGAGAACCGACGGTCACGCGGAAGTTGTCGTCCAGCCCGCCGTCGGTGCTCGTTCCACCATCGTAGCCCAACACATTGTCGGCACCGTCCACGTCAGTGAACTGCGGATCGGCAAGGATGCTGTGGGCATCGACGTTGATCTCGAAGAACCACTCCTCCCGATTAACAAAATCACGATCTTCCCAGCGGCTCAGTTTGCCCGTCCCCACCAGCGAGAAGGCGTTGTAATCGCTGGCGAGCCCCACCGTGCTGTCAGGAGCCACGTTGAGGGCATACGCCTGCGCCACGTGGAAGATGTCATTCGCAAACGTTGCCCCGGTTACCGCGAAGGAACTGACGAAGAACTCCGGATGGGCGCCGCCAATCTGAACGGCATCGCCGGTGGTGTCTTGATAAATCGTGTTGCTTTCGATCCGCGGGTTCGTGCTGGTGCTCAGCCAGATCCCGTCATTGGCGTTGGCGTAGATCAGGTTGTTGGCGATTCGGCCAGTCAGGTTCGAACCCCACACGCCCACGCCGTTGGAATAGACCGTGTTGCCTTGAATATTGGCGTTGAAGTGACCCGAGATCCCGACCAGGTCATTGTGGAAGACGCGATTGTTGATCGCCGTGCCGTCGAAGGCCTGGATGCCTCGGATGTTGTCAAACACCACGTTATCGCTGGCCACGCTCCCGGACCGGACGATGATACCCAGCGGCGCACCCGAGCCACTGCCAAAGCCCGTGCGAGTTCGGGAGACCGTGTTGCCGAAAACCTGCACATTCGTGAGGGCGTCGATACCGTAGTCACGGTTATCATGCACATTGTTGTTGTTGACAAGTACCGCTCCCAGCGGGCCAGAACTGGCGGCGTAGATGCCCGTTCCGTGCCCGTATGACTCGTTGCCACTGACCGTCGCGCTCGCCGGAGCGAACAACTCGATCCCGCGACCGTTCGTGTTGTAGTAGACCAGGTTGTCACGTATCGTTGCGCCGCTGGCATATTCGACGTAGATGCCTCCATAGGGATTGTTGAAGACTTCGTTGTCGGCGACCAGCAAGCTGTCGTTGGTGTCACTGATGTAGATGCCTTTTTGGGCATGAGCGTGGATCTCACTGCGGGAGATCGTGAGTCGGTCGCTGTCGACGCCAGAGAGTGCCACGACCCCGAATTCGCCGCCGGTGATCGATAGCGAGTCAATCGTGACGTCGTCGGCACCGGTGAGCTGGATGGCGTAGCTGCCAAGGGAGGTGTTGGCGCGGTTCAAAAGGACCACGGGCGGGACGCCCGTGCCACCCGACGGACCCTCGATCCGTACCCCGCTGTCCTGGGGGCCGAGGGTGATGTTCTGGGTGAGCGTGTACGCGCCGGCGTCGACGTGAATGATGTCACCCGCATCGAGATCGTAAGCCGCCAGCAGCGCGGCAATGCTGGCCAGCGGCTGATCGGGCGCGCGACCGCTGTTGGCGTTGTTGCCGATCGCCGAGGTGAAGACATCGCCCACGGTCGAGGCATCGTTGACATAAAAATGCTGGCCGCTATTCACGATCAAGAACGGAGCGTCCGACGCATCCACCGGCTGAACGCCCAGGTCCGCGCGGACCTGGACGCGATACGAGCCCTCGGCCAGGCTTGCCGGGATCGTCCACGACTCCACGCCGTCATTGGCCGACCCTTGGGCAATGGGCAGGATGGTCCCGCTGCCATTGCCGCCTACCAGTTCGATATCGACCGTACCACCCGCGATGCCACTGGTCCGCCAGGTGATCGGCACCACTTGTCCGCGTTCGAGTTTTTCCAGTCCATTCGGCGCGAGCACCTGCACGAAATGCGCAGTGCTGGTTGTGGCCTGCGCGGAGTTGCCGGTGTGGCCCAGGTTCACCCGTCCGCCATTGGAAGTGGGCTCATTGACAAACGCGTCACTCGGATCGCCCGCGTCGATCGTCGGTGAATCAGGCAGGACGCGGAAGTCGTCGTCCGCGCCGAAATCGGTCGAGCCCACATACCCAAGCTGATTGTCCGCGCCATCGACGTCGGTGAACCTGGGATCGCTGGTCTGGCTGTGCTGATCGATGGCCAGCTCGAAGTACCAATCCGCAAGACTGGTGAAGTCGCGGCTGGACCAGTTGCCGATCTTTCCCGTCCCGGTCGTGACGAGCGCATTGTAGTCACTGTTGAAACCGACCTGGCTGGCAGGATCGACCTGGACGGCATAGCCCTGCGCCACGGAGAAGATATTGTTCCGAACGAACACGTTCGTGGCCGTGTATCCGAACCCGCCAACCCGCAGGGCGTTTCCCGCAGCGGATTGATAGACCGTGTTCCCCACGATCCGCCCCCCGTTACCCCCGAAATGGACGCGAATGCCATCGCCGCTGCTGTCATAGACGAGGTTGTTGCTGATCAATCCGGTCGAAACCTGGATGCCGACCGGCTGTGAATAGACAAGATTTCCCGTGATTGTGGCGGAGATTTCGGTAATTCCCACGTTGGTGTTGTGGAAGACGCGGTTGTTCTGAACCGTCGAGGACGATCCGTGAATGCCGATGACATTGTCATAGACGACGTTATTCTGCACCGTGGCCCCCTGGGTGGCCTCGATGCCCGTCGCGCTGCTGCTGCCCGTGTTCTGATACACGCGGTTGTTTGTCACCAGCACATTGTCGCCGCTGGCTTGGATGCCAAGGAACCTGCCACCGTGGGCCAGGTTGTTGTCCAACGTGACCGGCGCGCTGCCCACCGCTCCAATCGCAATGAAATTGTAGGTGTTGTTGTAGGAATCATTGCCACTGACCAGATTCGGCGCCGTCAGCCCGTTGCCGCCTCGGATTTCGATGCCCGTGCCGAACGTCATGTCGCGGACGATGTTGTCGCGGACGGTTGCGCCGCTCGTCGAAAGTACCTGGATACCCGCCGCCGGTTGGTTGTAGACCTGATTGCCCACAACCTGTACGGAATCGTTGGTGGCGTCGATGTAAATGCCACCCTGGCTGTTCCCCTGGATCTCACTATTGGTAATTGAGATCCGGTCACTGTCGGCGCCATTCTGCGCGACGATGCCGTACTCTCCGCCTGTCACCGCGACATGATCCAGTGTTACATCATCGGCGCCGGTAAACTGGAAAACGTAGGCACCGGCGACGGTAATGCCGCGACTCAATACGGACTGCCGAGTGGGGAACGCCTCGTCGTGATAGCCTTCGATCCGCACGCCAGAGTCGTCCGCGGCGAGGAATATATTCGTCGTACCGACATAACTGCCGGTGTCCACGCGGACCGTATCATTGGGGCCCAGATCGTAGGCGTCCAGCAACGCCCGGAGCGATGCCTTGGGCGTGGCGGGCGAAAGCCCGTCGTTGCCATCGTTCCCGGGCGCCGTCGTCCAGTCCCCTGTGGCGTTGACCGTGGAGTCATTGACGTAGAACACGCTCACGGGAGCGGGTACCGTAAACTGCGAGTTGCTCATATCTGAGATCATCCCCGCGTCCAGGCGAGTCACTCGGACCTTGTAGTTGCTCGGCGTGAGCCCTGCCGGGATAGCCCAGAGGTGTTCGCCATCATTGGGGGTCGTCGCGGCGATCGTCGAGACCACCTGGTTGTTGGCATCCAGCAATTCCAGGGACACATCGCTCGAGGTGTTGTGGCTCCGCCATCGAATTGCGAAACTCTGACCGGCAGGCCACCGTTCTCCGCCATCCGGCCGCATGACCGTCACATACTGAGTGGGACTCAGCGACGCCTGTCCCGTGTTCCCGAAGGCGCCCAGGTTGATGAACCCGCCATTGGGCGAGATTTCATTGCCAAATGCATCCACGGCGAAACCGCGGTCAATCAGGACGGATTGGTTGGGATCATTGGTGAGCGTTCCCGGTGGGATGCTCGGTAACCCCGCGATCACGCCACCCCCCAGGCTGATCACCGGTGCCAGTGATCCGCCGTGCAGGCTGCCGAACTGACTCTGCTCGTGGAAGTCGTCGTCCCGCCCGTCGTCGGTCGCATTCACAAAACCGAGCACGTTGTCGGCGCCGTCGGCATCGACGAACCGCGGGTCCTGGCCGAGGCTGTTGGAATCCTGGAACGTGGCCGATTGCCAGGCGGCGAGCGTCGGCCGGTCGACGCCCTGCCACTGCCCCATCTGGCCGTTACCCACGGCCTGTATCAAGTTGAAGTCACTTTGGAAGCCTGAGACGCTATTGGTCGGAACTTGAATCCCATAGCCCGAAGCGACCCATAGGACGTTGTTCCGCAACTGCGTGTTCGATATCTGTGGGCTCAGGCGGATCGCGTTGCCGGCCGTCTGATAGATGGTGTTGTTGATAACCGCGCTACCACTTACTCCGTTGCCGATGCGAATCCCGTCTTGAGAATTGCCGTAGATGAGGTTGTTCTTGAGCTGCGCGGCGCTGGTGACCTCCAGCCCGACCGCGTTGCTGTACACCACGTTTTCCTTGGCCTCGCCGGACGAAACCACGATGCCCGTGCTGGCGTTCTTGTAGACGCGATTTCCGCGAGTCAACACGCCCCCTCGGATTCCGTCGTAATTGTCCCAGACGACATTCTGCTGGGCCGTGCCAAAGTTCAAGTAGATTCCCGTGGTCGCAGCCGTGCGATGACCGCTGACCGTATTTCCCGCCACCAGTACATTGCCTCGGGCGTCGATTCCGTGCCCGGCATTGTCGCGGACGACATTGCCGCGACTCAGGCCAAGGCTCGTGTTTCCGATCGTGATCGCCGTCGCATCAAACTGCTGCAGAAAGATCCCCGATCCGCGATTGTCGTGAACGCTGTTGGCTTCGAATTGAACGGCTCCGGGATTCACCAGGTGGATCCCGGAATTCAGATTGAATCCTGACTCGCTATCGGCCAGACGCTGGAGCGGCCCGGAAACAGAGATGCCATACCCGCCATTGGCCGTCGCGGTAATGCGATCGAGCGTCGAACCTGGCAGCGTCGGTTCGAATCGCAAGCCATCCAATTGCGCGTGGGCGATCGAGACGCGATTCGCCACGAAGTTATCGCTGCCATGGTGGACCAGGAGGCCATACTGACCGCCATCCACGATCAAGTCCGATATCGTAACGAAGTCCGCATCATTGAGTTCAATCGCAGGGCCGCGAATCAACTGCGGATTGGCATAGACCAGCGCCGCTGTACGACCGGCACTCGTCGGCCCGGAAATCGAGAAGCCCTCGTCGTTTCCGAGATTTCCCGTGTTCGAAATCAAAAGCGGATGGAACACGGGGTACGCGCCCGTATCCACGGAGAGCGAATTCGTAGGCCCTAGCGAATAGACTCGCAAGAGTGTGGTCGGCAGCGGTTTGGGCGCGGTCGCCATTCGTCCCGTGGCTCGATTGTTGCCCGCGGCGGTTGTGTACTGATCGTTCGTCACGGCGCGGTCATTGACGAAATAGGTGATCGTGTTCTCCGGGACGCTGAACGGTTCCGTCGCGCGGTCGAAGACAATCTCGTCGCCGACGAACTGCACCTGGATCCGCAGGCCGTGCGTTCCAAAGGCGATGCCGCTGGTCCCCGGGTTCCAGTCGTATTCGCCGTCGTCCGGCGTGGCGGCCACAATATTCGTGAGGAACGCCGGTCCCTGCAGGCCGTCCTGATAGAGGTCAATCTTCACCGCCAGTTCATTGGTGTTGCCATAGCTTTCCCAGCGAATTTTCTTGCCCTGATCGCGGACCCAGTCGTCATACAGGTCGGGGAAGCGGAGGGCGATGTATGTATCCGCCGCCGAGTCCGCCGCCACGACATCGATCCCTTCCACGGCTCCCACATCGTGAGCGACTGCGTCCGCATGCACGCGCAGAAATGCATAGTCGAAGATGGCGTCGTTGACCGGTCCCGTGTCTCGGGCCCCTTCAAAACGATAGGTGATCTGCCGAGTGCCGACGGGGACGGCCACGCGATCGCCCACCAGCTCCCACCGATCCGAGACATTCGTTGCCTGCGACGCGTGTTCGGAGATCACTCCACCACCCGCGTTGAGGAATCGAATCGTGATTTTTCCTCGGTCGGGGGCGACTTCAGCCGCGGAGCGGAGCCGGCCGCTGTAGACCGCCACCAGATCGCTGGCATCGAGCTGCCCCGCAGTGAATCCCTGTGCCAACAGGTCGACCGTTTGCTCCGCAAACCCAACCGCGTCGGTACCAGGTCGAAAATAGGGCGTCGCGTCCAAGGGAGTGGGACTGCTGACGCCCGTCGATGCGGTCGCGTTGGTCAGCCAGCTCGAAAGTCCCGAACCGAATCCTGGGTTGGCGAGCAGGTTCGCGGGTGTGACTCCGGTCAGGCCAAGGTCCGTGCGCGGATCGCCCGCGTCCCTGGATGGACTCGTAGCCCGCTGCTGACCGACAAGTTCCAGCGTGCGGAAGTCGTCCATGGCGGCACCCACAAACCGCGGCTCGGACCAGGCTGGATTGACCACCGTCCGCCCCCGGGAGTGCAAATCAAATTCCGCAACGTCCGCCTGCCAGTCGAGAATGTCGGCGAAATCGAAGCCGCTCCAGTGGATCAACGTGCCCGTTGCGCCCGCGTGCAGCAGATTGTAATCGCTCCAGAAGCCCACCTGGCTGTCGTTGGCGACGTGCAGGGCATAACCCGATTCCGCCCACACCAGATTGTTACGGAATTCGATTTCGCTGGACGCACCTCGTACCCGTACGGCATCAACGGTCAGTGCATAAATCGTGTTGGACACGATGCGCGTGGCCGTCGCGCCAGAGACATCGATCCCCAGCTGCATGCTGCGATGGACAAAGTTGTGCGTGATGAGCTGCTGGCTGCGGGCCAGGATACCCGTCGTGTTCTCGCCAATGTGGTTGAATTGAACCGTGCCCGTTACGCTGACGCCCAGTCCATTTCGTTCAATGCGGTTCGCGTGGTCGAAGTCGACAGGATTCAGGGATCCGCTGCCCGTGACCCCCGTAGCGTTGTCATGGACGAATTGATTCTGCGCGATACCGCCGAAATCGAGCCGCACGCCGACGGTATTCGAGAAGATCTCGTTGGGCCGTGTTTCGACGTTTCCTGGCAGCATGGCATAACCGAAGCCCGTCGCCGCGCTTTGGACCACCGTCAGCACACCCGTGGCATTTCCGTAAATGCGATTCGCGTCCAGTGCGGCGGCGGCGTAGTAACGAACTCCCAACTGCCCGCCGTGAATATCATTCGCGGAAATCGCTCCCGAAAAACCCTGAGCAACGTCGAGCCCCACGTCAGCGCCCGAAACGTCATTCTCCACGATGGAGCCTTCGCTGGCGGTCAGAATCCGAACACCGGTTGTGGCTTGGATGATATTCGATCGGACAACCACCCCCGTCGTAGCGGCATTCACGAACTCAATGCCGACGGAGGAGGTCGCAACCTCGTTGTCGACCAGGACTGGCCGAATGGAACCGACAAGCCGAACTCCGTCGCACTCAATGCGGTTACCGACCACCTGAGCATCGATCGAACCGCTTAGTGTTAGTCCTCCCAACAGCTTGCTGTCACGGATTGTATTGCGCTGGCCCCCCTGGATGGTCACCATCTGGAGCGCCGTGATCCCTTGTAGAATCACGTCGCTCGCGCCGTTGACGGTTACCGGCCCGGAGATCGCCGCGTTGGGACTGGCAATAATCGTCACACCGGAATCGTCAGGCGAGATGGTGAATCCGGGGGTCGAGACATCAATGTAAATGACATCGCCGAATCCAAAACTGCCGCCATCCAGCAGGTCTTGGACGGTACTGATTGGTGCATAAATGATTTGCGCCGGACTGAGTTCCGCGCGAAGGTAAACCTGGGATGTGGTCGCACCTGGATCAATCCAGGCGACGAAGGGCCGCCCGCTACCGTCCAGGGCCAGGTCGAGGGATTCGATGCTCTTCGCGGCAATGGTGGCGGCAGAGGAACGGACCGTACCGAGGAAGGACGAGAATGCCGTACCCGTCCAACTCATGGTGACCAAACTGGCGTCAGGCGAACTTGATTGGCCATGATCGTCTACGAATGCCAGCCGAAGCACGCCGCCCCGCGACGCAAGTTTCGGCTCGCGAGCCAGTCCATTCGCTGGAGATACAACAACTTCTGGACCCGCCGCGACCCAGGCGGCGCCGTCGTACCGCATCGCGTGAATTTCTGGGCGATTCCGCGAAACTCCTTGCCAGGCGACAAAGACTTGTCCCGAGTGATAGGCCACCGTGGGCGTCCGATTCGCGCCCAGGAGGTTACTCATTCCGCCGCCGCTTGCCGAAGTCGCCAGCGGCGACCATTGGACGCCAACAAACTCCCACAAGTAGATCTGGGATCCATTCAATACCGGTTGCGTCCATGCAACGCTCAGTTTTGAGCCATCCGTCCCAATCGCAAGGTCGGAGACACTGCTCGTGGAATTCGATAGGCCCGAACCACTTGCGTAGCTCGACCCGCCAAGGCCGTCCCAGGACGCCCCGTTCCATCTCTTCACATAGACGTTGGCAACTCCGCCGAGCGAATCAAGCCAGGCCACAACAGGTCCGGCGGAAGTCACCACGAGCTGAGCTGAATTGGAAGATCCGGTCATGCTGATGCCGACGCCACTGGCGGACCCACCCAGTTCGATCCAGGCACCGGTACCACCCATTGCTGCCGGATCAAATTTCCGGGCGTAAATGTACTGGGCGTTGCCGATGGTCTCCGTCCAGACCACCAGCGGATTCCCATCGTTGTCGATCGCGACTTGGGGCCGCCTGGATGACCCCGTTGAGTTGCTGATACCCCCCTCGCCGGCGCTATGCCCCGATGCCGTGGGTAACGGTTGCCAACCTGTTCCCGGAACGTGTCGTGCAACGAAGATCTCGAAATTGCCTGCGCGCGAGTCGGCCCAGGCGACGTACCGTCGGTCAGACCCATCGATGGCGACACTCGATTCGATCGCCAGTGCTGGGCTACGGCTGACCCCGTCGCCAGTGCCGCTGCCCGCCAGCTCGGACCAATACCCCCCGCGGGAATCGACGCCATCCGGCAGCCTCGCACCCGCGTGGGAGATTCCCGCGCCTGGCTGAACCGTGGGCGGAGGCGTCGGCGCGGGTGGCACAAAGTCGGATGGTACCGCGCCTTCCCCGGCGCCATAGTTCACCAGGTCCCCGCCCCCCGAACCGGCGTTGATCAAATCATCGTCACCCTCGCCCCAGAGTCGATCGTTTCCGCCCTGACCATAGAGTCGATCGCGACCCGAACCTGCTTCGTTGCCGTTGGTGCCGAAGTCGCCGTAGAGGTCGTCGACCGCGTTGTCATCACCGGTCCCGGCGACATTGTGGCCGTAGAGCACGTCATGCTGACCACCGCCGACGAGCAAGTCGGAGCCGGCGTCGCCTGAGATCAGGTCGTCCCCGTCACCGCCGTCGAGGATGTCCTCGTCCGCGCCCCCTTCGAGCGTGTCGTTGCCGCCGTGGCCGAAGAGGTTATCACGACCGAGCCCGCCCAGGAGAACGTCGGCTCCGTCGTCCGATCCGTGCAGGACGTCGCCCCCCGCCCCGCCGTCCAGCGAATCGCCGACCCCGCCACCGCCGAAGAGCGAGTCGAGTCCCGCGCCACCGGCAAGGACATCGGTCCCGCCACCGCCATCGAGGTGATCGTCATCGTCATCGCCGCTGATCTGGTCGTTGCCCCCCTGCCCGTAGATTTGGTCCCGTCCCGTCCCGCCACTGAGGACATCGTTCCCCGTGTGCGAGCCGTACATGGTGTCGTTGCCATCCTCACCGTCGATGGTTTCGCCCAGTCCGACTCCCGCGTAGAGATAGTCGTCGCCGGAACTGCCGCGGATGCGGTCGCTTCCACCTCCCGAGTCGACCCAGTCGTTGCCGGCTCCGGCCATGATGTTATCGGCACCGCCGAGTCCGTGGATCGTGTCGACGCCAGGACCACCGTCAATCACGTCACCGAAGTAGGTCGTATCATTGAAATTCGGATCGGTGTCGCTGCCATCGTCCGAGCCCGTGAGGTGATCGTCACCGTCGTCGCCGAAGAGCTGATCACCGATACCCGAGCCTGCCAGAAGCGTGTCATTACCCAGGCCACCACGAAGCGTATCGATGCCTGCCTCGCCCGACAGATAGTCGTCACCACCCTGTCCTTCGAGCGTATCGTTCCCGGCGCCGCCGTAAATCAGGTCGCCGGTGGCGTCGTCGCCGGTCCCTTGGGCAAAGCCATAGATTGTATCGTTGCCGTCCCCGCCGTAGAGTCGGTCACGCCCCGTACCGCCGTAGATCAGATCGCCGTCGGGACCGGCGTCGATCACGTCCGAACCCGCCTCCCCCCAGAGCCAATCGACGCCCGCTTCGCCGTAGAGCAGGTCATCCTCGGCGCCGCCGTGGACGACGTCGACGCCGGCACCTGCAAACACAGTATCCAATCCCGCGCCGGCTTCGATTGCATCACCGCCATCCTGACCGTAGATCAGGTCATCACCATCCTCGCCGTAGATTTCATCGTCCCCATTGCCGTCGGTAGGCTGATAGGTCGACTGCACATATTGGCCGTTGTCACCCAGGATGATGTCGATACCGACACCGCCGCGAATGACGTCGTTGCCGTCGTTGCCAACAAGCTGATCTTGCCCGACTTCGCCGAACAGCGTGTCATTTCCGGCATTTCCGACGATCAGGTCATCATCGGCTTCACCATGGAGGACATCCTCTCCGTTGCCGCCAGATATCGAGTCATTCCCTTCGTCGCCGTGGATTTCGTCATTACCGTCCCTCCCCTCAATGGAGTCCATTCCCATTCCGCCGCGGATGATGTCGTTGCCTTCATCACCAAAGATGATGTCATCACCTGCATGAGCAAGGATCACGTCATTGCCGCTACCTCCTCGAATGATGTCATTCTGATCGCTTCCCGACAGCCAATCATCGCCGTCATCTCCAAAGATCCAATTGTTGTCGCCGAAGTCGCTGATCGTGTCGTTGTCAGGGCCGCCGTAGATTGTGTCGAAGTCCAAGCCGCCCTGGATCCGGTCGTTCCCCGCATCGCCATAGAGAAGGTTCTGACCGCCCGCACTGAAGATATCATCGTCCCCACCGCCACCGTATACGGTATCGTCTCCGTTCCCGGAATCGATGACATCGCCCCCATCACCGCCATAGATTTCATCATTGCCGGACAGCGCGTCGATTTGATCGTTTCCCCCGTCGCCGTACAGCCGGTTGTTGCCTTCGCCGCCGCGGAGAAAATCATCCCCGCCGAACCCCAAGATGTCGGGATCGCCGCCATGGAGTTCATCATTGCCTGGGCCGCCTCGAAGGTCGTCGTTGCCAGAATGACCCAGCAGGAGATCATTGCCTTCGTCTCCCCAAAGCAAATCCTCACCGTCGTTTCCCGCGAGGATGTCATCACCAAGCGCGCCGAAGATTCGATCGTTTCCCGGGCCACCCGATAACACGTCCGCCCAGGGGCTGCCATGCAGGATGTCATCCCCGTCGTCGCCATAGGCAACCAGTGTCCCGAGGACCGGGTGCCCCTGCGGATCGTTGTAGGTATAGCCACCACCGCCGCCAATTTCATCGTAACCCGAACCACCATGGACTTCGCCGCCACCGCCGCCGACAATCAAGACATCGTTGCCGTCGATGTAACTGCCAATCGGTGGCGCGTCGGCGAAGCCGCCGTAAAGGGTCGCAGGCGCCCGGACGTTGGGATCGATTTGTATGACGTCGCGACCACTACCCCCCTCGGCGAAGATCGAGCGGACCCCTGTATACCTTTGTTTGAAGCCAAATACCTCGACTTGTAAGATATCCAGCCCGGTCGGCTCGTCGGTCCCGATCTTGGAAATGGCGACATTTTCGTCTTGTCCATAGAGTATCCCAGAAACGGGAATGCCGTTTTCGTCGTAGACAAATCCCGGGATCACGCTCCGGGGCCCGGTATTGAGCGTTAGTTCTCGGGTTACCGGATCAAGCGAGGCCCAGGGAACCTCGTTATTCGTTCCACTGCAAGGGAAGTCGTAACTGACGAGTTCGACTTCAAAGAGGTCGATCGTGAACTCGACGGAAAAGATGCTGATACCGAACTTCGCATAGACCGAAAGCTTCGCCCCCAACGAACCACTGAATTCAAACAGGCAAAGCGGACCAATCGCCAGATTCTGCGATATTTCCCTGGGCCGGATCCTGCCGTCATTGTTGGGATCGTGGAGGTCCAGCCCGATACGGCCGACGACTCCACCGCCGACACCGAACTGCACCAGGACCAGATCGACCCCTCCGTAGGCCGTGATGGACGCTTCCAGCTCGGCTTCGTTGCCCGTCTGGTCAACGATATAGAATCCCTCAAACACATCGCCGGAGCTGCTGAAATGATTCGCCGCCCAGGTTCGCAAGCCGTAGGAATCGTAGCCAAAATCGATATCAAACCCGATGGCGAGCCTGCCCTCAAGCCAAATACCCAGTGGCCCCAATATAGGAATGGTTGGCGACTTGATCGTCCTTGCCCCCTCGAGCCTGGGCATGTCGAGTTTGAATATCTCGACGTCCTTTCCCTCTACGTCCTTTCCCCCCACGAGAATGCGAAATACGTTGAGCGGCTGCGATAAGATGGGAAATTGGACCGGCGTCCCGCTGAGGCTGTTGAGAAACCCGCCGAACGGTCCCGAGGATTGATTGATCGGATTCACGTTGGTCAGCGGGTCCAATGCCAACGAGGTGATGGTGCGCACGTCTCCCGCGATCTCAAACGAGCCCAAGGCCACGTCACCGGTATTGGTCCATGAACCAACCGTATTGATAAATGTGTTCACCGCTCGAAACGCGGCCACAAAGCCGGAATCGGAAGGCAGGCCCAAGAAGGTGAGCGGCGTGACTTCGCTGCACGACCCGCAAATCAGCAAGCGCAGCGGAGCCAAATCCGACAAAACCGGAATGCGGGTCGTGAGTACGTCCACGATCTCATCCAACGGTCCGAGCGCATTGTCGAGTTTCTCGGCGATTGGTGCCACAAACTTGGAGAAAAAACTCCCGGCGTTGATCGTTACGCTGTCAAAGCGAACGGTCGGGCGCTGGCCCAATTCCCAGAGCGGAGCGTTGAGCGGGCCACTGATAGGCCATGTCACCCGCAGGTCCGCTCCCAAGGAAGGAAACGCCGCCTCGCCCAAATCAAACACGAGGTGGGGATTGAACGTGACGGTCCCGGAACGCATGGCATCGAACTGCATGGCCCCAATCTCGCCCACCGATAGCAAAGAACCAGGGTCACTTGAATCGGCCATCTGCACCGTAAAAGTCGCCTGGAATATGGGTGCTGGCCCCAGGTTCGATGCACTGAATCGCAAGATCCCAAGCTGCCCGGACAGCGTGGGCGAAGCGGCCGTGACCTCGAGCGTCATCCGCACGTCGTTCGCGGGCATTGTGTCGAGAAAGACACCGTCGGCCACGCTGAATCCCAGGATGAGGTCGGCGTCATAGGTTAGCAGCGCTCGGGCTTGACCCGCGGAAACCGTCAGTAGCTGGGGAAGCCCCAAGTCAAATGGGGTCGTCGTGTCGACGATCGTGCCATGCAGTGGCAGCGTCAGTGTGACCTCGCTTGCCGGTGTACCCGGACCGCACGTGGCAGTGATCGAACTGCCTTGTCGAACGAGCGACATAAGCTGCGCATTAAGGGCATCGACGATCGATTGCGAGTTGACTACCCCGCTGAGGCCCGTGATGGCGCTGGAGACCTTGGTTGAGAGTATGTTGAGCAGATCGGCGGGTTGATCCTTGACCTTCAATGCATCCTTGATGACCGGCTGTGTGCCTGTCAGAACCAGATCGAAAACGCGGTCGTGAATCGCATCAACGAGTTGAGACCCATGAGTACCGCCGTTTCGCACAATGTCCTGAAGGGCGGCCGTCAGATCGCAGTCCAGGAGCCGCCGATTTTCCAGGTTCTCCACGGCCAGGAGCCGCCGCGCAAAGGGTGACCGCGGGCGCCGAATCGGATGAGCCGGTTCTGCTCCAATGGCCCGACGAGAACTGCGTTTTCGCCCGAATCGGCCCAGAATTGCCATGATTTGTCCTCACCAAACAGCCAACCGCGGCGGAGAACCATCGAGATCCCGCCGATTGCTTATCGCAATCGAACGGAAAGGTGAACGGAGAGGTCCCCAAGAAGTAACTGTTCATGAGGTGGAATTGCAGAACAATTGTCCCCATTGTTTCCGTGCTGCGAGTGGGCCGAACCATTGGGACAATGGTTCTACAATCTGCGAAAAATCGCACCCTCCAGTGAACGGTTACCCCAAGGAATGTGGAACCGTTGTCTCAACGGTTCCGGTTGCTGTTCATGGACTCCCACCAGACTGGATTTTCACGGTGGGGGTACGGTCGGTAATCATTCACGGTTCCCCCCCGCGGAACCAAATTCCCCAATTGCCAGTTCAGGATCTGTCCCAAAATGCTGGATTCTGCTTGCCACGGTTCCCATCATGAGTACGCTAAGGTGATGGCAAACTGTCGTAACACGAATGATTTTTGGGGAGCGTTCTCATGACTTTGACGGGGGACCCCTGCGGGCAATCGATCACATGGGTGGTTCGAATGCTGAGTGTCGCGGTGATCGCGTCGCTGTCATCCACGGCTCGGGCAGACCTTTACTCCATTGATTTCTTCCCCTCGGGGCTGCAGACCAACCACATCCTGCAATTGGGTTTTCTGCCGTCTTTGGTGGTCCCCGACCTGGTGGGTGGATCCTTGGACGATGCTCGACTGGTCATGGACTTCACCACGGCCAACGACTTCGACGCCGCGAACCTCTTCCTGCTTCGTGTTGCCCGAACCCCCGATTCACCGGCAGCCGGCGCGTGGGCGGTTACGGGCGCTGATCTCGGCTGGAGCGGCCAGGGGCACTTTTCAACCGACATCTCTACCTCGGAACTGAACGGCGTGATCGTCCCCGGTGCTTGGACGTTCGACTTGTACGCGACCGAGGGAGACCCTCCCGTGTACTCGGGGACATTCTCCGACGATTCCCGCATCGACATCACGTACACACCCGTGCCCGAACCGGGTGCGGCCAGTTGGCTGGCGGGACTCTTAGCCGCCTGCTGCAGTAGGCGACGGCCACGGTGAGCGTGCAGTCGGAGTAACCCGAGCGACTTCAAGGCCGCCAGCGATAGACGTCACGCAGGGCCTGCAGGACGGTCTTAGCGGCCAGGGAAAAGGCCACCGGCTTGGCCAGCACGGAATAGAGATTCATTCGCTGGGCCTCCGCCATCACGGAACCGTCCAGCGCACCAGAAACCAGGATCGAAGGGAGCGGTTCTCGCTCCTGTCGGGCCTGCTCGAGCGTCTCAAGGCCCGAAAGTCCTGGCATCTGCAAGTCGATCAGGATCACGTGAATCTCCAGCGACCTGAGGATCTCCAGGGCCTGAAACCCGTCGGCCGCCTGGCTGATACGAAACCCACGCGCGCCGAAGGCGTGGCTAAACGTCTCGCGGAAGTCCCGGTCGTCGTCGGTAATCAGTAAATGAGGGGTCTCGATCCGCATGGCCATTCATCCATTCGTATCCCCGCCTGGCAGCAGCAATTCTGATGCCAGTACGCCTGTGGGACTCGCTCGCTGGGGGGACCAACCCGTAAACCCAACTGGCTCGACAACTAATACGTCATGCCTCTGACAAAATCCAATCGCCGCCCGCGGCCGCTATGGCCAAAAACCCTGCCGAAATCGACCGAAGCCCGCCATTTTGGCACAACCCTGGCCATTGTCACGGCACTTGGTTCACCTATATATATTGGGAATTCGAAGCAATCTCTGGCCTCAAGGAGTGGCTCGCTGTGGCAAATGCCGGTTCCCCATCCTTTCTCCTGCGGCATGAATTCCTCATTCGCCGACTTCATTCCCTCAGCGGGCTGATCCCCGTCGGGGCCTATATGGTGGTGCACCTGGTGACGAACGCCAGTGTGCTGGAAAGTGCCGCTACGTTCCAGCGGAATGTGTACACCATCCATAGCCTGGGAAAACTGTTGCCGTTCGTGGAATGGACGTTCATCTTCATTCCCATCCTGTTCCACGCCGTGATTGGTGTGGTGATCATTCGCAGTGGACTCCCCAATAGTCAGGCATATCCCTACGGCGCCAACATCCGCTACACGCTGCAGCGGGCCACCGGGATGATCGCTTTTGTATTTATCATGTGGCATGTATTTCACATGCATGGCTGGTTCCACACCGAGGCATGGGTCGGCCTGGCCCGTCGTTTCATGGGAGCTCAGTTCGCGCCGTTCAACGCGGCCTCATCGGCGGCGTTGGCCATGCAGGCTTCCGTATTGATCCCCGTGCTGTACACCATTGGGGTGCTGGCCTGTGTCTTTCACCTGGCGAACGGGCTATGGACGATGGGCATCACTTGGGGTGTCTGGATATCCCCGGCGGCGCAGCGACGGGCGGGCTATGTCTGCACGTTGTTTGGCCTGTTGCTGGCGGTGGTCGGCGTGGGCGCGATTGCCGGATTCCGCAGGGTGGATGTCCCACAGGCCGAGTTGGTAGAAAACAAGATGTACGAGGCGCGGGTCACCAGCGGAACGGTTTCCCCGACGCCTCACAAGCGCAGCGAAGCGCGAGAAGCCGCGGCGGTGGAACCGGCCTCGGAGAAAGAAGGATCCTGACCATCGACCGGCACGGCGCCTGCCGCCGATCAGGCCGGTTCGGTCGTCCTTGCGGGATCCTGGCGGGTCCCGAATGACCCAACCTTGCGGTACCCCAATCGAGCATAGACTTATGTCGAAACAGCCCCGAATTGTTGTCGTGGGAGGAGGCCTGGCAGGCCTGGCAGCCTCCATGAAACTGGCCGAACTGGAAATCCAGGTCGACCTGATCAGCTTGACACCCGTAAAGCGATCCCACAGCGTCTGCGCCCAGGGGGGAATCAACAGCGTCAACGATCAAACACGGCAGCTGGGAGATTCCGAATGGAAGCACTTCGACGACACGGTCTACGGCGGCGACTTTCTGCAGCATCAGCCTCCCGTTAAGGAAATGGCCGATTGGGGTCCTCGCGTCATTGACCTGCTGGATCGGCTGGGAGTGACCTTCAACCGCACCTCCGAGGGATTCCTGGATCGTCGGCGTTTTGGCGGGACCCTGTACAAAAGGACGGCATTCGCGGGGGCCACAACGGGGCAACAACTGCTCTATAGCCTGGACGAACAGGTGCGTCGCTGGGAAGCTGCCGGCCGCATTCGCAAGTTCGAGTACTGGGATTTCTTGGGGCCCATCCTGGATGGCAATGGCGTCTGCTGGGGTTGCGTGGGGCAGGACCTCAGCACCATGGAGTTCCGCGCGTTTCCGGGGGACGCCCTGGTGATCGCGTCGGGTGGCTGCGGTCTGCTCTACGGCCGATCCACCATGTCCATGGCCTGCACGGGAAGTGCCGTCAGCCGCTGCTATCAGGCCGGCGCGCTGTATGGAAACGGTGAGTTCATTCAAGTACATCCTACAGCCATCCCTGGCTCGGACAAATTGCGGCTGATGAGCGAGTCGGCGCGTGGGGAAGGCGGGCGGGTCTGGGTCCCGCGAGCTCCCCAGGATTCACGCGATCCCCGGGATATTCCCGAGGGTGAACGCTATTACTTCCTGGAAGAGCGGTATCCGACGTATGGCAATCTCGTGCCCCGCGACATCGCCACGCGCGAGATCTTTAACGTCTGCGTGAATGAAGGATTAAGTGTCGAGGCCGAGCGCCAGTGCGTCTATCTGGACCTCACGCACATCGACCGCAAAGAGCTCAATCGCAAGCTGGAGGGCATCCTCGCCATCTACGAGAAATTTCAAGGGGTCGATCCCCGAGACGTTCCCATGAAGATCTTCCCGGCCGTCCACTATTCCATGGGGGGGCTCTGGGTCGATTTCGAGCGGTCGGCCGAAGGGGGACTCGTCCTGGGCTCGCCTCGAAACCAGGCCACCAGTATCCCAAGGCTGTACGCCATCGGCGAATGCGACTACCAGTATCACGGGGCGAACCGCCTGGGCGCCAACTCACTCCTCAGCTGCATCTTTTCAGGACTGGTCCTGGGTCCCGGGCTGGCCAATCTGCTGAAGAGCCGTCGCGAAGGACTGGCCACAGATCAGCCCGCCTCGCTGTACGAGGCCGCCGTGGAACGAGAGAGGGATCGACATCGCCGCCTCTTGCACCCGCGCGACGATGGAGCCAACCCGTATACGGTCCACAGGGAACTCGGTGACGTGATGACCCGATCCGCGACCGTGGTACGATTCAACGACCAGCTGAAAATCGCTTATCAGAAAGTCAGTGAGCTCGAGCACGAGGCCCGGAATGCGTCCCTGACCGACACGGGCGACTGGACAAACCAGAACGTCGTGTTTACCAAGGCACTCCAGGACATGTTCCCCCTGGCCAAGACCATTGTGCAGGGTGCCTTGGTCCGTGACGAATGTCGTGGTGCACACTACAAGCCGGAATTCGAAATGGCGGGCATCCATTCGCAGGATCCGGCCGAACGGCGTCGACAGGCAGAGGCCTGGTGCGACCGTTTCCAGGAGAATAACGAGAAATGGCTGAAGTCCACGATCGCCCGTTATACGCCGAGCGATCCTGAATTGTCCTTTCAGGATGTGGACACATCGCTGATCACTCCCCGGCCTCGGCTGTACGGCCTGGTCGGCGCGGAGGCGATCGAAGAGGTTTGGAAAGAGCGCCAGCGCCAATCCGGCGGGCCGGCCCCCCATGGGGCCGATGCCGCCAAGCCGGCAAGGATACCTGTCCGCACTTGACCGCAAGGGAAGGCTGAATTTCGATGATCGATTCTGCGGGACATCCCGGCACCACGTTTGACGTACGCGTTCTGAGGCAGGATGAACCTCGATCGACTTCGTATTGGCAGCGATTCCGCTTGAAGCGTGAGCCCGATATGAATGTGATCAGCGTCTTGCAACAAATCGCTGAAGCCGCCGTCACCGCGGACGGCAAGGCCGTGGCGCCGGTGGCCTGGAGCTGCAATTGCCTGGAAGAAGTCTGTGGCGCCTGCACCATGGTCATCAATGGTGCAGTGCGGCAGGCCTGCTCGGCCCTGGTCGACCAACTGCTGCACGACGAGCCGCAGGGTATCGAACTGCGCCCCCTTTCCAAGTTTCCCGTAGTGCGGGACCTGGTCGTGGACCGCCGCCGGTTGTTTCGGGCCCTGGCACGGGTCAAGGCCTGGATCCCGGTCGACGGCTATTATGATTTGGGGCGTGGTCCCCTCCAGTCCCAGGAGGCGCAGGAAGTTGCATATCCCCTCAGCGAATGCATGAGCTGTGGCTGCTGCCTGGAGGCCTGCCCCCAATACACTCGCATCGAATTGACTCCCCTGTCCGGCGAATCGCAGTCAGACTTTCGAAAGCGTGAACAGGAGTCCCATGACCAGGCATTCATGGGGGTCCACGCCATCAGTCAAGCCTTGCTGTTCAACGCGCACCCCACGGGCCAGATGAACGCCAGTGAGCGTAACGACGCCCTGATGGCCCCTGGCGGTATCCAAGGGTGTGGCAACGCGCAGAACTGTGTGGCAGTCTGCCCCAAGCATATCCCGCTCACCACCTCCATTGCCCGCGCGGGTCGGGCCACGACGATGCAGATGTTCCGCCGCTGGTTTGACGCATGACGCCACGTCGGCACCGTGGCCGATTTCTTATTGCCGCGAACACCCAAGTCCTGCCCCCTCTCCCCCGTCCCAGTCTGCTGGGATGGGGGAGTGGGTCGGGGTGAGGGGGTCGCACCTTGACCAAATCTCTT